>Ga0209589_1001273_pt1 | contig 41026 bp, 17 predicted proteins | sample CowpeawhiteBW_FD_187525 | JGI IMG/M metagenome (GOLD analysis project Ga0209589, IMG submission 187525) | Root nodule microbial communities of legume samples collected from California USA - Cow pea white BW (SPAdes) (version 2) | ecosystem: Host-associated > Plants > Roots > Nodule | place: USA...
TATATATATATATATATATATATATATATATATATATATATATATATATATATATATAAAAGGTTCCATAGTCATATATAAAAATCTTCTCTTCCAATATATATTTTTTTCTAATCTACCTAATGTTATTTGTTATATTGACATTCATAAGCGTGAAACATCTTTAGATTATGATCTGATTTAATCTGATGTAGGAACCTTCTTAAAAAAATTCATCTTATTACATAGTATATTGATTAAAAGAATTTATTGTATTGTGTTATTGTTATATTTCATATCGTTAGAATATAATATAAAATTAAGCGGTCATCAATCTTTTTATTTATATTACAAATTTTAAGATAATTATAATTATAATTTCAAACTGAATCCAATGTTCATATATTTTTTTATGTGCAATATATTATATATAAGAAAAACTTTTACAATAACTTTGTAACTATATTGGATAATAAAGAGTTAACTTAAGAAATTAAAATTATATTTCATATTTTGTTTATAATTTAATTTATTTCTCACTTTAATATGTTATGTATTGTTTTTTAAAAAGAGAAATATTTCTTTTAGTGGAAATGAGTTTTACAACCACTTCATTTTTCATATTTATTCCCAAGTTGGTATTGAATTCTAGGATCATGTATATTTTTTTTATCAATAATGATTATTTGAAGACAAAAGATGAAAAATCATTTATCATATTAAAATATTTTCAAAATCAACATTTTAAATATCATTATTATTTTTATTAGTATACTTTTGAATTAATGTGAAAAATGATTAACCTGTGTTTTGTGCCATGCAAACATACAAACACTGGTGTTTTTTTTTTTTTTAATATTTCAGTTTAATTATTCAAAAAAATAAAATAAAATCATGAACTATGAAGATGGTGTGGGGGTTGGTGGCTTAAACCCTAGTACAAGAAGCCGCTTCTTCCAGACCCTCCTCTTTATTCTCATAAACCCCACGCACACTCTCCATTTCTCACTTTGCCTTTGCACTAGGTGCTCCATTGCTGCATTTTCTTTACTTTCTCTCTTAATTTTTCATATTCCCATCATGTATCGCTTTGCTTCTAGCCTCGCCTCCAAAGCAAGGTCACCCTCTTATCCACTCTTGCTTCTGTTTGTTCTTTTTTATTCCTGTGTTGTTTGGAAGTCAAAATGTTCCTTTGGGTCACAGAAAATCTTGCAAAATGGATCAAAATTTGATTTTTTTTAATCATTACCTCACTGGGTATTGTGTGTTTGATTCTTACATGTTGGGTGCTACGTTGTGGGTTTGGAGGCTAACACTTGATTGGGATTGATTGGGTTTTTTTGACTTTGAATTGCTGTTTCTTTGGTTGCAGAATTGCTAGGAGTGGCAGCAAACAGGTGGAATTCTAGTTCTTTAATGACACTTTTTTATAGTATTGTAACGCTGGCATTTGAAATTTGAGATTTTATTTTTGGAGATTTGTGTGAGTGAATCCTTAGTCTTTTCTGTTTTGTTTGTCTGTTCTCTTTTGCTGCATGATTTAGGTTGGAAGTACGTTGAGCTGGAGGCGAAATTATGCGGCTAAGGACATTAAATTTGGTGTGGAGGCTCGGGCTCTGATGCTTAAGGGTGTTGAAGAACTTGCAGATGCTGTCAAAGTAACCATGGGTCCCAAGGTAACCGAGGGGATTGTTTGATTGCTTCTTGAGTTTGTTGTTTTCTTAAAATCATTGTTGATGGGGGAGTGTTAATATTTGTGAAGGAGGTAGAGTAAGGGGTAAGTGTAGAAGGATTGTCACTTATGTATTATTGTGGCTGCAATCTCATTTGTTTAAGAAGTCAACTTTTTGCTTTCGAGGGACAAAACCAGTATTTTACAAAAGAATGAACGACATTAATGCTAGTCTGTTTTGAGGTATTGCCATTGTTCAATAGTTGATTAATGTTGAATTTATTCTCTTTAAGGGGCGTAATGTGGTAATTGAGCAAAGTTTCGGTGGCCCTAAAGTAACTAAAGATGGAGTAACTGTTGCAAAGAGCATTGAATTCAATGATAAAGTGAAGAATATCGGTGCCAGTCTCGTAAAGCAGGTTGCTAATGCTACTAATGATGTGGCTGGTGATGGTAAGCTGATATATCTAACGCTTTTATTATTTAGTAATTTCAATTTTACCATGACTGAATAATGAGGGAGCATTTTAATTGTTTTGCAGGAACCACATGTGCCACGGTCCTTACACGAGCCATATTTACCGAGGGCTGCAAATCAGTTGCAGCTGGAATGAATGCAATGGACCTGAGGCGTGGTATAAGTATGGCTGTTGACGCTGTTGTAACAAACTTGAAAAGCAGAGCTCGCATGATTAGCACATCCGAAGAAATAGCACAGGTTTGTGGAACCTCTTTGTTAGAATCTTTCCTTGCACATTGCAGGGGATGCTAATATGGACTTAAGTTTTGAATTTGAATTGTCAGGTTGGTACAATATCTGCTAATGGAGAGCGAGAAATTGGTGAGCTGATTGCCAAAGCTATGGAGAAAGTTGGCAAAGAGGGAGTTATCACCATTTCAGTAAGTTCTAATCTGATCATGCTATTTATTGGTGTTTTATATGCCTGTTTTACTTGTAGAAAGATTTTTATTTTTATTTTTATTTTTATTTTTGCTGTTTTACTTTTCTCTGTGGAAATAAGTGAGCGTTGTTTAGTTGTTTTGAATTTTTACTCCTTTCATATTTTTAGCTTATTATAAGCCTTGATCATGGAACTATTTCAGGATGGCAAAACTTTATATAATGAGTTGGAAGTTGTTGAAGGAATGAAGCTTGACAGGGGCTACATATCTCCTTATTTCATAACAAATGATAAGAACCAGAAATGTGTATGTTCTTTCTTATCTATGTAATTCACAACATTAGACTATTTATGGCAGTTTTTGATATCCCTTGCTCATGAATCTTTGTTTTATATATACTTACCATGCATGTCTTGTTCCTGTAGGAACTTGAGGATCCCCTCATTCTAATCCATGAGAAGAAAATCTCAAGTATAAATGCTGTAGTTAAAGTTTTAGAGTTAGCTTTGAAGGTGAGAAGTGCCATTCCCTTTCTTTTGCATCTGACTTTTAAAATATTGATATTGGCTGTTGACACCTACTCTCTTTTCCAGAGACAAAGACCATTATTGATTGTTGCTGAGGATGTTGAAAGTGATGCACTTGCAACACTTATTCTAAATAAGCTTCGGGCTGGAATTAAGGTTTGTATTGCCTGCTTGGCTGTAGGTTCCTAAAACTTTGTATTGTTAATTTTGTGGAGTTGAGCTTATATATGAAGCTTTGCTTGTAGGTATGTGCAATTAAAGCCCCTGGTTTTGGTGAAAATAGGAAGTCCGGTCTTCAAGATCTTGCAGTTCTAACAGGAGGAGCAGTAAGTTTACTGTTTTGAGGTTACTGCTGCATTAAAATTTATTTTGTTAACTTACTAATGATACCTTTTCTGTATCCCAATAGCTTATCACTGAAGAACTTGGCTTGAAGCTTGAAAAAGTGGATTTGGATATGCTTGGCACTTGCAAAAAAGTAAGAATTTAGCTTTATTTGTAAAACATTTGAAGGCACTGTAGAACTTTTAATGTTGTTTACTGGTTCTGGTTGAGGATGTTGAATTTCCTGTAGCAACTCTCTTGTTTGATATTGGAATATATTTTTGTTGTGTTCTCTGTTCTTATGATGGAAGTACATAGGGTTAGTATGGGCAACTCACTTAGGTTCTCATTGTTGCAGATAACAATTTCTAAGGATGACACTGTCATTCTTGATGGAGCTGGTGACAAGAAAGCAATTGAGGAAAGATGCGAACAGGTTTGACTGAGTTTATTTATAGATTTGGTTTCCCCATTATACATGTATTCTATGTTCCGTCAACATGTCAGATTTAATGCCACATCTGATTTGTTTGTGATGACTTTTTTTGACAAACAGATTAGGTCAGCAATTGAAAATAGCACCTCAGATTATGACAAGGAAAAATTACAAGAAAGATTAGCCAAGCTTTCTGGTGGTGTTGCAGTGCTCAAGGTATACCTACTTTTTTCATTTTGTTTTAATGGTTTGTCCGTTGTGAAAATCCCACTGAGGTTCTACGTTGACAAGAGTAACATTTGAGAAATAACTTACTACAGATTGGAGGAGCCAGCGAAGCTGAAGTTGGTGAAAAGAAGGATAGAGTGACAGATGCCTTGAATGCAACTAAGGCTGCTGTTGAAGAGGGCATAGTACCTGGTAAAATATCAGTGCATACAGTTGATTAGTTTTACAATCATGAATCAGATCTGACCTCAATTTGTTCTGATACTTCAGGTGGCGGTGTTGCTCTTCTATATGCATCAAAAGAGTTGGATAAACTTCAAACTGCTAACTTTGATCAGAAGATTGGCGTCCAGATTATCCAAAACGCTTTAAAGGTTTGTTTTTTGAATTGCTCTTCTGCTCCTCATATTACATTTTTGATTCTGACACTTGTGCAAGCAAAACTTGCTCCAAGATTTTTTTCTCATCCTAGTGTTCATTCTACTGTATGAGTTTATATTCCTAAGATCCATGTTGTTAAAGACTTTTAACTGAAATTGCTAATATGGGTTGTCATTCTATATTGCTTGTCCCCAAATATAATGCAGACACCTGTGCTCACAATTGCATCAAATGCGGGAGTTGAGGGTGCGGTTGTTGTTGGTAAACTATTGGAACAAGGTGATAATGATCTAGGATATGATGCTGCCAAGGGTTAGTGTTCTTTTATTTCATTTTCCCTGGTTGTGTTTTCATTCCTCGTCAGCAGAGAGACTGATTTTGCTGATGCATTTTTATTTTTGTTTTTCTGTTCCGTAATTAGGCGAGTATGTGGATATGGTTAAATCCGGAATCATTGACCCATTGAAGGTGATTAGGACAGCCTTGGTTGATGCAGCAAGGTAGGATATTCTGTAATTTTATGTTGATATTGATGCATTTTAACTATTTGTTTGTGATGTACTTGGTTATAACTTCTAGATTTATATTGATACATTTCTACTCTGGGTTTTTAAAATGGTGTCATGTGTACTTTTTTGTTGTTATGTAGATTGCTTAATGTTTATGACCCTTTTTCTGCAGTGTATCATCTTTGATGACAACAACTGAAGCTGTCGTGTCTGAACTTCCTAAGGATGATAAAGATACCCCAGCTATGGCCGGTGGAATGGGTGGCATGGGTTATTAACCGGCTTCGATTGATTTGATCGCACCTGAAGACAAAGAATTGGTGCTGATTACAACCTTTTTTTAGCTGAATTATTTGTGAAGGCATCACTGTAATCATAGTGAGAGAACGAGATGTAGGTAAGTAAAATTGACTGCAATAATTCAAATTAAAAGACATTTATTTGTAACAATTTTTACCTCCCAAATCAAGGTATTGTTCCGGGAAAGTTGTTTGTTTAAGGTATTCTTGATCTTCCGATCGATCATATTTAGCACCAATATCCGAAACTGGAAACAATCGTCATAATTTATCTTTTATCCGACCTAGCTATAGTTTTTACAATGTAACGATTTGACATAAGTACCTCGATGAATCATGGTCATCTGAACGAAAAGTAGAACTAAGTTTGTTTCCCATCTGGTTACGGTTTTCACTTTTATTGTCTCCTGATGATCGAGATGTGCTTTATTCTGTTTAGTTTGGATTTTATCATTAGTGCAGAATTCCATGACCTGGGGAACAGTAAAGGAACAGATAGGTCTGAAATATGTGCCAAACCAATTCTTAATACATTGACATACACCATACATATAAGTCATTGGAAATGAACTGTTTCAAAATTTCCCTAATAAATAACACCCTTCTAGAGATATTCAGATATACACACGCTGTATCGTTTTTTAAGCTTATTCTTATTCTTCTCTCAGCCTCATTTGCCTCTACGCCGATTTTTTGTTGTTGCGCAATTTGAACAGTACCATTTTCCTTTTGGTTGCTCTTTCAGACCAACACAACCGAAATGAAACCACTCTATTTTGCACTGTAAATTTAAATAGATCAAGGAAATGATGTGTAAGCATTGTAGGTAAAATGGACAAAAAATGTATTTGGAAAAAATAAACACCTACGTTGGGGTTATCACATGCAACCATTGCTCCATAGCTAACTTGATTACAAAAGCAGTATGTGGGTTCATTTGGATCAACAGGTAAATCTAAATCCATGCCAGTTGGCTTTGCTGTGGTCTGTGCTTCTGTTGCCGCCGCTGTGACCAATGTGGTTTGGCGTGTTCTGGAGAGTTAATTCAAAATATGCATCAGCTTGTAACTTTTTTGTAAGCTCTTCGTAATCGGAAAACAGGAGAACAAAAAGAGAAAGCTAAAATTATTATTACCACTCGTCATTATATTAAATGTTTTAGGGAAAATGCTGTTTTGAGAGTAAAATGAAATCTGCTGCTGTTGATCATTTCCGATATTGATTAGATATTAGGAATTATAAAAATAAATTCCGATATTTTATTACATCATAAAGATTTTTCATTATGAAAAACATTTCTGAAAATAAATTTGGCTTCCAAAATAAGTAGTATTTTGAGGATCTAGAACTTTCATATACTTGGTACTTAGGATTAATTGAGGTTCAACTACATATAGAGATGCTATGATTGATGACAGTAAGGTATCCGGACAGCGATGTACAAGCACATAACAACAAGGAAGTATAGCATAATGTCAAATGTCGTGAAAGTATTAAATGAAGAAAAGGCATATAAACATGGGATGATAGCAGGAGAACATCATACATTTCTTACAGCAAAATTGACATCTGCCTATTCATTAACTTCTCTGACTCGATGCTTTTAGGTATCACAAATTGAATTCAAGTAACAAAAACATTCTATTCTTCACCAAGCGTAAAGTAGAGACTGGGAGCAGGTACAGGCACTGTTGCTAATAATTAAGAAAAAATATATTTAGTATCATGGCACTAAGCATCTTCCCTGTCAAGAGTACGTTCAAAAAAGGGAAGAAGGTTATTGTTTTCAATGTGGCCACTGGCAAGCCATTTGGGATTCTATTTTAGGGGGGAGAAAGATAATTCAAAGGTCTTGAATTCATGAAACCAAATTCAGTGCTGATCAGCAAGGAGTAGTTTCCTTATTTTAGGCCTTGAGGACAAGGTGGTTTACCGGGAGTCATTGATAGGACCAAATCTGATTCAGGCCCTTATAATTTGCAATAGGAAGTTATTTTTGCATCAATTTCGGATTAGGCAGTTATAGGTTATTATGACGTGACAGTTATAAGTTATTTTATATTAATTTGGGTACAGACATTAGAGGAACTGAGGTATGATATTGTTAGGTGGAAACCCCGAATTTGTACTCGAGAAGTAATTCTGGAGTTCAGCACAAAACAGTACCATAAAGGCAGGATTCTTATTTAGGAAATGCATGTGTGACAGTCAAAAAGCAAAAAGGATAATTTATAAGCTATTACAAAATCGATTAAAATGATTTCTAGAAGAGTTACATACTTTTTTCGCCCTCCTCTACCAGTCCCACTTTCATTACCCCTTCCAGATTTTGTATTACCCTCTGGTCCTGAAGCAGGCACTCCAGCTATTGCAGCATTTTCTCTTTCTGTCATTAATCATATAAAATTAGGTTTTATTAACAAATAGAATTAGTTTGTCATCAAACACCATATACTTCAACTATATCACATAAAAAGACTATTAATAACATTTACAATACAGATTATGAGCTGCACAAAAAAGGTAGGAAGTGCAGTACCACGTCGAAGCTCCTCATCAAACTTTTTAAGATACTGATCAAGGTATTGTATGTGTGTGTCTACCTGCAACAAAATGATGAATATGTAATTACTAAATTCATGAAATTAAAGTACGAAACCAGTTTCCACTAACTTCACTGCAAATTTATCCCAATATCTATTCCTGAACTGGATTTCTCTTACCAAACGATAATACTTGCATATATAACTCTTTACCCAACTCCCAAGATCTTAAGCCAAATGAAGTGTGTAATAAAAGGAAAATAATATACACAAACCATGTTTGTATAACTGTTTCACAGGCAATGAACACTTGAGTGTAACTAAAATCTTTGACAACCCAGAAAAGAAAAAAGAAACTAGTAAAGAAACAAAAATACAGATAGCAGGGTTGCATAAATACAATCTTTTGATCTAGTTATATCACAGTAGGTATTACAAAAAGAACGCAATATCAAAGTCCAGGCTGATATATTCAAAGACAAGCATTAACGAAGGTCTTAAAAATGAACATAACAAGAGAAATGTGGACTACCAAATCATATGCCTGGACAGCCAAGGCTACTTTTTCATCAGCAACCCTGATACTATGCTTTTGCTCATCAAGCGCTTCATCAGAGAATCTAATAACTGAAGTATCAGGTGTAATGTTTCCAGACCTAACTCCCCGCCTAATATCTTCAATTTCATGTTCACAACGCTGTTCATTTTGCCTTTGAATATCTGTTTACACACATCACAATGCTTATGTTGAGTGGAAAAAGACCTCAGATGTGATATGATAAGAGTAGAAACAGACACACACAACTACGCTTTTCTTCTTTTTCCTTTATCAATACAAGAATGGGCATTGTAGATATTGATCATAAATATGAAAAATAGTACTCTGTATCTTTAATTTAATATCTAATACGTAATCATATTTATGAGTAATCACCAGCAAGATCATGAACATATAACATATTGTAAATGTAGAGTGCGAACTTTAAGCTTATCGCAACCTCACAAATAGGTTTGCAACCCACTTGTATACTACATTTTTTATTTTGTCTTTAGTCAATATAAGATCTCCAACACACCCGCTCATGCTGAGGACTAAATATCCCAAAGGATTAGATATTTGTGAGTGGTGTAATAGCAAGTAACAGAATAAGTCTAACAAACTTTATTAGCATATGTTGCGAAACCATCCTATAAATTGGATTTTAAACCTAATCCAACTTCAGAAAAATTGACTTGCAAAATAAGATTTGCACTACTTATACACTATAATTTGGTCATTTCTTTAGTTGACGTGAGTTCTCTAACAATAACATTGATTGGACCATAAGGTCTTCAAAATTCCAAACACAAACTTATCATAATGGACTGAAATTACCATTGGAAGTTAAAAATTCTAGTCTAACCAATGTTTAACATTATAATTGTAGCATTTCGCTCAGCATTATAGTGGCACCACTTTGATCGGTACAGAACCTTGCCCGGAACTCTGTTGAAAGCTTTATTCACACAACATTCCCTTCTCTCTCATACCATCTATTTTGAGACAAACCACTAAAAAACTCCAATCCTTTCTGTTGTTGTTTCCAGCCACTCCCACTTCTCAATTTTGCATGCACTCTGTTATGTCAATTGTGTGCTCATCCTCTACTTCTTTCAGTTCTCACAAAAGTTCTACTAAAGGTCTGTATCCTCCCTCTGCCCCTGTTCTGTTGCACACCCTTCTTTTTTATTTGTCTCTTGTTCTGTTCTGCCACTCGCCCCTTTTGTTCTTTGTTTGGGTTCTATTTTGAATGTCTTTTTTATAATCAGTCACTCTTTAAGCAGCTGTAGCATCACCCACTAGGAGGCTTATACTTGTAAATTTCTTTATTTCAGTTCTTATTGATTTGTGTATTTAGCTTAAGAATGTAGCTTCTGATTATTAATTATAAATATATTTTTCATCATGCATATATTTTGTTATTTTAGCATTTATATGTATTTAATGTAATTATTCAGCCTGTATCTACAATCCTCATAATAGTGATTATCCCACTATCTGCTATCACACTATCATGCTATAATCACTATGTGCTACTATCTCCGAATAATAACTATGCTTCCAGATTTGTCTATGCAAGGATTCATATACTATACCAAATGATTGATATCAACCTAGTATCCCGCTTACTTTAGCAAGAGAGAATGTGCAACAATGATCTCGAAAACAAGTTTTTGAATCCTGGTGACCACATTCCACGGTTTACTGAAATCAACTATGTACGGATGACAATACAAATTCTTTGGGAAATTCAACCATCATCTGATATCTAAATAAAAATAAGAAAATGATGTTAGTTACTATTAGTTCATAGCTACTTGGTAAAAGCAAATTGATGTTAATTCTGACAAGAGTGCACTGCATAAATTCTATGATCTCTCAGTTTCTCTCTTCTTTCTCTGTATCTTCTATATTCTTCTGTTCTACTCTTCTTCTTGTCCCTTTTCTCGCCATGTTTTCCAAAGGGTCCCTAAAGCTCAATCTTGCTCTTAGGTACTAGAGGCCCTATAGGATTCTGGAAAATGTAGGTCCAGTTTCCTACAGTTACATCTTTCCAAAAACTCAAATAAACCCAACATTTCATCACTCCTAATGCAAGTGATGTCAATACCCTTTGGAAATGGTAGGTCCAGATGCCTACAAGTTACAGCCATGCATAGTGTCTTCTTCCTGAAAAGATCCCAACAAACATATGAAAAGGAAGAAGATTCTTATCATCACAATATTTGGTGCTCTAGTGTGGTTTTGCTTGAAGAGGAGGCTACATGTATTCATCTATTCAAGTTTCAGCAGCAATTCCCAATGTTTGAGATGTTCAACCTTTGAGGACAAAATCTTCATTTTGGGATATTGATATGTGAAGATAAATAAGAAAATTATATTAATGAATTATGTTTGATAGCTGCTCACAAATAAGGTAGGATGTTTTGTGCTTTTGTTTCTCTCCTCTTGCCCAATATCCTCTCTATTCTTTTATCTTTCCTCCACTTCTAGTTATGTCTCTCAATTTCATTATATTTCCCTCCTAAGTTCTATATTTTTATCGGTCAATAATCACATCCTAATAGACAAGTGCATTCAGTCTCAGGTACATAGAATGACATAAAAGCCACCAACCTACGTAGCATTGCTTGAAAATAGAGTTTTTACTTGTCATCATGGGATAAAGGGAAAGAAAGAGTAAATAGTCATATTATCTCCCATTCAATCACAATTATCAAGTATGACATGTTTATTGATTTTTACAACTACTTCACCATTTGTACTTGGCATGATTTGATTTCTCATTGTTTCTCATTGTTTAAGTGTGAATCGATTTTTTCGTTCACTGCCAGCACATTAAAATTAAACTAAAGAAGAAAAAAATGCAGACTCTTTAATAAGCACATACATGAGAAGTGCATAAATAAATAGAATTATAACACTACAATTACCCTGTAAGCTCTTATCCAAGTCACGTAACAACGCATACTTCTTTTGAAGTATAACAGGCAGTGAATCCAAATCTACAGAAGAACACAGAACAAAAGACGTTTGTTGTTGCGAAATTGAAAGCACAAACACAATCAAACCCTAAAAATCCAAAAGAGAAATGGTGAGAGATAGAGGAAGGAATTACTGGCTTGAAATTCCTCAAGGAACGACATTAGGGTTTGCAACAGGGCTGAGGGGATAACTTCAATTTTAGTTTAAGATGAAAAAAATATTAAATGTAAATTCTGCCTCACTCTTTTGAGTCACGACTTTTAAGAATCTTCATTATTTTAATTTTAAGGATTGGATTTATACATTCAATTGTTGCAATTAATTAAATTAATTCCAAATATTGGTTAGGTAATTATTGTAAGAATTAACATTTTAATTATATAGAAATAAAAATACATCCATGATATTCGTATTTGTGTTTAGTTTTTTTTCTTCTTATAATAAAAATGTAATTATTATAATTATAAAAATATGAATATAAATAATTGTTATAATTTTATTCTAGGTAATTTTTATTTATTTTATGGATATTTTTTACTATAAATACTTATTTTAACTTGAAAAAAAGTTACATTAAAAAAAAGTTTTTTTTTTTTAATTTAAGATATAAATTTAAAAAAAATAGTGAAACAAATAAAAAACAAATTACTATGTACATGAAAAGAAAATTTAAGAATGATGTAGATAACTAACCAAAACATATAAACCTATAATGAACTCATATTTATATTTTTATTATACTTGGTAAAAGCATATTGTATATTCACAATTTTTTTATTCCTTAAAAATATATATAATTCTATTATTTCTATGACTAATTAATTAATAAAAAGAGATAATACAATTTAATGTGTATATGTATAGTTTTATAAAAAATAGTATTTTAAAAAATATGTAATCATTTTTTTTTGAAAGAAAAATTATTTAATTATCTTGAAATAAGAAAAGTATACAATTATTATTTTATAAAATGAAATGAAATTATTTTTATTTATTAAAGAATAAAATCATCCAATTTCAGGAAGATAAAAAGAAGTTACCAAATGATTTTCTTTACATATTGTGTAGGTCAAAATAATATAAATTTAAGAATTAATATAATTTTATAATTTATATATTTTTACTATTTTTATAAATAATTAATTAAAAATATAAAAGTAATATAATTTAAAAACATATATATTTTTATAAAAACAGTATTGAAAAATTATATAGAAAAAGTTGATTAATTAGTAAAAATTATCTAAAAATAATTTAGTCAATGCTATTATTTTCTTGTATGAGGATATAATTGATAATGATTCGTTATTTAATAAAGACAATAATGTTTTTGATGATAAGTATGGAAAATACTATAACATAATTTTTATTAAAATATGGTTATAGTTATTTATAAATTGTTATATTTTGTATTTTTGTCTCTATACTTTTTAATTTTAATCCTAATAATTTGTTGTTGTTGTTTAGTTTAGATAGTATTCTGAATACTAATATTTTATCATAGATAACAAAATATTATGGACGAGAAATATTTGTCAGGAATTGAATATAAAATTACATAATTTAGATAATCAAAATATACTAAATACTACAAATTATTACAAGATTTTCTTAAAATTAGATTAATTTTTAAATACATTCTAGTAAAAATAGATTTGATACAATGTTTATGTTTTATATGTTGAATCAAAAGTGAAAGACAAGTATCTTTTATAATTGATTTTCCATATACGTAATAGATTTTGACAGACAAATCTTCTGTATTCTTATACATGTATAAGTATTACTGGGTAAATATTATTTTTAACTTATTTTTATCATTATATTTAGAGTAAATAAAATTAATATATATATATATATATATATATTAATTTTGTCTCATATTCCGATTAATTTTTTTCAAAGATAATAATTATAATAATATAATACATGACACATGTATCATTTTTTTTAGTCATTACACATTATCCATTAAATTCTTATAGATTAATTATCATTATTAATTTAATGAGAAAAATTAGATTAACTCGATTTAACAAAAAAATATATGATGGAATTGAAAAATAAAAATAATAAAAATAAAAATAAAAAGTGTTATATATAACTATTCTTTCTCTATTAAAATATTAAGATTTATTGCTTTTTTTTTATTATTGTCAAATATGAGTTAAAGTTATAATTTAATAAAGAAAAATAAAATGACTTAAAGTTATAATTTTAGTAAAAATAGGTAAAAATAATAACACATAAGAAAAGATTAATGATTTCATCTTCACCTTCTTCCTTCTTATTTCTTAAATTAATCAAAATACTTGCTACCTTTGGACTTTTTACTTTTCATAAACATATTTTTGAAATTAATTCTTATCAACTCTCACCAAACATACTTTGGGTGGTTTCACAAATAAACTCCTCAGTTGCAAGTTTTCTGACTCATACCTAACTTCAACATATATTCAAATTCTTTACAAATAAGTTAATTGTGTTGAAGAATTACGGCAAAGTATACAGCAAGGAAACTTAAAGTTTTTATGCAAATAAAAAAAATATACAGACTTAATTGAGGTTTCTACAATTATTTTGATTTTTTTTTTCATTTTGAATAAATTAGAGTTTTATCATGTATGTTCATGTCATTCAAACTAAATTCATAGTTAAAAAAAAAAGTATAAAATAGTTAATAAATTAAAACATAAACTAATTTATACAATTTTTATTTAAATTATTCTCAACTTTGAGATCTAGAAAAGAGGATAAAAAGTGGTATATATATTTTTCTAAAAATGATGATCGATTATTTTTTTACTAAAATATTGAATTATAAATAATTTTATAATAATCGAGTTTCATTTTATAAAATTATTTTTTTCTCTTAAAAATTTTTTTAGAACATCTTCTATCTTTTTTCTAGGTTTCTGATCAAATCGTTAATTCTTTTGATAATAAAAAAACTACTAGTGAAATCACTGTAGAGAGTTCTTCATATTTGTTTGATTAGAATTGAAAATATGACGAGTTCATTTTTATTTTATTTTAGAGATATCTTAGCATTTTGAGGTACATTTGGCTAGGATGACCATGTATTGATAGAAAAAACGTGTCATCATGAAGAACATCATCATCTTTTACCTTCGAGAATCACTTTACCTATAGAGAGAAATAAGATTAACATAAGAAACATAAAAATATAACATGGAAACTCCAAAATTAGATAAAATGTCTAATGACAACTAGAGAATAATAATATCTGAAAATTTGTACAACACATAAACAACTTTTTCATGTCATTTGACCCCAAGTGCACCCACACCCCTTAAAGCAAGAATTTAACTATATCTCACAACACTATACTACAAGAGTATAAGAAAAGTCAAATACAAGCTTAAAATATTTTTTACAAGGACTAGAAACACCATAAACACAGAGTCCATTATATAACTATTATCCCCACTCTCTTGCTTATATCCTAGGTGATTTAAGACTTTTTAAGATGCATTATTTTCATCAGCCCAACATGCATGTGCCTTAAATATGCGCAAAGTGAATCTATGCTGAATTTTGATCCTAGTGATAGACTTAGTTATTTGATATGATGTTTGTGTAGGTAGTTAGAGGATTTGTGTGATTTAGAGCTTTAGGAGTACCTATAGAGAAATAGGGAGTTTCTATAATAGGCAAGGGTAGCTAGTTTGAAATTAAATTATACTCATGATTGATGAATCATGAATGATATGGTGATGATTTGTGATGAATTGGATGTGTGAAATTTGTTTTAGAATAATAAATTGCATGTATAAAGTGCCTTGATGAATTGATTGCCTAACAAGTGATTTTTGAGTTGTTTGTCTTGATGGTACATGTGAATTAGTTGTGTGACTTTATTGAATTTGTTTAAGGTTGTTTGATAAGTAAATTATGCATGTTTCTAGGGGAAATGATTAAAAAGCTTTGACAAATTGGTCAGGAATACATTGTTAGTAGAATTGAACTACATAATTATGCAAACTCACTAGACGAGCATATGGCTCGATGCTCACTAAACAAGAATGCATAATTTGCTAGTCAGAGAGCTCGAACGTTTTGATTCATAGAGCGAGTCATTCTCCGTTGGGCGAGCTTATCAAAAGCAATCCCATTGGGTATACTCGGTGAGTGAGTCAAAGCTTGATTGGGCGAGTCTAAAATTGCTGAAAACATTAGAGCAAGGTATGCACTTGCCTTGCTGAGCGCAAGAGTCTCACTATGACTCTCTCGTTGAGTGAGCATGTATGCCGCTGAACGAGAAGGTTTTAAGCAAAATCGGAAAGCATCAAGGTAGCCTTCTTATTGGGCGAGCAGTATGGTCACTAGGCGAGTTCCTTTTAGGGAACACTCGCTAAGTGAGACATGTTTTCGTTGAGTGAGAATATACTAATATGAAATTATATAAATAGTTTAAATATGGTAGTTTTTGTTATGATTGATATGAATTGAATGGAAGGAGGAAGTAGTGATTCCTAGGGTGGGAATACTGTCATGGTTGTATCATGTAGTGAATTTATAATAGAGACTGAAATGAGATGATTTTGACTCTACTAGTGGTCAGATTCATTGATATGGGTAAACTTACTAGTGGTCAGATTCATTGATATGGGTAAACTTTGGCTGAGAATTTTAAGTCCATTGAGCTTAAGCCCTAAAAGCCCCAACATCACACAATATCAAGTTTTAAAAGAGTTATCAACTTGTGTAACCTATTGGTAAGTGCACAAAATCAATTGTAAATCGAATAAAGAGTTATTGTATTTATAAGGATTTAACAAGTATATTGGTAGTTTATTTTTAGGATTTTTGTATGAAAATATTGATAGTAGTATATATTATATAAATTAAGTGAAATGGAGGCCATGCTTGATTTTCATCACATGTTCTACTACACCAGTAGTGATTTTGTCTATACTATACAAATTAATCAATGTCTTGGAAGTACTCTAAGGTAGATGTAGGCCCATTCCTGCAGCCTATAACTAAGAACTTCAAATCCAATGTGATTCCTCTAGTCCTAGTTTAATGAATTCTTGTTGTAATATTAATTAATTAATTTGTATAAAATAATAAAAAATTACGGTAAAGAAAACATAATATCATCAAATATTCAATATTAAGAGGATAGTTATTTCTTCGATATCAAATATTTAGAAAAAAATTATAATTGTATGCATTTCAAACTAGAATACCAAATAAAATTAAATGAAAACCAAAACACTTATTAAATTTGTAAACATAAATGGAACCTAGTTGATAAAATTTAAAAAAATATGAAAGAAAACAAATATTCAAATTAAAATATATTTTAAATGTATGTTTACTTCACTCTTTTAAATTCTAATGAATATCTTTTTGTATACAATAATAAAAGTTATAATACATCATTTGATCAAAATCACGCAAAGAAAAAATATTATACTAATTGTAATAAAATTTTAACGTACATCTTGTATCTTTTGAACTTCCATATATGTTGGATGATGATAAAAAAATGATGTCAATTACATTAATTTTTAATATTATAGTAAATAAAATTTATTTATAAAATTATAGTGACAAAGTTACAACATGATTGATAATGAGTTAGAAAATAAAAAATAATTACATAAAATATATCAAAATAGTATTCTACATGATAAAAATAAACAAAAAATTATTAAATGTGTGTCTTACAAACAATTTGAGAGACTATTGAATGAAATCACACAAAAGAAAACAAATGTATAATTAATGGTATTATAAGATGAAAAATATCAACACAGTCAATCGTTGAGAAATAACAAAAATTGTTTTAGCAAAACAAAAAAATTCTTTAAATGAATCACAAATTAATAATAATTTAGTAAAGAAGATAAATCATTTATATTACCTAGTAAATGAAATATTTATGCTATTAAACAATTAAATTGAGAGTATTAAACATTCCATGTGAAAGGAAAATATATAATAAATAAAGATATTAAAAAAGAATAGAAATATTCATATGTGAGACATAAAAAATATTTAATTGACATACATCATTTGAACATAATTGCATAAAGATTACGATGAGATGAAATATATATTGGAGACGCGAATGAATTTCATGACAAACCAAACAATTTGAAGAAATAAAAAATAAAAAGTTTGTAGTAATATATCTATAACTATATATAATATCTATATATTTCTTAATTCCAATTTTACCCTTTATAATATAATTATTTGTTAAATTTTTAAAAATTAACAATTATGTTTACATGTTTTCTATAAAACTATATATTTTCTCTCATTTGTTTTTTTTCCTATTCATCAACAATTATTTTCTCATTCATTTCATTTTGTTTTTAATAAATATAAAATGTGTTTTGCATATTAACTTAATAACATTTTAATATCACCATCTATTAATATAATATCATGCATATTTAAAAAAATACATACACACAAGCACGATAGCACCTGTGTTTACGCTAGTATATATATATATATATATATATATATATATATATATATATATATATATATATATATATATATATATATAAGGTTATTAGTTAACTGTGAATATTTTAATAATTTAAATGGAGACATGTTTATTTACCATCCCTATTCTTAGTTGGAACATGTTATAAAATAAAATGGTTAAATATGTTTTTGGTCCCTTAACTCTCAGTAAATTTTGGAATTAGTCCATTTCAAAACTTTGGACCAATTTAGCCTTTTATCTTTCGAAATACGTGAATTTAGTCATTTTAATCAAATTTTGTTAAGTTTATTTGACATTTCAAGCGCGTTTTATAATAGTATTTGATTTAACATTAAAACAAAAATGTGTCAAATAGTATAAACAATTCAAATACAATCCTTAACTACATACGAAACATCAAATAAACCTAACAAAATTTGATTAAAAAGACTAAATCCACTTATTTCAAAAGATGAAGAACTAAATTGATCAAAAGTTTTGAAATGAACTAATTCCAAGATTTACTGAAAGTTAAGTGATCAATAACATATTTAATCCTAAAATAAAACTAGTAATAGATAGAAGAAGAGAAGGGAGAATAATGAATGAAGAGTAACCTTTATGTGGATGTCATCACTAATACAAAGGGTCCTATTCATCACTTAAAATTTTAGAACTTGATAGCTTTTCTTTTACACTTTTAATATAATTTTCATTTTTAACTTAATGAATATTTAAACACCTTATAAATTTATAAATGTTGATACCCAAGTAAAAGTTAAACCTTTAAATTCTTTTAAAAAATAAGTGATCTTATTATATATATCGACATCATAAGTAGATATACTCTTTCATGTGCCTATATGTGGATAAAATCAATCTGATATAATACATCTTAAAACTTACATAAAATTTGATTAAAGTTTTTATTTGTTTTGGAAGCTTAAGAACTTAAGTAAATATAAATGAAATTTAGCACGCGAAAGATACATTCAACGGTTACTAATCCCTAATGAATACGCGTTAGGGCGTGTTTGGATTGGGTCCACCTATTTTTCTCAATCATATAGGGAATGCTACAAAAGGTCTTCATGTGGCTACCCATTTTTGTCTTCACCTTCTTTGTCTATATTCCAATTTCTATTTTTAATGTCCAAAACTCTTTTAATTCAAACTAACCTTTTCCCATCTCATTTTTCTCCAATCTTTTTAACAATCATGCATGTGCCACATTTCCATCTAGATCATAACTTCAAACTTTCAAATAATTCAACAATTTAGTATTTAAATATTAAAGGAATAGTTAATAAAAAAATTGGTTTAATCCATATAAAAAAGTATAAATTAATTTGTTACACATTTCATGATGTCTAAAAACATAACAAGATTGTATAATATAAATAAATACAAACATCTACTTATCAAATTGATTTTACAAAAATAAGTTAAATTAAGATTTCTTTTCAAGATTTTTAAGAAATAAGTCTAATTCTAGACAAATGTAGTTAAGATATATTTTGAATGATTGTGATATGATACTAAAGAGTAGATTTTAAGTCTAATTTACCTTAACAAAATTTATTTATAAAGTAAATTTTTATCTGAATATATCTTAGCTCTACTATATGTAGAATCTTCAACAAAAATGAGTTAACTATCACCCTTCTTTTGTATTAAAGAGCTAAAAAGGAATTTTTATTCTTTTATAGACAAATTTATTGATAATTTTTGAATGTAAATACTAAAAGAAAATGATCATATAGTTTTATTCATATATTAATCATCTTAGTGTATAAGTCATATAAACTTTGGTTGCAATTTTAACAACTATACAAATAAGGTGTATATCCATATTATTAGGATATTAAATATAGATTCCTGAAATCTGTTTAGTACAAAAATGATTAGATGATCATATATTACCATGATCCCAAATAATCTGCACATATGACATATAATTAAATGTTATTATTAACTTTGATCATAAATAAAAAATTTCAATACATGTCACATAAAATTGCTGGCTATAACTACATGACATGTAATTGAATGTTCTTAACTTTTATCATAAACTAAATAGGTGTATTGGTTGGGACCATAGCAGGGTCATAGTTCTAAACCACCCAATAATTTCTTGTTTTAGCTGCTATCAAGTTTAAAACACAGCAATTGAGTGAGTCTTATAATAAAAGTTTGAGCTAGCATAAGAACTTCATCAAACAGCTGGCGTTTTCTACTTGTAGAAGGTACTTAGATTTCTTAAACATTATATTTCTTGGGAGCAGTGATTTTTTTTTAAGGAAAAAATAATGCAACTTTAGTCATTCTTACTTGTTTCTTGTTACTATTTCTTAGTGAGTGATTTTAGACATGAAAATGAATTAAAATTATGTGACTTTTTCCGTTATATTTTTTTGCTGGTTTTATTTTTTTCTGCAAACTTGTATAAAATAATATCATGGAAAGCAGAGGAAACTTCTACACAAGTGAGCTGCACCAAAATGTGAAGATTTACTAGAATATTGATGCAGAAGTCAAAAAGAAAAGACAAAAGAAATATTTGATGTGTAAAAGTATGACAACATGTCAAATGAGGACACCAACAAAATTGCTTCAATGAAGCCATTGCAACGGGTGTGAAAACACAAGTTTCAAGATACTACTCATCACTCACCTTTCTTCTGTCTTCAAATACACTTCTCAACCTGCTGCTTCTGTTTTCTGTAGCTCAAACTTTGCATTTTCTTTTAACAAGTAGGATCAACAACACCCTTTGTCTATTTCTCCATTTCTGGTGTTGTCTTGCTTCTGAGATTGCACTCTTAAGCAAAATAAGGTGAGAACTTTGTAGTTGGTTCATGCAATAACAGGCATTTCCTGCATTTAGTTCATAACTTTTACTCCATGATCTTCTTGAAATCAGAGTTTTTTCTTTTTTCCTTGAGTTAACTATTGAAAATGTTTCTTGTGTGAGCATCATTAAGTTGGCTTTGTTCTTCTTTAGTAGTTTGTAAGATGAGCATTTTTGTTGGGTGTTTCCTTCTTTTGAGCACACTTCACTATCTTTTAACTTAAATCTAGTGTCTAGTGCAACATTTGGCTAATGTTTTACCACACATTTTGATAGTTGGGAAAATTTGAAACAATGTTGTATGTGACATTGCCATTGTTTGATAAGTGTTGTTGATGGTGGTTGATCAAGTTTTTTGGTTTGGTTGTAGAATTATGAGTGCCTCTGAAGTGACAACTGAAGCAACAGCAGCACATGCTAATCTGAGGGATTCACAGAGTGTGCTTCAGGTACAGGTGATTGCTTCTTTGGAGTTAAACAGGGTTGATTATGCAGAGGGAAGAAAGAAATCACTGAGAGCTCGCTATTATTTTGGCATTATATTCTTGATAATTAATTTTATTGCCTGGTTTTTCCGTGACTATGGACAAGGTGTTCTGCCATTTATTCTTCGTAAGTCAATTTTCTATCTATCCATTTCCATTCTCCAGTCTAGTCTCAGGCTATCAGAAATTTTGTACATTAACCTATAACATATATTGATGTTGGGTTTCAAATACGAGTTTAAGTCTTACCAGTACAAATGAGAAAGTTGAATACAATATACAATAGAAAACTCATAAACCAATAAGGTTTTGATGGAAAACAGTTTTAATCCTTTATATGAACTCACCTCTCATTTGTGTTATGTCACCGTAATGAATTCTTTTTTCGATAGATTCGTCAGTGGTATCAGAGCCGTGTTTAAATAGTTACTTCAAAGTTGATCAGGAGGGTCATGGAAATGATTTTATATCTCCCAGAAAAATCTTAAAATAAACACACTTGTTGCAAAACGTTATGTACTCCAATTTATTAATGATGAAGATTTATCCATTAATCATTTTTCATGAACCTGGAGATCTTGAAAGTGAAAGATGTTAGGGTCATTTTGTCACTCATTGTTGTTGTTGATACTGTTGTAATTTGTACAGATATGAAAGCTTGTGGAAAAGAAGGAGAAGAATGTATTCATGCACTGGGAGTTCTTCGCGTGAGTTTAGGATGCTATGTATCTTTCAGTTATCAGAGTTTCTGCTCCCTCACCAATCATTATATACTGCTACTACTGTATCTCTGGATATAACCCTCTAAACGAAGAAATTTTTATTCATTAACTTACTATGTAGTAATCTAGTATCTTCTGCCAACAGAACATGCTACAATGATGATTTATAACAAGAACTATCTTCCTTAACAATGAAATAGATATTTTTCTCAGTTATGTTTCTCACAACAGTCAAAACAAGAAAATTACATGAAAGTTGGAATTTATGGCATTCTGGCTACTGGGAAGTGAAGTTTATTATACTGCTTGTATCAATGGCACTCCCATTCTTTTTCCCTTCAGAACTTGTTCAAATATATGGTAAGTTTCTTGCTTTTTCATAATTTTGATTGTCACACATTACTAACAACAATGCTTCTAAACTGGGGTTATCATTCAAGTAGCTTTGAGTACAATATAATTTTTCAGAAAGGATAATTCCTCTCTTTCTTTACCTTTTCCTTGAACATCATTGATAATGTTCCGAATAATCTAGGAGTAGAAATGACAAAGTTAAATACCATACCACGAAAAAGGTGGTGTTAATTCTTTATGTTGATTGGGATCATGTCACATATTTATATAATCTCTCTCCTAATGAATCTCAAAAGAAAACAAAAATTCCATCATATAAGAATGTTAACATATTCACAATCTTGCAGGTGAGGTAGCTCGTATTGGTGCAGGGTAAGCTTCAAATCTTTCACTTTTTCTCTTACCAATACAAGGTTGTTATTTACATGCATGTGGTTGTTCATGTTCACACAGAGTTTTTCTTCTTCTACAACTTGTGAGTGTCATCCAATTTATCATTTGGTGGAATAATTACTGGATTCCAGATGAAGAAAGGATGCAGAGGTAGCTAGCTACACACTATTATTGTTGCAAAAATTCATAGCAAAACTTCAAAAATCAATTTTTACATGTTTTCAAATAAGAGATATATATAATGTATATAATAGTGTTTTTGTGACAGGTGGTCCTTTGGAGTTTTGATGTCAACATTGTTTTATGTTGTCTCTATATGTGGAATTGTGTATCTGTACAAAACATATGCTCCAAGAGCTTCATGTTCTCTCAATCTATTTTTCATCACATGGACAGCAATTCTACTAGCTGCAATTATGGTTGTTTCCTTACATTCAAAGGTACACTGCTACTGCAATTTCTCACAGTCTGCATTAGCAGAAAAAGTCTCTCACTTTTCATGTTTCTAATTTCTTTCTTTATCCCTCAGAGAATATATATTAGTTGGGTTAAAACATGTTTTTAATGTTTATATATACAATGAGATTTTTTTTTTCTGACAGAGCGACCTAATATTTTGATTTCCATTAAAATAATTGAAACATATGGCTTATCATTTATATGTTGAATTATTACAGGTTAATAGAGGTCTTTTATCTTCAGGGATTATGGCTTCTTACATTGTTTTTCTTTGTTGGTGTGCATTGAGAAGGTAAACATTCTGAATAGCATTTTTTCACATCAAAATGTGGTTCTTATTTGGAGTGTAATATACTCATATGTGTGGCTGATTCCATAATCATCATTACTTTGATTCTTCTAAAAAGGGTTCAATTTGATTATGTATGTGGTAGCTTGATTCAGTGTGAACTTGAAATCATGTATTATATTTGGAAATTCCTTCTAGAGATGGTATACTTATAGATCTCCATCATGGAGTTTCAGTGAGCCTGCAAATGCAACATGTCAGACAAAGAATCAAGACAAAGGAAACACCGATTGGATAACTATAATTGTAAGTTTTTTCAGTCTATCTTCGTTAAATTTATAAACCAGGTTAAATTAATTTTACAGCATATGTTATTTTCTTAACAGGGCTTCCTTATTGCCATATTTGCAATAGTGATAGCAGCTTTTTCCACAGGCATTGATTCCAAATCCTTTCGGGTATTTTAAGGACTTCTGAACTTAATCTCCATTCTTTGATCTAACAAGACAACTCAAGCACGTTGCTTGCAAGTTGAATGATGTTTTTTTTTTTTTTTTTCCCACATATTGAAGTGTTTTTTGTGTGGTCATTTTCAGTTTTCAGAAGAGATAGTTGAAGAGGAAGATGATATTCCTTACAGTTATGGATTTTTTCATTTGGTATTCTCCTTAGGAGCAATGTACTTTGCAATGTTATTCATCAGTTGGGATCTGAATAACTCAGCCAGAAAGTGAGGAACCTAATTTATCTTATAATACTCATCGTACAATGATGTTTTGACTACTAAATTTTGATAACTTTCTCTTACAACATGATGTGTCATCTTTTAAGTGGTTTTGGAATATTGAGAATGAGAAAATAGAAAAATGAAGAACCATTTAGAAGATGTCACCTAAGATTATAAGAGAAAATTGTCAAAATTTAGTAGTCAAAAAATCATTTTCCATACCGGTTATATGACTCTTAATTGATTATATCTTCTTTCACTTTTATGAATGATGCACCAGGTGGAGCATTGATGTTGGCTGGATGAGTGCATGGGTCAGAGTTATCAATGAGTGGTTTGCTGCAACAATTTACAGTAAGTGCTTTACTGCAACAAAAAAGTCTTTTCCAAAATTTCAATACATTCATTCATGTTAAGAACACAATAAAAATATCAATTTTTCTCATAAAAATTATAAATTTCTGTACAATTTTTCACATATTTTCCAATTCCCATATTAATTGTTTTCTTTTTATTTGATGGTAACAGTATGGATGCTGATTTCACCAATTGTGAGACAAAACAAAGTCATGGGTAATGATAGAACTGTGCAGGAGACAGTTGACTCGGTTATGCCATGATTAACAAACACAAAATCATCAACATTCTTACAAGAAAAATGAAAATTCTTCCCTTTTAAATTTTTCTGTTCCTTAGTATATTTTACTCTTCAACCCACTTTTTCTTTAATGGTTGAAAGGCAAAAAAGTGGAAAATGAAATAAAATGATAAAATATTTTGCTTTACGTGGTAGACCTGATTGAAATACATTTTCAAATGTAATATATAATCATGGTTCTGATATCTCACTTTGTTCTTATAGCCACATTATTTAAATTCAAATCATGGTTAGTAAGGTTATATGATATGATCTGATGTAATGTTATAGAAGTTGTGATTGGTTTAGCTGTTGTGGACCACAGAACTAATGGTTTAGTTGGCAGCAATTTGTGTTAAGTGTTTGTTGACTTCATTATTTAAATTTACATCAGGATTATGTTAAGAAAAATGGTTGACAACTTCTGATATAAATTCTCCCAACAATTATGCTTTTATATAGATTATAAATAAAAGCTATTTATTTACTTGGTAACGATATGTATGGAACTTTTTTTACTTGTAAGTAAAAGTTTTAAAGCATAAATAACTTTTGGATCGAAATATATAACTGGTATTTGTTTTGAATACACAGCTGAATAATAAATTATAAAATTGAATAATAACTTTTGGATCAAAATATATAACTGTTATTTATTTATTTATTTATTAGCTCTTACAATATCTAAATTATTTTAAAGTTGTTGTTTTGGTTACTCAACTTAATTTTTATCATAACCGCTATTGATGACATAAGTATCAGGAGAAACTAAATACATATCATTTCTCACTATTTCGGATAAAATTAAATACATATCATTTCTCAGTATTTCAGATAATTAACAATTATTTCAATTTATAAATGCGTAAAATGATCATACTAAAAATATTCAAATTTCCTACTAAAAATATTTATATGTCCTGTAAATTTTGTTTTAAAAGTTTTTTGGTAGAAAATACTTACAAATTTTATTGTGAAAAAAAATTTACAAGAAATTACTACCAATTCTTTTGTAAAATATTTTGTATAAAATACTTTTCGCAACAAATTTTGTAAAAAATACTGACAAATTTTATAATCTTGTAAGAAATAATTACTCACGAAGGAATTATTTGTCAATTAAGGTTCTTAGAAAAAATGACAAGAAAAAATATTTTCTTGCAAATATTTTAACAGATTTGCAAAAAAAAATTCCATGTAATATGAAAATGGATAATATCATATATTTAAAATAAAAATTTTAATTTCTTAATCATCCAACTTAAAAAAAAAAAATAGTACTAAAAAATAACCCAGTTTACTGGGAATGGAGTCATTTGAGTGAAGTTTAAATTTATCTGACGATTAAAGTTGCAGATCATATACATATATTGATGAAGGGCTTCAACTCGTATAATATATTGTGCATAAAAAAGTTTAAAATATTGTTTATGAATGGCCTATTACAACGTATAAATTAACCATCAACTCACAATTTTTAAAGCCTAAAACATTGAAGTTTCCGTGCGTAAAAGAAAACACTTACAAGAAGAAAAAAACTCCATAATTACTTTACAATGAGTTTTTCTTTTCAAGGTTCATTAGGAAAGATAATATATAAATGTGTCAGAGTCTAACCCATTACGAAACATTGAGTTTACGAGTTTTTTTTTATACAATGTTTAACTTTGACATTTTTATTCAACGTAGAAAATCACTCAAAAGTGCAACCAAACTAAAATTGGTTCATCCAAATTTGCTAAGGCACAACTAATCTGTCATAGCATTAACAACTTCATTACCACCATTTCTCACAACTAATCCAACACAAACACACAATACATTGATTCCTTAGTACTATTTAAGACCAAGAGTTGAATTCCATTTCCCTCAATCCAAAATAACCGATCTATTCTCCTAAAACAAACAAATTAAGCACAAAAACATGTCTTTGGGATCATCCACAGCAGTTTTCTGTGTTGCAATGCTGTTTCCCTTTGCACTTATGGCTGTGCCAATAAGCATGGCAGGCACAGAACCTGTGATGGAGTTGTACATGCATGACATTCTTGGGGGCAGTAACCCTACAGCACGTCCTGTGACAGGGCTGCTAGGCAGCATATATGGTGGCCAAGTGCCCTTTGCCACCCCAGTAGGGTTCAAAACCCCACAGGGTGCAATTCCCATTCCCAATGCAAATGGTGCCATTCCCACAGTGAATGGAGTCACTGGCATTCCACTAGGCACTGGCTTGGCTGGCACTTTCTTTGCACCAAACAACAACAACAATAACCAAAACAATGCACAATTGGAACTAGGACCTGATGGATTAGGGCTTGGTTTTGGCACAGTAACTGTGATTGATGATGTGTTGACATCTCAACCTGAGTTGGGATCACAACTGGTTGGGAAGGCTCAAGGGGTGTATGTGGCTAGTTCAGCAGATGGGAGCAGACAGATGATGGCATTCACAGCAGTTTTTGAAGGAGGGGAGTATGGTGATAGCTTGAACTTTTATGGCTTGTATAAGATAGGAAGCACCATGTCAAGATTGTCTGTGATAGGAGGCACAGGGAAGTTCAAGAGTGCAAGAGGGTTTGCTGAACTGAGATCTCTTATCCCACCAGGACAAGTTTCCACTGATGGTGCTGAGACACTTCTCAGAATCACTGTTCATTTGAATTGAACTACTGAACTATGGTGATGTGATGTGGATGCATTTGTGATCAGTGTTGGTCTTGTGTTTTTGTCAATGTATTTGGTTGACTATGGATCATAGTATGATTGATTAATGGGATGACTTAATGATCAATATTAAATCTTATTTTGGAATGGCAAACAACTTGAAAGCTAGTGGCACAGGTCACCAGATTGTAACATTGAATGAAACCAAGGTGTATTATTTAAAATGAAAAAAAATTAATCAAGTTTTAATTAGGCTATGATATGATAATCAAAACTTTGTTTGCTTTGCATATGTTTAGTTCATATCATTTCCTTCTTATTATTTTAGTTAACTTCATATTCTTCATTGAGATGCACATCTTTGATGCATGAGACTTTTCCTTCTCCTTTTACTTTGAAGATGGGTTGAGATGTTGGCGTTCTTAAATTAAACCATGTAATATGATAGAAAAATTATAGAGTGTGAATAATAGTTTCTTCTTCTAGAAATGTATAGTTCGACCAATTTCCAAATGACATATATTTAAGTTTATAAACTTAAGGTAAAATAATTAATAACTTTCATAGAGATAAATGAATTAGGGAAGTTAAAAAATCTAAACTGAACTAAAAAAAAGAGAGTAGGCAATTGAACTAAACCAAACTAAATTATAAAAAAATTGAACTATTTTCTGTTGAAAAGTGAACTAAACTATTTTTTAGTTCACTTTTTTAAAATTAAACTTAAAAAAACAATTCAGTACATTATTTAGACTAATATAAGAATTACAAAAGTGTCTGCATGGTATATACTATCTGTTATTGTGATTTAATCCAATAATTATATTGTTCTATACCATAAAAATGACTATAGTTATTTTATTAATGGAGGGAAGATGTGGTGTAACTAGAATGCTATCTGAAATAGGTTTTGGTGGTCCTTACATAAGGAAAACTAACTCCATAGAAGTTGAAATTTTGAAGGAAACCAGTCAATGACGTCCTTTTGTTCCCTAAACCAACAATAAACATGATTAATTTACATGAAAATAATTCACCTTTTTTGTTTGAACCAAAAATCTAAGGAGTAGTTTTTATTGTTAATTGGTCAACAATCATTTAGGGGGAGTACACAGGTTAACTTCTATTGATTAGGATATAACGTGGCCAGTTCAGGGGAGGATGGTAGTGTTGGTATTTGAAGCTTGATTTCTGAATAAGCACTGCATCTTCATCTAAAGATGAACTCGCCTGCCTGATAACTAGACCTGTCAATTTGGTTCAGTCCACAGACTGGACCTTGACACATGTGGGTTGAGACCAAAAAAATCCACAAAACTAAAAAGTCTTCCATTGAAAAGGTCTATAGAATCAAAATGTCCACAAAAACTATGCGGGTCAAGAGTAGCTCATAAACTTTTTTTCCTAAACATATAAAAATATTAATTTTTTCAAATATATTATTGGAATTCTGATCCAGATCGATCCGTCTCGACTTTTTGTCTGGATCGCCCAGTCTTGGATCGATGGTTATTTTCTTACATTCAGAGGTACAGTGCTACTGGTATTTCTAACAGTTTTCGTTAGCAGGAAAAATCTCTGACTTTTCATGTTTCTAATTTGTTTTGGTCCTGAGATGATATAAGTTGGGCTTAAATATGTTTTTAATCTTTATACATAGAATTAGATTTTTTTTTTTTGTAACAGAAAGCTATCCTAATATTTTAATTTACATTAAAGTAATTAAAATATATGGTTTGTCATTTTTATGTTTAATTACTACAGGTTAACAGGGAGGTTTGTGACACAGCACATTCTTATTTTTCTTCCATGGAAACCCACACAATGAACCTCATAGCACAGGCACTTTCTTTCGTTACATCTAAACTATGCCATTGAACACAAATGTTGACTCATTTGGTTGAGTATAAGGCACAACTAATCTACTTCCCTGTTAAGCTCAACAACTTCATTATCACCTATGTCTCAACCACTCCAACACACTGTGTGTTCCCTCCTATATAACACTAAGCCATGCATTGTACTCCACATCCTCTCATAAAACTCATTACCATATAGAAGAAATGGCATCTACCTATGAAACACTTGGAAAAAAGATGGCTATGGGATCATTAACTGCAGCTTACCTTGGAATTTTGCTTGCCTGTGCAGATTTGGCCATAACTGTTGCAGCAGTTGACCCCATTGCAGCCACTGGGAAAGAACATGTTATTGAGCTATACATGCACGACATTCTGGGGGGCAGTAACCCAACAGCTCGACCAGTGACAGGGTTGCTGGGAAGCATATACAGTGGTCAGATACCCTTTGCAACGCCAGTAGGATTCAACACCCCTCAAGGTGCGATTCCCATCCCCAATGCCAACGGTGCTAACCCCACTGTCAATGGAGTTTTTGGTATTCCATTAGGAACTGGATTGGCTGGTACTTCATTTGCACCAAACTCAGGTAACAATAACAATAACAACCAAAACCTTGCCCAGCTGCAGTTAGGACCTGATGGACTGGGACTAGGGTTTGGTACAATTACTGTCATTGATGATATGCTAACCTCTCAACCTGAAGAGGGGTCCCAACTAGTTGGGAAGGCTCAAGGAGTATATGTGGCAAGTTCAGCTGATGGGACTAGACAGATGATGGCTTTTACAGCCCTGTTTGAAGGAGGGGAATATGGTGATAGCTTGAACTTTTATGGCCTGTATAAAATAGGAAGCACAATGTCAAGAATATCTGTGCTAGGGGGCACAGGGAAGTTCAAGAATGCAAGGGGTTTTGCAGAACTGAGAGCTCTTATCCCACCGGGACAGATTTCCACTGATGGTGCAGAAACGCTGCTGAGGATCACTATCTATTTGAAATACTAAAACTGGGTGCTGTTTGATCACTGATGACTGAGATTGGTCTTTTATATTGTCAGTTTGATACCGTTTGCAGAATGTATTTCAAATCTTAGTTGTGTTCCCAAGAAAAGATATGCTGATTTGCTTCTTTTTTTTTTTTTTTAAAGAAAATGATACACTGTGGCGTTTTAAGTATTTCTGGTCGAGTTTTTATTTTTTAATACTAGTTGTAGCAATAAATGCCTCAAACTCAGTCAATGGCAGTTTACAAGTAAAACTTAAAAAATGAAGCAAATCAGTAATAAGCTATCACTGTGTTCTAAAGGCATTAGCTATTGTATGGTGTCAACATAAGCTGCAAAGAAAAAAAAGCAAAGCATGATGAAAGATAATCAAGAAAAATTCAGACAATGAAAGAGAGTTACTGCATATGAATCGTGAAATGGAAGAAAATGTCACTTATTAGTTCATATATGCATACACTAGTCTACCAATGCAAATGTTACCAATTGGCATGCAGGATCTTCATATTTTCAACACAGACTGGTGATATTAACATGAGAATGCAAGGCAGCTTCATCAAGTCCATAGAGTGCATCGATCAAGTGCATTCGCAACGATGCTGGACCTTTGGCCATCTTCATTCCTAGCTCAGCAGCAACGCCAAATACTGCTAATGCTGACACTGCCGCATCCAAAGCATGGGTTTTGTCAACAGCAACAAAGGCAGCAATCAGTGCAGTGACTGAACACCCAGTTGCTGTTACTTTCTGCATCATGGCCACCCCATTGTGAGCACCAACAACTCGATTTCCATCCGTCACAATGTCGGTGGCTCCTGACACTGCAACTATGGCACCACTTGTCCGAGCTAAGAGCTTTGCTGCTTCAACTGCAGTCGTTGACTCGTGAACACTGTCCACACCCTTGACAATGGAGCTATATTACATAGCGTAATAACAAATTTTCTCAGATTTAAGGGAGACAAAGATCAATCCCTTGACATCATTAACTATGTATTAACACCGGACAAAGCAAATTTACCCATACCTGAGTTGTAAAAATTCAACTACTATATTTTCTTTTTTATACCATCAGGGAACAGAAATAACCAATGGTGCCAATGTTTTTTGAGACCAAAATGATGTTTTATTCCCACAAAAAGGTTATTAGATAATCTATGAGATACAGCCTATTAGAAATGCTGCCTGCACTAGTAAATTATCTCGTTCAGTACCCTCGTGATCCAATTGTGGCTTCTAAACCCCAGAAATAATCACCGAGAAGAAACAATCACGCTCAAAACAAATCCCACGAACCCTTTCACCAGTTCCATTTTACATAAATCAAGTGGTTATTTAGACGATTTGAAAATAAAGAACAATTATAATACATAATATTTGTAAAAGAAAAGAGTAGAATATTATGTATATGCTTACTTTTGTATATTTTTTCTAAATAATGAAGGAGTTTAATATGTTTGTTAATTCAAATGACAAAATTTGGGCCAACAAAATTAGTCAATTTTTTTGTCTTTATAAATTCCAAAAATAAAATTGAAAATATAAAAATATAGTTTAGTTTTCATGTACTGTAGTGTAAAAATTAACCATATAAACCAATAACAAATTACATAAATTATAAAAAGCTACACACTATTTTTTTTTTTTATGAAAATTAGTTTATACTTCAATGAGGCAAAACCATTATCATTGACTACTTAAAATCCATGGAAACAATATTTTTTATCGGTTAAAAGTGTAAACATAGGACTCGTAAGCATAAAACAAGTTTACACTAATTAGAGAATCTTTAACAAAACCATGAATATCCTTTTAAGATTCGATATCTTAAATGTTTTCTAATTCGAGCAATTTATACAAAGAGTTTCTTAGAAATTGAGTTTTATATTTTCTATAGAATCAAAATTTTAATTTTTTTAAAATTGAAGTACAAGTAAAAATGTATGAACTACTTAATCTTCATGAAACAAACTTATATATCGATTACTCAAATATGATATATCATTCTGTGAGTGTCGATAACTCGTTAAGGTTCAATATATGATGATAAAAAGCGAGTTTCTTAAATGAATAACATTTTAATATTGAATAAGATAAAATATCGAACTGATCTATTAAAATATTTTTTTATTACAATTATTTCCATTAACAATTTTGTTCTTTTAAAATTAAAATGTTATGATAAATATACAAAATATGTTTAAATTAATTGACCAACCGACTCATAAGGGCTCAAAATAATGGTTTCAATTAAGTTAAAACATTTTTTTAGTTATTATTCAAATTAAGTTGACTCATTTGTACACTCGTGATAAGTCACATAAGTCACATACGTATTTAAGTCGTATCTCTTTTTTAAAAATAATTTGTCATTTTAAATTTAAAAATATTTCCTTGTCTCCAGATTTAAAAGAATTTTGAATTTTCTATTTTGAAAATAATTGACCGGTAGTTAAAAATTTGTAATTGTTTGAAATGTTTTTACTTGTTATTTTTTTCCTCGTTTTTCTCCCTTCCTTGTAATCAGTGTGGCTTGAGTGAGTATTACCACATTAACGTTGTTTCATTTAGGGGGTGGCAAGATGGTCGGCCGGTTTTGGTCCAACACGGACCGGTTCAGTTCGCATTTTTTTTTGTTTTAAATTTTTGTTTGTAAAATTTGTTTATGTATATAAATTTATTTAAATAATATAAAAATTTTATTTTTTTAAGGTATAATTACTCGTATAGTACCCAGTTTGGGGCTAATGTGTCAAATATGTATCCGGTTTTAAAAAAGTGTCAATTGCATCCTAACCTTTTGAAAAAGTGCTCAATTAGGTCTCTTTCAGACAGAGTTGACTAACGCCGTTAGTCAACTGTCACATGTCAGTATGTGATTTTTTTGATTTTTTTTTTAATTTTTTTAAAATTTTAAAATTTCTTATTAAAAATTTTTTGAAAAGAAAAATCTCACGTGTCAATTCTCTGTGTGTGACACGTGGCATTGTCAGTGTCACATGGCATTGCAATGTCAAGTGTCAGTATGACTATCAGATGTCATTATGTTGATTTCGATTTAGTCTTCATATATGTTTTTTTGTTTTAATTTAGTACCTACTTATGTTTTTTCTGATTTAATTTTCACATAATATTTTTAATAATTAAAATCCATTTTTTATAAAACTAAAAGTAATTAAGTATAAAAATTTTACAAAAATCAAGTATTTGATATTTATATTAAAATTTAGGGATAAAAGTTATTTTATTAACTCATTTTTAATAAAAAAAATTAGTATAACATTCATACCTATAGAAATTTTGGTTTAAAATTAGTAAAAGACAATATTGTTCTATTTTAGAAAAAAAATAAAAATTAACAAAACATGATACTTAATAAAAAAGTAATTAATAAAGTAATATGTTGTTTTTAATAAAATATATTAGTATAACATTTATACAAATAATAAATTTGGTCTGAAATTGAGAGAAACAATATAAATATTAGTACTTAATTTTGTAAAAATATTTATACTTAATTATTTTAAATTTTATAAAAAATGGATTACAAAAATATTTTAATTATTTAAAAAAATTGGGACAAAATTGAATCAGATACATATACTTTGGTACTAAATTGAAACAAAAAGACATATATGGAGACTAAATCGAAATCAACACAATGACATCTGATAGTGACACTGACACGTGGCTTTGCGATGTCATGTGGCACTGACAATGCCACACACATGGACTTGACACGTGACATTTTTATTTTTTTTCAAAAATTAAAAAAAACGGTTAAAAAATTTTAAAAAAATTTAAAAAAAAATCACAGACTAACGGCGTTAGTCAACTCCGTTTGAAAGGAACCTAATTGAAGCACTTTTTCAAAAGTTGGGATGCAATTTACACTTTTTTAAAATCGAGTACCTATTTGACACACTAACCCCAAACTGGATACTATAGGAGTAATTATACCTTTTTCTAATTATTTTTTATTTTTAAATATAAAAAAATTTTAGAAATGAAAATAATAATAATTTACTGTTATTTATTATTATAGGTTTAATTATGCCTTTGGTCCCCATTTTGGAGTCAAAATCTCAAAATGGTACTCAAATTTTTAAAAGTCTCAAGTTGGTCCCTTTTTTTGTTAAAACGTCTCACGTTTGTCCTTTTCGTTAAGTCAAGGTTGACGCCATTAAAGGAAGTGTCACGTGTCAGTTCCTCGATTTTTTGAATTTTTTTTTTGAATTATTTTTAAAAAATCAAAAAATTGTCACGTGTCAAACTGTCATTGTGCCACGTGGCAGTGATAGAGTGATGTGGCAGTGACAGTGACACGTGTCAGTAAACGCTAGGTGTCATTTCCTTGGTCTCAATTTGGTCCATTTATTTTAATTTATCTCAATTTAGTCCCAATTTTTGTAAAAAATAGCAATTTTGTCCCTCTTCAAATTGAAACAAAAATTAATTTATATAAATGTTATACAAATATTTTTATTAAATTTGATATTTTTATTCAAATTAATATTTTATTATATATTTTTAACATAGCTAAGTTTATTTAAAATTATGTTTCAAATTCAACTTTACTTCAAATTGTTTCCAAATTTTAAATTTATATGTGTTTTATTGTTACATGAACTAGTTAATTTATAAATTTTTTTCTATTAACATTATTTTCTATTAACAACTTTTAAACTATTTTAAATAAAGTTCAATGTAAATCCATGCTTTAAAAAATTTGGTTAAAAGTAGTATAAATTTCTTATATAAACCATTTTAAATAAAGTTCAATGTAAAATATCAATTAAATGAATTTAATTTGGTTAACAATATTTACTTGAAATATCAATTTTGAAGAAAATGTTTGTGTACATTTATATAAAAATTAAATATGATTTCAATTTAAAAAGGGACAAAATTGCTAATTTTTACAAAAATTTTGGAGTAAATTGAGACAAATTAAAATAAAGGGACCAAATTGAGACTAAGGGAATGACACCTGACGTAATACTGATACGTGTCACTGTCACATCACTTTGTCACTGCCACATCACTTTGTCACTGCCACGTGGCATGATGACAGCTTGACACGTGACAATTTTTTGATTTTTTTTAAAAAATTAAAAAAATCGAGAAACTGACACGTAACATTCCCTCTAACAGCGTCGACCTTGACTTAAAGGATAAGACGTTTTAACAAAAAAGGGACCAACTTAAAATTTTTAAAAATTTGGGTACCATTTTAAGATTTTGACTCCAAAATGAGAACCAAAGGCATAATTAAACCATTATTATATTAAGAAATGAAATTGTTGTATTGATTGATTACCTTGGAAGCGCTAGAGTTGGGTTCCGCGGAATCGAGTGAGAGCGCGATGATCTCAGAGGCGTTTCCTCTGACGACGGTGGGCTTGAGACGGAGCAGTTCCCGGCAGGCTTCGAAGCGGAAGGCAGAGGCGTTGGCGGCGACGGGGTCCAGGACCCAGGGCGTGCGGTGCGTGTTGCAGATTTGGGCGGCGGTGGTCATGGCGGGAAGCCAGGAGGGGGAGAGAGTGCCGACGTTGACGTAGAGGGCGTGGACGCCGGGTGTGAAATCACGGAGCTCCTCGACGGCGTGGAGCATGGCGGGGGAGGCGCCGGCGGAAAGGAGCGTGTTGGCGACGATGTCCATGGAGACGAAGTTGGTGATGCATTGGATGAGAGGGGTTTGAGCACGAACCAGAGATAGAAGATGCCATGCCGTGGAACCCCACTGGGTTTGATTCGAGTCCATAGACAAAGATAGAGAAGGTGTGTGGAAGAATACAAGAAAACAGAGAAACAAAATGTGAATACCTAGTTTTTTCTTAAATCAACTAAAAGTACAAGACTCGTGATTGATAAAAAAAGAAAATAATAAATATTTAATTAAATCTTTTAACCCAGTGTTAATTAAAAAATTTCGTTCTGTAAGAGATATTATACTTTTGAATGATAAAAAATTAATAAAAAAGATATTTTAAGTATTAATATGTGAGATCAATTACAAAATTTAAAAATTAAAGTATACACACCCTCTTAACACCATGAAGAGTGTTTATCAAAAAATAACTTTTGCTTTACCTTTAGTTTCTTTCTACAATGTTTTCTACATTTTAGACAATTTTTTCATTAAAACTACTCTCTAACTATATATATATATATATATATATATATATATATATATATATATATATATATATATATATATCATTGATCAAATATTAAATCTACATAAAAATAAAAATAAATGAAAAAGATATCATAAGGAAAGGCAAGTTAAAATAAAGGGGTCAGCAAAACAAGTGATTATGCAGTTTTAACTTAACTACAGAAGTTACCACATATCACAAAGCCTCCAACAGATGCAGACCCATTTAGTTAGAAACATACCTACATATATTACATATATCACTGCCATAGATAGTTACCATCCTAAAGAGTTCTGAACACAACCAGAAACTCCACAAGTGTTTGATTAAAATGTTAACCCTCTTAAAGTCACGAACTTTTCTTGTATCTCAGCTACACGTCGGACATTGCTGGCTTTCTTCAGATCCCATTTTGATTTCTGGGACATTCCAGACTGAATCTCATGAACAAGGGTTGAGATTGAGTTGGCAACGTTTGATAGCTCAGAAGTGATCTTATCTTTATCCTTCTGCATGGTTTCAAGGGCACCGGATATCCTGTTCCGTTTTGCTTGAAGTTGCTGAATTTCATCATCAATTTCTTTGATAGATAAAGCACTTATGTCCATTTCAGCTTCTGTCTCAGACAGTTTTTCTTTCAAATCGTTGTACTCGTTTTTGAGACTGGGAATTTTGAGTTTCTTTGCCTCTAGCTCAGCCATGGCTTTGTCTGCCTCTTCAATGCTCCCCATGGCCTCAAGGAAGGTTTCACCAGCCAAGGGAACTTGTTCCACCAATTTTAACTTAAACAGATGATCAACAGTGAGATTGGGATCTTCACGAATCTGCGATGCAAGTGTAGCAACTTCTGCAACATCATTGCTTTTGATCAATGAAGCGAAATCTAGAGCAAGAAGGGAAGAAAGCTTCTTCTTGCAAGACTCTATTGTTTCAATATCCAATGCAGTAGCATTAGTAGGGTGATCTGATGCTGCCGTTTCAATAACAGGTATATCAAGCATGTCCTCCAAGTTATCAAGATAAGCATCAAAATCTGCAACTTGTAGAGGTGTTACAAGGGAGCCGACAGGAACTAGGGCGGAGCTTTTCTTAGTCGGGCGACCCCTACTTTTAGCCGCACCGCCGCTTCTTTTAGCCGGGCCGCCGCTACTTTTTGTTTTCCGGTTCGACTTTCTTCGGGTGCCAGTATCATCATCTTGTACTGTCTCCGGTGAGTGTAAGGTTAGAAGGCCATATACATCACAATAAGAGAAACACATAAGATAGAGGGGCAACAAAAGTTGCAAAGGTACGAGTTAGAAGTCAAGTTACTACGTAGCAGATAAGAGGACAATGACTTATTTCATAAACTTCTGACCAAAAAATTCTTGCTTTGCTCCTTTCTAGCAAATAAGAAGCTCCCAAATCATCTCATCAATGTGAAAAACAACTGACCCACCAAACAATAAGAAAAAACAGAGGAAATATACAAAACATGAGCCATCACTGGCCTCCTAGTACTCACCCTCACACAAGGAGAAGCGTGAAGGAAGAAAGAAGAAAGTCCACCAAGAAATAATAAAAGTCGTGAACCATTTTGGTGGGAGTAAGTAAATGTTGAACAATGTAGGGGCTCGTGATAATCATGGAGGAAAAGTATCAACTATGACTAAGTAAACTGAGACAAACAGAAGGGCTTTTTTATGCAGGAAAAAAATTGAAATACTTAAACTACAGCCAATAGAAACAATACCAAAATAAGAACAATTGAAAAAACCAGGAAAAGCTGAATGAGAAAATAACAGCGTAGGGTTGAAAAAGAAAATTGTGAAACTGTTTTGGCTAACCTTTTGTGGGGGTTTGAGCAGCTGAGGGAATCTGCCAGGTAAACAAAGCGAAGAATGCTTCAGGTTCCATGTTAGGAAAATTTGATTGAAGATATCTCTGGATAGCAGTCTTGCTTGAAAACTCTATCCTGCGAGAACCCTTCTGAAGAGATGGTGGAGGGATAAGGTATCTATCGGTAAAATATCCAACCTTGGAACTCCTTGCCGCCACTTTCCAGCCCCATACATCACCAGCATTAGGCCACCCTTCAGGTGCATATGGCAAACCTTGACCAGAAGAGTGAGGTGGCACAGGTTGAAGATCAGAGGTTTTATCCTTTGCCACATCCTTATAAGCATTGCTGCCAATTGCAGACTCATTCTTCAAGGATTCTTTTTCATCCTTAAAACTGCAATAACAAAACACAATGTCGACTGCTTAAGAGTCCATTGAAAGAGTGATTTACAAAATAACTCAATTGAAATAAGCACGACCCTTACAACAAGACTGTTTTTCAATGCCCAACATTCTTGTATAAAAGCACAAAAATTTTCAAACATGATGATAACCATTACGTCCACTATAAGACCTTCACTGAATCTTCACATAACACAGAACTTGACATGAACAACCCAATTCCGGTCAACAACTGAGAAATCAACAAATAATCAAGAACTATGAAGAAATGTGACTCAAGAGGTTTTGCTTGAATAAACTTCATAAGTTTGTGCACAAATTAGAGATCATCTTTTACTAAAATATGTCAATTAATTAACGTATACATAAACTAATTTAAAGAAACATGCTCATTTTTTTTTTCTTAATTATTTCGCCTAAAAATATTTATGAAACCAAACAAACTGTTAATTTGAGTAAGTATGAATTCAAAAGTATAAGAGTTTTTGAGAATTATGTTAGAAAAACAAAAACTATATTTTCAGTAAAGATCTCTTGACTTCTTCTAATTTGCATGCAGCTCCTTCGGGTCTCTTATATTAGTTTTTTTCTTTTCTTCCTAAAAGCTGATGTTAAGCTTTATAAAATGAATGTTTAACTTCCTTCGAAGGTTAAAAAAAAAAAAAAAAAAAACTTTTCATTCTTTTCCTTCTGGGCTTGTTTGGACAAGTTTACAGAAGTCCTCCCAACTCCCAAGAGAGAGAAATAAGAAATGAAATGAATTTCATGGGAAAGTTAAATTAAATCATGCAGAAGTTAAACAAAAAAAAACATATCACATCTAATGCATTTTTTTCTGATTTTCCCCTCCTATAATTCTTCTTCCAGAAGTTTAACAACTGTTTCTGGATCATAACACATATATTCAAACATAATATAAATAAAAAGCCATGCATGGCTTCTCTGATCATAGTCTATTCAACCAAGTTCATATTTCAAAACTGAACACATTCTTTAGCAGTAAGAGAAACCAGAGCAAGCAACCCAAAATGAAAAAGATGATCTTTTTCTAACAAGAGACTGAAATGAATGACAAATTAACAAGTGTGGGAGTACAAAAGAGAAACTAAGTAAAAGAGGAAACAAAGAGTGAAAAATAACCTAGTTGGAGTGACAGGTTCAGTGTCTGAGAGATCCATAGATGAAGGAGGAAAAAGGTCGCCAATTAATTGAGACAAATATGCGAAAATTGGAAATGTCAGAACTAAAAGAAATTGGAGGGCACACAGCGGAACAATGAAAGGAAAAAGTACCACAAAGGTTGCCGGAGACAGTGTTACTGAGTTTCAAGACTATGAGCCATTTGAGAATGAAAAAGAATGTTTCAGGAATCAATGTTATGTAGAGAAGGGATTAAGAGCATCTCGAGGATTTTTTAAATATTTTTAATTATATAACTAAATTACAAAATTAAAATAAAAGTACAAGAAATTATAAAAATATGATTTTTATTAGATTTTATTATTGTAATAAATTGATCAGAACATCTTAACATGTGTACCATCTGATATAGGAAGAAGAGGATATAGGAAGAAGTGGGTGTCATGATGAACAAATGTGACTCATTTATAAAAATGTCACTTCAATTTGAATCGTAGTTAAAAATTCTATAATCATATTTGATTAATCACTTATTGAATTAATGGATTAATTCATTTATAATTTATTTGTTATAATAATAAAATCAAAAGTGTTTCTTTGATCTTATCAGGTAAAAATTAAATATCAAAAGTATATAATTTGATAAATAAATAAATTAAATATTAAAATATTACATAACAACATTTAAATATTTAAAAATATTAAATTTTGTGAATTTATATAAAAATAATAATAAATAATTATAATAAATAAATAAATAATATAAAAAAGTTAATAGTGTTGTTATTATAATTTGTGGATCAACTTACCTTCAATCCAATTTAAACTCATTTAACTCATGAATTAAATGAACCGAATTTAGTTGGATTCATATTTAAAAAAAAATGAAATTTACTTCACTCATTACATGATGAAATCCATTTTTATGCTTTTAATAAAAAGATACCCAAAATGCTATAAATTAATTTATGCTCAACTCTTATCTTATTTTTGTTTTCTTGTGTAAACAAAATTATCTTATTTTTGTTTTTTATGTGTAATCAACATTATGCTCAAGACTTATCCCTCTATGTATCTATGTAGGGATGGCAACGGGGCGGGGCGGGGACGGGTTTCGCTATCCCATACTCATCCCCGCATAAAAAATTCATCCCCATCCCCATACCCAAACTCAACGGGTATCAAACTTTTTTCCCATCCCCATCCCCACCGGGTAACGGGTATAATCTCGTACCCATACCCGTACCCGTGTTCTA
>Ga0209589_1001274_pt1 | contig 41021 bp, 20 predicted proteins | sample CowpeawhiteBW_FD_187525 | JGI IMG/M metagenome (GOLD analysis project Ga0209589, IMG submission 187525) | Root nodule microbial communities of legume samples collected from California USA - Cow pea white BW (SPAdes) (version 2) | ecosystem: Host-associated > Plants > Roots > Nodule | place: USA...
ATGTTGGCTTAAGTCAAGTCAACTATAGTCAACAAGTCAAACCTAGTCAAAGGTCAACAAGTCAACTAAAGTTGATTCAACTAAGTCAACTTAGGGAATCAAAAATAGCAAACACAAATGAAAGGGGTGAAGGATTAGTGAACTTCCTTTCTAAACATGCTTAGTCTTCTTAAGCATTTGCCTCCATCCTTGGTTGGGGTCAATCCTTCATCAGATTAGCTATAACAACTTTGTTAGGGATTAACTAGGGATTAGCTACAACCGATTTTCTATGGATTAGCTAGGGATTAGCTACAATCAATTTGCTAGGGATTAGCTAGGGTTTAGCTACAACCAATTTGTTAGGGATTAGCTAAGGTTTAGCTACAACCAATTTGCTAGGGATTACATGGAATTAGCTACAATCGATTTGTTAGGGATTAGCTAAGGTTTAGCTACAACCAATTTGCTAGGGATTAGCTAGGAATTAGCTACAATTGATTTGCTAGGGATTAGCTACAACCAATTTGCTAGGGATTAGCTAAGGTTTAGCTACAAACAATTTGCTAGGGATTAGCTAGGGTTTAGCTACAACCGATTTGCTAGGGATTAGCTAGGGATTAGCGACAAAGTGGTTCTCTAGCTACTTAGCTACCTATATTTTAGCTATGACATAGTGTCTTCGCGATTTCCTTGCTAATCCCTCGCTTAATCGTTTTGCGAAAGATTAGCTAGGGATTCGCTAGGGATTATTCCCTCGCTAATATGTAACTTTCTTGTAGTGTGAGAGGACTTGGGTTTGAGTCTTATGTATGTCATTAGTGTAATGTTTTAATTATTTAATTGTTTTGGATGCATGCATGGTTGTGATACGAAACTATAAAGCTATATGTGCATGAAATTCCAAGAAACATGTAATAGCTTGTTGGTTTGTGCACAAGGTTTGTGATTGTGTGGATGAAAATTTGAACTTTGGCAAGCATGAAATAGTCCTTTTTACGTTTAGACTATTTTGGCCACTTAGGAAATGCTTAGAAAACCTAGCCATTTTAGAGAGAAGCTAGAGGGGTAGAGAAATCACCATGATAATGGCACTTAAAAGACCATTACTTATTTTATTAATTTTCATTTTTTTCATTTTAATGGGTTTTATTAGGCTGAAAATTGAATATTAGAGTGGTGGTTTTAATGAGTTAACAGAGGGATTGGATTGTGGCTTGAGAGCACTAAGTTTAAAGCACCAAAAGGGAAAATTTTGAAGGGGCTATGAAGGGTATTGAAGCTAGGCTAATTTCTTGTGCAAGAAGAACTCTAGAAAAGCTTTTGGAATAAGAATTCCACGTAAGGGGAGCTTCGCCTAATTGTTTAATTTGTGAATTGTATGTTGTGTGGTGTGTGGAATGTATGGAAGTCCCTTTAACTATCATTTTGCAATGTCCTCTTCGAGTTTTTAGGTTCCTTCCTAGAAACTGTCTAGCATCAATGAAGGCCCGTCAAGCGACGTATTCAGTATGAACCATTTTCTAGGTTTATACTAAGAACCGCCTAGCGGTAGTCACAAACCACCAGGCAATGCAAGCTGTATTTTCTGAATTTTACATTTTGATTGGAGGATGGGACACGTGTGGGTGTTCTGTTAAGGTATCTGTTCCCATTGTAGTGTTTATGTATGATCCGAGAAAATTAGAATATTGAAAAACCATGGAAAAAATGAATGGCTTGATGAAGATTTTTTATTTATTTACTTTAATTAGTTTCTTAAATTATGAAATATGAAATAATTATTATTTGAGTGATTTAAGTTATTGTTGTATTTATTTTAATTATTAATATTATATTTAATATTGAGTACATGTGTTTATCAACTTATAATGTGCGTTATGTTATGAGAAAGCAATTAGCTTGGTGGTCGGTGTACGTGTTGTTGTCAAAAGTGCAAGGATTCGATTCCAGGTAGCATTAAAATGGTTAAATTGTGATTTTCTCTCTTCTCTTTTGGTGGGTCCCATGAGAACACCTTTATATTTCTCTCTCCTTTTTTCTCTTTTATGATGGCTTTTGCGATTGCTACAGCATGCAATGTATAAACTTTTGTTGTTGTTGCTGCCACACAAAATAAATGGCAAAATCATATATTTTATTTTTTCAAATATAAACAGAAAAGGCTAGGAATAAAGGAGATAAATCTAGTTTTAAATGTTAGGTTTAGTAGTGGAAAGTGTGATATATATATCCTAAGTTATTTAGGGTTTGGGGGTTAGAAAGAAGGAAAGAAAGTGGCAAGGCAAGGAACCGTGAAGATGAGGTTGCGAGAGAGACGTAAATTTTGGAGGGACTTTTACACAAGGTAAGGGGAGTTAACTTTGTTTTCTATTTTGTTTGAAGCTTGACCCTGTTCTTGTTGTCAAGCCATTACACATGAGGAATCTTGGCCCTTGGATGAGAAGGAGAAAGCATCTTGCCTTTGATGCTAGCTTGGGGAAGAAGGTTTGATCTTGGCCGTGAGATCCTAGCTTGAAAAGAAAGCCAAGTTCCTAGCCCTTGGATGAAGGTGTGATGAAACCATGAGCTCTTCTTCCTTGCGCCATGTGATGCTCTCGGCGAAGCATAGCAAAAATTGGGCCGAGCCCAATGTGTATCTCACAATCAACATGTTTTTATTGTCTTATGCATTATTAAAAGCAAAACCCAAACAATGGCCCAATTTAAATCTACACTACTAGATTTACATGCACTTCATCAAGTCTTTGTGATATCTTTGGCCCATGTAAATAATGTGAAAAGCCCATTGAATTTATGATCATATAATGGGAGGCCCTTTTGAATCTTCTTAATCATTGATCTTGTAATTGGACATTTAAGTGGGTTGCACTTGAAATGGGGCTTGAAGGTGCATTTGGGCTTGATACAATTATGATGGAGCTTAAAAGGTGCGTGAAGAACTCCACGATGCAACAGAACTTGGAAGAATGAGTGGAGAAAGTTTTGAAGGCACTTACAAGCTATGGTAGGTGAAGGAGGTGATAGGATTTCCTAACTTATGCTAGCCTAAGGAAGGTGGCTAGAGCTAGAGAGAGGAAATCTCTAGAAAGAGTGACTCTCAAAGGCAATAGAAGGAGGAATGATCTCAACTCAATTAGCATCTATTGCATAAATTTTCAAGAGTGAATACAATGCTGAAAAATTATGGCTTTTATACTCAAGCCATTACACATGAGGAATCTTGGCCCTTGGATGAGAAGGAGAAAGCATCTTGGCCTTTGATGCTAGCTTGGGGAAGAAGGTTTGATCTTGGTCGTGAGATCCTAGCTTGAAAAGAAAGTCAAGTCTCCTAGCCCTTGGATGACGGTGTGATGAAACCATGAGCTCTCCTTCCTTGCACCATGTGATGCTCTCGGCCAAGCATAGCCAAAATTGGGTCGAGCCCAATGTGTATCTCATAATCAACATGTTTTTATTGTCTTATGCATTATTGAAAGTAAATCCCAAACAATGGCCCAATTTAAATCTACACTACTAAATTTACATGCACGTCTTCAAGCCTTTGTGACATCTTTGGCCCATGTAAGTAATGTGAAAAGCCCATTGAATTTTTGATCATCTAATGGGAGGCCCTTTTGAATCTTTTTAATCATTGATCTTGTAATTGGGCCTTTAAGTGGGCTTGCACTTGAAATTGGGCTTGAAGGTGCATTTGGGCTTGTTGGGGTCATATCATTCACCACATGCCATTTCCCTTCATTATATTTTGGGTACAACATGTTGTTTTTTGGGTTCTTTTCTTTTATCCTGATGTGGGTTTGAAAAGAACCCATAGGTTGCATACGTTCCTTCTTATTCATGGGGGGGACTACTTGGTGTAGTTTGGTTATTCTTTTTATCACATATGAACTTGTTTTACTCCGATTTCTTTCTTCCTTTTTATGTGTTGTAGTAGGTTTTTACTTTAACAAGATTGTGGTGGTGGCATGACTTGTTTCTCTTTCCTAGCTTAGATTATTTCACGTAAATGTGTGGGATTTAATTTTGAATAGGTGGGCCACACCACATGTGAGGTGCGGACCGTGTAATGAATAGTATATTATCATTTAATGTCTAGTGCTTTGTCTTGTTTGGATGGGATGAGAATTGTTCCACAATTTTTTACGCTACAGCAAGCCTAGGAATAGCTAGTATCAATTTCTTGTTTCTTTATTACCACATATAAACCTAGTTTGCTTCTTTTTATTTCTGGTGCATTCTATGATAGTAAATGTTTTCCATAGTTTGGGGTGTTAGCCAAACTTTAGTTGGTGGTGGGGCCGTAGGTATTACCTAGTAGTTTATCTATCTTATTGTATGCCATCTTTGGTTTTAATGAAATTGGTACGTTTGAGGGTGTTAGGTGTAGTGGTTCGGTTAAATTCTCGGTGATTGATACCTAAGTTCTTTGGGTGGAAAAGTAATGTAATTAATCTTAAGCCTCGTGGGGGCCGCGTGGGTGCATCATGGTTACCGTATTTTAGTTGTTGTTCTGGCTTTCAAGTTTTGTTTTTTTTTTCTGATAGTGGGACACATCGAACCATCTATTTCTAGGAAACTAGATGTTAGTGTGGGGTAAAAGTTCACGGAAAACCAAAGCTTGATTATGGTTATTATGTTTAAGGATTTTAGACGAATGCGATAGTCTGTTGGTTTGATATGGTTGTTTGGATGTTAGGGGTTGTGTGTTCAAAATAAAGTTTGATTGTGATCTTAATGCTTAAGTGTTACTTGAATGAGATGTGAGTATTATTTGTCATGTTTTATTTACAAAATTATTTTATATATCATTGTTTATGGTTAGCTTACCCTTTTTTTGATTGTTTGTGTGTTTGCTGTATGTGCGATGATCGTATAACATGTGTGTTATACGGGAGCAAATGATATTGCAGATAATTTTGAAATGGAGTAGATTGACGAAAGGCTATGGTGGACTCTGGAGTTTTGTAATATTATTTAGTTGTTTTAAATCAAATACTAAAGATTATGTAATTTTCTTTTGTTCAAAATTGTTATTTATATTTTTCTAGACAAATTGACGTTTCGAACTATGTATTTAAATCAAATTAAAAGTGTTTTTATTAGTACATTTTCAATAATAATCCTTTTTCGTCAAATGTGTTAATTTTCTAACTATCCGTGACATCCCAAAATTGGGGTGTTACAGTTTATGCTTATAAATTGATTGAATACGTTGATGTTTTGATAATGCATGAGCTTCGCGATGATTAGAGGGTTATGGGAATTATATGGGATAAGGGATGAATTGAAAACATGATGGCTATGTTATAATTGTTGTGCTAGTGTGTTCACTTGGTCTAATTAAACTTGTAAGAATGATGGAAATAAATTGAGGTGATTTGCGTGCAAGGGGATAAGTGGGTTATGCAGGTAAAGGCTTTGGGGATTTCTCACAGGTGCAGAAATCTAGATTTTGCCATGAATCCTGATGCACTGCCTGGCGGGAAGTAAGAACCGCCAGGCGATGCGTTGTGACAACAATGCTTTATGTTGCGTATTCACTATGATGGTTACGAGTTGGGTTCTAATGATATTACTCTTGTTTAGGCATGGTATATTGTTATAAAATTTATCGATTGTATTGTTGTGAGCCTAAGGCATGAATGTATGACCATGTAATGGGGTAAATTTGACTAGGTAAGGAGTATAGAAATAAAGTAATTATTGTAGGGGTTGTTTGATGTAAGTGTATGACTTGGCTTGATTTCGAATGCAATGTTGGGTTCTGATTTTGAGTTTTCTACGAGAATGTTTGAGTCTTTGTCAAATTTAAGTAATTAACATGATCTAAATTGGGGAATGTATATGGGTGAAATGAATATTGAAGCATATGATGTATGATAGTACAACTGAGTCATATTGAGATATATGAACGTGTATTTCATATTCTGGATGCATGCACTGTGTGATTTATTGCCTTGGTCATTATTTAGGGAACCAAAAACTAGTAAACTTGTGTTACTGGTATAGTGCCTGACGGCATGGGGGAGATCGCCAAGCGATGGTTAGGCGTAGGGAAGCTCTATAATGTGTGGTGCCTAGCGGCACGCTGGAACCGCCAAGCGAGAGCGAGTGCAGTGGCTTAGTGCCTAGCCGCATTGGTTGGACTACCAGGCGGTCTGCACTAAAGTTTTGTCTGGAGGCGCCTAAGCAGCGCCAAGCGACAATGTAGTGGTAGGTTGCGTTTGTGGGGGAGTTTGTGTGTTGTGTGGTGATTGTTTTGGTCTAAGATATGTTTGCATGGATTACGAGCGGGAGGTTCGTAATGCACTTTGAACACGTGATAATCGTGGGCAGGAGGTCTATGATGATGGAATATTGTGTGAGAATACGAGCAGGAGGTTCGTGTTGGATGACTCTACTTGATTGTTACAAACGGGAGGTTTGTAACGGGATGGTTCCACACATGTTGGACTACGAGCAGGAGGTTGTGGGTGAGAGTATATCATACGATTTACTATGCAGGTTTAATTTCATTGAGCTCACCCTTTTTGTTTATGTTTGGTGATGATCGTGTGACTTGTCACACGGGAGTAGATGATATTGCAAGTGATGTAGTTTATGCATAGGGCCAAAGGGAGGGCTAGCTATGGGATAGATTTAAAGAAAAATATTTATTTTATCATGTATTTGTTTTAATTCTGGTTATAGACTTCGAAACTTGTAATAGTTAAGTTGAACTTTGGATTTTGGATTTAAGTGCATTTAATAAAGTTTTGAATTTCTCCCATTTTTGGGAACACCAGTGCAGCGAAGGGTTTCTACAGCGGTTATTTTGGCTATTTGACCTCGATTTAAGACCCGAGGCATATCTTGCCGAGGTAAAAAGGATCACTTTTCTGCCTCGGTTCTCAACCGAGACATATCCATTCATTATTGCCTCAGTTCATATATAATCGAGGCCTAATAGACATTAAAAAAAAAACAGAAAAGTGTGGCTTATACCTCGGTTATGGCACAACCGAGGCACAATATTGATGATGCTATTAAAAAAAAAACACATAACGAATGATTCTGAAGAATTTCTTACACCATCACAAAAAGTTATTAAATAATTGTTGACATTAGATGTTATAGCACCTAATATAACCTGTCTCAAAAATCAAATTGGTTAAAAAAGTTACGCTAAAACACTAAAGAAAAAATATAAGATAATTATGTGATGGTCTTATATTTCTATGACAACCAATGACTCTACAATCTAATAACGCATAAATTCTGAAAGTAAAAATACTTGTCCTGTCCCAAATAGTGTATGCCTTTTCCAAATAACTCAAATGTTTAAATAAACTTCTATGTAAAAATAAAAAAAGGAAAAAAATTAAATTGAACTTCTCTGACGTGTTTTATTTCTTTTACAGAAGTTTTACTCATTTAATTTCTCAAAGATCTAATTCATATTAATTCATGAGAAAAGAACAATACATTATATCTTCCTATTGCTTCCTTCTATAAATATTATGGAGCAAAGTCCAAGACTAAGATCATTGCATAATCAGAAGCTATGTAATATATAGGCAATGTAGTATGGATCATGCAGAATAATAACATAAATATGCATCCAGATATATTATGTAATGGTTTTGATATCCAATTCATACTTATTGAATAATCAAAATACACCAGATAGATATATTAAAAGTTTTCCAGAATACATATTCATTGATGATATACCTATATAGTCTCATAGTTGATACTTGTCTTTTGAAAGCACTGGAAAATTACCTATTTCCTGAACAAAAAGAACAAAGGACAAACTTAAAGAGATTAACAACAGTGAACAGTTTAACAAATGGATGTGTTCTAGCATATGCAAGATTTAGAATTTACAAGACAATTTGTATAGGTTAAGCTCCCACAACACAATACTCATCAAGAAGAAAGTAGTGTTGAAAAGTAAATGATAGAAAAACTAACTTGTGCAACATTATATGTTATATATAATCAAATCTTTAGCACTCAAGATTGTAATAGCTTCTCAATGTCTTTCTGCAAGAGGAAAAATATAACTTTACTGATATACAATCTTGATCTTACTGCCTCGACAATGATGGTTGCAGAAAGCACACTTCCTACCCAAAAGTTTCCTTTCAAGAAGCCTAGTGAGTTCAAAGCATTGTGAGCCAAATCAAAGAATGATATTTTGAGCATCAAACCAACAACAAAACACTTCAAGCAGTGGAATAATTTCAAAAAGCATACTTGAGTAAACTAACCAACAAATGGAATTTAGAAACAGAGGGTTATAATGATTATAAATCAATCAATAGATTCTCATAACTTAAGGAAAAAAAATCCTTGACCAACTAAAACCACCTGTAGTAACCCGAGCATCTTCAAATTGGGAGTTGGATTGACAATCACAAAAAGCACATCTGTTTCACAACAAACAACAATGGATTGGAAATTAAGAACTGACTAAGAACAAAAGGGGCATAAAGGTTTAGTGTATGAAGACGTTGGATGTTAATTTTGGAAACCAACATTGGATATACACACTGCATTCAATCTGAACCCACCTCTGTAGGCTTTATACTTGTCCGACAACGTTCAAGAATTATGCACACGAGTGGACAATGGAGGCGGCATAAAGGTGCATAGATTAAAAAGTTTCATGAATAGAAAAAGGAGAAGTATATACTGGTGGGATTGAACAACGATAGAGGCGACATCGCAACGGCATGTGCGACGACGGACCAGCAGTGGATGTGTTTGGTGTTCTGCAACTACACGACGGATCAACAGTGGAAGAAAGGAACCTGTGCTTGGCGTTCTGCAATTCCTGCTGGTCCACTCCATGCGAAACCTGCTGGTCCACTCCAAGACGAAGAAGCTGTTTTACTCCACGAAGAAGATGCTGCCGCTCCACGGAGAAGACGTTGCAACAGTGACACGATTTGTATTTAACCTAAAAAGGCTATCTGCCTCGGTTAAGTGGAGATCGAGGCATAAAAATCTATATGCCTTAGGTAGAATTAGACCCGAGGCCTAAAACAATGTGATCATTTTATAAATTTTAAAAAGGGGAAAAATGAAAATTTTGGGAACATATATACCTCGAGTGAATTTTAACCGAAGCATAAAATATTTTCTGCCTCGGTTGTATTTAGAACCGAGACATAAAAATTTACAAAAATTACAAAAATGCCACCGTGTCTTTTTATGCCTCGTTTGTACGGGAACTAAGGTATATAGTGCGTTGTCAAAAGTCCAAACTACACTAGTGGAACTTTATCATTAAATAACTTTATTTTAAATTATAAATTATTTAATTAAGTAATATTGGCCTAGGATGTTACTAGCAACAACAAAGAAAGGTGAACGTCAATATCTACCTTTATCAACTCATACTCTATCTAGAAAGAAGAAAATTGTGTTCTGTAAGTTTCTACAAGGTGTTAAAGTTCCAAAGGGGTATTCATCAAACACCAAGAACCTAGTATCTGTGAAATATTTAAAACTAAAAGGGTTAAAGTCTTATGATTGTCAAGTTCTCATGGAGCATTTGTTATCAATAGGCATACGTTTCATTTTGCCTAAAATGGTAAGATGGACCATAATTAAACTATGTTATTTCTTTAAAGCCTTTTGTAGCAAAGTGATTGACATTGGAAAATTGCAAACACTAGAAAGAGAAATTATTGTAACTTTGTGTGAGCTTGAAATGTGTTTCCCACCTTCTTTGGTTGACATAATGGTTCATTTTACCATTAACTTAGCTAAAGAAACATAATATTGTGGACCAGCTTATATAAGATGGACGTACCTAATGGAGCATTATATGAAGATATTAAAGGGCTATGTGAAAAATCGAAGTCGACCAGAAGGATGTATAGTGGAACGATATATACTTGAAGAAGCTATTGAATTTTGTACTGATTACCTCTCTAATGTTGAATCAATAGGACTTCAACACTTAGCGAGAACCAAATGAGAAAAGATTACTGGAAATACCATAGGTAACCATATCGAGGAAAGATTAGGAAAGAGATCAATTGTATATTCTACATAATAACGATGAAGTTGAACCATATTTGGAGAGATACAAAGACATGATAAAAGGTTAATTACAACTAGGCCTGACAATTGGATAAGTAGAGAACACAATGCAACTTTTATACAATGGCTAAAAAGCCACATTTTTGCAGAGTTAAATGTGAACCTCTCTTTAATTTGTGACAAATTTAGATGGTTAGCAAATAGTCTTACTTTTCAAGTCTTCTCTTAAACTACTTATATGACTAATGACTACACATTTTATACCAAAGAACAAAAAGTACTATGCACAATAATGGCGCCCATTGGTGGCTGAATCTATGCATATCTCAAGTGTTAAATATAGAACTCCTATTTATGCAAATGTGTCGTATTTTGGGGTAGTTGAACATATATGGGAGTTGGATTACAAAAACTTTTCCCACATTTGGTTGCAAGTGGGTTGATAATAACAATGGAGATCGACAAGAAGAGGTGGGGTTTATGCAACTGAACTTTAATAATTATGTGTGTGTGTGTGTGTGTGATATGAGAATAAGTGTGATATGTTTAATTATTGTTTATTTTAGGTGATATTATCACAAACTAATGTGAATCTCATTTGCTCAACGACTGACTTAGGATTTTGGGGTTGTAGGAAACTTGGAAAATTAATGAAAAGGTGAATTGGAAAGTGGTTGAAATTCCATTTTAGGCAATAGTTTAGAAACATCACATTTTGAACTTTAATTTAGGCTTAAGAATCACTAATTTTGGGTGAGTTAAACGAGAGTTATGATCACGAGATAAATCTGGGTAGAATTGGGTTTTCTGAATTTGGGTGAAGTAGAAAGAATATTAGGTGAATAACAAAGGTGGAAGGAAAGAATCACTCTTTCCAAGTGAGGTAACACACAAAGGATAGGAAAATCATTTTATACAACCAAGGTTTTCTTGAATCACTCAAGAACATAGGAGAATCTAATGGAGCTTCAAGCGTGAATTTGGAGAGGAGGAACTCCATTGAGGCAGTAGAATGATGGAGCAAGGTTGAAGGCCCTTGAGCAATGTGTGGTTTGTGGAAGTGAAACTCTATGAAAGGAGACTATCCTAGCATGACTCTCAAAGGCAATTGTGTGGAGTGCCCTCAACATCTATCAATTACCATTCAAAGAGTAACCCAATACAAGTGGTGAAGGCCGTCATTTGTAGTAGAGTGGCTGAACAAAATGAAATACAAATGCATAATGAAATGAAATGCAAACTTGGCTTAGGCTACTAGAAGCCTTTAGATCCGTGTGATGTAATGGGAGCAAGGATCATGCACCAAGTGGCAAGTCACACCTTCCATGCCTTTTCACCATGTTTCCTTTCAATTGGGCTTGAATTAGCCCAATTTGAAAGCTAATCAACAATTTACTTTGGCTTTTTATTTTATAAAGCATGACCTAACATGTGGCCCAAAATTAAAGTCTACACTAATGCTCTAACATGAAACCTGTCATATTTTAGCATCCTCTTTGGCTGATGAAAATAGCATTTCAAGCCCGTGAGAATTTTGGCCATCTTGAGAGAAGCCTATTTGAATCTTTCTTAACATGCTTCTTGTTATTGGGCCTTTAACTAGGCTTGGGCCTTGTGGTGCATGTGGGCCATGGGTTGGGCCTAGAGTGGACTCATCAGAATCACTCTCACTAAGATAGAAGAGATAAAACTCTAATATTTCTGAATAAAACTCTACTTGTTTTCATTGATAAAAATGGTTCATCTTATATAAAAGCTTTGGCCATCAAAATTACAAAAGGCCCATTAATTTCAATTCCATCCCACTTAAGCTAATAATGATCCTACTACTTAATGGTTGATTGTAACTGAAATTGTGGTAACCAAAAGTCACCCAAAAGCATTCACCAATGCATCATCCTCTTGGTCTTCCAAAGGTTGGTTCCTAAGTTGCCAAATGGGCCCTTATTACAACTTGAAAATAAAACAAAACTAAAGCCCATTAATTGATTAAGCCAAAACATAATTTGGTCAACCAATTTTACAAAGGATTGAGCTATTGTTTAAATGTATTAATTACTTAGAAATTGTAGTTCACAATACAAACTATACATTTAGAAGAGATGAGTAATGCTCGCTTAGACATTCTTGCTCAAGCTTTATGTCTCCCAGAGTATCCAAGTCGTTTTAGGGCAACGGGAGTAAATCACAGAGATTATTTCCCGCCCAAAAAGCGTTATACACAACAAGATAAGACACATTGACTACTCAAATGAAAAACATGACTAAAATAATGGCATAGATGGAGAATGAGATTATTTAACTTAGGAAAAAGGACACAAAATAATATAGAACAACTTGATATTGGTGTCGATAGTGGTAAAAGGAATTGCACAATTTCATCAAATAGTTTTCCTGAGGCTATTAACTTGTCTACACTAGCTTCAATATTAGTTTAATTTGCTTACCTTTAATTTGTTATAGCTCTCCATATTTACTTTCATTCCTAAATTCATATGTTATAACAATCATATAAGCATACTACATGCTTAAAACATAAGAATCATGCCACATTTAATACCATATTATTCAATGCTTACCCCATTTCTACTCTTTACACACCACAAGGATTCACGATTTAACCAAGTCACCAAATAATTCATCATTCGAGCAAATTCTAAATTTTTAAAATACCTCTCTTCAAAGACATTCAATGTCATCCTTTAATATAAGGTTTGACAACTCAAGTTAAAACAATAGAACACCATAACATAAATAATAACAAGACGCATTAACTGTCATCATCAAAATATCTTTTTCAATTTAGCATAATAGCATCCTTTCACAAATATTTCATCACAAATCCTTCTGGTTCACAATTATAAGTCATTATACAGTTGATTCACAACCTTTTGTTGCCCTCACTCTGATTCATTCTCATTTCTCTCATTCACCAACAATCTAAACACATCACAAATTCATAGCATTTCACATATTAAAACCACAATCTTCTAGCATTGTCGCATTTTCAATCCCATTGATCAACCCACACATACCGACATTCAAACACACTCCAAAATATTAAATCCTCAAATTAAATCTTAAAACCAAGAATCAACATTTCAAGAAAATTAACAACTTATAGATTAGCTTTCCTTACTTTAAAGAATACACCTAACATTGTTCTTCTCCTACACAACTCCACCACTTACGATTGTTCTAGCTACACAACAAAAAGCCCGAGCAATTATCAAGACATGATTTTATAACCACAATTAGATAGAGTTTGATCTAGAAAACATAAAAATTACATGAAACCCAAGAAAAGTTGCATGTATAAGAAAAACATATTTGCTCTTTGCAAAAGGTGAAAATTTAAACTTACCTAAAGATAAAATTGATCGGGGTATTTTGTAGAACTCTTCACAAGGATCACTTTGATGGGCTTAGATCTTCAAGAACATAAAGAATGAGGTTAGATTTTTTTAGGGAAAAAGAAAGGAAAAGAGAAAATCTAGGATTTAGAGAGAAGAAAATGGGGTTTTGCATCTCTAGAGTTTCTTGATGTTGTTGATGAAGCCATTCGTTGTGTAGTAACAATCCTTCAAATATAACAAGGTTAAGAGCTCATAGTAATTATGATGCCACCTTTCACTTCCTTAAAGAGAAGTTGTTATAGTTGTTACCTTAGCTAAATCCAACCTAACTCTTCGCTACCCAAAATAGGAACCATTGAAATTAGGATTTCGTGAATCAATTGGGGGAGACAGAAATGATAGAGAGGTGTGTGTTTTATGATGAGTGTCTTAGTGAAAAATAAATAAAAATTAGGGTTCAAGGTGAGGATTGATGGTATAAGGTTTGCAATAAGGGGGAAGGTGAGGTTTTTCATTAGGGTTGACAGTAAAGGTCCACAATGAGGGTTTGTTAGAGGATTCACATTGAGGGTTGGCAAAAGAGGTGAGATGGTTATTAAAAGTGAGGTTCCACAGTAAAGGACACTAGGAACAAAATCTTCACTTTTGTTATTCTTGTAATTACAAAAGGTAGGCTAAAATGAAGGGAATCAAAAAAGAAAAAGAAAAAACCTATCATATTTTAAATACAAAATGTGGTAGTTATAAAATTGTTGTATTATAAAGATAATTTTGGCATTTTTTTAGAACCATCATATTAAAATTGCCACAATTTATGCAACTTTTATAGTGGTAATTCAAGTACTATCCACAATTTATGGCTTGTTTTATACTAGTTATTACAACTTTCCTCCTTAATTGTGCATGCAACAAAAATACATTATATTATCTATGATGATCTCTAGTCTAGAACAACCAAGAAATGGCATAGATGTTGATCTACTTCAAATTGAAGATTTATAGTTGATTTGGGATGAGAGGGTCAAATTCTTTGATGAGTTTATTAATGAATCTTACCAAATGACTGTCATGTTATTTTGTATCACCAATGAATTTTTGCACATGCTAACTTATCAAAAAATAGTGTTAAGAGTTATAAAGTCTTTGTTATATGTGAAGACACTAGAGGTCAACAATCAAAACATGGAAGGAAGACAATATATCTTTAGCATCAAAGATTTGTAAAATGTCATTATCCTTCCTACATGTTGAAGAAATCCTTTAATGGACATCAAGTGAATGAAATTCCACCAATTCCATTGACTGGTAAAAGTTGAAAAATAAATTACCTATGCCAAACACATGGAAGACAAAATCAATTTTTTTTATCTTTATATTGGTCTATGTTAGAAGTTAGTCATTATATATATATATATATATATATATATATATATATATATATATATATAAATACAAAAAAATATATAACGAGAATAAAATACATTTTTTTAATTATCAGATATGTATTACAAATAAAAAGGATTGCTACATTTTCTTAATAATTTTTTTATTTCTTAAAATTAGAAGTATTTTACATATAAATACATATGGTAATTGTAAAATGAATGTATAATTTCATTATTGACTTTTGTATAAAATATGTAAATTTTTTTTTATGAGATAATTTGAAAGTTTAACACAAATGTAAGATTGGTAAGAAAGTCCAAGTCTTGATAAGGTATATATGGTGACTATAATATTTAAACATGTTAGAACTAAAGATTAAAGTTACTTATTTCAAGTTATAACTATTATTTGAACTCTAACTTGAGTAAAAGTCACAAATATGAACATAAAAAACTGTAGAAAATATTATTTGATCATCTTAAAAGTTGAAAAACTAAATAAATTGTCTACATGCAAAAGTAAAAGGATTTTTGTTTCAAACTTGAGGGTTTGTATACATACCCACACCAAAGTATTTCATAGAATAATCACATATCAACTATTATCAACCAAAGATAATCTTATTCATTATATTAACTTATTAACTAGGAACAACTTATAAATATCCACAATAACAAATCCAACAAAATATCTTAAGTAATCCTCATTATTTTTTCTATTATTTATTTTTATTTGTGGAGGCCCAAAAGTAATGTAAAAATATATTTAACAAAAAGAAAAAGAAATATCATTTCATTATTTATTATTTTTTTTTCTTTTCATTATTCGTTAATCTCATATTGACTTGAACATCATGTAATCTTTACAAGTCAAAACTTTGACTCAAAAGTTTTGACTTTCCAATGATTTATTTCTAGTAAAAACATGATACTCTTACTCAATGAGATTATCCGCATATCCTAAATACATAATCTCTATAAGAGCCTAGAACAAGAAGTTTCTAATATATATTATAATTATGGATCTAAATGCTTTAAACAAACTTGAACACCATATTTAGGTTTAATTGTAAGGACAACCACTGGTGCATGCTTATAACTCTGAGAAATGGTGAAGCTAAATTGAGATATCAACATGGCGAGTATGATCTTGGCTTCCATCATTGCAAATGATTGTCCAACACAGTTTCTAGGGCCTGAACCAAAGGGTATGAAGCGACCAGGTATGAATGATTTTGAAGCAAATCTCTCAGGGTTGAACTCATTTGCATCTTCACCCCATAGTTCTTTACTATGGTGAATGGCCAACACTGGAATCCAAATTGATAAGCCCTTAGGAATGTGAAGGTCTCCTAACTCAATGTCTTTGAAAACCATTCTTGGAAACACAGTTGCAGGAGGATACAACCTCATTGACTCGTTTATCACCATGTGTAGCTGCAATATCAAAAAAACAACTTAGGTTAGTAGGGTAGTTTTATTATTACAATAATATTTGTATATACATAACGTAGTTGTATATTTATGACTAAAATTTTATTGGAAATTCAAGTCTGAGTCTAAGTTCTACATTGGATATAAATAAGAAAGTTGAGTATTATAAGAAAAAAAAAAACTTAAACTCGTTACATGTTAGAAAGGTAGTGTCAATCCCATCAAATCTTATATATAGTTTCATTAAAATTTTATAATTAATTTTTCAATGTACTCACATCATTTTAAGGTTTTGGATTCTCTACTGATTTTTTCTGTGTTATTTCTTTACTGTGTTTTCATAATACACTGATTACTATTAATATCAACATTTTAAAATATATTAAAAAGATATTTAAAATATCAGTACAGTGTATTTTTAATGTCAAACAGAGGACAATACCAAACAAATCAGTAGAGAATCTGGACTCCTTTTTAACGAGATTGATATTTCTTAATATCAGTATCCCATTTTGCTAGGGATTATATGTCTCACTACCTTGAAAATAGGTTTGTGTTGTATAAAGTGTATTTTAGAAGACTATTCATACACATAACCAATAGAACTAAAGATGATGAAAAAGATTAAAATAATAATTTCATTACTTCTGAAAATAATTTGAGAAAACATGCAAATTTGAGACAACTTTAATATTACAAACTAAATTAAGTAATTTCATTAATTATAACGAATTACTTAAATGGATTTTATAAATATGGGAGAGAATATCATGAATTGATATCGTAATTAATATATTTATATATATATATCATTAAATAAAAATTGTTTAAAAACAACACCATTAAATAAAATTAAAATAGTTAGATTTATTTTGTTTTTGTCTACCATAGATCATACTGGTTTTACTTATATTCAAGTTCTAAAAAGGACAAGTTATTTGAAAACGTCAGTTACTCTTTTTTTACTTAAAAGTGGATTCCTTATCAATGTGTAAAAAAGTTCAAACATGGGTTGTTAATATTGAATTAATAGAGAAGACGTTTAATGAACACGTAAATCATAAAATCGATCACATCTCATCACCGTCATCATAAAAGGTATAATATGTTAATAACTTGAGTTATTTTAAAGCACAAAATTTAGAAATAGGTGTTACTGGTACTATTTCAATTGAATTTAAATTTTTCCTCAGTTAAATATTTAATAAAATCCTCTAGTACAATGGTTATCAAAATAAACCTTCAATTTTAATTAGAAATCAGAATAAATTTTAAATTTTAATTAGAAAAATAGCAACAAGAAAATATAATATTGTCCCTAAACTTTATGTTATTTTAGGAACACAAATTTTCTAGTAAATGGCTACTTGGGCTGGGCTTACAATGTAACTGGCATCGGAAAGAGCCATTCCTTCCCGCAGCTTACATTTTCATAAATTCTTGTATTCAGAATTATGCAATCCAAAAATATAATTTTTGTTTTGTAAAATGTATAATATAAATTGCATTTTTTAGTTTTGTATCCCCAAATGTGCAGTTTAGAATATAATTTTTTATTTTAAAATGTATAGTCCATAATACAAAAAATGTATTTTGAATTGTATAATTTAGAAAACATTTATATTTTAAATATATTTATGCAATTTGAAATGAATGTTTTTATTTTGTAGGGTTAAATATGTTATGCAATATGAAATATACAATTCAAAATACAAAAAATTATATTCCCAAAGTATACACTGATTATTTTATCTTTAATATATACTCCTGTTTACTAGAATGGTCATATTTAATCATTATTTGAAAAAAAATGTAAAAATATTTTAAAATAATGAAAATAACGGAACAAATTCATTCAATATATCATGCTTTTCAATCCTCTGAGTCTGAAAAGTTTTAAACTGTGTACATTATACTCCTATCATGCATTATCATATAATTAGAAAAGGTTAATTATTATACCAATATTTTAAAAACCATATCTAAAATACTTTTCATTAGTAGATAAAACTATGATATATATGAGAATCAAACTCTTTAAATAAAGTAAAGTTAAAAATGAAAGACATAATGATATAATTGGAGAAAAACAGAGTATAATTTGAAACTAACCAGAGTGAGCTTGGAGAGTTTATCAAGTGAAGGAGTTTCCCCTTTGAGAATCTCTTTGACCTGAGCTCTGACCTTGTTTTGCCAATGTGGATTGGTTGCAAGCAACATAACTGTCCAAGTGAGTAAGAGTGCAGTGGTTTCATGGCCAGCAAAGAAAAATGTTTTGCATTCATCCATAACTAGTTGAAGATTTAAGTTTCCACTCTCTTTCTTCATCTCATCCAAGAGTATGCACAACAAATCATTACCATATGAATTGTTTCTCCCTTTCTCCACACACTCTTCCCTACCCTTTATGATCTCCATCAACAGCTTCTCCACCTCCTTCTTCAAACTCTTTATCTCTCTATTGTACTTGCTGGGGAAAAACCTATACAACATGTCAATTTCATCATTAATGGTGTAAGTTCACATTTAACAACGAGGGGACATGTGTGTCAATTCACTATTTCAAAAGGGGAGGAAAAAAAAGTAAATAAAAAGATCAAATTGAGATATCATAAAGAGGACAAGATTTAGCAACATAAATATTAAAGAAAAAAATTGAATCAAAGTAACTTTTGAGACCAAAATATTTTTACTACTATTATGAATCATAATTTTAGCAAACAATAACACAAAAATTGACCTAGAGGTAAAAATAAAAGTGTTTTAAATAAGATTATGCTAGGCATTATTGTCATTATTTGAAGATTTTATTTAAAAATATAAAAAAAAGAAATAAAAATAGGGAAGATCACACCAAATTAATGACAAAACTGCATTACACAGGTAGCCAAAAAGAAAACAACTATCTATAATTTTTTTTCATGAAAATCATTTCATACTTTGAACTCCATAAACTAGGTAAAAGATAAGATTTTCAGCATATTAAAAGATTTATCATTAGTCAAGTTTGTAATTATAATTATTACTATAATGGAAAGACAATATACCAAGATAAATGCACCCGGTAAAAAAAGTGGACATATATCAAAAATTATTTGTGATTTAGTAAAATACTTACTAATTAAATAAAGTCAGGAATTGTATGGACTATTTATAAAGTTAAATTATATTATATAAATGAGAGTAAACTTTATCTTATAGATTTTTTTTAAAATTAAGATAGATTTAAAGTTTATTTTCTAATATGGTAACAAAACTTATTTTAGTGAGTATTGTTAACTTATCCTGTCATTCATTATTGACTTATTATTAGACCATTTATAAATATTTAGTCTCAATTTGGATCAACATGAATGAATTAGTGTTTTAAAGACTCTTTAATGTCTAAATATAAAATACAATTACAATATACAAAAGTGAATCCAAACTTCATATCACAAATGAATCTTTAATGGCTGAATTACGTTTAAAATTTACCCCATAATAAAAGCTTCACAATTTTTTGCAATCATATTTTCACTAGTCAACTATCTTTCTTTTTATTATATATAAATATGTGATATTCTTTAGCTTATTCCTCTAAATGGTAATTGGCATATTATATATACCTGCTTCCAGGAAGGAATAGATGGCGAGTTGCTTGAGCACAACGACTCTGGAGCTGTGTGAGGAGAAAGAAAATTTGCTTTCCCTTTTTATAGCTTGTGCCAAACTCTGTTCTTGAGATAATATCTGCAGTGAGTTCAGTTAAGCACTCTCCAATGTCCACCTCACTTTCCCCACTTTCTAATGAATTTTGCAGTGATTGAAGCATATCCTTTGTGCATTCCACCATGTGCGCAGCATAGCCCTGTACATTAAATGTTATCATCATTTAACTCCAATCATTTGTTGATATCATTGTTAAGAGACTCAAGAAATTATCAATATTCACAACAATCCACTTGGTCTCAAAATCACTCGCTGAAACTAGTTGCTGATATTTTAGAATTGATATTTCCAAAACAATTTCAACTAATAATCATAAAATATATTTTGAAGAAACATGTCAAAAAATGTATTCATGTGTGACTGGTTAATTACCTTAAGTCTCTCTCCCATGAATGCAGGGGCAACCATGTGACGTTGGTGGTGCCAATCTTTACCATTGACCATCAACAACCCTTTCCCAATGAAATGTTTGTTACCTTGTTGTTGTTGCCATGATTTTCCAGATATGGAGTTGTACTTTGACAGAAATTCCTTTATCAGTGCAGTGTCTGTTAGACACAACCTTGGTTCTGTTCCATTCCAATACAAGAATCTCTTTCCTACATCATTATGATAAAGCCAATATGAAAATGAAGAAAACTAAGAGTAACACACATTTATGCACATGCATGTATATATGTATAAGGACATATTTGATCAAACATATTTAATCTTCATCATAAAAATACACATCAATGGTGAGCCTGACTTTGCTTAAGTTTCATTTTAAATTAATCATTTTCATTTCTCGTGGAATATGTTGCTTATAAATCCCATTAATGTGATCATATGAACATGGACAAATAGAGAACACATGGTATGTATATGCATATATACCTATAAGGCCACACCCAAAGAAATACAACTTTTATCTACGAAACAAATGAAAGACCGACTACCATGCACTCAAGGCCGACTACCAAGAACGGAAGACGGATCACCAAGTGTGATTACTGACGTCTAACACTACAAGCCTTTGGCATTATCCATGCTAAAGACCAGGGGACTGGTTTACTTTATAAGACTATGTCACCCTGGGACTCGATAAGCAATGCCCTTAGTCGAGTACATGACTGTCCTGTAGGTCGATATGTATCTAGCCAGTAGGCCGACATGTATCTAGCCCTCTCTTATTCGGCTAAGGTGACACAATATTAGGTAATTGGACCCACATGTAATTGGGTCTATTAGGTAAATACGCCTATCATATAATTGGGCCCACAGGTAATTGGAGCCTTTCAACTGATTGGACCTCATAGGTAATCAGGCCTCTTGACTTAGGGCCGCCCACATAAGGATCTACAAAATATAATAATATAAAGAACACGTCACAATGGCGTAAATAATTACGTTTTCATTAATCATTGCATTAATTACTTGCTGACGCATTTGGATAACTTAAACTTCAGAGTGTCTTTTACAAGCACAACACCACCCGGTGTTAGAAGGACAAGTACTTAGAAGTTGAAGTTTAGTAGTTCTTTTGGAGACTCCACAAAGTATATTCGGTCTCGTAAGAAGAACATACAATTTATTATACATAACTTATACGATGAGATACAAGAATGATTAACTTATGAAGGTTTTGATATTGTGAAATTTTCTTTTCCTTTCTATCTTTCTACCCTTTTCTCTTAAATGGCCACAAAATTGAACATTTATATTTTATTTTGTTGGAGATTCTATATCAACTAGGAATAACCAAATTATAATATGTAAATGGGAAGGGTGTAATCTTTACCTTATAAAAGTCCGTTTTGTAGGTTTGAATTAGGTTTAAACTTGTTTATTAACAATGTGTTAGAGGTTATCCTAAGTCAAGCTTTGGAGGCTATTCTGTCACCTTTATTAGAATATTGTTAGATCACTCATAAATGTCTAATCTAAGGTTCAAAACATTTATTCATCAGTGAGTTGATGTATTGAAAATCTCATATTAGCTAAAAATAATGCCAAACTATAATATATTTAAGTAGAGTGTAATGTTTATCTTACAAACTGGTTTTGTAAGATTCAAGTAGATATAAACTGAATAAGTAAGACAAGTCTACAAATTTTTTGTCATTGAGACATAAATGATAAATTAATCATGATGTTTCTTTTTTATGTTATACCTCCTCCTTTATCTTTTCTCTTTAAACTCCTTTTCTTAATCTCTTCTAATACTAGTCGAACTAAATAATAAAACTTCAAATAGAAAATCAAGTGACATGATTCAGGATTTTAGGCCATAAAGACCTTCTCTCTCCATAGTTTTTGTTTCTCTCTTTCTCTCATTGAGTAGGTGTACATTCAATTAAACAAATAATGAAATATTTAGGCCACAAATATTAAAAAACTCAATTTTAATAATTTTCTTGATATAAATTATTATAAAAAGTATTATTTAGACAAGACCCATAAGTTTAGCGCTTCTAAGATAAAGAAATATTTTTTTTGTTGCTAATTTACACACTAATTCATTTATATGTAAAATCTTGGTCGCTAATGTTAGTGACTAAATTAAAGGCTAACTCATAAACCAATTATAATTTTTTTATTCATAATAGTGACTATTTTAGATACCAATAATTTTTAGTTTATAAATTAGTTAGAGTCTATAGTGACTAGTTATGTTTTGTCTCTAAAATTGGTTGTTATTTAATGATTGTAGTGAATGTTTATTGAAAAGTAATAAGATTCATAAAAAAGAAAAACATTATTTTAGTGAAACTTTTATTAATAATATACTCTATCAACACAAAATTAAATTCATTTCCATATATATATATATATATATATATATATATATATATATATATATATATATATGAGCTTATTCAAATCATTTTTAGAATATGAAAATAAATTTGGTTTTCTAATTGGTCCAAATAAATTTAAAAATTTTAGGAAGATAAATTGAAAAAGTAATACCTTTGTGTTTCTTGCATTATTATTGTTGAGAACTCAACAATTGGCGTAGAAGGATATATGGCCACCAGTTTGACAAGAAGGATAAACTAGAAGAACGAGCTAAGAGATGATCTTCATTGGATATGTAGAACATGTAAAGGGGTAAGCTTTAGAGGTTGGGGCTTGTAGAGGCTATATGTTTTGTTAGCAAGAATGTCACATCTGGTGAGACTCAAATGGTTTTGATGTTAGACATATAAAGACAAGTAAGGACAAAGTCCACATTGAGGTGGAGCCTTCTGGAAATGGATAAGATTGTCTACAAGTTTTAGATGTAAACCACCTTGTACCTCTTACCTTTGAAGTTAGAGATGTGTAGAAGTTTACTCTAACTCTCAGCTTATGCATTATTAGGAGAGGAGGATGATCAAACCTGGACAAAGGTTTAGATATAATGACCTTATTGGCTATCCTTTTCCAACACCTAAAGTGATAGAAACTTTAGAACCTAACAACTTTTAAGATGTTGTGGAAGTCGTATAAAGTAAGTAGTGGTAGGTTGCCAATTAGGAAGAGCTCAAATCTTTGAAGAAGAACCACACATTGATGCTTATTAATCTACCAAGAACCATAAAGTGGTAGGATGCAGGTGGATATTCAAGAAGAAGGAGAGAATACCAAGTATAAAAGAGTAGAGGTTCAAGGCAAGACTATTGGAAAAAAGGTTTTACACAAGTGGAATAGGTTGACAATAATGAGATCTTCTTACATGTCATAAACTGTTATTCAACGAGAATTTTAATGCCAGTTGTTAACTAATATAATATAGTGTTCGAAAAATTAGATGGAAAGGCAACATTTATACATGGAAACCTAGAGGAGACCATTTACATGCAACAACCTAAAAACATTATATGGTTTGAAATCAAATTTGAGACAATGATATAAGAGATTTGATGATTTCATGAGGTACATGGGCTTTTGGAGGATAATTTATGACAATTATGTCTACATCCTTAAAAGAGAAGAAAGGTTTGTGTTGTTCTTGCATTATATGTAGATATCGTCCTTATAGCCACCCAATATAAAAATGAACTAAAGAAGCTCAAAGAAAAAAATAATCTTAGAGTCTGAAATTAAGGATCTTAGTCTCTTGAGGCAAATACCAAGATGAACATATATATAGCGTTCAGAAAGTTAGGATGTTGCATTTATCGTAGTACGGTTACTTGTAGAAGGTGGTTAAGATGTTTAGTATGAATAAAACTAAACCTATGACAACACCTTTAGAACATCACCCAAAGTTCTTAATTACCCAAGCTCCTAGTTTAGAGGAAGGTAGGGTGCATCATGAATGGTATGATTTGTAGCAGACCAAATTTGGTGCATGTTGTTAATGTGGTTAGTAGATTCATGGCAGATCTTGGACATGATCATTAAAGAGGATTTGAAGTGAGTGTTGAGATATCTGAACGAAAAATATATATTGTTTAGTCTAACTTATAAACGATCTAACCATATTAGAGATGCTATAGAGGGGTTTGTAGATGCTAAGTATACAAGTTATGTTGATACAAGAAAGTTTATTTCTAGGTACATTATTACATTGTTTGGATCTACTTTTAGTTGGAAGGTCAACATGTAATTTATTGTAGCCTTATTTACCATACAAGGTGTGCATATCATGCTCACAAAGGAGGTGAATAAGGCATTACGGTTAATGGGTTTATGGGAGAGCAATATTTTTTGACTATTCATTATGATAGTTAACATGTTCTTCATATTGTTGATCATCATATTTGTCATGATAATACCAAAGAATAGAAGTAAGATTGCACTTTATGAGAGATGTGGTTGAGTTTGGAGAGGTTAAAATCAAGAAGATTGCCTCAAAGGAGATTCATGCAAATATGTTTACAAAGTCCTTACCAAGATTGAGGTTCAAGCTATGCTTGTAGTGAATTATCTTTTTATTTGAGGAAAAAGGAAGATGGTGATGGGTGTATATAAAGGTTGTTGTGTGTATAGGTTGTACACTATATCTTTTGAAACTATTTGTGTATAGACTTTTCCAATGTTAAAAAAAGGGTTTTCTTTCAATTATATTCTTGTGTTTTCTTTATTGTTATTATTAGGAGTGGAAAATTGGATCGTGGCTTGTGAGCCAACTTGTTGGACTACCAAAACAGGACAGACCAAGTTGGAATTTTCAATCCACCAGCCCACTCCATTCTACTGGCCCATTTTATTTTTTATTTTTCAAATTAAAAATTAAAATAAAAAATAATTTAAAAGATTAAACTTTCTGTATTACATTTTTGTAAAGATATAAATATGCAACACTATTGTAATTTAAATCATTAACACTTATAAATTAAGTTTCAATTATTAGTTATAATAAAGTAATTTAACATGTAAATGTAATAATTACTTTAATTTATTCAATTAAAAATATTAATTAATCAATTAAAATCTTACAAAATATTTATATGATTAAATATTCTTTTAATATTTATTTATAATTATACAAAATTTAGAAGTAAAAAATAAAAAAAATTAAAAATTAAAAAAATAAGAAAAATAATAAAAAAGTGGTTGGCCAACAACCAGCCTGTCGATCTGTCCTACGGCAGGACGAGTTGCAATTTATGACCCATCTTTGGTGGCGAGTCAAGCCCATTTTTTACGGGCCAAGAACGGATTGGACCAAAATGGTCAGTTGACTTGCTTTGTTATTCCTAATTACTTTTGTAAATCAAAAGCATTTGTTATATATCTTGATTTAAATTATTACACACTTACAATCAATTTTGAAAACAAAAAGATGGTTTTTAAAAACCAATATCAAATCAATTTACAATTTTTTTCAGAAAATATAAATTTGGATCCCAATCTAATTTTGGATTTGGATCTTTGAAAATCCAAGCTAAATTCTTCTAGAAAATGGTAATTTTAGTTTAGCCTCACTCCAACTATTTTGATCTATATAATAAGATGGATTAGTTTAATAATAAGTGAGATCCCACTCTCTACAGAACAACTTGTGAGTGTGTATACAACAGTTGAAATTTCATTTCCATTCCAATACAAAAATTGCATGCATGAGAGTGTTCATAATAAAATTTCACATTCATTCTAAGACAAATTGTGTGCATGTGTTGGTGAGCTTGTAGAAAGATACATACCATATTGGTTGGACCACACAACAAAATGCGGCATAATACGAGCAACAATATCATGGCTGATAGTTTTCATGTCTTGAGAAACTGCTGTTGAAACAAGGGATGCCACTTCTCTGATGTTGCCAATGAGAAAACTGGGTTTAGGACCATTCACACCTTGTTTCTCCATCGTCTTCCTTATGCGCATTGGAGTGAGCCAGTAACATGAAATGGTGTCATACCCAACCTTCAACACCAGAGTCACAAAGATAACCAAAATGCTTGTCACAATCACCATTGCCATTCATGAAAAACACCCACAAAAAATGATGCGGAAGAGCTTTGAATGAATGAATGAGACTCAATTTTCTGTCCTGAGTTATACTAATATATAACTAATATAATTTGTGAATGAGAGCCTTTTATTATGTATAGTATAATATAATTCAGTTTTTTTTTTTCATTTGATAATAAATTAATGTGGGGTTGGTGGGGACTTCAATCTGAATATAAATAAATATAAATGTAATTGCATTTATGAATTAAATTAGCTTTGCACCATATTTTTAAGCTGCATTTACTGCTCTAGATAAAAACTTCATGCATAATAAATTTTAATGTTCTGCTTTATCAGTTCATAAGTTTTAATATTAAATAGTTGGGTTTAATTTTTATTAATGGTAAGTTATACACTATTTAATGATTAAAATTTGAATATAGTTTTTAATATATTATTCTCAAATTAGTAATTTTTCCATTGCAGTTTATAATTCAATTACTATACAAGAAATGTTCTCAATGTAATTACTTTTTTAATTAACTAAACTTAATATGTATTTGTAAAAAATAATTATAAAATAAATCGATAATTATTTTATAATAATATCTGGATTTTATCTTCTCATTTCTATTATGATTAAAAGATAAGTATAAAATTATGGATATAAAATAATTGTTACCAAAAGTGGTATTATGATCATTAAAAAAAAACGAACCTAACAAATAGAAGAGATTTAGAATTCACTCATCAGTGACAGCACAAGATGTGTAAAAATACGTTTCAATTAAATGAATCGTTTTGAAAATTTTCACATTTTATTAATAGAATAAATAATATATATTAAAGATGTGTCATGAAATGCAATAAATAATTTATAGACAATATCCGATTTAAAAAATACATAATATTAAATTCATAGACAATTTAATCATATTGTGTTATTTTGTTAATAATATAATGATGATGATAATATTTTGTCAAGTTGAGAAGTAAAATAGATATTTTAGAGCTGGTAAAATAAGCATTTTGGGTTTAGAATGCTGTTAAATTGGGATAGAAAATTTTCATAACTAATATATTAGAATTTGAAATTTATTAAAAAGAAATAAAATTTCATGTTATTTTTTTTTCATAATATATATTGAAAAAATAAATTAGTAATATTGTGGGTAATTAATGATCAGGTAAGTCCCAAACCTTCTCTATTTTATAGTAATGTTTTATTAATTGATAAATCACAACTTTGTTGAACATAAGTCAATTATGTCACAATGGTTGTGATGTAATCTTTCATAAAGATAAAGGCATCATAAATAAAAATGATAGACACCTATTCACCACAAAGAGACAAGGTAACTCGTGTAAGATTGATATGGATGAATTGACAACTCAAAAGGTATCTTGCTTGATGACCATGAAAGAAGATCATTGGCTATGGCACAAGAAGTTCCTTTACACTACAAGAATGTTGGAGATTAACTTCCAATAAATGGTGTCGGACAAAAGTGTGACATTATTAAAGACGGTCAAATCGACAATAGGATGACCCAAAATGTAGTGTCAGCTACACCGGCACTAATGGTTGTAAAAGGAATAAGAAAAAAGAATAAACTTACATTAGTCATTGGGACGCTACAAAAGTAATATTTTATCTAAGGTAACATTGTCTTAGCCGACGCTAAAATGATATCAATTTTATTTGAAATTTATATTTCCCTCTTTTAAGTTTCCAATTTTACCAATCATGAAAATAATTTGAAAATTTCCCTTCCCGCACTTCTCCCAAACTCATTTGAGATCCCCTTCCCTCTCTTCTTCCAAAATTCATTTCATATTTAATCTTCCTTCTCTCTTCTCGAACTTATTTCAGAATCTCTTCCCTCTATTCTCCCACGCAAGCATATTTCTCCATCCTGAACCTCCACTTTGCTCTACCCTCCACCACGTCTAAACCAAGTGTTGCAACACAGCCTCTCTATTACTCACGTAGGGCGAGCTTAGCAATGACGATGACTAAAAGCGTTACCTAAAGAAGAAGGTTGGACATTAATTATTGCGCATGTAGGGACCTCACATAACACACATCATCTTGCCTTCCATCTCCAATCTCTAGATTCAGGAGAGATTCTACGAACCTTCTCAAAATTGTGCTTCCCCTACACCAAATTGGAGTTGTCTTGATGGTTTCAATGACGAGATCTCGTGTGTAAGACCCGAGAAAAAGTAAAATAAAGAGAAACATATGAAAAAACAATTGATTGTTTGATTAACATTATTGAGTTATTTAAATTAATTATTTTATTGAAGTATGGCATATCGAATAATTATTTATTTTATTTAAGTTATTGTTTATTTATTTATTTATTTTGTTAATATTACATTTAATGCAAAAATGGGTGTTTAAAAACTAGTGGTGTGAATTAAGTAATGTGAAAGTGTGTGGCCTGGTGCTTAGTGGTGGTTAGTGCAACCTAGTATTTGTGCAAAGACGTTGGTTCGGACCTGGTTGGCTGAGTTTCAGTGGTGTTGGTTTTAAAGCGGGAGGAACGTTTAGTGAAGTGGTTGTTATACAAGGTAGGGGAAGCCAACCTTGCTTTCTTCTCTTGTTTTTCTTGTTGTTTGTTTGATGGATGAACCGGAAAAATCATGCATGTGTAAGGGAAGCTAAAACTCCTTCTTCTTTTTTTTAGATAGAGTGTATTTATTTTCGTTCTGGAATGTGTTGAGTATGTTTGATTGATGATTGAATGGGGGTGAATTTCATGTTTGAGTATCTATAGGTTAGAGAATTTTAGGTAGTTTAAAATGCAATTGGAATGAGAGATATTGATTGTTGCAATTCTTCAGTTTGGTATAAAACACTTTGAAATGAGTTTGAGAAGATAAAAATGTAAGATACTAAATTGTGCAATGGAACAAGTCAAAATCTCATAACAAAGAAGCATATGGTGTGGCACTACCCATTTTCCTACACTGCACACTTTTTGTAAAATGAAGGTTCCTACTTCGGTAACCGTTGGATCAAGCTGAAATTTTAACAGCTGATCCTTAACACATAGTTCTTGACTTTGACCGGTCAGATCTTGAATCAAGCGCTAGTGTGAGAGCAATTTTTATCACAAGGTCCTTGTAGTTTGGTTGTTGACAGCATTGACCTTTGTTGCTTGTTTGGTGCATAACTTTCTCTATAGTTATTCAATTAAGTTGGTTATTGTTGAATTTGATTCTTGATTCAATCATCTTTAATTTGAATATAAATACAAAATTTTTGGAGTTTTACACAAGCTACAGTTTTATTTCTAAAATCCCGAATCGTGTGGATAATGTGTTGTTAAGTTGGATTGGATAAAAATGATAAGAATTAGTTATTTTCCAAGACAGAGAGATGTAAGTGAGGATGTTGAGGCATGAAGGTGTGCAAAGTTATGATTCACGGTGGGAGAATGACGTGAATAAATGGGTTATGTGATTGGTGGTTTTTCTTGGTTTTCATGGATTGCATGATATGGGGTTTAAGTGGTGGTTTGAGGATAATTACTTGAGTATGATGTTATGCCTGTGTTAGAATGAATGTCATTACTTGGGTTCGTTGTCTGAATGATTTATTTGATAATTTGATGAGTTTATGTTATGGAACTTTATTTCTCATGCATGATGTGGTAGTGAGTACTATGTTGGCAATATGTAATTCTCATGTGTTGAATGTTGTGTGAGGTTTTCTGTACCTAGGAACCCAGTGGTGATTCTTTTGCCTGTGTGAAGCAGTGGATAGGGGTCCTTTTTGCCTGTGTGAAGCAGTGGTAGAGGATTGGTTTGAGTATTGTACCCTCTCGCCTGTGTGAAGTAGTGGGGAGGGGAAAAATGTTTCACCTTATTTCGGCTCGTTGCGAGTATAGTGCCCGATGTGTGATGCATCGATCTTTTTACTCATAATTCCTTGAGGAATAATGGAGACAGTCTGGTTGCGATAGGGAACCATTTGTGTGTTTATTGTATGTGCGATGATAGCCTAACGTATGTGTTATATGAGAGCAGATGATATTGCAGATAATTTTGGCATGGAGTAGATTGACGAGAGGCTGTGGTGGACTCGGAAGTTTTTATAATTTCTTTAGTTATTTTAAATCAGATACTAAGAGCTATGTAATTTTCTTTTGTTCGCAATTATTATTGGAAGTTTTTTTGACAAAGTGACGTTTTGAACTATGTAATTTAAATCAAATATAAGTTTTTGATTAGTACGTTTTCAATGAAAGTCCTTTTCCATCAAATGCGTTCATTTTCTAACTATCCGTGACATCCCAAAATTGGGATTTTACATCGTGCAAGGTTTCCTATATCTCGCTTTCCTGCCATTGTTCTCTTTTCGACAAGGCCGCCGAAAGTATGACAAACATATGGATCATTCTTTAGTTTGTATTTATAAGATGTTTATGGCGGAGACTGTTCATATATTTTGCTTATGACAGAGGTGCTTGAGAATTTGATGTGGTTTCTATTATTTTTTTATATATTGTGTGGCTTAAGCCAATGTTATGCTGGTGTGGTACTTCAAATATTTTATTATATTCCTATGATACATGGGCTTGGCCGACAAACCAGAAATTGATTATTATATTTTTATGCCTTTGCATCAGTTAATTCGACGATAATAAAGTCGCAAATATTCATCCCCATTTGGCCGACGCAAAGAGGTTTTGCATCCACTCTTTTGGCGTTGTCCATGTTGTCGTAAGACCGTTTTGGACTTAGCCTTATGGCATCCTATTTTGGCTAATGCCATATGCCAACATTCTTGTAGTATTAAAAGAAAAAATGATATTTCTACTAAAAAGCCTTTTTAGTTTATTCATATAATGATCTATTCCAATAAGAACTGGGTCTCTAAGTGGCCAAAGGTATGGTTTGGTCATTGTTGACGACTACACCAAATCATGGGTGAAATTCCTAAGACACAAGGATGAGTCTTTTAGGGTGTGTTTGGATGAGGCAATTCAAGAGGGTGATTCATTTATTTGAAGAATTTAAAATTCTTTATAATGAAATGCCTTGTTTGGATAGAGAAATTAAAAAGCATTTAAAATGCATGCATTTTTTTGAAGTATTTCAATTAGCTAAATTAGAAGAAATTCAAATACCCTAAAAAAAGTTGGAATTTGAAATTCTTCTCACTCAACCTCACAACCATGACAGGTTGGGTTGCCCATACGATCTAGACGGATCGAACCGAGTTGACGACACAAACGGGTCAAGTAGGCCCAACAACCCAGACGGGTCGGGCGGGCCCAATGACCTAGACAGACCGGGTGACCTGATGACACATATGGGTCGAGCGGGCTTGACAACTCAAACAGGTCGGTCAAGCTTGACAACCCACATCGTTAGGGCGGGCCTGGCGACTAAGATGTGTCGAGCTGGCCCAACGACCCAAACGAACCAGGTTGGCCCGACGACATAAACGGGTCAGCGGGTCCGATGACCCAAATGGGACTAACGACCTAGATGAGTCGAGTGGGCTCGAAGACATAGACGGGTGAAACTGACCTAACAACCAAGACGAGTTAGTGGGCCATACGACCTAAAGGTGTTGGGCAGGCCTGACGACCTATAGGTGTCGGGCGGGCCTGACGACCTAGACGTGTCAGGCAGGCCCAATGACTTGATTAACCCATTGACCCAACAAGCCTAACTGACCCGATGACCTAGTCATGCCCAACCGGCCCGACGACCTAAACGTGTCCAACGACCTTGCCAAGTCAGGTCGGCCCATCGACATAAACTTGTTGGGTGTGCCCGATGACACACTTGAGTCGATTTGACAACCTAGTGGGGCCAAGTTGGGCCAATGACCTAGACGGGCCGAGTTAGGTCGGGTCGTGTCAGGCCAGGTTGATGAACTTGACAAGCATGACCGATAGGTATGGGACGTCAGGCTTGTCTGGATCATCGAGTCGACCCAGCCTGTCTGGGTTTTCTGGCTGGCCCGACCCGTTTGGGGCGTCGGGTCATACCAATTCGGTTGGGTAGTTGAGTGGGTCAGCTTGGTCAATCTGGGTCGTCGAACCCGTTTCCAAATTCATCATGAACTCAAAACATAATTAAGCCTAAAATAAATATTGTAAAAATTAAATTTTATCTCACAAGAAATTCAATTGTTTTTTCCAAACAAGAAATTGAAATGTAAGGTATTTTAATTTCTTTATCCAAACAAGTTATTTAGAAAATGAAGGAAATTTAATTGCAAGCAATTCAAATGCAAAGCATTTCAATTTCTAAGCATTATTGAAATGCCTCATCCAAACACAAGGGTAGTTCCTTTAAATGCAACAATAGATAAATTAAAGAGATGGGGAAGAGGATTCAACACAAATATTTATATTGGTTCAGATAAAAAGATCCTATGTCCAGTTGGTAATTTCTTTAAACAAAGAGATTAACTTAAACACTATAAAGATCAGAGTACAATCAGATTAAAGAGAATAAGGAAAAGAAAACACCTCTCTTGAAGACACAAGAGATGAAAGTAAACTTCCTTTGAATCACACAGAGAACTTGACCAGCTTTCCTAGGAACAACAACCACACCCAATCTCCCAGAAACCCCTCTTAGGAAAAGTTATCGCTCCATTCACACTAGGCTTTTCAAAGCTCTTTTAAGAAAACTTAGAGAACTCTTTACAAACACAGCACTAGAACTCTAACTCTCAAAAAGGTAGTTTTTACAAATGAAAAATGGGTTCTATAAAGCCATTCGAAATCTGAGTGAAGAAGCTAAAAAGCCAAGTCTAAAACTGCTAGGGATAATCGATTATCACTTATCATAATCGATTATTCTAGTGCGTTTTATAAAAACAAAAGTTTAAACAGATAATCGATTATCCGGAGTTATAATCGATTATTCCAGTGAGTTTTTAAAAAAAATTAGCATAACTTAAAATAATCGATTATCCTAAGTGATAATCGATTATCACAACGAATTTTACAAAAATAAGAGAGTCCAAAGGTTTAAAAGTATGTTATTGATTCTAAGTCTATCAAAGTTACTTTAACTTATTTACAAGATAATTTTAAACATAAAAACACTTATTTTTAGATTGTCTTCCAATTAACTTTCAGATTCTTTGTCATCATCAAAATATTGTTTTAACTTTAAGTTTGTCTTCTGCTTTTGTCAACCGTTTTGGCATAATAAATCTTCATTCTATTTCAAATTTTAACATTGAAGTTTAATCACATTACCAAAGAGTGAAAAACTGAAAAAAAAAAAAAGAGATTTCACTATTTCCAAACGTTTCGTCCAACTAGGTTCCATCTCCTGGGAAGAACCATTAATAAAACATTTTTCTTCGAAAAAAGTTTAAACAAACAAAACTAGTAGTTTAGGACAAAAACGGTGGTTTATTCGATATAATCCGGTCATTTTAGCATTTTAAATTTAATAATTTTAAAACGAAAACCAAGTCAAACGTCCAAATCCTTAATTTTTTTATGGGTATAAAAGATATAGGTGGTTTATTTATTATGACGTTATGTATTCTTTTATTTTTGTTACGTGAGGACGCAATAGTACTGGGGTAAAACAATGGAAATCACGTGAATGTTCTTGAATAGTGTTGTTTCGGGACACGACAGACATTACAATTCACAACGGTTACTTTGCGTGTCGTTGTTGGTGTTTCTCTCTCTTCCTTTTTCCCTTTACCCAACTTCAGAAAGCTTCCAAATTGGTGTTGGGCGCAAAGAAAATTCACATACCCATTTGTGTTTTGCAATGGAATCTCGAAGAAGATCGGTGAAAGAGAAAGCTCAAGAAGAAGAGGAAGAGGAACAAGCAGTGGTGTTGAAAACTACAAAAGTGGTGGAGTATTTGGTGCCAAAGATGTCAATTGAGCTTCTGTGCAAGTTTCCGGATAACTCTGCCTATGACTTTGATTACTCTCAGAGCACAATATGGTCCCCTTTGCTTCCCACACCCTGCAGTCCAATGAATTTGGATCTCATAACTCCAAAGAAGCTTTCTTATGAGATGGGTTTGGGAGCAAGGTGCAGTGTCAAGAAGATGGGTTCAAAGCTTAGGAAAAAGTTCAATCTCAACGTTCATTTCATCAACAAACATGGCAAGAGCAAGAACAAGAAGCTGTCTTCTGATTTCTCACCAACACCCTTCAAAGGTGCTTGCAACCCCATCATGAACAAGGTGACTTTTGTTTCTGTTACATTTTACTTTCGGTTTGAGGAAATTGGTATTTTTCTTTGTAAACAATCATGGAATTTTCAAACTGCCGTTCCGCTTCGTAAGCTTTGGTTGTTCATGCTTTATCTTAGTTTTTTTGTACTCGTTTTGTTACTTAATGTTGCACCTAAAATTAGATGAGTTGCAAGCTAAATAAGGAGTAAAAGTCGTCCAAGGTATATAAAAGTTGAACTGATAATTTATCTGGGTTTCTGGCATTTTTAATTTCATCGTAATGTTTTATGGAAATTGATTTTTTTTTATCCTTTATGTTGAGAAATCTGAAATTCTGAATAAACATGTGAAAAAATTCACAAACCTTCTGTTATGAAATTATTTTCCATACACTTTTTCATACAACTGTTGAGAATTTTGGGGATGAATGGGGCAAAATGTTGAATGTCATTATCTATTGGAAATAATTTGCGTTTTTGGTTTGATCCAGCGATGGGCAAGAGCACTGAAAGCTGCTTCTAAACAGTTCAAGAAATGGAAGACAACGAGAGACCCCATAGCCCATGTCATGCTACCCAAATGATGTTTTTTAAATATTTGCTCAATGTTTTTACTATTTTTTAATTGTGAGTTGGTTTAATTATTTTGTTGTTGTTGCCATTCATTTATTTATTCAATTTAATGCCGACATTAAGAAACTTTAAGTATCAAGTATTTCAGAGAATTTTGAAGGCTTAGAAAGTTTTCCACATCTCTAATTACGGGCTTATTGTTTTTTTCGGAAGAACCAACATCTATTTATTAGAAAAAATATTGAGATTTATGGACTCTTCAAAATTGCTCACCCTATCAAACAGTATAAGAACGTTACTCTCGAATTTCTATAATCTTTTAGTTGGTTTTGTTTTCATTTAAGATTTGCAAGCAACTAACAAATAGACATATTCTACTTCGTTAGTTAATAGAGATATTGAACTTTGCTTTTCGGTTGTTCAGGTGACTAGGTTATCTCTACTTGTGGTTTTTAATTCTCAGCTTGTCATCATTATAGTGGTTCTTCAACTTGAAATGTTTTCGTTTCTTGAACAAAAATACTAAGGTTAATTGTGCAACAAGATATTTGAAGATTCCTTTTGGTTTTCTTTTATTTTTTAATATGTTTGGTTTCACTTCGAAAACATCCGAAATCAATTTCTAAAATTAATTCATGCTAATAAATTATTTAGAGACGTAACATCTTGAGTGGATATTACTAATTTAAAATAAAAAAAATAAGATATAAAATCAAAATTACATTTATTATAATGATTTTTCCAAAATATGGAAAAATTAAAACATATTTTAACGAGTCCTAATAAACATAATTTAAACTTCAAGTTTACATCTCCAAAACTGATACTGAAATTGAGTTACATCGCTTGGCATAACGAACCTCACCACCAAGCGCCACACATCCCAATAATCCTCTGGAATTGTAGTTATCATAACTCCTCACATTAAATGTCATAAAGTTTTTCATTACCCACATTTATTAAATAATTATTTAAATTTTTCAAGTAGGTCTTACAAGAGGCACCCAAAATCAAATTCTAAAATCATTTGTAGATAGAAAATTCACAAAGAAGCAACTCTTTCTAGCTTCTTCATCAACAAAAATTGATTTTCCCACATCAAATAGAATCAATTTTCTCAAAGTGTTTCCAAACACGCCGAGAGTCTTGTTCAAGTTGCTTGAATCCAATCCAAAGATTTGATGCATGATAATCTATTCAGACTTAAGAGTTTAATTATAATCTAGAATCACCAGACTATCCCTTGATTAAAAGTTTTGAAATTAACAAAAGCAAATAATTTAATCAAGGATGTCAATGAAACCAGTAGGGTACGATTAGTAGTTTCTCTGTACCTTACTTGTTCGATAAATATATGTACTATACTCGTTGGATAAATATCTGTCTCGTATATATCTAAATCACTCCACCTAAGGTGTAATAAAGCTTAATTACTAATTTTGTTTGAAATAAAGAAAAACAAAATTGGATTGTTTAAAAAAAAATAGAAGGATTAAATTAAATAAAAAATAATAAGAGGATCAAATTAAATTTTTTAAAAAATTAAAAAATTAAATTGAATCGAATAATAATAAGAAAACCATAGTGAATGAAATTAATAAATTAGAAGATTAAATTATTAAGTAAGCCTAGAAGATACAAGAGAAAAGAACATTAAAAAGAAAAAAAAAATGACCTCCGTATTCTGGTTTTTAAGTTATTTTCGTTTATTTATTCTGTATTTCTTTTATTCCTTCAACCTTTTTTTCAAAATTTCACCTATTTTCTTCCGTATCGGAGCACCATTCCTTTTAGCGGCAGTAAGTGGCGTCAAGAAATGGGTCGCTGCCGTGCTGCGTCGGCGTCGGGCCCCGCCGACGATGACCCTAACCACAGGTTGCTTTCCTTTTTCGATTACTACGCTTTTGTTTCCATTTTCGCGTTTCCAACTTCCTCACTGTGAAATTAATCAAGCTTGGTGACAAGGGAAATTATTTACAAAGACAGGGTTTACAATGTCGTGTTATGGAACGTGCTTTGCAACTCTTTTTAATGCTATACTCGTGCTTTTTTCTTTTGTTTCAATTTTGATGTGTGGAATTTGGTACCATGAAATTAGTCAAGCTTTAAGTTCGATGGTCAACTTAAATTAATCGAGGGTTTCGAGTTTTTCACAGACTTGATTGACTGGACGTAGGAGGTATCATTTCATGTTCTAACAATATAGACAGTGTATTGTTTAATTGGTGATGAAGAGGATTTGGGTGTACCGGGATCAAGATTTGAGTTTGGAGTGACTACACACTATATTTATTAATCAAAGTGAATATACTGGCAAACATAAATGTAAGGAAGAGATTTAGTAGTATCTATGATCGTAATTTAAAATGTTGAGGAAACATGGATTTGTAGTATGTTTGGGCATCAGCTGTGAGACATACATGGGCACAGGGTCAAGATTTTGAATGAAAGGGAATCTATAAAAGCTTTTGTCAATAAGATGCTTGTTTTCAGGTTGATGGAAATGAGGAAAAAACTGGAAGTTCTACACATTGTCAGTTTATTTTTTTGCTGACTTAAAAGATAAATGTATACTATTTTTGGTCCTAGAATGTAGATTTTTGTTTGTGGGCATGCCCATGGATACATTGAAATTCTTCTTGAATGCTTCCTACTAGGTGCTACATATTTTTTGTTGTAATGTTTTTTTCATTGCTTTCTTAGGTTAAAGAGAAAAAGGGCTGCTTCAGAAACTTTACCTACAGGTGATTTTGTTATGATCACATCACATGGGTGCCCTTCTTTCCAAAAGGTCCATTAGCATATTCTTTAACACCTTTTTCTAAATGTGGTAGGCCAAGGTATAACTAATAGCAAGGTATCTCTTTATCACTGTAATTATTGTAACAAAGATATTTCGGGGAGGATTCGCATCAAGTGTGCTGTCTGTCAAGATTTTGACCTCTGCATAGAGTGCTTCTCTGTTGGTGCTGAGGTGACACCCCACAAAAGCAATCATCCGTATCGGGTTATGGTAAACTTCTTCACATTGTTCCTTTCCATATTTATGGTACTACTGTAACATAATTTGCATCTTCATATTTTACTAAGATATTGGCTGTGAATTCTAAAATTCGAGAAACTAAGAACTAAAGAGTTCTTCTGTCATCGATTTTCTGAATATCTCAACAGGTACATGTGGTACGGAGATTAGAAGCAGTTACAACTGCTAGTAACAGAGTTGACAGTTATTATATCAGAAAAGTAAACTATAATACCTGACATGACTGCTTTGTTAACAAACTGCTGCTGACATAACTAATTACAGTCTGCAGAGACTAATCTATTACTCACAACAGAAGCCACGACACTTAAGCTAATGTACAATCAATTATACCCTATTATTTTTGTTTTTTATTTATTCGAAGATGATAGTATCCAATAAAACAGTAAGGAAAAGGAAGAGATAACATGTGTATTATTTCAATAACCAAAAACCGGAGAGGTTTAGGGACCTCCCCCTCCTTACAAGACCTCTCCCTCTTTACTTATCCAAGCAAGCTTGTAGGGCTTAGCATAAAGAATGGTCTCTAAGCTAAGCTTTTCCACCAACCTTGTGCTAGCTACATTGGTACTACTTCCTCCATCAATAATTAGAGAGCAAACCCGTTTGTTAATTTTGCATCTAGATTGAAAAATGTTTTTTCTTTGAGTTGGCTCAAGCTCACTTTGATCTTGACATATCATGCACCTTAATAACATAGGGTCTTTCTAAAAAATTTTAGTTTTGCTAGAGGAAGAAGATTCTTTTGAAAGAGAAAGGAGAGATGAGTGTTCACTTTCAACATCATTACTCTTCTTTAAGATCACGGTCCTCTTGGTTGGGCAATTTAAAGCAATGTGATTATTGTTAGGAGAAAGAGGCTCTAGAATGGAAAACTTATTCACTTTGCATTGTGTTTATTCATGCCATCAACAATACAATTTATAGGCTTACAATTTTCGTCCGTTGTACTCCCAACGACTATAAACGACTAGTACATTAACTACCCAACAGCTAGTGCATTAACTATCCAACGACTAGTACATTAACCACCCAACGGCTAATATATTTATGTTTATTAAAAAAACCCAACAATTATAACCCAAACATTTAAAACATTTAATGGAACTTGATCTTGAAGAAGTGGAATGGTGAATGTGATTTGTGACTTACTTTTACTTGGTGGTTCTTGATGAGAGTTAGAAGGGAACTTATCATGTTTCTTTTTATTCTTTCCCTTCCATGAGTGACTAAAGTAGTGGTTGGGTGAGTAACTCTTCCTTGCCCTTCTTTTTCTTTTCAATTGAATTTCAATCCTAAGGGCAAGTGTGAAAACATTTTCAAGAGTGGAGTACTCATACAACTCTACTTGGTCTTGTATGTCTCTCCTAAGACCACTCACAAATCTTTTTATTTTCTCTTTGTTAGTCTCTTTTATTTCAACCCTACGCATTTGAGACTCTAATTCTTTAAAGTACTCACTCACACTCATAGAACCTTGGTGAAGCCTTTAGAGCTTCAAAAGAAGTTCCTTCCTATAGGAGGGAGGAACAAATCTAGCGCGCATAAGAGTTTTAATGTCCATCCAAGAAGCCGCTGTTGGCCCTTGGTCATAATTCTTACAAACTTTATGCCACCAAGTATTGGCATACTCCAAAAATCCTAAAACTACTAGATCAACTTGTGCTTGATCCTTTACATGATTTTCATTGAAAATTTGATCAACCTTAGCTTTCTAATCAAGGAAGATTTTTTGATCACTTCCACCATAGAACTTAGGAATCTTTGGAGTTTGCTTCTCTTGTGATGGGTTGCACCTAGAATGCCGTCTTTTCCTAGTCTCTCTTTCTTGCTCTTTAGCTTCAAGCCTTTGAATGTGCTCTTGGATTCTTAGGTCACTTTGCTCCTTTTCTTTTCTCATTGTTCAAAGGACTCCTTCCTAGACAACTCTAAATCCCGAAACACTCTCATCAATGTATTGTTTTTATTTAGAGTAGGTGCATTTGATGAACTTGTCATGATTCCTACAACAAAAACTCAAAGCCAAGACAAAATAAATGAATTAGGGGTTAGACAACATGAAAACCAAGACCAATTCCAACCCAAAATGCAACCCAAGTGTGATCAAACCAAAGTAACAAGGCAAGGCTAGCACTCAAAATCCACCAAAGGATTGAAGAAAACACTTTTAAAAACTTGTGCAAAACCTTTCAAATGCAAGACAAGTGATTCGGGCACAACACCCCAAGAGTTTCAAGAAAAGAAAACTAGTAAGACAAAACAAAGAACACCTAGTGACAAGCAAGAAAAGCACAAAAACAAGGAAAGCTAAACTCTAAAGAAGAAAATTTTGAGACAAAACTTTTAACAAGACTAAAACAAGAAAAGCACATTTTAAAGACTCTATGGAAAGTACTTGACAAGCATCTTCGGGTCTTAAATCATGCATACACCAAGAAAGATCATAACCAAGTTAAAGCATGAAACTAATTAGACAATATCACCCAATTCTCAAGAATGAAAACTAGTAGCGTAACACCTAGTGAAAAACACACTTTTAGTTCAACAAGGAGCAAGGTTGCTCTCGTTTTTTAGGCAAAAATGGGTGCAAAATTTTCTTCTTTTACAACTAGTTTTATAAAATGGTGAGAAAGAGTTTTAGGTAGCTTGGACACTTAGTTCCTCAAGATTTAGGCCAAAATCAATTTCATGGAGTATACATCAAGCAAGACATAAAGTGAAAGCAACATTTAAATACTTGGAAACACAAGAACAAGACAACTTCAAGTTAACATATGACATATGACTCAAGCAAAAGTTAGGCACATTTAAAGATTCAACATGACATACACAAAGACACAAACATGTAGCTATCATGCATTTAAACTCATGGATTTGAGGCTCAAAGACTAAGCATCCAAAGACATGTTATCCAACCACATTTAGGAGCTTAAAGAGGTGC
>Ga0209589_1001277_pt1 | contig 40956 bp, 15 predicted proteins | sample CowpeawhiteBW_FD_187525 | JGI IMG/M metagenome (GOLD analysis project Ga0209589, IMG submission 187525) | Root nodule microbial communities of legume samples collected from California USA - Cow pea white BW (SPAdes) (version 2) | ecosystem: Host-associated > Plants > Roots > Nodule | place: USA...
ACTTTGAATAAAAAATAACAATAATGTGTATTAATCTAAACAATTAATCTATTCAATAATTAAAATTGCTTCTCAAGTTAGAAGAGCCTCGTCCATGATTGTACAATTTACTCAGTAAATTGCAATTGTGATGCATATTTTTTAATATCCTATGAGTTGTGTTTTGTTTGTTATCATGAACGTGTTTTGATGACTTATCTGCAGAAGCTGTAGGGAAAATTTTCATTTGCATTATCTCTTGTTTGCTTCATCATTCTCTAAATATTTATGTACTGACGAATGTATGTTTTATTTAATTAACTGTTTATGTTTCAGGAAACTAGATATCGCATGCGCCATTTGGATTTGATGCTTAATCCAGAGGTCCGAGAAATCTTTAAGACCAGATCTAAAATCATTTCTTACATTAGGAGGTTCCTTGATGACCTTGATTTCTTGGAGGTTTGTTCTGTCTGGGAATTTTGGTACTGGATGCTGTGGTTTCTATTCTTCCGTTCACCTACTTGTTGCATCACTTTCAGGTCGAAACACCTATGATGAACATGATTGCTGGTGGAGCAGCAGCACGCCCATTTGTAACCCATCACAATGACCTTAACATGAGGTTGTTCATGAGGATTGCTCCAGAACTATATCTTAAGGAGTTGGTTGTTGGTGGGCTGGACCGTGTTTATGAAATTGGCAAGCAATTTAGGAATGAGGGCATAGATTTGACTCATAATCCTGAGTTTACTACTTGTGAGTTCTATATGGCATATAAGGACTACAATGACTTAATGGATATAACAGAGCAAATGTTGAGTGGTAAGAATATATAGATGTTTTTTACTGCCTTATTGGTATTGACTTTCTTTCATGTATCTTTTCATCAAATTAGCTACTTAATCTCATCTGAAAAGCATTAAACAGGTATGGTTAAGGAACTTACAAAGGGAAGCTATAAAATCAAGTATCATGCTGATGGGATTGACAAGGAACCTATTGAAATTGATTTTACTCCACCTTTCAGGTGCGTGGTGTACAATATCTTGTCATTAATAGCCATCATAGTTATATTCTACTTTTGGATGATAGGTTTGGTTTTTAATTGTTACAGAAGAATTGACATGATTGAAGAATTAGAGAAGATGGCAGGCCTCAGTATTCCCAAAGACTTGTCGAGTCAGGAAGCTAATCAATATTTGAAGGATGCATGCTTGAAGTATGAGATCAAATGTCCACCTCCTGAGACAACTGCACGTTTGTTGGATAAAGTAATCTCTTTTTTCTCTGTCTTTTTTATTATCTACTTGTTTTTAAATTATTCTTTCATTTGAAAGATGATCCTTCCTTGTCAGAATGGATCAAATTTTAAAGGGGCCCGTTTTCCTGATATATCTTGTCATACTTATTGTGTTGCTGAATTTCTGATTTAAAACCAGGACAAGAGTTCGTATGTAGTAAGCAAAATATAAAAGCACTAGTTTTGTGTTATGATTGGGATACTGAAGTATCTATGAACGGTAGGATGGGGGATAGAACTTTAGTCCAAACTTTCTAGTCTTTCTCAAATAACAACTATCCATTCCAGTAATATAACTGTAATTTTCAGTACTACAGCAACTATGAATAATGTAGTCGGCACACAGTCAATAAACATTATAGTCTTCGTTAAACAGATAGTCATTCTAGTAATATAACTAGTTTCCACTGCAGAGCTCCAATGTTTCTATATTGTGAATTGTAACATTAATTTCTATAATAATGTTGGCGCAGGTTTAGTGAGGCTAGGTTACAATTATGGTCAACAGCTATTTTTTCTCATTTTGTATTTTACCTCCACTCAGTCTTTTGTTGGTTTTTAATATGTCCAATTCTAATCGATGCATTTTGTTTGTGTCTTTATTCCTTATTTTGGGCCTCTTATGAAGTTTCTGCGTGAAATATAATTTATATTTTTTTCATATTGCAGCTTGTGGGTCACTTTTTGGAAGAAACGTGTGTAAATCCTACATTCATCATAAACCATCCTGAGATAATGAGTCCTTTAGCAAAGTGGCATAGATCAAAGCCAGGCCTGACCGAACGTTTTGAATTATTTATTAATAAACATGAAGTAAGGTCATGACATTTAAGTGGTTATTATTTTAATAAATGTGCAATCATCGTTCTTCAGATCACTGTTTCTTACATTTCAGCTTTGCAATGCGTATACTGAACTGAATGACCCTGTAGTACAACGACAAAGATTTTCCGAACAACTCAAGGTAAGGAAACTTAATACTAATGTAATATGCACTGCTCCAATTGGTAGGTTTTTTCTCTAGAAAATAATAGCGGCAACTGTTTGGTTATTTGTTTTGTGTAGGATCGTCAATCAGGTGATGATGAAGCAATGGCCTTGGATGAAACATTTTGTACGGCTCTGGAGTATGGTTTGCCACCTACTGGTGGTTGGGGCTTGGGTATTGATCGATTGACTATGTTATTGACAGATTCACAGAATATCAAGGTTCTGGTTCTTACTCTTCCTCCATGCTTGCTTTAGTTTCATAAGTTCTTACCATCTGTTCTTTTGGTGTCTGTCAGGAGGTTCTTCTCTTCCCTGCCATGAAACCTCAAGATTGATCCTTCTACCAAAGCCATTTTGGAATCCTCATCATACACAGGTAATATAAGAAATTAAAAGATGGGATTTCAGTTATGAACTTATTGATCTATATCTTTTGATGATTGGATTGACGATTATGTCATCTGCCAGCTGTTTTAGTTCTCAGTTCCTAATCTTCAGTTGTTTTAGTATTTCATTATTGTTTCAAAACTTTGGTTATTTTAGAATTTCAGTTTGTAGTTGTGTATTTTATTTTTCATCATACTCGTATATATAATGGAATAATTAAGACTATCTTTTAATGGAGAATCAACAGATCTAATTTTTTGTAAGGTACATATTAAACCATCAAGGCCATCTCCATCAGGTTGCTATCGTAACAAATATAGTGCCTTTTTGAGGGCAACGTTGGAGAAGACATTGGTTGTTTTGCTCTGATTCAACTCTATTATGACCCAGCAAAGAATTTTCAACAATAAATAATGTTTACATGATAATACAAAAACAAAAACATAACAATGATTTAACAAAAATTAATGTTGGTGGAATACAAAGATGAAGTCGAGACCTATTTAGTAAAAAGTTATTGAATTGGCGAGTAATGTTTAAATTATAAAAGTAAGAATAAATTATGTTAATGCTTAAATTATAAAAGTAAGAAGAAATTATGTGTAATAGTGAGTATAAAATGTAAAGGAAGGATAAAAGGGACAAAAAGGAAGAGTTGTTAGGTTAGAGACGACTTTGATACTCATTATTATTTGCATTGGAAACCCATATTATCATATCAAAGGACGATATAGAAGTTTCATTTATAAAATATAAAAAAAAAAATTACGGGTATTTTATTTCAACTTTTTATGAATTAAATATTTTTTAGTGTGAGAATTCTTGAAAAGACTGAAATATCATGAATGGAGGAGTATTTGTTTGACATTGGAAGCAATAGATTTCTCGTAATCTAAAGTTGGTAATTTCTTCCTTCATCTCTATTTTCTTTTCTTGTAAAACAAAAAAAGAAAATGGTTAGCATACTCTTATTATAAACATTTTAAATTTTGTAATTTGTTAAGATGTTATTTAACTTAGAATACGTTTCTACGTTATTTAATCTGAAATCATATTTCATATTGTGTAATTCATAATCTGAATACAAAAAAAATACAATTTTGAATTATTTTATTTAGAATATAATTTTATATTATATATACTGTAAAATATATTTAAATTAATTTTTAACTATATAATTTGAAAATATTTAGAATTACTTATTTTATAATAAATTTCGAATTGGTTATGAGGTGTTATGGTAGGTAAATATTATTAATTAATTTCTTATATTAAGGTAGTGGTAAAATAAATTATAAGGGTACAGAAAGAAAAGCTCTCTAAATAAAGTTCTGAGGCTATTGTTTCCTACACCCCTAATATTACTAACTGCTCCTCTACAATATCAAGAAAATACCTAAAAACTTTTCACCATTACACAACGTTACCACTGTTCCTGCCTCCACCGCACCGTTGCTTCAGAGGAAGAAGAAAAGGAAAATACTATAAAGCAAGAGAGAAAATGTAAGAAATAACTCATTCCGAAAAACCATTTTGGAACATATTTCATGTATTCTGAAAAACTCTTTTTGAAAGACATTTTGAAAAAACTCATTCAATACATTTTGGAAACTTCTTTTGAAAATCGTATTCTGAAAAAACTTATCATTGAATGCATTTTATGTGTCTCGGAAGTTTTGTTTTGAAAATCTTATTTTGAAAATTATTTTCCAAAAATTTTGGAAAGTTTTTTCCATTTTTTTTTTTGAAATATGTAAAATGTTTATTTTGAAAATTTGATGGTATAGGAAGTAAAAGCCGAATTCTTAGTGGGGTGTAATATGGGTTACTCCGGAATAGGTTTTCAATCACATTCGTTATGGGCTTGTATTAGTTAGGCCTGTGTTGGAAACCAATCAGAATACAATTTTTTTTTTAAACTGTCGTTATTTCATAAATGAAAAAGAATACCAAATTAAAATAAAGTTTTTAAATAGCGAAAACATATTTTTTATGTGTGTTGACCTTAAATTTGCGCGGAGGATTTGACTAACCAGTAAATTAATTTTTTCAATTTTGATGAGTTATATGTAGTTTAGCTTGTAAAGCTCTCAATTAAATTTGACTTAATATTAGGTTTATGAAGCCTCGTGAAGTCTATGAACAGGTGCGTTGACTTTTGATTTAGCAATAGATAGAGCAAGAGTTGGTAAAAGCTAAAGGAACATTGACCTTTTGGTGATGAAACCTATTAATCAGAAAAACCTCATATTTGTCGTTTTATATTGCCTCCATATTTGTTTGACAATATTGGCATGGACCATGTTAGTTCGTAGGGATACACATTATTACTTTTACTTTGGTAGTCCTTTTTTGGGGTTTTAATTTTTCATTAATGAAGTGTGTGTTTATGTTCACGTGTGCACAGCATTTTCTTGGGACGAATATGTGTTTTTAATGTATTTTTTTCATAGATGAAACGTTTTCATTAATGGAGGAGGAATGGATAATTTGATGGTTGTATCTTAGTCTTGGAAATCAAAGAGTTTATTTCTCAAATTGATTAAAAATAGAAAGCAAAGTCTTAAAAATTTGAGTTAAAGATAATGTCAACTCCTTATATGTATTTGGTTTATATTTTATTGGTAGTTTGATAATAATGTAAATTTTTTTCCTTGAATCTTACTTTTATATTAATGTATCAATATTAATTTTATCACATGGTCACCCAGTAAGGTCCCCAATCAAATCAAATAGATTGTTTGTGACAAAATATATATATATATATATATATATATATATATATATATATATATATATAATTTTTTATCTTTGAATTATTGAAAATCCCGTAATAATAAGATGTGCATTATTTTTTTTAACAAAACTATAAATCTTTTATATATTTCTTTTTAAATGTAAACCTTTCGATAACACATACAAATACCTAAATCTTCTATATATCCAAGTGATTTATTGAACTAAGGTGACATTTCTACAAATAACTATATTTTTATAGCACTTTTTTATTATTTTGTTTTTTATATTAATCGATGTGAGACTTTGATAAACATTTACTAAACAACCAACATATCCTTACTTCACCAAAAGTCTCACATACGCTCTGGAACAAACATTTAACATAGTATCAATAGAGATTCTTAAATTACTCTTGCCACTAGTGATACACACAAACTCATTGACGGTGACAAGCTTTCTCTATCATCGACCCTCGCCACCTTGCACATCTGACTGGTTGTCAATAACTTTTCGATCATTGTCACTGACAACTCATTGATACCCAAGGTGATTCCATCACCAACACCACATTGGTCAAGCTAGACCCCTCCACACATATCAAGCAGAAAAAAATGATGAGAAACACTAATCTCTTTCTAAGAAGCGCAACATAACATTGACATTGCTCAACATGTCAAAGTGTTCCACAACTTTGATATCACTGTTAGGAATTACACAATAAGAAAATAATCTCTTCAAGAAGAAGTACACCCATAAAATAAAAATATAAATAAAAGCACACAAAAAAATTAACGTGGGTCAACATCTCAAGACCTACGTCCACAAATACTTAATAAAAAACATTATTACTCAATGTACAAGGTACTGGTGAACACCCAAAAAAAAAAACCAACAAAAAATGTATAAATGAGTTGTTTGTATAATATTTATTCTTGAAAAATTAAGGTGTAAAGGTTGAAAGTTGCATAGAACTTCATTAACAATGAAAAAAAAAATACATAGTTTTTTTTACTGGAAGATGAAACATCCTTTGGATGAGGTAAAAGAACAATTAATTTTCCTTTTGCTTGATTTCTTACAGAATTAAATGTTAAAAAGATGCTTATTCCCTTAAAGATTCTTAATATTCAAGTCCGTAAAAATTTAAAATATAATAATAATAAATAAAGATTATAAAGAAGTATTTTTAATATTGATATATATATATATATATATATATATATATATATATAAGTTAAATAATTAAAACTGTTACTTATATTTATATTATGATAATAGTTACTCATTTATCTATGGAGTCATTAAGTAAGAAATACATATTTAGTATTTATATGAATAACAATTCAAATATAAATTTTTTCTTTTATCAGCAATCCCTAATTATTATTTTTTTTAGTGGAACCTATAATTTCTCCTATTCAACCAAACTAGTTCTATTTTTCTAAATTGTTAATATAAAGGATCTAACTCACCAACTTCCACTCTCTTTCCTTTCTTTTAACCATTTGACTATAAGAAGGTACAGCAAGGGTACCATTGCAGTAAAAAAAGTTCCTTGTTGAATAACATCTCACCTATTTACTAAAGACATAGCATAGAAAATGAAGTGGAGGAATGAGATGATGGTGAAAAACAAAAGTTCCTTTTACATTCCCCAAAACTTTGAAGGCGTATTTGGTGCAAAGTATATCCGACAACACATAAAATATGTCTGCAAGTTATGAATAATAGTTGAACACCAATGCACTTCACCACCTTTTCCAGCAACCAAACAACTACACTATTTCCTTACATGGATCCAACCCCAAATGCTGCAATCTTCCAAAATGAAAAAGAACAATGAAACAACAGAAGAGGCAGACACAAATAAGTGGGTACAGAACATCTCTAAAATTCCCTATTTCAAGTGCTTTGCTTTTTAGACCCAATAATTCTTGACAGCTTTCATTTTTATGCCATTCTTATTGCTTCCTTGGATCACAGTTAGTGTTATTTATGCTAACTTTGCAATGCCAGAGAGGTAGAGACAGATTTGAGTGTTAGTTTCTAAAGTGATATTAAATATGTGGGAGATTCCATCTCGACTAGAGATAAGACAAATTTATATTATATAAATGTATGCAAATATTATCTTAATGATCTTATAATGTTAAATTAAGTTTAAAGTTCATTTTCTTAGCATGATACGAGAGCCATAAATTAAAGTTAATTCTAACAAGATTTTTTGTTTTTTAGGCTTATCATATCATTTACTATTAGGCCGCTATAAGATCATCTATTAATTTTTAGTCATATATCACATATAATGTATGAATGCAACAGCATATTGAATACGACACGTATCTGATATATCAATACATTTATTTTAAAAATAATAGAATACGATACGTGATATATTGATATTAAAAAATCTACGATAATTCTTAAAAATATGGTAAATATATTATTGTTATTGTATGAATTTAAATTAAAATCATATGTATTAAACGTTGTCAACATAAAAAATTCTAAACTATTGTTATCATAAAAATACTATTGCTTTTAAATTTGATACTTCATTGATAAGTATCGACAAATTATCCTAAAACATTAGACAAGTATATGTCGGACACATATACATTATCCAAATTGAAGTATCGGTACATCATAATATATCACTAATTAGTATCGCTAATTAATAAAAAAATTATTAATTTTAGGGTCATACAGCATTGACCGTGTATTACCTTAGTAACATAATATCCTTACTTTAAATTCATAATGCTACAACTAACCTAACATATTTAAGGTTAAAGCTGCAGAAAATGGTTTGGTTGTGAGAACAGAAGAATTTTTTTTTTTCCGACAAAGGTAGCAAAAATTGAAGCAAACACACATGAGGTTTCATAGAAAGTTGAAGCTTGAAAGAGTGAAAGCGTTTAGTGCAAGGAACCCTAGAATAGCATTTGCGTATTGTTCTCAACAACAACGGTTACATTACATACTCCAATGCGTGTGAACTCTGCACCCTTTCATGTCCCCATGGGATAACATATTTCTGCCCTAATTGCCTAAGTTGACTTCTTTTTATATTATAATATTTTTGAGAAAGGTATGAAACAAAGTATGTTACTTTTCCATGGAGAATTTTACTATATTAGACTCTAATACTACAAATTAATTTAGTAAGATTGGATTAGACTCAAACTTATTATCTTATATATTATATTATTTGACAAAATTTAAGATTAAAATTTGAATAAAAGATCTCTTAGGTTTATTTGGACCAAGTAAATATTGTCCTTTTAGGCACCTCAAAAGGAAAAGAAAATTCTTCAATGTATTTTTAATATATTTTTTTTCATATATTTGTATATCTTGTTCTTTAAAGTTTTTGAGTGTATTTTTTCAACCTTTGTCCCAAGTTAGGTGTATTTAGAAAGGCACATTCATCTTTTAAGATAATTAAAATTTAGGTATAACAATAAATATGTAATTAACAAGTAAGATTTAGGTATAGCAATAAATATGTAATTAATAAATAGTATATATTCCTAATATGTAATTGTTATTTCTCACAACGTATTCTTAATTAATTTGACTTTTATACATGTAACACATGCTTATGACTTGTTTATCCGTATAAAAATCTTTAAAGTAGAAATAAATTTTAAATACGTATACGTATAGACATTAAATTAAAAGTAGGTAAGGAGATGCCGTAATAGAATTCAAATCGGTATCGTTTTACCATATAGAAACTTATAGAATGAGTTTTCTTTTTTACGAAAACTAAATTGAGAACATGCTAAGTTATAAACTTTTTTTAATTATTTTAGAAATAAATGTTAGAAATAAAAAACATTAATTAAAGTACATTAATAAATATAATAATAAAAAAAATACACAATTAATTTAACGTGTTTTAACACTTCAAGTTTTATATATACAAATAAACAATAAATATGTTATTATTTAACATGTAATTTATACAATTTATTAAAATGTGATAACAATATACTTAAATTAGTTATTTATTTTTATAATAGTTTCTTACAATTGTTTATATTGTTCAATGGAGTGTTGGTTAATTCCCATTTTAGAAGTAACAATAAATGATAAGTTTTTTAGTTTATTATTTTCTTCTTTTATATTATGGCTATTAGAAAGATAAAAGAAGTTAAATTGATGAACTAACTCAAAGTGAATTGTTATTATAACATTAGCCTACGCGCATGTCTGTACGTAATTTTAAATATATGTTATATTATATTAGTAGGTGATGATAATGTAATGTTATTAAATTAATATATAAAATAAAATTATATTTATTAAAAGTAAAGTGAAATATATTAGAAAAGATGAGAGAATAACTGTTGATAAATAGAGAAAAAGAGAATTTTTATAAAAATGTTTGTAAAAGTAACGGTCAATTTTAAAAAATTTAATTATATTTTAAAGGGTAAAATTGGTATTTTGAAATGTGGACACAAAAGAAGGAATCATCTTTATATATTGTTATAAATTTACCTTCATTGAAAAGTACTCTTTTAATTATTTTTATCTATTTTGTGTGTATCTTTCTTCTATCTCAAAACTAGGGCAAATAAACAAACAACCCTTTGGATTTGTCACGAGTAATGGCTTCATTTGTTTAAAAAATTTGTTCTCCGGTGAAGATGTTGTAGGTTCTTTTGGAAGCTTTTTTGTTGTCTGTGGTGTTCATTAATGATATTCTTAAACAAAGATTAAGAAAGATTCCCAACTTTGCAATAATTTAAACACTACATTATGAGTGAAACAACCACATCTCACTAAGGACTCTGAAACAATCAAAGATTTGATTATGGAATCAATGAAAGATTATGGCTCGTGATTTGAACTTGTATTTTCCAATTAGAGTTTTTATTAATTAATTCTTCAATAAATAAAAAATAAAATTAGAGTTCTTAATAATCAGTGTCAACAATTGTAAGTTGCAAAATCATACTCAGTGCATTTTTAATTTGTCTCAAATATGTATTATTTTAAAAATTTAAATGATTATGGAGTGGTATTTTTTTTCAGTATATTTCACCAGAACGTTTAAAAAGTTTCTTGGTAATAAAATAGTTTTACTGAAAATCGATATTATAGTTTTACATACAGCAACTAAGATGAATTGAGAATTATGATAACAGTGTATTAATAATTAATACACCCTCGATTATCTAAAACAATAATCTCTTAATGTTTTCTACCACACAAATTAAAAAATAATTATTCAATATCAAGTATAATTTAGTCAAAAATGTCTTTTTCTTTTGTTTATTACTTTGATGTTTATTTGTTATGTAAGCAACTCCGTTAATTTCTCTTAATTAGTAATACTGGGAAAAAAAATCTGGTAAAGGAGCTCCTATTATTCTGATAAACAAAAAAAGAAAAATAGACTATTATTTTGTTAATAAGAGTAAACAATGTACGTATTGAGAGTAAATTATTTTTTCCGTCTTATATAATCATTATACCAAATTTCTTAACATTTATAAAAATAGCAATAATATACCAAAAATATTTTGATTTTTTAACTGATATTAAAAATTTTCCGGTACATTTTTTCATTGTATGATATCCTTAAAGACTGGATAGTATTTATCATATTCAAATAAATTCACAAATATATATTATAACTTTTTTAATTAAAAACATTTTCCTTAACAAAATTACTTTTCATAATCATTGTGTAATTAGTTAATTTCTTACATTACTTTAAAAACAACTACAAATTGAAACCGATGGAGTATATATCTTGTGAAAACTTGCTCTTAATATATATATCTTCTTCATTTATTTTTTATATATTTATTATTTTGAGTGGCTAAAAATCAATTGCATAACAACAATTTTTAAGAATCTTTCTGATATATATATATATATATATATATATATATATATATATATATATATATATATATATATATATATATATATATATAATGCCGAAAAGAATGTAAGATATTTTATGGATCTTCGCACTAAATTCTACTTTATATAAAATAAAGGGTTTTAAGTAAGGGAATATTTTTTCAGAAAATACAAATTCAAAACTACAATGAATTTGAAAAAGAATCTCACATTATTGGATTAAAGTTTTTTTAACATAAAATAATTATCTCCATATAAGTTACATAATTATAAAAAAAATAATGAGATACGGGAATGACATTATTTTAATAAAAAAAAAATTATGTGACATTGATTAATAGAGAGCTTGACACCAAAGTTTACCTGTGATCAAATAATGAGGTTGTTTGATATTGTGAGACTAACGTTTTCAATGATTCAGTGTCCAATATATATCACTTCACATGCTTGCATGTTAGGTCTTAAGACTATATAATATAAATTCTATAATTTAATTATTTGTAAGCTATTGGGGTTATCGACTTGCGTGATACCCTAATAGGTAGCAAGACCTTTTTCACCCACTTAGATACCCACACATTTATTCCAATCATTATTATTATTATTATTATTATTATTATTATTATTATAAAAATATTATACTATATTAAAAACACCACCTTATACTAAAAGAAATACCATATTACCAATAAAATTTTATTACGGAAAAGAATATTTGTCAATAAAATAGCACTTATTTATAGGTTTCACTTGTGTTGAAAAAATTCCTAAATAAAATAAAATATATTGATGGATTTTGTTGGTTGATTTTGGTTGTTTTAATCATTGACAAATATTTCTGTCATTGATTTAGTAGGATAGATCTTAAAGTTTTCCTTTTAGGCCTTGACCATATTAAGGTGAAGTTCATTGATAAATTTGTCTATCATAATTTTTTATATTTTTAAATTTGTTGATAAATTCATTAATAGTTAATATTTTTTTGGAATTTAAAATTAGATGTTGATAATTGAATTTTTGAAAATTTATTGATAAATTTATGGATAATTATCTTTTTAAAATACGTCAATAAATTTGTTGGTAAAATGGATGTCAATTCATTCGGCACTAAATTTGATAAAATATTTATTATAAATTAAATGAAAATATGTGAGAAGAAGGAAAAAAAATAGTATGAGAAAGAAAAGGAAGAGCACGATAAACAAGAAGAAGAGGCAACAACAATAAGGGTGGTAACACAATAATAACAAATGAGAAAAAGGAGAATAAAATTCTAATATCGATAAAGAAATAGTAGTTTGTCTAAATAATATTAAAATAATTGTAAGAATGTAAATGAAAATAAAGAAGTTTTATTAACATCAATGAAATTCCTACTGGACAACCAAAATTAATCATTCCAATGCTGGTCGGAAAAAAGTCTAATTAAGTTTATTTGGAAATAACTTTAACGTACGTTGTCTTGAAAATAATCCTAATTGATATTGGTTAAGAAAATCTTTCGAAGCAACAATTAATTAGAAATTAATGTGCATATACCGTTTATTCCAATGTATATATGTATACATACATTTCCACAACAAAACGTATTGCTGCATACTTTTACAAATGGATAAGATTTATTTAACACTCTACTTCATCGATGTTTTAATTAAACTGCTATGCTGTTTTTGCTATTCTACAATATTAACGAAATACACTAAACATTTTCTATTATACTTTTAACCCTTTATTATGACTAAGAAGATAAAACTTGTACATAAATATTTAATCAACCTATAAAATACAAAAATATACTATAATTATTACTTAAGAAATTAAGAAAAAATCTAATATATTATTTACAGAACATAATTCTTATAAATAAAACCCGAAAACGAAAACAAAATGAGAAGGAACAACTAGGGAAGGGGTTATAAAGAATAGTTTAAAGTCAGCATTTGTGTGTTCAAGACAACCATGATTGGACACTGACTTCAGTGGCCATTCTCAAATTCATAATTACCATCATTGTTCTTTCTGAACATTCACACATGATATATATATATATATATATATATATATATATATATATATATATATATATATATATATAAATTTTCAATAAACTTGAGTTTGACTAAGAAGAAGAATAATAGAAAAGAAAGGCCCTTATGATTTATGATTTATTTAATTTAAACCACAAAAAGAAAGAGTTTATTAATCGAATTTAGAGTTCTTCTGAAACTTGAATTGGTGCAGCCATGTTGGAACAAATAATTGACCTACAAACCCCATTTGGAGGTGGGAACCTTCTTGGTCATGGTTATCTCTTCTTTTTTATTTTATCTTTTGAGGACAAATAGTTACAATTTGTATATTCTAAAAGTCATTGAAACACTTTGTTTTAGACCACAAATTAATAAGTTTGAGTTTTATTTGTTGACTTTTAAAATTTTCCAAGAGAACATATATACGGCGTTGCTAACTTGTTCATTAAAAACAAAACCACTGGTGGGTTGGTGAAATAATAATAATAATAATAATAATAATAATAATAATAATAATAAACAAATTGAAATATATATGTATATGTGTGGAAAGATTGTAGAAATCGTATTGAAATATGAAGAAAATGACCTACATAACAGCAAATTAAGTTAATCTTTTCTTCGTTAAACAACAAATTAAATTAACCAAATTGCATATAAGCTCCACAGATAATGTTTTCATCGCAGCAATCATGAAAACGAGGCATCATGTATTTGTATGTTGTCAAAACGAACTAGTATACTGAATATTAAAAGGTTTGAGTCATGTTGATAATTATAAGTTTAAAATTTTGAAATATATATTATAATCAGTTTTAATTTTCAAAAATTAGGCTTCTTGTTTAGGATAAATTGTAGTTTTTTTTTTTAATTTTAGCTTTAAAAATAAATTAGTAGAATTTTATAAAAATTATATAATTTCACAGACTAAATTAGGGTTAAACTAAAAAAATTGACTAAGAAAATTGAGCCGATTTAGCAAGCTTGATAGGTCAACGGAGCCTAAAACAATTAACTTCAAAAAGTAGAACATCGATATAGTATGATATTTTTGTTTAAGTTTATGTAATTATAAAGTAAAAAGAAAAAAGAAAAAAAAATTGGTCAATTTTAGTTTAGTATGACATGTTAATGTTGATCCGACTCAACGAGTCAACATGCCAAATTAGTAAGAAATAGAAAATTATAATGTACAACATAATTACATTTTTAAAATTAATAAATAAATAAAACCATTTTTTCTTAGTTCTGAAAATAATTATAAAAAATTTGAACGTGAGTAAAAAAAAAAATCAAATCCTGCTTTACTTCTACGAGTCGAGATTCTCTATTAATTTTTTTTTGTGTTGTCCTCTACTAAACATTAAAAATACACTGTGTTGATATTTTAAATATCTTTTTAATATATTTTAAAATGTCAAAATTAATGATAATCAGTGTATCATAAAGACACATTAGAGGAACAACACAAAACAACTCAGCAAGAGAATCCAAATTCTATTTTTACCCACTAACATTTCTTTAAAAGTTACATTTAATAGTAAAAACTCATACCCACCCACTTCAAATGGAAGCTAAACATAAGATGGTTTTGATGCATATTGACAAATATACTCATATGAGAGAGTGTGAAGAAAAAAGTATTCAATTATTTGTCATAAAGCGTGCTGGGTGATTCAAGTCATCATGTATATGTTCCATTTTTTTTTCCCTTTCATTGTTAGATAAACATACAAAACCCTAAATATAAAAATGTGAGAAATATTTGTCTCTTTAGTTAGCAAAGCCTATATATATTTATATCCAAAGTTGACCAATGAAGTGGATGTGAAATAAGAGTAATAGTATATGATAGATGCCATAGAAATTAAAATTCTTGCAGCGTTTACTAGTATTCGTGGACAATGGTGCTTGAAAGAGAAATATGGTGTTTATTTTCATCAAAACAGCATACGTAGTGTTCTTATGAAAATGATTGATTGCAATTTAGTGCGTGAGATGTGACTCATGCAGTAGTTGACAATAAGAACAAAAAAAGATTATTATTCAAGTAGTTGACACAAATATGTAAAAAAATAAAAATAATGGCATAAGAACCAAACCTAATACATGTAACTCTTGATGTAAGTAATAGTGAAGATTTTCTTTGGCATTATTGTTACTATATTAACTGCAAGTAGTGACATCTTTTAAATAATTAAAGTGAAGTGAATGTGAGTTAAGGGTATGGATGTGATCATAGTTCTTTATAACTACGTCCCAGGTTGTGAGTGCATGCGTGGACAATTAAAAATCCATTGACAATTTTAGAAAGTTAATTAAACCATCATTTTGCGTGGAGTGTCAATAGTAACTCAATTTATGTTTATAGAAAGAGTGTGCACACATATAGTTTTCATATAAAATAATTCACCATGGGTAGTTTTGTTGTTAATATACTCTTACCGTTCCACAATAGCATTCAACGTCCTAAATTAATGGAATTCATTGTTAAGTGAGTGTCTAGTGATCTTATAATAGCACCCAGTGCTATGAACAACTGAATATCAAGTGGACGTCTAGGAGTCTTAGTGTACTGCACTTTGGACTTCTGAAACTCATTCTCAAGTGAACATCCAATGTCCTGGACTTCTGAAACTCATTGACTTAAGTTCTCCACTTGGCACCCAACGGTTTTATGGTATTGTCCGACATTATATCTGAAAACATTTCTTGATTTAGTTAAGATTATCTAAACAATTCTAGTTTTTCTTCGAAATAGCAATTTTTAATTCAAAATAGATCTCATGTAGAGCAAATTAGATAATCCTAACATAATCAAATAGTTCCAAAGACAATAATTCTAGTTAGAGAAAGACACTTATCTTGTGTTAATTCAATTAAAATCATTAAAATAACCCTAATTGTCATATAAATACAAAATGAGGAGAGTAGAAGCTATAAAAAGTGGAATTTAATATATTTATGTTGGCTTGCAGGTAAAATGAAAGAGATTGAGAAGTTTGTGATAAGCCCCAAAAGTTGTAGCTCTACCAGAAAGATGAACTGAAAAATTCAAATTTGAAGTCTGCAATTAAGGAGCGATATTGGCGTTGAACCACATTTTAAGAAACCTTCACCACAAGGAAATCTCAAACTCCATAATGAAAGTTGAGCATCAAGAGAAAACCTCTATTCTTGATCACCAATGTGACTGCCCAAGCTTGGGAGCAAGCCCACTCGTGAAGGAAACCTTCATGAATGATTGTCAAGGATGGAACATCACTTGATTTTCTATAAACAAAGGACATGTATATGTGATTCATATGTTGATTTTGTAAATCATTTTAGAGAGAGAAACTCCCTAGTTAGCTTTAGTTCTTATTATACATCTTTGTAAAGTTATGGAAAGAAGAAAGTTACTCCATGTTCTTATTATATACATCATCATGAACAGCTAACTTATTGTCTAGTTGGGATTGAATGTAATAACCTCTAAACTCTTTCTGTACTACACTTGATTATATATTTATTGTGTTCTTGTTTTACGTGTTGTGTTGGTTACTTAATTTGTATTGATTGCTTTGGTGACTTAGTCGATCATCATACCTCATTAGCACTAAATGATTACACTATTTGCTCTAGTGTTTAGATTGAGTCAAGTCTCCTAATGATTGGCATATACCATGTAAGGATACTATAATTACACTAAAGTCACTAAAATTACTTTAATAATAATAATAATCTAGAATTCACTTATTTATATTTATTTTATTTTTTGTATAGAAAATGTATATTGATTTAATAAATATCCAAATTTAAATAAAAATTATTTTTTTATATGTTTCAGAAATAAACTAGCATTGGTGTTTCCATATTGGTTTATAATTCTTTAAGTTTATTGATAACTATTAACTTGGTTATTTTGGAAATTTTCACAAGTCTAATTATTATGTAGTTCAAAGCTATTTCTTATCTACAATATTAACTAGGAGATTTTATTTTTAATTGTTTTGAAACCGATTCTTTAATGTATATATTTTATTTTTAATTTTCAACTTATCAATACAACTTATTTTATTATTTATAAAAAAATTATTTGCGAATTCCTTCATTTCTTCGATCTCCAATCATTGTAATTTAAAATCATTATACATGAAATTGAAAATAATATAAAGGTATCACTTTTTAAAATAATTTTACTGAAATTTTATTATTCTTTTCATAAATGTATTATTTTTAGTTAAATTGAGGACATACTAGAAAACAAAAACAAAAAGTTAATAATTTATTGAAGGATAAGAATATTAGTCAATTTAGACTTCTTTTAAATAGTTAAAATTACATTCGTTATCTAGACACGAGGAGATAAACTTATTTTTTTTTCTGATCTAGTATGCATTTTGAATAAAAATTTATTTAGATATATTAATTTTACGCATAATTACCTATATAAGTGTTTGAGAGATTTATAACTAGTTTATAGTTTTTCGTAAATTGATGTTTGTTGAAACATACTCAAATCATAAAAATAGATGTAGTTTTTCATGCTATGTGTGTGAGATTTCTTTCATAAGGACTTTGTTGTTGAACTAAATATTACATTCTATTATATTAACCGTTGATTTTTTTAATTAAAGATTATTATTTAATTTTAACTTTTAAAGTGCAACCTCTTTACTTTAAATTAGTCAAATATTATAAATAGTAATCAATTGATTAAATTGACCATGTTAAATATATCAGTTAATAGATTGTGTCACTAATTAATATAGAAAGAATTATGAACAGTAGGTGTATCTTTTAAGTTTAACGTGTAGGAAACTATCTCATAAAGGATAAGAGAAATTGACATTAAAGATGGTTAAATCCACTCCCTTATAGATCAATTTAATAATTAGGTTGATGGCATTTTCTACTTAGGATAGGTGTAATCACAAGATATTTTTGTAAATATTTAATTATTTGATTTATGACTATATAAGTAAATTTAAATTTTATATTGTCCGGATGAAAAAATTGAATATTTATATAAAAAATATATATAAATTTATTGTCTTAAAGATTTGGGTTAATTGTACATGAATTGAATTCAAGTTTTATTTTAATGTTATACTTTCTTGATAAATTTTTTAAAAAAATCTATCGATATCTTCAAAGTTTATGGTTCATCATTATGAATCTTTTCTCAAAAAATCTATCACAAAGCATAATTAATCTCTCAAAATTAAATAAAATAAAAAACAATTGTTGATAAGGAATCTGGTCCAAATAAGTAAGTTAAATTTATTCACATATATATTAAAGTTGGTTGATACATAATGAGAGTATTAAAATTTATTCAAATATTTTTTCTTTTACTTTTCATTTGACTCCACGATTGAAGTTCTCTGTTAAAAAATAAAAAACATCGTGCACAAATCGAGTAAAAATATTTATAAAAGTAAAATTCTACTTTAAAGTGTTTAAACCTGACTACATATCTAAAACTCAAATGTGAAACCACTAGGTTATTTTACTTATTTCAATTGATCTGCTCCTTGGTGGTCTTTGATTTTATTTTTATCTGAGTTTTAATGCCAATTTTCAATTAATACGTAAAATAATTAATAAATACAAAAGGAGATTTGAACATGAAATTAATAAATTATAGGTGTGCAATATTTGAGAACTACTTTATGAGTGATAACTTAATAAAAAATTATAAATATAAATTTTTAAAGATTAAAGTAATGTAATTTAATCATAACTCAATTTCATAAAATAATCACTTATTTGATGACATCATAATCTAACACATTTGATTAGAGCACTACAATAAAATCTCCATATGGTAACCAATTTTTAGTGACAAAACTAATCGATGATTGACTAATTTAGATATTAGTTTATAAAATTTATTGGTTACTAAAATAGTAATTATTAGATTTAATTAGTCGGATATTCACTTTCGTTCGGATGTGTCACTTTGGTATCTCTTTAAAAAAATGTGTCAATTGAGTCTCAACTTTTGGAAAGATATCTCAATTAGGTATCTTTCAGACAAAGATTATTAATGTCGTTAACAATATTAATATTTAAAATAACCTACAAACTTATGTATTGATATTTATATTAAAATTTAGTGGTAAAAGTTATGAATAAAGTTATGGGTGCTAATAATTTTTTTTTTTTGAAAGGGACCTAATTAAGACACTTCTTCAGAAGTTGTGACTCAATTGACACATTTTTAAAAGCGAGTTACCAAACTGACCATTCAAATGAAAGTGGGTACCATTCGACTAATTAAACTTAATCATTATGAATAAAAAATTATAATTGGTTTGTGAGTTCTCTAAAAAGAGTTACTAAAATTCTGACTACCAAAATATATAATTTATAAATTGACCACTAATTAATTTGAGATTAGTTTAGAAATTAATTCCTTTTGTAGCTAATTTTAGAATCAATTTACAAACTTATTATAATTTTTTATTCATAGAAATAAATATTTTAATAATCAATCATTTTTAATCTTATAAATTGGTATCTAAATTAGTCACAAAATTGATTATCATATAGAGATTTTCTTATAATTAAAAAAGTTACAAATGATTATAATAATTTCCTAATAACTATATACAGTACTATCTTAAAGAAATTAAAATTTAAGTTAAACTCAACGTAACAAAATGAATTTGGTAAAATGATATTTGAATATAGTACGTAAATATATAACGATAAAAGATATTTTTAATTTATTTAGTGATTATTTCTTTCAATTCAAATAATTATTTGTAATAATAAAATCATTTACACAATAAAAAAATATTTATTTTTATAATAAATTTTTTATAAAAATATTTTATAAATTATTTATATTTATATTTTAATAATTAAAATTTTTATAATTTAATAAAAAAAGTTCAACACACACGCGCTACACTAATTTGTAATAATGTCAATGAATAGGACATTAATGATGTGTCGGTCCATAAGAAATCCTTTAATTGAATTATTTTTTATTCAATATTATTATTATTATTATTATTATTATTATTATTATAAGTAATACTAATTTTGCAAACGTATGACTGAAGTCATATATCTGGTGTAAAAGCAAGAAATATTTTATATTAGAATGAAAGAATTATGGTGGAGACTCTAAATTGAAAGTTTATTTGACTCTTGTAATAAATTAATTAATTAATATTAATTCTTCTTATTCCCATAAGATTGAACACCATGAGGATTTGAATCGTGTTTTGTCATTTTACAGAAAACTTGTTATTTCACTACACCAAACTCGCTTTGCTATATTATTTCGTTATTAATTTAAACGCAACGAGTCAAACGTAAATAAAGTGGCAACAATAATTCAAACAAACTACAGTGAGCTTCGACCAAAATTGCTTTTTGACAGATTAAAATAAGTGATTTTCGTTAACGTACTTGACATGTCAGATTTTGTTGCATGGAAATTTTATTTAGAGAAATTTTAATTCTTATGTGCTATTTATTATGACTTTTGTAGTTAACTTTTCTTTGTTGGAAGTTACTTGTTTGACCATGGAAGTCATATTCTATCTCCTAACCATCCTCTTTTGAACCGACTTTCATGCATGATAATTAAGAAATTTTTGTTGGTTTAAATAGAATCACTTTTTTTGGAAGATCGATGAATTTATTAATTAAATATTTTGTTTTATTGTGTTATAGAATATAAGAGCATGCTTTGGTGAAAAGGAAAGGAGTTATATGCAAAGTACAATAAAATAAAAAAAACAACTTGATGGGTTATCTTGTTATTCGCACCGTTATACTGAAAATGTATCTCATGGAGCACGAAGCATGCCAAGAGAATCATTGGTGATTAACATAATACACAATAATTTATGAAATCAATATTTAAATGAGAGCCACATGAAAGTTGTAAAAATAACAAATGAGTTTATATTTTTCAAAATGAAAAAAAAAATAATTGGACCCAATTCATGGCACGTTGGTTGGGTTGGATAGAGTGTGTGCATTATTTTAGAAATAGACTATATAACAACCATATTTACTCAACCTATATACATTACTTGAATTTGGTCTTCTTGAGTTGGTTTTCTAGTAGGAATGATAAAATAGGTTAACTTGGTTTATTAATTTTGTCTCACTTTTCTTCATTAAACACAAATCGAACAAGACTTCTTCATTATAAATAACATTAACTCAATGGTCTAACTTACACTTTGGTTTATTAAATTTTAATATATGTATTAGGGTTTTAAATGTAAATTTAATCTCTTGTTAATACATTTAAAGTCCGGTAAACATATATAAATATTTGAACACTAATCCTTTTGGACAACATTCTTGAGCTAAAAAACATATTACACTTGGTAGAGGTAGAACCAATGCAAAGAAAAAAATTTTAAAATATATTACACTTGTCATTAATTTTAAAATTTTAAAATATATTAAAATTATATTTAAAGTACCAAAATATTGTGTTTTTAATGTTTAGTAGAGGACAACAGAAAAAAACTCAGCAGAGAAACCGAACTCCATATTACATCCTATTTTTTATAAATAACCTATTATCCTCTTTCCTTCTTAATATTCTAAAGTTGAGAAACAATCTTCTTGAACTTTATAAACTATTCATACATAACAAACTCTTGAAAGGAAGTTTTGATCAACACATAGTGAATTCTAATATTTCCATAAACTTAATTTGTTTCGCAACTACTATCACAATGCCATTACTTCCTACAACCATTGACAAGCTCACTCTATCATTGACAAAGATGTACCATAAAAACATATGCATGTTACTCTATTAGTCGATATTTTATACGGTTTCCACTTCTTTACCATCTTAACAATCATTTAAGTATTCTTATATACTTGTTGTAGTTACTTATGCAACTCCCTCTCATTTTAAAGCTTTTTAAATATTATGAAATCAAATATTTATTCCTTCTTATTTCCCCCTTAGAAAAAAAAATCCCTCAATTTCCTGTCTATAAAAAAAAAATATCCCACAATTCTTTCTCTCAATACCCTTATAGAAGTATAAAGAACAATTAAGTATATGCATTTCTATAGTCTCTCCGGTCCTTTTTACATTTGTCTACTAAACCTCAAATACAAGTTTACAAGTTATATTACTCAATTATTGTTAATAATTGATTTTACAAGTTTTTGTGATTTAAATGACATTTTTATTGTATATTAAGTTACTTTAAAATAGGTATTTTTTAAATTTAAATTAAAAATAAAATTAATTTCAATATCTAGTTAGAGTCATTTATGTACAATTTTTTAAAAATTATTTTAATATGTATATATAAATTATAATTAGACTTAATTACTAATGAAAAAAAAATTGTTCATTAATATATATATATATATATATTTATGCGGATAAATTTTACGATAAACACCGAGATAAATAAAAAAAATTAAATGAGTTTTCCATCAACTAGAAATAGTTTATAAATCAGTTTATTTTTTATTATTTTTCTCTGCTAAAAAGTATTGTTGGAGAAATTTGTCTGAGTAGTCGCCACAGTAGCTTGCGTTGAGTTTGGTTAACCCAAATGAGACAAACAAACTTATTTCTATACATTTTTTAATACAAACAAATCTCATATTTTTGTTTTCAGAATGTATTTGTTAGAACCAAATATACTACATACGCAAATATCCAACACATTTTAGTTATTATATTATCCTTTTTGTCTTCCATATGTAAAGCAGCGATCCAAATTGTGACATTTTAAATATAATTTTTTGACTATTTAAAACCATCAAATTTTGAATTTACGAAAACGTGACGAGGAAAAAAGCACTTACCCAGATTAGTTTGAAAGTTAAAATATAAAAAGAATTTTACAAAAAAGTGATTTCCATGTCAAATACAGCCAAATGGGAAATGTTCTGATGAGTGAGACAGTGGGAGGCACACACTGCAATTCAATTTCCATTTCCTTTCCCATTGGTCAAACAATATTTATAAATTTTACTTTCCCATCACATTTCCTAATAATAAAGTTAAATTAAAAATAGATCAGAGAAAAAAAAAACTAAAAAATGAAGTTTAGAATTTGATAAAGTGAAGGCCCACATAACACCACTTATGTGCAAGGCTGAAGCCGCCGAAGGTGGCAACTTAGGATTACGATTAGATTCACGCATGATAGATGTTTTTGTTTCATTCGCAATTTTATATAAGGTTTGGAAATTTGATATTGGTTCATTTATCCATCACTGTTCAAGATTTTTGGTTATATTTTATAAATTTTGAAATTAATCCATCTCAAAATTTTAAAAAATTTATTTTTTTATTGTTCGAAATATATAAATTTAGTTATTTAAATTAAATTTTGTTAAATTTATTTTATATTTCAAACACATTTAATAATAGTATCATTTCATAATAGTATTCACTTAACATTAAAGTAAAAATATTTCAAAATCGTATAAACAATTCAAATACAATCTTTCCTAAAATACGTACGAAATATCACATAAACTTAACAAAATTTGATTAAAAATATTAAATTCACATATTTTGAAATATGAAGGACTAAATTGATCCAAAGTTTCAAATGGATTATTTCCAAAATTCACTGAAAATTAAGGCATATTTAACCCTGTTTTATTTTAACTCCATCGATTGTTTAGGTAATAATATCAATTGTTAATAGCATTATTTCATTTAATTGTCGCATTTAAATAATTATCTTCATTAAAATTTAGCAGTTATGATTATCTTCATCGAAATTTAATGGTGCTATAATTCTATTACTAAATATATTATGCTGGTGAGATACCATGAATTTGTTCCTACAATAGACTCTCTTATATTATAATTAGAAAAACTAGACTCATTTATTTTATTTCCTTAACTAAACCCTTATGCTTTAACACAGTTTTCTTAATTCTTTTATTTAGAAAAAAAAATATTCTAACAAAAATTTAAAAATTTTGTTTAGAAAATAAAATTTAATTAGAAAAAAAAATTAAAAATATAACAAATATCAAATTTTTTAATTGAAATTTATAAAATAGAAAAGTATTAAAATTTAATGAAAATTTTTTATTTCGAAAACAAAATATAAAAATTTAAGTTGAAGCTTTTCTGTGCATTTCTTTTTTTTTTTAAAGAAATTTGAGTATTATAAAATTTGTTTTTCTTTATTTAAATAATTTGGATAACAAAAAATATTTAAAAGTTCAGATCAAGATTTGGCTTCATAAGAATCAAATTTTGACTTATTTTCGATCATATTGAAGGTAAGAATTTAAATTCGGATTAACAAAATTGTGACCTAAAAACAAAGTCAAGCTATTTCTATAAATACTATACAAAGTACTATCAAAGAAAAAAAAATCATAACACTTAAATAACTAAATATAAAAACATTAAATTCTTAAAAATATCTCTTACATTTACATATTTAAATACAATATAAATAATCAAATTTATTTTAAATATATTAAATTGCTCTATTTTCAAATTTATAGTTTTATATTTCTTCTAAAATAAAAATTTCTTAAATTTTTGTGTACTTTCTTCCATTCTCAAAATTTATGGATTCCAATTAAAAATTCTATATTTTGCTTCATTTTTTAAATTGCAATATTATTAATAGATATTATTTGAAGAGATATAACAAATGTGTTTGGTTAACTTTTTAAATTTTTTGTAAATATTTTTAAATTTCAAATAGTTAAAATAAAAATTTAGTAAAATAAAACTTGTAATATGTTGGAATTTTTCTTTTCAACATTTATATAAAAACTTTATAACTCCGTGAATGTAATTTTACTATGAAAAATATATATTCATTTTACGCAACTTTCTAAAAAATGTAAAGTACTAACACTTTCATATTCTCCTAAATGCCACAAAAAAAAAAAATACAGAACATTTTCATATTTGATTCTTATTTTTTTAAACAGGAAAATAAGAGAAAATGATAAAAGAAGTAAAATGTTCAAGGGTTTAATTGAAGATAATGAAAGATGTTTTTTTTTTTTAATTACGAGATCCATATACTTTTCCTTTATATTTTTTCACCTATTTCATTTATATGTGTTTTTTAAAATGTTTTCTGTTTTCTTAACTATTTTTGTTTTTATTTAATTTCTCACCTATTATATTTTTATTAACCTTATTTGTCACTGTGCTTTCTTTCTTCTACCAAACGGATCTTACCTAGTTTTATATTCAAACTTAACCTGAAACCTTATAACTGAGCCGGTTAATTTTCGCCACTAAAGTTTATTATTTTTCTTTCACTTTCATTAAGAAATTGTTAAAGAAAAAAATGTTAGATAAAGAAATATAATTATTTTAATAATAATATTACAGAAAAGAAGATGGGGCCCACACCCTGCATTATTGTTCATTAAAAAAAACTGTATCACTTCAATTTGCTTCTTAGACGACTTTCATTATTGTGGGTCCCACATTAAAAGTCAATCTCTCACTTCTCATTATATATTATACACTCTTACTGTTTTTGTTAATTATTGGCTTAAAATAATCTTAAAATATTAAAATACTAAAGTATTAAAATAATAAAATTATAATATTTAGCTCGGCTAATGAATTATTTCAAAATAATCTTATTGAATTTTAAGATTTTTTAAAAACTAATTTAGCATATGTATTTGTGACACACAAAATGAAATATTTTATAGAACTATTTCCCAATGTAGGATGATGAAAAAAGTAACATGAGAAAATGAGTTATTGTAATGTTTATTTAGACAGTTTGTATTTGCATGTTTTATACAGTGAAGAATTTGTCTAGTGTATGAAAGTTGGTGAGCAATAACTATATCACAAAACTGAAATTAGTCTCTGATATAGTTAATTAAGATAAAATTATGCAATGAAGAAATAAAAAGAATTTTATTTTCTGCAATAATATTTGTTAGTATTCAATATTTTAAAAATTTATGGTTTCCATAGGTGAATTACATGTGGCAAATTTCCATATGTTTGATGCAGTCTTCGAGGATCGTGTTTCCCTAGTAAGTCAGTTTCTGGAGAATCCAAAGTGTTTCATTTACCTAGATGAATGAAAAGGAAAGGATAAAGTTTATATCAAGAATAATAAAAATATATATTCATTTTTACATAATCATCATAAAGTTTTAAAATTAAATAACTATATATAATTTTTATCGTTTTCTACGATTTAAGGTGTCACTGTTTGACTTTAACAATTTTTCTATTTAGTAACAGGAATATAAAGACAATTTAAAATAAAGTTTGTTCATTTGAAAAAAAAAAAAACATATGATTAATGTTATGAAAAGTATATTTTAATGAGCTTGAAGCTAATTACTACGGTTAGAATTTTAAATGCTAGTCGTAAAGATCTTTCTTGAAGCGAGTAAAAGAAAGAAAGAAAGAAAATGTTATACTCAATATTAACAAGCATGCACGTTTACTTGCAAATACATATAAAATGTAGAGAGTACAAACACGAGAATGTTTTTTATGTTTTATTTTGTAATTTATGAAATTATATTTTCTTTTAATATTATTTAGTATTAAAGAGAAGAAAACAATTTCTTTTTGCATTGTATCACTACTAAAAAATGTCAATTTTGAATTTTGTTTTGTAAAAAATATTTAAAAATTTTATTGTAAAAAAAATTTACAAAAAATTACTACCAAATTTTTTCAAAATATTCTGTATAAGTAAAAAGTACTTACAAATTTTATAATTTTATAAAAAATAATAATCCACGAAAGAAATATGTGTCAATTAAGAAAAAATGACAGAAAAAAAATATTTTCTTGTAAATTCTTTTATCAAATTTACAAAAAAATCTATGTAATATAAAAATTTATAGTAATATATTTTTATAATATCATAGTAATGTATTTTTTATAATGTTGTGTTTTTTACTTTTTTAAAAATCATTTAAAAGATGCTTTTAAATTTATGAAAAAAAATTTAATGTGACACAATGTTACTTTTAAGTATCACTACTTTTGTCAAACATTAAAATTTAAATTAAAACTAAAGACATCGAAGATGAAATTAAGAAATAATAGTTCTAGAAAAAATAATCTTTTACTATTTTAAATTCAGCTTTAGAGAAGCATTTAAATGAGAAAGAAAAAGGTGACTGACACGATAAAACTGCAAGGATTTTCAACCCTATGGGCAGTCTCTAATTTCTGCATCTCTTCCAATCATACCAACAATAATCTTATCTCACTCTTTTTTTTTTCCCTCATTTATTTTCTTCTCTCATAAAAAAATATTATACAATTAATTATTTTTTTTTGCAACATTAATGTGGCAAGTAAAGTATATGATACTGCAGTGCAGGCCACCTCAACATGGGTAGTACAGATAATTGGGACCCCCAAATTGGGTAACATGCGTAGTTGCTCTTTACAATTTATTTTATTGTATTAAATATTTTAAGTTAAATTAAATGTCATCATTATTTATTTTTTTAACTACCATAATTTTTTAATAAAGTATGAGCATTTCCAAATTTTCAACTAAGAAACATCATAATCAGCAGCATCAGCAGTAAGAACCGACAAGGCACCGGGAACAGTAGAGAGAGAGAGGTTGTATTTGAGGGTTCTTCATTTTGTGAAAGAGGATATATAAAGAGGTGTATGAGTTTCTCATCCCCTCATTCCTTCACTTTCTTGGGGGCACAGGGTTCTCACTCAGTGACCCTTTAATCTTTTTCATCCCTTTCTGGTTTTTTTTTCTCAACCTGTTTCTGGTTTGCAGAGCCTCTTCTTGCAACCTTCAACCTTTTCTTTTTCTTCTTCTTCTCTCGGCTCGTCATGGCTGGGGACAAAGGAAGCATAACTCTGGAAGAGATCAGGAACGAAACTGTTGATCTGGTATATATTCACACACCCTTTTCAACTTCTTTCTTTTTCTCTCAGTTTTTCTCTCTCATTAATGGCTGTGTAGAGGGTTCAATGAAGGAATATCAGAGAAAGACTGTTTCTTTTCTGTGTTTGCTTTGGTGGGTGGCGTGTGCCATCATGAATGAAACAATGATGTTTGGTTTTGGTTGGCTTCAAAGTTTAATGCTTTCATATCAGAAAAAAGTTTAGCTTTCATTTCTTGAGTTGAATCGCAACATGCATGTTTGGATTTCAGATGGGAGAGTTAAAAAAGGCATTTTTGCATATTTCTTTCTCTATTTTGTGTATATCATAGAATTCTGAAAATTATTGTTAATATAATCTAATTATTTACCTTTTCAAAATCTGTCTATTGGTGAATTTGTACCTAAAACCTTTACAATCTACTCACCCTTTTCACCTTTGGGTCCATTTTTCTTTAGAACTGGTCTGAGAATGAAAGTTATCAGAAAAAAAAATTATATTTTTTCATCTATATGATATGATTTTCCTCACCTAACGTTTCATTGCTGAGAAAATCAAGGGGTGAAAATTAAAAGTCAAAAGAGGGAATTTCTGGGGAAGGTAACATGCAAGCAAGGAGAGAGTTTTTGAATATTGGAACCGTTACTTTGAAGGAAAACTATAGCTCTTAATTATAATTATGTAGTATTTATCTTTTTTTTTTTGTCAAAAGTAAACATGCATGAAAAGAGGGGAGGGTTACATATTCAGTTTGTTTTTTTCTTTCCTTGTTGAAAAATTACTTTGTTTGTGGTAGACCAAAATGTTAATTCTCCCTGGTCATACCTTAATTGCGGATCCAAACATGTGAGATACAGATAAGACATAGACTTCAACACGTCTATTTGAAAATGAATTCATGTGTGTTCATATTAGTGTACGGATTGATATTTGATATGTTTTATTTTTTTTTAAATTATTTGAAAGCTAAAAAATTTAAAAGGGTTTTCAAAAAAAGTTGTATAATTGACTAAAATGAATCGTTTCTGTGAATTTAATATGGTTTCGAAAATAAAAATGTGATTTTTGATTCTTTTGTTATTTATATTATCACTCGATCCATGATCATGTGTGTCTCTCTCTGTCTGTGCCTTGTTTGGTGGGAAGGAATTTAAAGTACTTTTCCGTGGTACTTTGGCCTTTTAAAAATATTGTGTGGATCATGGCCCTTGGGATTAACCGTTTTCATAGTAAGTCTCACATTCAACGGTTGTGACAGTGAGGGGTCCATGTTTTGTTTGGATTCATGAATGGGTTGGATTGGGAATTCACCATTTTGCCCTCACTGTGAAGTTTCAACTTGTTAGTTGTATAATACTATAATAATAGAATAAAGAAAGAGAAAAAGTGATTTTTTTAATTAAATAGAGACCAAACGGACCCCAACTTGTGCAAGAAGTGAAAGCTGTTTTCAGGAGCCAATCACATGGACAGATAGCTGTACTGTCCACTCTGACACTTAATACTTTCCTCATAATATAATATATTTTTTTTTTCTGAAATAATTATGTCTTAAAAACGTTGATTAAATATTAAAGAGACCGAATAATTACTGTCAGATTCTTTTATTTTACTTGATTTTCAACTGTTCAAATTATATTATTTAATTGGACTGTTTCATGTTAAAGTTATATAAGGCTGGTATAAAAAATGTTATTTTCATGAAATATTTAAAAGTGGCTTTCAATAGTAGTACTTGTTCTTTTTAATATTTTTTCTTTTGGGTTATAACATTTTTTAGACTTTTGGATCATTAGGATTTTTATTATTATTTGGCTGAGCAAGTTGTTCTGAAGTGGGGTTTTATTTATATTTTTTTTTTCAACGACTAGGATTAGGATTTTGGGTTTGTAGTCAAAGGAAGCTGGTTCATACCCATCACAGTGTTGTGTCCCTGTTGAAGCATGTGCAGCATTTGGCATGATTTGACTATAATTGGATACACAGTAGATGAAAAAGTGATTTTGAAGATAACTCTTTTAAAAGATAAAATAAGACAAAGTTAGATTGTGGTATACAAAAAACTAAAAAAACTCCATTATCCTATAAAACTATATATAAAATTAAAATTTCATGTTTCTGAATTGATTTCCAAGCAAAAAAATTGTAAACAAGAAATTTAATTTATTTTAACCACTGATATACTCGATTCAACTCAGACTGCACAAGATAGATTTCAAACAAAGTACAATAATTTTGTTTGTCTTTGTAGTGGAGATAATGTGTATATGTTTTATTTCAAATTCAGATTTTCTTTTATCAAAATATTGTGGAGAAATCCAACTGTCTCACGCTACCACCGTCATCCCTCTACACGTCTAATTATTATGGCTTTCTGTATGATTGTACTTGTATGCATGTGTGAGGTTACCAAGTTTTGGAAACATAAAAAGATTGAAAGGAAATATATGAATCAGATTGATTCATAATGAATGAACAACAATATTTACTATTTACTATAAGATGTAAATGTGTACAAAAGATCTAAGTTACGTGCAAGAATCAAAGAAAGGAAAACTTGTATTGATTGATAAAAAAACTTTGGATGAAAAATCTTGGTTACATATTAATCTGTTAACTAAGGAGTTCATTTTGTTCTAACAACACTGTGCTAATGTGTTTATAGGAACGTATTCCGATTGAGGAAGTGTTTGAGCAATTGAAATGTACCAGGGAAGGTTTGTCCTCCACGGAAGGAGAGAACAGGCTTCAAATATTTGGACCCAACAAACTAGAAGAAAAGAAGGTTCTTTTGTCTATCTCTAATGTGTTTAGATACAGTGATTAAGTGTAATGTCTGATTGATAATAGTTGTAAATGAAATGATACACAGGAAAGCAAGTTTCTGAAATTTCTTGGGTTCATGTGGAATCCACTTTCATGGGTCATGGAGGCTGCAGCTATTATGGCAATTGCTCTTGCAAATGGTGAAGGGAAGCCTCCAGATTGGCAAGATTTTGTGGGTATTGTGTGTTTGTTGCTGATCAACTCCACTATCAGTTTCATAGAAGAAAACAATGCTGGAAATGCTGCTGCTGCTCTTATGGCTGGTCTTGCTCCTAAAACAAAGGTAATAATAATAATAATATACAACTGAAATTTGTGTCTCTTCTCTCTGCATTTTCAAGTTGTGCATCTTTTCATGTCTCACAAAAATGTTTTGCAGGTTCTTAGAGATGGTAAATGGAGTGAGCAAGAAGCTGCAATTCTAGTCCCGGGAGACATAATCAGCATCAAGCTTGGTGACATTATTCCTGCTGATGCTCGTCTTCTTGAGGGTGATCCTCTTATGGTTGATCAAGCAGCACTGACTGGGGAATCACTTCCAGTTACCAAGCATCCAGGGCAAGAAGTGTTCTCTGGATCAACTTGTAAACAAGGAGAAATTGAAGCCGTTGTGATTGCAACTGGTGTGCACACATTCTTTGGAAAGGCAGCACATTTAGTGGATAGCACCAACCAAGTTGGACATTTCCAGAAGGTTCTTACAGCAATTGGGAACTTCTGCATCTGTTCCATTGCTGTTGGTATGCTGGCTGAGATCATTGTGATGTACCCAATTCAGCACCGCAAGTACAGGGATGGAATTGACAACCTTTTGGTGCTCTTGATTGGAGGAATCCCCATTGCTATGCCTACTGTGTTGTCTGTGACAATGGCCATTGGTTCTCACAAGCTCTCTCAGCAAGGTGCCATCACCAAGAGAATGACTGCCATTGAAGAAATGGCAGGCATGGATGTCCTTTGCAGTGACAAGACAGGAACACTCACCCTCAACAAACTCACTGTTGACAAGAACTTAGTTGAGGTCTTTGCCAAGGGTGTCGACAAGGATCATGTCATCCTTCTTGCTGCCAGGGCAGCCAGGACAGAAAACCAGGATGCCATAGATGCTGCCATTGTTGGAATGCTGGCTGATCCTAAAGAGGTAAAAGCTTGGCCAAACATGATAATAAATTTCAGAAGCCATTTCTTTAGCATTTTGTTTTTGGATAATATCTTGAACAAATGCATTCTAAATATCTGTTCAATTTCAGTATTTACTGTCATTCAGTTCATTATGGAAATTTTCTGCCATGAATTATGTGAACATACGTGCTTATGTATGCATTGTGCAGGCAAGGGCTGGGATAAGAGAGGTGCACTTTCTACCATTCAATCCTGTTGACAAGAGAACTGCTTTGACTTACATTGATTCTGATGGAAATTGGCACAGATCAAGCAAAGGTGCACCTGAGCAGGTAATCTTGATCAGTTTGTTCATAATTTGCGAGACTTATATTATAATTACTTCATTGGTGCTAATGTATTTATTTTTGTGAACAGATTATGTCCCTGTGTAACCTCAGGGATGATGCTAAGAAGAAGGTGCATGCTATCATTGACAAGTTTGCAGAAAGAGGGCTTCGTTCACTTGCTGTTGCTAGACAGGTTTTTATAGCTAGCCAGTGTTCATGTTTAAATTTTATATTTGGCATATCTTCATTTCCCTTCACCTTAACAATGTTTACTCACTGATACTTGTACAGGAAGTTCCTGAGAAATCAAAAGAAAGTGCTGGTGCTCCATGGCAGTTTGTTGGTTTGTTGTCACTGTTTGATCCCCCAAGACATGACAGTGCCGAAACCATTCGCCGAGCTCTCAACCTTGGTGTCAATGTTAAGATGATTACTGGTAACTAATCTCCACCATTCCAATATCTGTAGGAAAATTATGTTAGCAATAAAATACAACATTTGTTATCAGACATCCTTAATTTAAGTCATGAATTTTGTTCTGCCTCCTAGGTGATCAACTTGCCATAGCTAAGGAAACAGGAAGGAGACTTGGAATGGGAACAAACATGTATCCATCTGCTTCATTGCTTGGTCAAGACAAAGATGCAAGTATTGCCGCACTCCCTGTAGAAGAGCTGATTGAGAAGGCAGATGGATTTGCTGGTGTTTTTCCAGGTTCGTGCTTTTATCTTGTTATTGCCTTCTGCCTCTACTCATGTTCATTAGAACTGTGTCATAGATAGCTCATCATATGCTTATTATGTTCTATTTGTTGTACAACAGAGCACAAATATGAAATCGTGAAGAAGTTGCAAGAGAGGAAGCACATCTGTGGAATGACTGGAGATGGTGTCAATGACGCTCCTGCATTGAAGAAGGCTGATATTGGAATTGCTGTTGCCGATGCTACTGATGCTGCAAGAAGTGCTTCTGACATTGTCTTGACTGAACCCGGATTGAGTGTTATTATAAGCGCAGTCTTAACTAGCAGAGCTATTTTCCAAAGAATGAAGAACTATACGGTTTGTTACTTCTTCTTTGCTGTTATACTAGTCTTTTTTTCAACTACGATGCTGAAAATTAATTCCCGGTACCTTTATCTTTTCATTTCAGATATATGCAGTATCTATCACAATCCGTATAGTGGTAAGTAGAGAATGTTACTGTGATTGATTAAATATGTACTTCATTAAGTAAAGGAATAGGTATTGATCAGTTTTTATTTTCTGTATCTCAATGCAGTTTGGCTTCATGTTCATTGCACTGATCTGGAAATTCGACTTCTCCCCTTTTATGGTTTTGATTATTGCCATCCTGAATGATGGTAAAATTCTTATTTATCTGAAACATGTTGATACCTTCTTCTTTTTTATGATAAGTGAGAACCGTGATCTAAAACAGTATTGTCAAACTATTAGGAACAATCATGACAATTTCAAAGGACAGGGTTAAGCCATCTCCCCTACCTGATAGCTGGAAACTGAAAGAAATATTTGCTACTGGGGTTGTGCTTGGAGGTTACTTGGCACTGATGACTGTTATATTCTTCTGGGCAATGAGAGAGACTACTTTCTTCCCTGTAAGAAATATTTACCTTTCATGCTTCCATATTGCGGTTCATGTTCTTGTTTTGGCTCAAATGTCTGAGACACTAATCCATCCCTCCATTGTTACTGAAGGATAAATTTGGAGTTAGAGATATTCATGACAGTCCAGATGAAATGACCGCTGCTTTGTATCTACAAGTCAGTATAGTTAGCCAGGCTTTGATATTTGTAACCCGTTCACGCAGCTGGTCCTTTGTTGAACGCCCTGGATTGTTGCTAGTGAGTGCTTTCGTTATTGCTCAGCTGGTAAGAATCATGATCTTCCATCATTTATGCTAGAATTGGATAAATGGAACTGAAATGTGATCAACTTCGAGTGTTAATTGTTTCATTATAAGAATTGGAATGATGTTTTGAGCTTATGATCTTGCAGATTGCTACATTATTAGCAGTTTATGCAAACTGGGGCTTTGCAAGGATCAAAGGAATTGGGTGGGGTTGGGCAGGAGTTATATGGCTCTACAGCATTGTCTTCTATGTCCCCCTTGACTTCATGAAGTTCGCCATCCGCTACATCTTGAGTGGCAAAGCTTGGTTGAATCTCCTAGAGAACAAGGTAATGCATAGTTTTTTCACTTTTGCTTATTCTTTAACTGTGAAGTTTCTATGCACAGGTTTCAGATTTGGTAACTGTTTGAAATTGTTGGTGACAGACTGCATTCACCACCAAGAAAGACTATGGTAAAGAGGAGAGGGAAGCTCAATGGGCTCTTGCTCAGAGGACCCTTCATGGACTGCAACCACCAGAAGCTTCTAACATCTTCAATGAGAAGAGCAGTTACAGAGAACTTTCTGAGATTGCTGAGCAAGCCAAGAGAAGAGCTGAAGTTGCAAGGTAAAAAAACAACCACATTTTTGTATCACAATTGATTCATTACTTGGCATGGAACTAATACATGAAAATTCTCTCTTTTTCACCTACCCTTTTCAGGCTTCGTGAGCTTCACACACTAAAGGGACATGTTGAGTCTGTGGTGAAGCTGAAAGGTTTGGACATTGACACAATCCAGCAGCATTACACAGTGTAATAAACAACAGAAGAACGTTGTAGATAGCAAAAGGGCCAAAATTGAATGCTTTAAAGGAACGGAGAGACAAGGATAAGGCCAAACTATTTTTATGCTTACTAGGTAGGGAGAGGAAGCCTGTGATATATCCATCTCTCTCAGTCTGTTTATCTTTTTTTTCATGTATTTTCAGATGTTTTAGTCTAAATTTTTTGCTTTGATGCTTGGGGAAAAGTGGTGTTACCTTCAATCCTTGTTTTTCATATGCTTTTGAGTCCTTCCTCAACCAGGGTTGTAATGTTTGATTTGTCGCTTTAAAGTGGCAGTGACTAGACAATGAGCTTATTGGGAATTTTGTGGTGGGAGAATAAGAGTTTATGAAGCTTTAACGGCATCATGCAAAATTCAAAATTTGAAACTTTGACTTCTTCTCAACAAAGACCTTTTTCATGTTTTATTTAATAGATTTCAAAAAAATTGAAAAATAAATAAAACAAAGAAAACTGATTAAGGGAAATATAATTTTTTTATGATGTGAATGAAAACTGATTATATAGAACTTCGAACCTGTAGTTATTTGCATATCACTCTTACATATTCAGACAATTGAACAATTGGTTCTACATGTCAAATTCTCAAAAGGATAACAACTTAAAAGAAGTTTCAGTTTTTAAATCATTAATACTTTATCAATTAAACATTAGAAATATCTTTTAGCCAAAAAGACAAGAGTCCAACCAGGATAGCATTTAAAGTATTCTCTTCATTTTCCCTTGTCATGTGTCCTCTACTCCTTATGATACATTTTTAATGCACTCGTTTAATTCTTATAATCCATTATCTGACCTGCCAATTTAATCTCCTCATCTTTGTTATACTACTCTTTCTCTTAATAAAGTATCCTAGTTGGTATTGAACCAATTAATTGGAGCTATTACCACACAACCCCTAATTTTTAGCTCTTTATAAATATAGACTAAAAGAAAAATTAGTTCAAAATAGCTTACTTTAAAAAAAAAATTAATTGGTTGGATCTATCACCATAAAATGCATAACTACTACGTATATGCAAAACGTAACTAAGCTTTAGTGAATATATACAGTAAAGATACAAGTAGAATTTTGCGGTTAAACCTTTAACTCATGTTTGAAATAATCTAGAAGTGAATTAAGGATACAAAATGAATTTGCGAAATTTTCCACAATGAATTTCAAGTTCACAGAAACAGACAAGCACGTAACGATATGAAATTGACTCTTTTGACCAAGAAATAGTTGTTGTGATTATTTAAAGGGTTAAGTATGTTTTTAGTCCTGAACTTTGATCCAAAATTGAAATTTGTTCGAAGGCCGAAATTTTAATAAATTTTGGTCCCTAAATTTAAAAAATGAATATAGTCATTTTAATCCAATTTTGTTAACTTTTTTTTAGATTTCGAACGCATTTCTCAGTAAATATTGAACTAAGAATGTGTCAAACGGCATAAACAACTCCAATATTAACAAGAGACACATTCGACATGTTGAAAAAAGTTAACGTAATTGAATTAAAAGTAAGGGATGATGGTGTAAAAAACTGTATAACTTCTGTAGTTGGACTGAAGGCACATAAGTGAGAATAGAATAACAAAGGGTGCATCTAAAAGAAAAAACGTGGTGCATAAGGTAACAGGCCAGTGTGTTCAGAATTTTAAAAAAAGAAAAACAAAGGGGCTCTCCATGTTCTTCCAAACAATTCTTCTCCACGTTCAATTTATTTTAATTTTCTCACAATACTCCTTTGACTTCTTCCAATAAAATTAATTACCCTTTTCTCTCTCGTATTTATTCATTGTCGATGTCCTAAATCCACACCCCAAACCAATAAATTACCAAAATTTGAAATTTAGTAAACAAATATAAAATTCGTTTCCCAATTAAAGTGAAATTCCTTTTTAGAAAATACTATATTTCGAAATCTGATTCACAAAAGTAAAATCCGTTATAAATTAAAATGCACTGTATTTTCAAAAACCACTAAAAGAAATTATCGAATTTCGAAATCTAGTTGAAGTTATCGAATTTAGAAATCCAATTGAAGAAATTTCAAAATTTCAAAATTTTCGTATAAATATATAATTCTTTTTTCTTTTTTTTAATTTTTTAATACATTATTATTTTTCTTTGTGTTATTTAATTTTATTTATTTTTCAATTTTTTTAAAATCTATTAAATAAAACTGAATATATATATATATATATATATATATATATATATATATATATATATATATATATATATATATATATATATATATAGTTTGGGGTGCGGAGTGAGGGAGAGAAAAAAGTGTAATTAATTTTTATTGGACAAAGTCAAAGAAGTATTGTGGAAAAATTAAATAAATTTGGAGGTTTAGAAGAATGGTCTGGAGGTGCATGGAGGAGCCCATTCGTTTTTCCTTTTTTCAAAATTCTGATCACACTGGCCTGTTACCTTCTACACCACGCATTTTTGGATGCCCCCTTCTTTATTCTATTCTCACTTATGGGCCATGAGTCCAATTACAGAAGTTTCACAGTTTATTTCACTCTCATCCCTTACTTTTAAACTATGATGCACCGATATTTCAAATTAAATCACATATCTGTATTCAACACATATTGTGTCTGATACTTGACCGATACTTATCAATGAAGTATCTAATTTATAAAGTTGTAGTACAATATAATAAAATCTTTGAATAATGAACAATTTTAATAAAAAAAATAATTAGTCACTATATAATGACCAAATTGAGAATTAAAATAGTTCAAAAAAAATTATAATTGATCTCTAAATTAATAATTAAAATAGTTTCAATTATGAATTGATTTTTAAATTGGTCACTAACATTAACTACCAGATTTTGGCTACTAAAATAATTGATCTCTAATTAAGAAATTTGGATTCACATTAACAATCATATATTTATTTGTAAGAATTATTGTACACTTATCGATATTCATATATCACGTATCTATCACGTATTGTATCATATTATTTTAAAAATAAACATATTGACATATCAGTGTCGTATCTGATATACATATCGTATCTATGCATTATAACTTTTAAATAATCACAACAACTGCTTAATGGTCAAAAGAGTCAATTTCATATAGTTATCTGCTTTTTCGTTTCTGTGAACTTGAAATTCATCGTGGAAATTTCTGCAAATTCATTTTGTATCCTTAATTCACTCCTAGGAGAAAGGATGGAGAGAAGATTAATTAATGTTTATTGGTCAAAGTCAGAAAAGTATAATTGTGGGAAAATTGAAAAATATTGAAGGTGTTGAAGAATTGTTTGGAGACGCACGGAGAAGCCTCAAAACGAAATGCAAGGTGCAGGAATGGTAAATACGAAGTGCGAAAATTAAAAAGAATATGTTAAAAAAAGTTTGGGGTTCTGGTTCAACTTTATTATGACCGACCAAAAAATTTTCAAAAAGAAATAGTTTATATCATAATACAAAAATAAAAACATAATAATGATGTACCAAAAATTAATGTTGATGGAATACAAAGGTGAGATTTATTCAATATGAGTAAAATGTAAAAGAAGGATAAACAACAAAAAAGATGAGTTGTTAGGTTGGAGACGACCCTGATATTGCCAATGGTATGCAGGAAGTAAAGCTTATTCTAACCTAATTGTTCACCTGACTCATCTTTTGGGAGGACTGTGCACTCAGACATGCAGGGGAAGGTACATGGAGCTCCTAGGCATCATGTTTGATCACCCTGTGAAGGAGTTTTCAGCTGACAAGAGAAAATGGAAACTGTTGAATACATAAGTTTGAATACATGTTTGATAACAGGTATAATATATGTCAGTGCTACAACAGCTTCTGACATAACAGGCTTTTCAGAAAATAAAAGTCCAACTAAACTTCTTAGATCAAAATTTCATCCCAAAGGAAATGAAGTAAATACCTGAGATTGGGAAGATATGAAATACAACTGGTTGCAGTTGTTCAATGTAAGCACATTGAGTCACACCATTCCATTTGTTGCATGAAACTGCTATATGTCGATGTTCTTACTATGCTCACCCCAAATCCGCTTAATACAATCATAAACCATTTACTATAATATCTGCCATTGTCTTAGTCGGCCTTCTAACCATGATTTTAAACCTTGTGAGACTGTTAGCTATGTTGTTTAGGAAGTTGGAACATCTTTGGTCGTAAATCACAACCACTTTCTGCGATTCAACAGAACTAGGTCTGTCAAACTTATACCAAAACTGATAATTTAGTTGCATTCTATATGTGTGCGTTATACCTTTACCCTCACAATCACTTATAACGATGTTAACTTTAAGCTTATCAACTTCTCCGAGGAGTACGAAGCAAAATATGAAGCCATATACAGGGGAAGGTGGAGCAGAAGAGAGATCTATAATTACAGAATATTTTTGTCTTGTATTCCAACCATTCTGGAACACTGCTTCCTGGATATGCGTAAAAGGCTTGAAAAGAATCATAGTGGTTGTTGTAATTTTGAAAATCATCTTGCCTTGGCGCAGATAGGTGTTGGTTTGCAAATTTCATGATGTTGATTCGTGCATTCAACCCGATAGCCTCCAGAGAACGTTCATCCAAGTTCATGCAATTGTCGAACAAAACCTGCTTCCTGTTTTCCTTTATTTGTTCAACTGCCGTTGAATGGAAGAATACAGTCTTCAATGATTCGCAGCCTCCTGCATATAGAGTTTGCAGGGAAAGAGGAAGCTCTGGTATTTCTAAAAGCTTCCCGCAAAAGGTTATGTCCAGATGTAGCAGTTGTATAAGGTTGACGAAGGATGAAGGTAACCTCTCAATATGACTTCCACCAAGACATAGGAATTCAAGCTTGCGTTGATGCCCAAATGATGAGCGAAGTGCTTTCATACTCGTGAGTTCTAAGTTCAGTTCTTTCATATTATCTGATGTCAGTGTGAACTCCATAAGATTACAACACCCATCAAGGTCGAGATAACTAAAACTGCGTAAATGGATATCGGTTGCGGGTATAGTAAGGCGCATGCACCCACAAAGGTTCAAAGTCTCAAGGTTAGGCAAAGAGAAAACAGATGGGTGCAAACTGGTTAAACTAATACACTCCCTGAGGCACAGAACTTCAATATTTGTGGCTTTTGATAAATCCGGCAGCTCTTTCAATCTCAATGAGTTTCTGAGGTCAAGTTCTTTTAAATTCACCAGATTCTGTAATCAAACAAAACAAAATGACGATGTCATAGACTAAGATCAATTTTTTATTGCTTGAATTAGCAAAGAATTATAAGTGAGACTAATATTTACCTTCACTCCATCCCAAAGTTTTTCCATTCGACCCGATCCCAATATCAATATCACAAGCTTTTCCCCAGAAAATTTGTCTGGCAAGGATTTTAGAGGGTAAAAATCCCAATAAAGAAATCTTAGTTCAGTCGCCAAAAATTGAAGCTCTTCTTCAGCAACAAGTTGACTGTAGCAATTATAGTTATCGTACCCATGTATTTCCATGAATCTTAGTCTGCACATCTTAGCAAATATGTGAGGCATTAACTTTTGTTCCTTAAGTGCTTTCAAGTCAATTTGTATGCTTCTAATGGCCTCACTAACCTGTCACCAATATAGCAGAGAAGTTAGACATAATTTGGAACCATATTTCTCAAAAAAAAAATTCAGATGTTATATATTGTTGGGAATAGTCCAAGTGTGAGTCAAAGTCCCACATTGGATAGAAAAGACAAAGTTAAATACTATATAAGAATAAAGGCCCATAACAACATTGCCTTAAGGTTTTGGTGTAAAAGTGGTGTCTAAGGTCTTATATGTGTAAGACTAATGTCATATAACC
>Ga0209589_1001281_pt1 | contig 40890 bp, 20 predicted proteins | sample CowpeawhiteBW_FD_187525 | JGI IMG/M metagenome (GOLD analysis project Ga0209589, IMG submission 187525) | Root nodule microbial communities of legume samples collected from California USA - Cow pea white BW (SPAdes) (version 2) | ecosystem: Host-associated > Plants > Roots > Nodule | place: USA...
ACACACACACACACACACACACACATATATATATATATATATATATATATATATATATATATTCAATTTTTTATTTCTTCTAATTATTTGGTTTGTTAGGAAACTCATTCGCATCTCCAATATATTTTTCATCTTATCATAACATTTATGTAATTATGTTCAAATGATGTATGTCAATTAAAATTTTATGTCTCATATTTGAATATTTCTACTATTTTTTAATATTTTTATTTATTATATATTTTTCTTTCACATGAGTATGTTTAATAGTCTCAATTTAAGTGTTTAATAGCATAAACCTTTCATTTACTACGTAATATAAAAAAATTACTTATTTTTATTAATTTTTGTTTCAGTTGAATAACTCTTTTGTTTCGCTAAAACAATTATTTCTCAACCATTGAGTATATATGTTGATATTTGAAAAGTTTTCTTAGATGTTTAAGGTATTTTCATCTTATCATACCCTTAATTATACATTTGTTTTTCTTTGTGCAATTTCTTTCAATAGTTTCTCAAATTGTTTCTAAGACACATATTTGTTAATTTTTTTATATTTTTTTTTAATGTTTATTTCCATCATGTATAATACTATTTCAATACATTTTATTTAATTATTTTTTATTTTCTAACTCATTATATCAATCATAATGTAATTTTTTCACTATAATTGTATAAATAACTTTTATTTAGTACAATATCAAAATTTAATATAATTGCCATGAATATTTTTTTATCACCATCTAACATATATTAGAGTTCAAAAAATACAATATTTATGTCAAAATTTTATTATTATGTTTATTATTTGTTATTTGCGTCATTTTGATTAAGTGATGTATTATCATTTTTATTAGTGTATAAAAAAGAGATTCATTAGAATTTAAAAAATTGAAGTAAGTAAACATTTAAAATATATTTTAATTTGAATATTTGTTTTCCCTTAAATGTTTTCAAAAATATTTTTAAATTTTATCAACTAGATTTCATAAATGTTTGTAGTTTGCAAATTTAATAAATGTTTTGGTTCTCATGAAATTTTATTTGGTATTCTAATCTAAAATGTAAACAATTATAATTTATTTCAAATATTTGATATCGAAGAAACAATCATCCTCCTAATATTGAATATTTGATAATAATATGTTTCATTTACCGTAATTTTTTATTATTTTATAAAATAATTAAATTTTATATTGAAGTAGTAAGGAAACGAGTACGAGTATGGGTACAAGATTATACCCGTTACCCGGTGGGGATGGGGATGGGGATGGAATAAAAGTTTGATACCCGTTGGGTTTGGGTATGGGGATGGGGATGAATTTTTTTACAGGGATGGATATGGGATAGCAAAACTGGTCCCCGCCCCGTTGCCATCTCTACTTGACAGTCATGGCAAAATCTTTATCTCTAAAGATGTTGTTTTTTATGAACACACTTTTCCATTTTCTACTTAAGCACAATCTCCTATTCTCACTACTTTTCCTTCTCGCATTGTTCCTCTTGACAGACGAGTCTGTCGTTTCAGTTCTACAATAGTGATTACTCCTGCAGTTTGAAAAGGTTCAGTTCCCGATTCTCCCTCTTTGTTTAAACCCATTGATGATAATTTGTTTAAATCCTAGATATTTTGAGCATTGAAATTGAATTTATTGAGGGGAAAGGATTTAGGTATTTTAATGTTCGAATGTTCTGAAAATTTACTCAATGTATGTTTGGTTGAATTGATAAGGTTGCTGATTAGATGAGTACTGATGATTGAGATGCTTTGTATTCACGATTAGTCTCTCTTTAATGCATTGGATTGGTATTCTGGATTTGGTTTGAACCTCAATTTTGAAGGATGTAGTTTCAATGTTTTGGTTTGGGATTGAAAATTGATGTGAGGGGTGATGCTATGAAATTAGATCTATTTTGGTCACTGAAATTCAAAATTATTAGTAATTATAGTGGAAATTATGTAATTGTATTTGAATATTCGAGTGTTATTGATTAATTGTTAATCGTTGAGGTCTATTGGAATTGTAACGGAAACTAGATCTATTTGAGGTTGTATATTTAGTTCATAATGATGCATTTGTGGTTTCGGGTTGATGGAATGAAATTTTATTTTTGATTTCCTTTATAAAGTTTTATTTTATCTTTTAATTGAACCTGTTAGATCATACTATGTTCCCATGTTTGGTGCACGTAAAAATTTACTTTAATGTTGGATGTTTGAATCGTTTGGATTCTCCTATTTTTAGGATTATTCATTTGTTTCAATGGTTGCAAATTTGAGGATGAGTGTAACATCCCTACTGGAAATTACTTGATTAAAATAAATCAATATATAAATAAGAATAAATAAATTCAAACGTTGCACTTTATTACTCCCAAAATACGGGAAAATTTAACACAATAATAATATTGCCATAAATTTAAATAAAACTAAATAGTATTTTTATTACAATTTCCAAAATCTAACAAAACAATGAAAACCCTAAGAATTCCCTAGCTCAAAATCCTCAATATAGCCCTCTCTTCGTCTCAGGTGTTAGCAGCATCACTTGTATCATCAACTGCTCTCGTGTAAAGAATTACACGATCATCGCCAAGCACAAACAGAAAGGGTGAGCTCAATAGAATATAAGAAACATATCAATTAAATAATACAAATACACCCAATTATATTCTCATAGTTAGACCCTAATCACATCCTTAATACCCCTAAGGCTTTTAAACCTCCAATTTAATCAACAAAGTTAGCTATGGACTCAGGATTCATGATGCTCACACGAACCTGCCCGCTCGTGGTCTTGCCTCTACGAACCTCCCCGCTCGTAATCCTACTCTACGAACCTGCCCGCCCGTAGTCTAACACCTGTGATCCACCAGCTACGTACCTCTCCGCACGCTGCATCTCTCAACTGTGAGCACGGAACATACGAACCTACCTCGCTCGTATCCCCACAAGAGAGTTATTGAGTATGAACCTTCCCGCTCATGGCCCTAATCACATGTCAATCACCATCCATGAACCTACCCGCTCATGGAATAACATCTCTTGATCCACGTTCGCATCCATGCGTACAACCAATACCCACAAACTGCACTAAACTCGCTTGGGCTAGAAGCCTTAGCTTAAGCGACCAGGCCTGTCTCGCTCAAGCTAAGCTTCCTCGCCTGAGCGAGCGTGCTACCATGGTTTCCGTGCGAAGACTCGCTTAGGCGAGCTCGTCTCGCCTGGGCGAGATCTCCCTTCGCTTAACACAACATCACTCGCCTAGGCAGCAAGACATCAGAACACACACTCCTCAGTTGCGATTTCTCGCTTAGGCGAGTACCTCTCGCCTGAGCGAGGTACTCTATCGCTTAAACCATGGGCTCCTCGCTTGAGTGAGACCCTCGAGCACAACCTCACCACTACGCGATTTCTCGCCTAGGCGAGCTACTCTCGCCTGAGCGAGATGTGCAGACACTATTCAAAATTTTGTTTATGCTATTCTCGCCTAGGCGAGCCTAGTTAGCTTGAGCGAGAATAGAAAATATTCTCCTTGTCATGCGCGTAGAAACCTATCCCCAAAAGGCCAAAACCCCATTCAACTATGCCAAGCAATACATCACAGGATACAACATTATGTGCATGATTTAGACACCAAATTAATCACCCAAAATGCGAAATCAGACCTTAAACACCAACAGTACAAAAAATCCCATAATTTCCATACACTCTCATAAGGGTTTTATCACAATACATCAAAACAATCAAAACCCCAAATCCACACCATAACATGCATGAAATTTCATGGCAGAGATACTTTTATTCATGTATATTTCAGAATTAGGCGAGATTATTAACAATCAGAGATAGTCATGCATATTATTAAAATTAATAATAAATCAAATAACACATAATTGACATACATAAGACTTGAACCCAAGTCCTCTCACACAAGTAAAGTACTCTCACCCACTTGAGCTAGTACTTTTCCACATCACAACAACTAACATTAAATGCCATAAAGGCTTCTACTACCCGCATTTATTAAATAATTAATTTTTCCCGGGTCTTACAATGAAAAGTTATGCTGAGGGGATGCTATTCCACTTTGTGAATACTAAGTATAAAATGAATAGGTTTCAAGTAAAAAATGATTGAATATACTTACAATCTATTAAAGTGTAGTTTATGGATCGTAATTGTTTGAAGAAATCTACATGGGATACTCAATTTTGTTTTGGTTTCGAATATGTTTGATTTTTCCCTTATAAAGATGATGAAGATGTTCTATATGAAGCTTTTTCTGAAGCTTTGTTGATAAGTCCCTACACAATTTGGAGAAGGATAAGTAGTCTCGCGTGAGTGAGAAAGAAGAAAAGGACCATGCATTGCCGAATACACGATGTTGGATTGCGTTTTAGGAATTCTAGAAAAATTTGTTCCAAGTGACCTTACAAGACTCATTTTTTTTTTAATTTCAACATGGTCACTATGTATGGAAGTTGACATGGATTTACAAATTGTTATGATTAGAAGTTTTATACCTCGATGTTAATTAAGCGGTAATTAATGAGTTGATAATCAATAAACTTGCACCTGTTTATTTTATTCATTAGAAGCAAAAGGTAAAATGAGAAAATTAATGTTGGCATTTGTAAATAAAGTCTTTTTAGTGAAAAATTAGAATTATTTAAGTTATTTAAGGAATCTTTAAATTATTTTATATTTTTATAAATTATTTAATTAATTTGTTATCAACATATCAAATACTTTGATCCATTGCGATTTCAATTTTTTTATTTTAAGTACTAATTTTGATAATTTAATTTTAAGTATTAATATTAGTAAAATAAATAAATCATTTATAGGTTGTTTTGTAATTAAAAAATATTTTTAAACAAAATTATATATTTTTAAAATTTTATTATTAATTTTATTTGTGATTTTATTTTGTAATTGTAATTAACAAAACAATATCCGTGAGGGATTAACTACAAATTAGTGACATCAGAATTACAATAAATTAACTACGAATTAGCGACAACAAAATTGTGACAAATTAGCTACCGATTAGCGATAATAAAATTGCGACAAATTAGTTATGGATTAGTGACAACAAAATTGCAATAAATTAGCTACAAATTTATGAGAGCAAAGTTGCGAGAAAATAGCTACGAATTAGTGAGAGCAAAATTGCAACAACTTAGCTACAGATTAACGAGAGAAACTTGCGACAAATTAGCTACGGATTAGCGAGAGAAAAGTTAGGACAAATTAGCTACGAATTAGCTATTGATTAGCTAGAAATTCTAAAACTTTATAACTTCATTTTAGTGAGGGATTAACGAGGAATTTGAGACGAATTAGCTACGGAATAGCGAGAGATTATATCCCTCTCTAATTAGCTACTACATTTAGCCACAGAACATTTCCTAGCAATTTCATAGTTAATCTGTAGCAAAAGTTGGTAGCGAGGGATTAGCTATGGATTAGCTAAGAAATTTTTTGTAGCTACTATATAATTTTTTTGGAAAGAAATTTTGTATTTTGCTAGAGAAATTAGTGAGGGAAATTTTTTGTAGCTAATTCCTCACTAATTTGCCAGGGAATAGCGAAAAAATAAAATTATAGTTAATTCGTAGCAAAATAGCTACAAATTTACCAAAACATATATTTGTAGTTAATCTCTCACTAATTTGCAAAAAAATAGCGAATGGATAAAATTGTAACTGATTCATAGCAAAATAGCTACAAATTTACCATAACATATATTTGTAGCTAATATCTAGCTAATTTGTGAGAAAATAGGAATTTTATTTTTACTTTTTAATTAATAAAATAAAATATTATTAGTTACCTTTGTAACTATCTTTTACACACGGAAATATTATAAATTTAAAAGAAATAATTATTATTTTTAATAATTTTTAATTTAAACATCAATTTTTTTAAATTTAAACATGTTAAAATTATTATTAATTTAAATATTCTAAAATTAATTTTAATTTAAACATTTAAAATTATTATTTTTAAATATAATTGTATACATTGAAATATAAAATTTCAATATCAATATCAATAAATAAATTAAAACATATTATCATATAAAAATGTAAAAAAATTTCATGATATTCAAGCTATAATAAATATATAGCAATATAACAAAGGTTTTAATTAAAATAAACAATAATATATAAACATTACTTTTAATAAAAGAATTATAAGTTTAAGAAAGACAATTTTATAAATTTTTTAAAATTTTGCTATTTTTTTATTTAGATTTGGCTATTTAGGAAAAGTATATTAATTAGTTCACTAAAAAATTGTAGAAAAAAAATTATGCTCGATCATTAAACACTTGGCGAGGGAAAAAAATGTTTCCTTTCATCTTTATGTACGATCTCAACATTTATTTCGTTACTATTCAGTCTTCTTCTAGTCTTTCTCTTTATCAACGGTTTCCTCTTTCTCCATTGTTAAGATTTGCTCTAAATTTGATAGTCTCTTTCATTCTCCATCGTTTATTGCGCTTTTGGAATCTCAACCTCTCACGTTGTGTTGCTTTTGAAATGCTACATTCCTCGGCGTTGGTTTTCTTCTCTTCCCGTCACGGTCGTTCACCGTTTGAGAAGCCCCCACACCACATGCCGCTGCTGTGCGAAGGAGGTGCCGCCCCAACGTAACCACCGATTCCTCGTCCACCGGTATTTCCCCAACTTGGCAGCGCATGAAGGCTTCACACTCCAATTTCTCTCTGTTTTCTTTTTCTTCCTTTTCCCAATTTCCGCGATTTCAAACCAATCCTTATCCTTAGGTCAGTTTCCATTGCATTAGTTTTTTTCGTCATGTTGATTTCTCCGTTTACTTTTTCCGTATTTCTTCTTTAGTGTTTGCATGTTGTAGGGCTTTACTTTCATTTCATCATTACCAAAACTAACCCTAAAAAGAAATAGCTCCTCAACAGAACTTCTTCATGCTTTTCTTCTTCTCTTGAAAGGTTTACTTTGTTGTTATAGGATGTAAACTTGTATTTTTGTAACTTTAATTTCTTTGATGATTGATGGGATGCATATCACTAGCCTGGCTTTGGTTTGTAAGTTTAGCATCAGATGCAAATTATATTTAATCATTGTTTATTTTAATGACATTTTAGGTGTTTCATTAGTGTTTTAGCTTTACAATTTTAAAAATTATTTAGTTGGAGGTTGCAAAGCTTCACAAATCATGGGGTTGGTGGAAGGGAATAAAATGGATAGGTGCTCATCAATTATCAACCTGGTTCTCCAATATATTGGCAAGACACTCAGGCTAACTGGCTTTCTCTAACACTCAAGAACAACCTAGCTTTCTCTAGCTTCCTGGTTACCTACCTAGCTCTTGATACCACTTTGTTAGGAGAAAGAGGCTCTTAGATGAAAAACTTATTCACTGTTTTTGGTTGTTCTTATTCATGTCATCAACAATACAATTTATAGACTCACAATTTTCGTTCGTTGTACTCCCAACGGCTATAAACGACTAGTACATTAACTACCCAACGACTAGTACATTAACTATCCAATGGCTAATACATTAACCACCCAACGACTATAAACGACTAGTATACTAACTACCAACAACGCCTATAACAAACTTTATTCTATTTAAGTTTACCGAACAGGGTCATCTTGTAGCATTATAGAGTTATGCATTAATAATTTTTTTCCTAATGGAAAACGGAAAAAAAAAGGGAAGAGTAAGGAAACAACATGCACACCTAAACAACTTGTACCATCCATGAAACTCTCATGTTATAGCAACACTCCCTCTCAACTAATTCGGGGAAGTTGAAAATCATTAATCCTACAAATTCTACATCCTCCTCTACTTAATGTAAATATGGGAATGTGGAGTTGTAAAGTTTCAGGGTAATTCTGCTCGTGAAGGGAGATCAGACAAATATTTCAATTGCTTGCAATGCTGTAAGTTTAAATAATATAGTTCGAAAAGAACCTTGAGATCGGGAAGTGTAGTAAAATTGTTTCCCTTCAAAATTAACTTTTCTAAGAAACATAACTTTTCAATGGCATCAAGGATTTGAAATAAGTTACATAAACCTAGATACGCAAACAAGGGAGAGAAGGAGAGGACAAAAACAAAAGACTAACGAGCTCTCTTTGTGCTATGGAATACAACAAATCTAAAGGTAATGAAAAACATTTTCTTTTATGAAAGAGGATATGGACTTGGCATGACTAAGAACTTCATCTAAAGAAAGCCTCTTCTAAAGCTTTGTGTTCCAAGGTGGTTCTTCTAAAATTTCATTATTGTACAATTTTAAACAGTCAACTCAAATATTCAAGAGAACTTAGGCCCAATATGGTATTAGGTAAGCTTATTCAACGATAGCCACCTTAGTAGTACATTGTAAGATGTATGTGGGTATTGATTACCCCTCTAGAAGGTGGTTTGTTGTCTTGTCAATCCTGTCATCTATCGTCTTGTCTTAGTGGTTTCTCTCTTCTTTCATATTTGTCTCTATCCCTTCTTTTGTCTCTCTTGTCGTCATACTTGCGATACTTTACCTTTGATGCTTCTTCATCTTCTCTTTTAACAAAATTCCTAAGATGCGTAACCCTTATCAATTCTTCTACCTTGTCTTTGAGGGTCATGCATTCGTCGGTTGTGTGGTCGTTATTGTGGTGGTACCTACAATACTTGTTCATGTCAGCATTAGGTAGGCTTTGAAATTTTCTTCGCAACGGGATGAGGTCAACTTGTAGAGCTTCCTCCAAGATGTGTGATCTAGGGGTGTTGATGGGTGCATAGTGAGTATCACACAAGTTTACGTTCTCATGGGTGGACATTGCTCTTGGGAACGAGTGCCTGGTCGACCTCCTTCTTCTCAGTTGGTGTAGTATCAACTTTGACGTATCCTTGTACTTCCTCATGTCTTCCACTTGCATGAACTTGGCGGCCCGCTATCTAAAATCATTCAATATTGGCTTGAAGGTTCATGCACAACTCATCAACAAATGGCCCTACTTGTAGGTCATTAATCATGTAGTGCAATATGATTTCAGGGTTCAGACCTTTTCACCATGAGAGCAACCATGCCAAATATTTCAATAAAGGCTTTCAAGGACTCTCTGTGTTCTTGCCTTATGTTGAGGAGAGAGAAGGAGGTGACATCATGTTAGCAACTCAATTTAAAGTGAGTCTGAAGGATGAAGTCTGTGTATCAAAACAATCAATGGTGGAAGGTTGACGATCCAATATAGAGTTGGTATTCGTAAAGTGGAAGAAAATGTCTGACAAATTTCTTCCAAGTTCAAATCCCAAATCTGTCAAACTATTAAATTTATCTTATTCAAAAGTAAATATTTCTAAATGCTTTTCATAAAAACTTATCAAAATCTTTCCTTCGAGCTCCTCTCAACTATGCTTCTCCACTAACATTTGCATCAACATTTGTTCCCGTATAACATACACAGTGGCGGATCTTAACCGCAAGTTTTGGAGGGTCCAAATAGTATAATTCTTTCATCATTAAATTATTGGATCATTAGTATAATGTTTTAAAAATTGGTTCCTCTAACTGAATAATTTGATCTTTAGTTTAATGTTGTGAAAAATATAATATATCTTCTTTTCATCTTCACGAATGATTTCACTTTTATCATTTTTGAATAATGAATATATTCTTTTATTCTTCATCAATATACCTATTTTTAAAATAATATTAAAAATAATTTATCATACCTTACTAAAAAAATTGAGAAGTGTAAATATTAAAGAAAAAATATAGTATAGTTAAGTAACAATTAAAAATCGGTTATGAAAAAACACATAATACATTGTTTTTTCTTTTATATTCATAAAAAATGAATATACCAAAGGCTCATGAGATAAAAAAAAAACAATGTTAGCTATTAAATTAATATTTCATTATCAAGTAAAATAAAAGAGAATTACTTTTCTTTTCTTCAAAAAAGAAATAAGACAAATGAGAAATGAGAGAAAAAATAATTACTTTTTTCTTAAAAAATAAAATATGAGAGTGAGAGATAAGTACAATTTTTGTAAAACTAACAAGACAACAAGAAATGACATAAAACATATCTTAATAAATATTTGGTTTAATTATTATTTTTATTATTATTTTTTAGGTCAAATATTTTAAGTTGGTCCTCCAATTTTGTTTAGTTTCAATTTGGTTCTGAATTTTGAAAAAAGGGTGCAATTTGGTTATTTTTATTAAATTTCTTGAAACAAATCAATATTTTTTCATTAAACTTAAAGTTGCAAATAAAGATAGTTTGTTTTGTTGGTATAATTAACATACTCTCACTATCATTCTTGATGAAATCCTTGTTCCACTTTAACAAATTTAATGAGAATAACCAAATTGCATCAATTTTTCAAAAGTCATAACCAAATTAAGACTAGAAAAAACTTGAGAACCAACTTGATATTTTTAGATGAAAATAGTGACGAAAAGATTAATTAAACCTAAATATTTTTATTCTTTATATATTAAATTTTATGTTTTATTATCTATTAACATTAATTGGTTGTATTTTATAAAAGAAATAAAAAGTTTTCATCCATTTATAAAATATACTACTTATAATTTTAAAAATTTTAAAAAATTTAAAAAATTTAAAAAATATATATATTTAAAAAAAAATTCAAAAATCTTTGGGGAGGCCATGGCTCCTCCCAACTCCTTCTATGCTCCGCCATTGGCGACGACAATGATAACATTGTTAGAGGCGTGGTGAGGAGGAGAATGAGGAGAAAAGAAGGAGGTAAAAGAAGAAAAAAACAAAAAAAAAAAGAGAGGAAGAAGATTCAACATTTATTGACAAATTTTAGTGACAGTCAAAATTTGTTAACAATTATTAACTAATAATTTTGCGATCATTAGTTATTACTGACAAATTTCACAGTATATAAATAAAATTTATCATTTTAAAAATGAGTTTTGAGAGTCAGTAATCCGTTGATAAACTAAAATTATTGATAGATTTTTTTTTCTACTACCGACTAATATTGATTATCAATAATACACGATTTTCCATCGATACAAGTTTTATTTTTATATTAAAACTTGAATAAAGTTAATGTGCCTATATTTATATTTTACTATAATAAGATTATAACACTAAGTGCTCGTACTTTTTAAAAAGAAAAAATGATGAACATCCAATTTTTTTTATTAATTTAAAAATTAATGAAAAATATTGAGTAAAAAAATAATAACTTACCAAAAAAATAAAACTAAAATAACCAAAACCATTTTTTTTAAATGATAACAAAGATCATCGAGAACATAAAAGAAATTAGGAAATACTTTGTTTTTATAGAAAGAAAAAAATTGTTTTTACTTGTGAGTCTAGGTAAGTTATAAATAAGTTGAAGACAACTAATGCACCAACTTAGAGATTTTTAATTATTTTTTTAACCTAAAAATACCTTGAATTTAACCATAGTTACGAGAGAAAAAAATGAAGAAAATTTTCTACTCTTTCCATAGATACCTTGGATAATCAAATTCAATACCTGCAATTTTATTTATGAAATAGAAAAAGTTGATAAATAAAAAATAAATAAACATAAAACAGTGGTGCAAATATAATCATTATATATACAAATACTCATAATTAAGCCAGGATTATGAGAGATAAAATTAAATAGTTTTTTCTCCTATACATCTCGATCTCAAGCATTCAAAATTGATATTAGTATTTTAGTCAATAACCTCACAGAAGACATATACAGAGGGGGAAAAATAGTTTTTTACTATTTTAGTTTCACGTTAAATAATTTGGTTCTCTTCTAAGTTAGATTATATAGAAACATTTTTCTAAACTTTGAATAAATGGATAGAAATTAATGTTTCTATGTATGTTAAGAATTATTTCCATAAAAACTTATCTCATTGTTTTTTTCTATTTACTTGTTTGTTTTGTGTTTAATATTATGTTGGTCAAACATTTCTTTGTTATTGACCTCAGACTTTCAACACATCCTCTCACGTCGAGGTATATGTATCCTGTGATTAAAAATTAATGGGTGATTCAAATTCAACTCTACAAAATCGAGCTTGTAAGGTGAGGTTTGCACCTATTATATACTATGAAATTGTATTATCTCTAGTCGATATGTGGGACTTCCAATACACCTTTTCAAGCTGTGAGACTTCCAACACACCCTCTCACGCCCGAGGTATATACATCTCGTGCGTGGAACTAGAAATTAATGGGTGGTCCAAACTCAACCCTACAAAACCGTCTTGTAAGGTGAAGTTTACACTCACTTATATACTATGAAATTGTCTTGTCTCTAGTTGATGTGAGACTTCCAACACATCCCCTCACAATGGGTGGTCCAATGACTTTAATATCATGTTAAGAAGTTGACTTCTAAGCCTAACGCAACCCCACAAGACCGGCTTGTAAAGTGAGATTTGCACCCACTTTATATACTATAAAATCGGCTTGTAATGTGAGGTTTGCACCTACTTATATACTATAAAACCGGCTTATAAGGTGAGGTTTGCACCCACCATTATTATAAAATTGTCTTATTTCTAGTCAACATAAGACTTTCAACATATGACTTATTTTCTTAATTAAAGTTTTTATTATCTTTTTTAATTTATTTAATTTTTAAATTTTTAAAAAATTATTGATTATTACCAGCATCAATAAATAGTTAGATTATATATATATATATATATATATATATATATATATATATATATATATAAAAGTTAAGATCCAATGATTGGATTAAAATAAATACTAAAAATATCAATCAACAAATAAATATGTAATCTTAAATATGAAAAAAAAAATCTAGGAATATTGTTAATGGACCTAAATAAACAATTTTTAAATACTTTATTATTCTAAAATACAAATAAATAATAAAAGATTTATTTTTTATTTAAAGAAAAATCTTTTAAAGAAATATATTAATTTCATACATATCCAATGGTTATTTATGGTTAGACAATCAATTTGTATCAGTTATTAATGGAGGAGTTAGTAGAAAAGTACCTTTTCAAAAAGTATTGTTTAACTAAATAGGTTACCCTATTTTTTTATGATTTATTTATCTTTGAACAGATTTGTACAAATTTTTCATGTTAATAAAAAACCATTAATTTGGTATATTTAATTAAAGATAAACTTTTTTTTAGACGAGGATAATAAGGTATTAAGATATATTATATGATTTCGGGACCTAAATTTGATTTCATAGGTAGTATTTTTTTAATAATATGTAATTTTGACTGATAAATATGAATACTTCTTTATTTTGTTCATATATTTTTATATTATTGTAATGATCACGATAGTACGAATATAGATAATAAGAGGTGTAGGTAGGGTTATGGTCCCTAAAAAAATTGAATGTTTTAAATTTTATGTAGCAAAAAATTCTAAATTTTTTTAAGTTATATATAATGATAAAAATTTTAAAATTGTTTAATATTATATGTAGTAAAAAAAATTTAAATTATATATAGTATATGAAGAATTGATGAGAATTAAATTAAATATTTTTTATTTTTTTTATAAAACACAACTAATACCGATAAATAAAAAATACACAAATCAAATATAATAAAGAATAAAAAAATTTATTATGATTATTTTATTTTATTTTTTATTGTCTTTTGAGTTTTTTACATATTATATCAAGTTTTTTTCTTATTTCTCATATGTTCTCTCTTGTTCTTGAGGGACAACAAAAAAAATAATTATCTCTTGTCTCACTTGATGGTGAATATTAGTTTAATAATTAACATTATTTATTATATGAATAATGTTAATTATTCATGAGTATTTTGTATATTCATTTTGTATGAATATAGTATAAAACAGAATTGTACTTCCTGCGTCTCTCAATTCTTCATAACCGATATTTAACTGTCACATTATCATAAATTTCTCTATATCTCTCCATTTCATTCATAATGTTTCTTTTCACTGAATTTTGTAATAGGATATAAGTTAGTTCTTGTACAAGTGGTTTTTTTCACTCAAACCATTATTTTCTCCGGTATGTGATTCAGTCTCACTTATCATTTATCCATCTTCCTAACTTCCTTAGGCATAACTTCTTGTCTTTTGCATTTAAGCATTAAACATTAGAGGAGTTTTTCCACATCACACACTTTCTCAAGACCTTGTTCTTATTGTTGAACATGTCCTCTAAATTCTATTCTCATCAAACCAACTACCTTGTTTACCTTTCCCATCTACATTCCTTAAATCCCTTCACCACATTAATTCTTGTTTATCATGATATGTATTCACCACATTAATTCTTGTCTATCATGATATGTATGGTTTACATTAAAACCCATTATAAGTTATGTATTTGAATATAATGGATTGAAAAGAGTTTTTTTTATAGTATTACCTTTTCTTTAATAGTTTAAATGAAGAATGTGAGAACCCTTTTTCTTTTTCTCTTTTGCCTGAAACATTCAAAACCAGTCTCACTCCTAGTCACTCTCACTTTCCAATCCTTCTCTCTGCTCCCTCATTTCCTCTCTCAAAAAGCTTGAGCACTTGTCCACCATCTGAAATCATCCCTCTTTTCTTAGTGCAGTAGGTAGGCTTGGAGCCAGTACAGAATCCTCCCTTCAAGTTGAGCATCCTTCTCCTCCGCGTAAGTTAATTTCAGTTCCCAATTCCCCTTAGTTCCCAATTTCTAGAATTTCATCCCTTTCTAAGTTGAATTTAGACGGTTGTGGTACCCTTTCTGTTAGGGGTTTTCTTCTTTACAAGCCAGTGTTGTCTAGAGGTAAGGGAAACTAAATTGTTTTCTTTAAATTTGCATAGAAACTATTCCTGATGGATGTGTATTCATGATTGATGTGTTGTATTGATGTTTAAATCGGATGGTAATGCTTGGGATGGGTTTATTCACGAATTTCTGGTTTTGCATGTGAGAACAGGATGAAAATCTAATGTTTTTGTCTGAGTGAGCGACTCTCGCCTGAGCAAAAATATCAAAAACTCATCATCGCCCTCTATTCGTGTTGTCGCCTAGGCGAAGATCTGTCACTTGAGCGAGAGAAAGTCTCGCCTGAGTGAGAGGATCTAGTCTAAGCGAGAATTCGTAGAGTTTTCAATTGTTCTTTGTTTTGGTTCAATTGTTCGGGCGAGAAGGGATTGCTTAGGCGAGAGGGCGAGAGAATGAATGTGTTTAATTCTCTGATTATTATGAATGAATGTGTACCTTAAATGTTAAACCATGAATTGAGAGAATGATATGCTTGAAATGGTGTTTGACGATATGCACAGTATTAATGTGTGAATTTGAAATATGAGAAAGGTGGTTGATCTAGAATTCCAAGGGAAAATTCTAAAATGTATGTTTAGTGTATGTAAGGGCATGAGGACTCACTATGGAGGTATCCTGAAACTTCAATAATCTCATTCACGCTCAGATAGAGCAGAATGGATTATGTCGTGAAGAGTAGTAGAAGGTCCTAGTCTTTGGACTCCTAGACGAGAATGGGACTTACCTTGTGAGTAGTTGGGTGATAACCCCTTAAGGCTAGACTCTGCAGAGTTTGAAAACCACACACAAATGCTTGCCACCATGAGGTCTAATTAGGGATGGAAAAATTACTCATACCGTGGGTACTCGCGGAAAAAATTCGTGACGGATAGTTGGTATCCGTGGGTATCAGGTAGCGGGTATTTTAATACCCGCTTATAAACGGGTAGGGTGCGAATATCATCCTATCCGTACTCGAGGGTACCCGTTACCCGTAAAAAAATTAAAATTAAAATTGCTTTATTAAATTAAATTAAATTAAAATTAAAATTAAAATTAAAAATATTATATTATATTATATTATATTAAAATTAAAATTTAATTTATATTTAATTTTACTTTTTTTTTGTAATTTTATTTAAATTTAATTTCAAATATTTATAAAATATATTTTTTAAATATTTGTGGGTATCCACGGATTTTAAAATACCCGTGGATATTTTTTAAACGGGTACCCGCACAGGTAGCGGGCAAATTTTTTTGTTGCAGGTCGAGTTGCGAGTAGGCACTATCCGTGTCCAACCCGACCCGTTGTCATCCCTAGGTCCAATGCCACTTACATAGATCTGGATAATTGAGTCAAGTGTCAACTGTTTTTTTGTGTTATTGTACTTTAGTGATTGTTGTTGAATTACTAAATTATACTCCCCTCTTGGATAGGAGTTGAGAAGGCGGAGTAGGATCTACTGATAGTAGTATAGTTTGTATGTTTTGTTATAAAGTTGGAACTCTCTTTTAACTTTATTTTTCTTGACCATGTTGTAAATATAGTTAGTATTATTATAGTTATTTTGGAAGACTATATTAATACTTTATATTGACTTCTTTTCATAATCTGTTTTGTTTTATCATGATATGATGTTTTGTTTAGTTTTAGTAGTGTAAAAACTATTAAATGAGATGTTACAAAGAATCTATGAATAACTCATCGTATCACTCTAATTGATTCTTTGTGTGGATAATAAAGATCTAATTTTTATGATTCAGTTTATATATTACAATGCTTTCATATATGTGAAATGCATTATTAAAATATAAGAATATTAGTACTTGAGTTAATGAAGGAAGTTTGTATATATTTATTTTTCTTTAAATGTATTTTAATGTTCTTATATGTATCTTTTTGTAGTTATTTGTGTTTTTGTTAGATTTTAGATAGCATGACGTTGAGAAACACAACAAGACGGTAAACATTTCTTGACATTAAAACAAAAATTAATTATTTATTTCAATCGCTTGAATAATTTTATTAGATTTCTATTTTAAAAGTCTCTTACTTTTTACTTTGATCATATTATTTACAAAGAGAGATAACACATCTACACAAGGAGTGAATTTCTGTCTTCTTTTTTTCTTTTATCCAACATCTTTTGTTGTAATTATCTCTTCTGTATTCGCTTTTATTATTCATCTTACAAATCTTGAAGATCGAAATTAAAACAAAAATCAACACGTCTTTGAGGTCCAGCCATAAATACTCGTTGCATGCTGCGGCTACCACCTGTCATCAGTCATCAGAATTAGAAGAAGAGAAATAGAAATGAAACAGTGATACTTATAATGCATAAGAAATGACAAACATCGTTTAGTTTACCAAAAAATTGTTCAGAAATCTTAAGGTCCCTGGTGCCTTGTGCAGAGTGCAATCTTACGCCATGAATCTATGTCCATTTGTCTCTATATAACACTCACTCATCAGTAAATTGGAGACAATAATCGCAGACACCCTTAATGTCTCTGTTTTTACTTCCCAATAATAACCGCGTTTCACATGTTCTCATGTTGCTATTTAAGTCCATTTTAGTTCCTTATACTCATATTTAACCATTTTCTAATCAATTCCTTTTGCATTGTGTTGGGATCCTAATTATTCATCAATCAGAAGGAAAATACAAAAGGTTCAGCTAAAACCAAATCTGAAATCTCCATGCATCCTTTTTCCTTAGACTAAATGGAGCTACTATGCCTTTACTTTTGAAGTAGAATATTTTCAGAATATTCCAAATCTGAGAAATATAGGAATAGGTAGAAGAGTGAAGTGAGTTGGAAAAAGTCACAAAGTTTGAAAAATAATAAATTATGGAACTGAATCCAGGACCCCAAGCTCCAATTATTGTTTGGTTTCTTGAAGAGAGCTCCACCAACATCATCTTTAATTCAAATGAGTAGTAATTGTGATACTGAATTCAGGACCCCAATTATTTCATTTTCCAAGATTTTTCAGTCCCTGCTTTGTGCTCTTCTTGATATTATCAAGGTTATGTTTCTTCTCTACTAGAGAGTGAACATTTGCGGATTCTCAAACACATGTTCCTTTTATATAATATATAAGTAATTTGTATTAGTTTTATAATAAATAGTTTTAAAAAGGTGATACTGCTATTACTTTTGATTAACATATATTATAACAAAAATTAGATTGTCAGTATAAATAAAAATTAAAACTCTGATTTTTAGTGAAATCAAATTTTGTTTCAATATACACTATAAATGTTACTATGATAAGATCAAACTTTGGGTTTTATAACTCATACTTGTGATCTTTGCAAAAATAAAATTTAATTTTTTATATCCATTGTCTAGTACTACTACTGTCTATAATTATAACTTTATGCATCTTTACTTTTTATTCCTGTCCGTTATGAAAACGTAATCATTTACTTCTTTTTTTAATATAATTTTTATCTTTTTTATAATTATTTGACTTTTTAATTAAAATCATAATAAAAGTTATAAAAAAACCTTAAAATTGTATTATCCTCAATATGATATTAGAATAATGGATAGAATGGTTTTTCATATTAGAATTGATAGATTGCTTTTAAGTATAATTTTTTTGATTAACTTTTAAATGTTATTTGATATGAAATTTCAAGAAAGTTATGTATAACACAATGCACACAAAAATGATTATTGACTAGTATGTACATAAACATAGTTTTATTCACAATTAAAATGTTTGACAGCAAATAAAATATGTTATTTATATTATATATATATATATAAATATATATATATATATATATATATATATATATATATATATATATATATATATATATAAAAGAAAGTATCTAAAAAATTATGAAAATTTTAGTAATTTAAAGAGAATAATACTATGACAAAATATATATTGACATAAATATAAAATTGGAGATTGAGTGGATATCTATATTTATCCTCATTTCTATACCAATGTCTACTTCCTGGGAATCAAAATAAAAAACATTAATCATAATTCTAAAGCTAACTATACAAAAAGATGTAATAATTGATGATATCTTATCTTAAACATTGCCTTATTTATAAGGACAAAAACGAAATTCCAAAAACAAATATTTCTCTTAAACTTAAGAGTCCTATGGTCCCATTATTTTCCATTAAAAGTTTTGAACAAAGAAATTTGTATTGCTCATGTAAGATAGGTTGAGGTAACTAGTCGAATTTGAACACGTCCAACAAAATATAGAATTTCAATTTTAAAGTTTAGAGCAAAACGTATCCATACCCTCTAATATTTTATCGAATCACATTGAAATTCTAGTCCTCTTCTAACTCTTTAAAAAAATATAATTAGTATTCTGTGAAAAGAAAAAAATTTAATTTGATCTCCAAATAAGTTTAAATGCATCAATTAGAAGTGGATACCATACTTATTTAACAGATACTTTTTTTCACAAGAGACATAATTTAAAAAAAATATATTTATTTTAAAGAATCACAGTCTCACATTTTTACGTCAATTAGAAGTGGATACCATACTTATTTAACAGATACTTTTTTTTGCAAGAGACATAATTTAAAAAAAAAAATATTTATTTTAAAGAATCACAGTCTCACATCTTTACGTTCTAAAAGCATTTCTTAATAAAACAGACCACTATAACAGTTAAAAAAACTGTAAATGTATATTATCGTAATATATTCTAAATTGAAAACTGAACAAAATTTATCCATCTGCAAAAATCCATAAAAAGTTAAAAACTTTAGTTTCCATTGAGTTTAATTTTCATTCTAGAAACGGAATTAAAACATTATTTTTCTCATCTGTTTCGTTTTTGTCCACAATCAAACCGACAAAAGAAACAAAAAGGTTATTGTAGTATCAAGTTTCTTAGCGTTTAAGAATGGAACTAGAAATACAAGAACACATAGAGATGTGGATATAAAGCAGAAGCCGTGGAAATCACTTTGATTCATTCTTTGTTTAAAAAATTTATCTTTCATGGTTGCATAAACCATCTTCCACTTTGCTACAGCTCAAATATAAAAACAAATAAAAAACACAATAAAGGTCCAAAGCAAACACGGCCTCCACAATTGCATTAATAATTTAAAATAAAACTAAATATGTTTTTTTCCCTTAACTTTTTAAAATTAATCTATTAAATTAATTTAGTCTTTTGTCTTTCAAAATACGTAAATTTAATTATTTTAATCAAATTTTGTTGAATTTATTTGATATTTCAAACGTGTTTCATAATAATATTTAACTTAACATTCAAACAAAAATTTGTCAAACAGTATAAATAATTTAAATACAATCTTGAAATGTGTACAAAAATCAAATAAATCCAACAAAATTTGATTAAAATGACTAGATTCACATATTTCGAACGATAAAATACTAAATTAATCTAAAATTTTAAAATAAACTAATTTCAAAATTTAATAAACCAAAAACATATTTAACTCTTTAAAATAAATAATAAATAATAAATAATAATAATAATAATCTATCACACAACACAAGGTGAGTTGAAGTGTTGAGGTTGTCCATAGATACTTCCATTTTTTTTTTCCTTTCACTTTTCCTAGATTTGGGTCCAGTTACCAATCAAAAGTACTGCCCACGTCATCATTGGTGTCTGTTTCATACCTTATTTTTTTATTTTTATTTTTATTTGTTGAATGAATGAATAGTCATAGTTTATTTATATTCAGAGAACCTGTATATAGAGAAATTATAAACAGTTTTATTGTTGCCGTTCTTGACCCTTGATCATGGAGGGAACCAAAACAGTGCACTTTATTAGGGAGGCTTTTTCTTCCTTCAATACAAATAAATGCAGCCCTTTCAGTTTGAATTCTTCTCCATGGGTTTTAATTCTTGACTTTTAAAACACTGCTTTTTATTTCTATAGTTTTTAAATATTGACCCTTTTACAAGAGGAAAATATTTCGATTTTGGAGCTAAAGTTTGGGTAATAATTTAAAAGGGTAAATAATCGTCTCCAGCAAATATTAATATATTTCAATTTTAGTATAAGATGAAAAACACAATATTAATATAATAATTTTAATTTTATTAATTTTGTTTGAAGTCTATTAGCTTTTAATGTAAATAAATGTGTTTCATCTTAATACTTATCACATACGTCGTTTATTAAATGAAGAATTAAAGTTAAGATGTAATTAACTTCCAAAAGAATTATTAAAAATATTTTAAATTTATATAGAGCTTTAATTACATAATATTAATCTTAATTTTCTATTTAATATACATGTGTGTGCGCGCGTGTGAGAGTGAGAGAGAGAATTATTAAAAATCAAATACATATTTAATTACTTTAAGTATTAATAATATTCAAATAAAATTAATGAAATTTAAATTGTTTTTTTAATAAAATTGTAATTTTTATCGTATTAAAAGTTACATATTTCAATATTTATTATAATTTATTTCATTAAATTAAAAATATATATATCAATATTGATTATACTAACTTAATTATTTATCTTAGACACAAACTATTAACTTTAAGAATCCCATATAACAATCGTATTTGATTTTTTAAGGATGAAACAAGTCGTTAATTCTAGAGATTTGTCTTCACTTCCCGGATCCCAACGCAGAAAGTTCGGGATATTACACACGATTTTGGTTAATACAAAAATAAAATTTAATTAAAGACTTTAATTAGTTTTATTATGGGTGTAAATTTTTATATATGGTTAATCAATTAAAATCACGCGTAGTTTAACTTTTAAAATAATTGCCAATATAAGGTGGTTTACGATGAGAAGATACTATAAATAAATATCGTCGTTATTTAAAGATTTTCACACTAACATACTTTACAATTAAACTCTCTCTATCAGAAATATTTACTCAACATCTTATGATATTTTCAATGAAAAGTTATATCATTAAGTTTTTAACTTTTTCCTTAAAGTAATCTTTAACATCCAAATTGGTATAATTACCTATTTGAATTTATAGTTATTAAAAAAAGTGATCTTTAATTAACAAATTATATTCCGAATTTCATTTCCTCACAGAACATCAGAATAAAATAAAAGATAATAATACTATGACTTTCATCTTTTGACTCTCATTTTTTATTTTTTGACGTAGTTTAGTGTGAGTCATTAATTAATATATCATTATCTTTTTTTATGTAAGTTAAAAAATGGAAGTAATAATATAATTTTCCTAAAATAAAAAAGCAGTGAATAAAGAAGAAGAAGAAAAGCGTGTGTGCAACGGTGATATCAGGTGCCATGCCATGGTACCTTGACTAGAAAGTCATGGCTTTTCAATCTTTTGACTTTGTGTGGGAAAACAAATAGAAAACAAGGTTTGGGTCTAAACGCATTATTTTTCAGGTTCGTAGTTTAGACAAACAACAGTATCATTCGGTAATACATGTCACATATTTTCAATGCTTAATTCGAAGTAGTTGTGTGTCAGGTCAGAGGTGGATTAGGTACAAAATTTTGACGCTAAAACTTGTCACTTTCTGCAACTTTAGATAAGTGTTTGACACGATTTTCTTCACCCTTCTGAATTCACTAACCCATTTTTAATAATAGTTATAGAAAAAGTTCTCTAATCTTATTGCTTATTAGGTAATTACTTTCATACATGATCAATGAAGGTACCACGATGGGTGAAAAGTTAACGTGTAAGCTGAAAAAAACTTTAATAAAGGGGTGAAAAGAATGATCCAATTGATCCATAAACATTTGGCTAAAGAAACCAACCCTTCCACGCTCTTATTTTGTTTTTTTCTGTGTTGAGAATTAGTTAAAGAGAGACATCAAAGATCTCATAGTGTTTCTGTTGAGGTTGGATTTGGCTTGTTCCTCCTTTAGAATACCATTTGACTATTCTGAATTTCTTCGTGCTTATATATAAACACTTCTCTGCACCCAAATGTGGCCATTCGAGCAGAAGCTGTTTGTGTTAAAGAAGATTGAGAAAGGAAGATTATATGCACTTTTCATGTGCGATGTGCAGTTCTGCCAATAAAAGGATTATGCAGTGAAACTTCTTGCAGGGTCTTGGAGAGAATTTGCAGCACCTTTCCTAGCTCAGATTATCGAGTAAGTTATTTGGAATTGATCACATGCACTTCCACAGTCAAAAAATGTTCTTTCCTTGTACCCAACTCATTCTGTGTCAAAGGAAAACTTTTAAAAGTTCTTAGCAATTACACCACAGAAAACTGCTACACCTTCACTGCACGTGAAGGAGATTGCTTCTTCTGTGTATCTAACATCTAACATGCATATACATATATAACATCATGAACCATGAACCGTTAGAAACTACTTTCCTCTACGTTGAGTTGGTCCCGTATGTTTTATTTCTGGTTCAGTTACAGAACAAAATGCACAGAGTTGAATTTAAGGAGAATAATATGTGAACATTTCTTTGTTCTTGATTTTGCAGGTTAAAGATGGTCAAAGCTAGCAGCAACAACACCCTGGTGTCTGTTATAGTTATTGTAGCCTTGATTTTCCCAGAAGTAGTACATTCACAAGCCCTCTCACCTAGTGATTCTGTTGCAGGTAACATTTGGTTTCATCACAGATTCAATATATCGCTTCAGATTTTTTCAAATTGCCATGCACTTGGGGTTATTCGAGTTTACATTGATCTGAAAAGGATTAGGGATGTATGAACTTGTTAATGTTAATGGTATGATTGAAAAATCAGTTCCTTGTCAAATCTCATGAATTGTCCAATTGGGTAAGAATTAAATAACGTACACGACTGATAAACCTAAGGTGGAAAGCAACAATACATCTTAGGTAAAAATCAAATGGAATTCCGTCTCTGTGATATGAATATGATATTCTTTAACGTTTTGCACCATTTATTATGTTGTCCTTCACGCATTAAAAAGCCATTAGAGCAGGTCACGCATTATCTATTTAATTTTGTATAAGACCAAATTAAGTGACTGATAGATATAAGTGACAGATTCCACTTGTTTAATTTTTTGCTATTAGCTGTGTCATTGACAGTGAGAGTTATTATGTTTATGCTTGATGCAGATAATGTGTCAGATACCATTACACAATCGGATAATACCATCAGAGTGGACCCTTTAGATCATTTCGAGAAATACAGAGGAGGGTTTAACATCACCAACAAGCACTATTGGAGTGTAAATCTCTCACCCTTTTTCCATGAATGTGATTTGTAGCATCAAAGATGTTGTTAACATGTTAACATTTTTGCAGTCGGTGATCTTCACTGGAGTATATGGATATGCAATTGGGGTGCTCTGCATTTTGTGTGGAATTGTGTATGGAATCTTTTCGGTAATAACCTTGGTTTGCCAAAGAAATGACAGAAGAAGGGTTAAGAAGGTCTTTCCCTGTAATTACAAGAGTTGTGATCCTTCAATTCCTTTGGCTATATTACTCACTACTTTTGCTATGTAAGTGATTCACCCCTTTCTCTCTAGCCTAAGTAACTATGTTATTTCTGAATAGAAGCATTTTCTTAAATAGCTACCAATGCAGAAAATGTTGGAGCAGTAGCTGCCGTGAGAACTCTAAAAACCTTGAAATTGACCTTTTTTTAAACTTTAGGCAAGAACTATATAGTCTTCCAAATTGAAACGGAATTGTCTTTAGCTTCAATTTTGTACACACTAGTTGGTTATCTAAAACCACAACATGAACACAATGGAAATAGATTCAAAGAAAGGCATGAACTGTGTTAATCAGTACCATAAATTTAGTTTTGAAAGTAATAACGAAAACAACATGGCTCTTGTTTTTGCAGAGCTGCAACTGGGCTAGTTCTTGCTGGGAGTGCAAGATTCCATTCTGAAGCTAAGAATGCTGTTAATATTATAATCAAGACAGCGAATGAGGCATCAGAAACGATACAAAACACAACAGGAGCGTTAAAAGACATGGAAAGTAACTTTATGGAAGCCAATGTCACTGCTGAGACATCCGTTGATATTGACTCCACTACTGAGAAACTTGATGATGCATCTGCAAACATTGAAAAGCAAGCCAGAAAGAATAGGCGCCTTATTAACAAGGGCTTGAAACTAGTGTAAGATTCCCCTCTATCTCTCCTATTCCAATCATATGTAAAATCAATAATGCATTTCGTGGCAATAAGGGAAATCTTTTGATTGCAGTTTTGTAACTACCACAGTGATTATAAGCATCAACTTGGTTGCTGTAATAGCTCTGTCAGGTATTTTCAGTTGTTCTATATGTTTAACATTAATGACTTGTATCTTTAGATTAATGAAAAATTGAAATCTCTACATCATATTTTTATTTTCTACAGATTATACATGATTCTCATAAAATGTTGGAAATTTTTGTGAACAGTTTCTGGAGTACTGAGGTTACGGCGGGCACTATACATGTAAGCAAGCTAAACTGTATTAGCTTGAAGTTATAGAAGCAAGTGTATTCATTTTTACATGTATCTTTTGTGTTGCAGATCTAAGATTTTGTTTTATAGTTTTCCTCTTCTTTTTTCACAGGCTTGTAATATTATGCTGGTTGATGACAGTGATATGCTGGCTACTCTTTGGGGTCTATTTCTTCTTAGAAAAGTAAATCGAAGTCCTTTCTTAATTACATAGGTTTTTCAACAGCGTAAATCCTTTTACTGCAATAGATATGTTTTAAGGTGGAAGTTAGAGTTAAATATTAAGAGTTCTTCTTTGTTACAGATTTTCTGGTGATGCATGCACAGCTCTTAACAACTTTCAAGAAAATCCCTATAACAACAGCCTAAGCTCACTCCTTCCTTGTGATGAATTGCTCTCGGCAAAATCAGTTCTATCTGATGTTAGTGCGGGGATCTACGACCTTGTTAATAAGGTAACTTCTGCAAAATCACAATTCACAAATGACACAACCAATCGACATAATAGTAGCATAAACTGAACCTTCTACTCATATAAATAAGAGTAAACATGAACTTGTTCCCTCAAATGACACAACCAATCAATTGGTAAAAAACAAGTCTAGTTCTTAAAATAAAGATTGTTGGTCTATTATTTGAATAATGTTGGTGTTCAATCCAACGTAGCCAGCTCATGAAGGAAGAGTAATGTTCTGGTTTTGGTCATTGTCAGGTGAATGCAAACATATCAGCCATGCAGGCAACATCAGATATGAATCTTGCTCATGTTTGCAACCCTTTCTCAGCTCCACCAAACTACTTATACCAGCCCGAGAACTGCCCTGCTAACACTATAAGAATAGGAGACATCCCAAAGGTAACATTTTCTTCATGAGTTCTATTTCTTCTTTTGATTATTGTTAAAAATGGACTTTAAGTCTAACTCAATCCCACAAAATTGATTTGTAAGGTGAATTTGCATCCACTTATATAATATGAATTGACCTTATTTCTAGCCAATCTAGAACTTCCAACACATTCCCCACACATAGGTATATATATCTCATGCATGAGACTAGACATCAATGAGTAGTCCGATAGTGGCTCGATAGCAGATAAAAACAGTAGACCTAACAAACATCACATAATTTCACCTTAAAAGTTGGTTTTGTGGGTTAAACTAGGCTTAAAATCTAATTCTTAACACTTTGAAGACCAAGATATACTAACACCACCGTTTCCTGTGAAGGCATTGAAACCATTCACTTGTCCGGATGCCATTGATGGAAGCTGTGACAGTTTGTATTACATTAGCGGCAGGGAATACACGAGAGTTGAGGCTTACACAAATTCAATTCAGGACGTGCTGAATGTGTATCCTAGTGTGGAACACTTGTTGGAATGCAAACTAGTAAAAGAAGCATTCTCTGAAGTCCTTTTCAACCACTGCAAGCCTTTGAAGAAATTTGCTGAGATGGTATGGCTAGGAATGCTGTTTCTTGCAGTGTTCATGGTGTTGCTAATTCTGCTGTGGACTATAAAAACTCGTCATGAGCATCGTTATAATCTTTCAGATGGTTCTGTGGAGCCTCATTTTGCACCAACCAAAGCCTTGGAATCAGGAACAGTTAAAGAGATCGTGATTTGACAGCATCTGAATTTATCAATAGTGAATTGTTTTATTAAAGATTTGATCCAAAAGAAGTTAGGAACAGGTTACTGGAATGCAAATGCGCAAGCAGCTTCCGATACAACAGTTGTAGCATGTACATAGCCAATACATACACAAGTCAAAAGATGAACCGAAGGTGTCCGAAATTTGCCTTTGGGTGATATATTTTTCACACAACTTTTGTTTAGAAGAGAATATGCACTTTGGGGAACAACCCCAACCAAATACTCTACCGATGTACAAAAATCATCCAACAATAGATGAATCAATATTTTTGTCCATTTGATTAGGTTTTCAGATCATATGAATCTAAGTCCTGTTATGTAATTAGGATGTTTTTAAGAATGACAACAAAATTTCCTACAATTGTTTGTAACTGTTTTAAGAATACAAAAAGAGTCAGTTTTATTAAGATTATCTACTTTTCTTTTCTTCCTAAATGTAAATTAATTTATTTAATTTGGATTATCTAATTTTCATATACTTACAATTTTCATAGTCAAATCGTCTTTCTTTCACTTTTTTTTCTTTTAGCTCAATGAATCTTTTTTCTTTTTAAACTCTAATACTTTCTTTTTATCTTTTTCCTTTCTTATTTTTTAATTACTCCCTTTCATCGAATTTGGCCAAAGAAGTCTTCATTCCCCAGAGACCCACGTTGGAATCTAAAGCGACGTCGTTCCAATTAACGTATACCCTTCTTTTTCATTCCTTCAGACGGGATAATTATGCTTATACACGGTTTAAAAATTAATTTTGAATCGTAAATTTAAGTAATATATATTTTAAGTATACAATCTAAACAGTCAAAAAATTTTAATTTAAGATATATTTTTAAATTACACAACTAAAAAAAAAGATTGTATAATTTATAATACATTTTTAAATTTTACAATTCAAAAATATATTGTAACGGAACAATTCAAAGTAAATATTACAAGACTTCTTAAATTTTGTGAAATTGACATTCTAGAAAATTTTTGGATCATTCAATCTTCTGGATTGAAGCTAGAATCCTGAAACCCATGAAGTGATATTTTTGACGTTTGTCTGGATATATTCACTTGTAGGAAGAAAACAAGGGGGTGGGAAAAGTAATTAGTTTACTGGACAAACAAAATTTGGTCCAGCTTGCAATCTGGTGTTGAACATGCGATTTGTAATTGACAATTACTTTTGCAAATCCATGATTTCCACTTTCACCTTCATTGGAGTTGGAAAGATCTAAAATATCTCTCTTAAATTTTGGATCATGAAATTCAGAAATATTTTCCAAATTATATAATCTTAAATATATATATTTTCAGACAAAAAAATATCATAAATTGTATAATTTGAAAATATTTTCTACATTATATAATTCAAAATATATGTTTAAATTTTAAAATTTTGTAATTTGTTATGTATTTTCAAATTATACAATGTATTCAAATGCATAATGTTATTCTATATTCTAAAATGTATTCAAATTAGATAATTCAGAATATATTTTTTGAATTTTATAATTCAAAATGCATTTTCTTAATCTGAAATTCCAAATTTCATAATATATGATTACAAATTTCATAATTTAAAAATATACTATAAATTGTTTTGCCTATAACGTATTTCTGGATTAAACAAAGGATTGTATCAGAATTACATAATCAAAAATGCATTTTTGAAAATAGGTAATGTAAAATATATACCTAAGTTGTATGATTCAAAAAAATCTTTCCTTAAAATATGTAATCCAAATTTGAATTTAAAAATGTATTATAGATATAAAATATTTAGGGTTTAAGATTTCAAAATGTATTATAAATCTATGATGTATTATGGATGTATAAGTATATTATATTTGTTAATGAAATTATACATGTATAATATACTTCTGAATTGCGAAATTCAAAATAGATTTACATGCAATTTAAAATGTTTTCCGCCCTTCCAGAAACAATGAAGAAGGTAGACTTGGTAAGAGAAGTAATAAAATAATTCCATGAAATTCAACCCATAGTCATCAATGTAATACAGTAGTAACGATAGAATTGAGCGGAAAATGGACAAGAAAAGTAGTGTTTCCGGTGAAAATGGTGATGGGTGTTCGTTTCCGGTGAAGCTCGGTGATTGTTTAGAAGAACTTGTTAGGTTCAGTTTCAGTTCTTGCACTCACCATCTCAATCTTTCTTCCCAATTCTGCTCCACCCTTCTCAAAGATGACCCAACATACCCATCATCCTCACACTCACAATCACAACCAGATGGTACTTGCATACTATTGTGTTTCGTGTGTTTTCTGTTAAAGATGTTTTCTTTATGTGTGTATCCTCGAATAACCGTCCAAATTCTTGAGTGAAACAGTCAACACAACTTATATGCATCTTTTAACTGTTTTTGCAGATTCTTTGGAAGGAGTGCCACCGTATCCCTTGTACAAGCGTCTGGCTTCAGCTCTGTTGAGGTGTATTGATTCTGGAACGTTTTGTAGGACTGGCAGCAATTTAGCCATGGGCCATGAATTTGAAGATTCTTCCATACAGCAGAAACAACGAGAGTGGCAAAAATTGATTCTGGAGAAGGGGTTTGAAATTGTAAATGTAAATAGTGCTGTGTTAACTGATTCATTTCTCCACTTTGTTGAATGCATAAGCTTGTTTCAGTATTGTGTTTCGTTTCCACAGGTTTTGAAGGGTGTTTCCTTTGAACTCCACGTCCAAGAGCCTTTCTTTTCACAGCTAACCGGTATTTGTCAGTCTGTACTTTATTTGAATATGTTGTTCTATGTAATGAGGACGGGAAATTATGTGCTTTTGCTGAACTGTGTTGCTTGGTAGAAAAAATTTATCTATTGACACTTAAAGAAAGAATAAAAACTGCACCCAAAGTACCTTGATTTTAAGAACAGGACATTCTCATTCCTACTGCAATATATGTGTACAAAGTCTTATGGAGTATGGTATTATTTCTTGCAGATGGCCTAAAAACAATTGAAGGGAGGTGTGCTAGTGGGAAGTGCAATAGGTTCAATTTATTTACTTTTAATTAAAAATATGTTCTTAGATATGCACAACTGTAATCTTATTCAATAATTCATCATGGAGTCACATTTCCTCCACTATAGAAGAGTGGCACACTATCATGCACGTGATTCTAATCGAGTTAGTGCTAGACCACCAAATTAAATGTTGCGTTCTGAATTTTGGAACTGAGTCTTCTAGATGTAAAATACATATGGAAGGCCATTTTACTTTTAATTTTTTTTTCTTTAGCGTTTTAACCCCAAATTTGGTTTCTAGGATTAAATCAGGAAATCTGATTCTCTTTAACAAGTCTGTGGTGTTCGAAGTTCAGGTACTGCTTTTGTGTGGTTAATAATTTGCTTCATTCTGTAATGGTTTTTCTTTGCATTTCTCTCTTAACTGCATTAATGCTTTGCTGTGCAGGGAGTAAGACGGTATCCAACATTCTTTGCCATGTTAGAGGCAGAAAGCCTTGACAAAGTTCTTCCAGGAGTTGAAAGTGGGGAAGAAGGTACTGAATATCCTTCTTATAGACAAAGAAGGGGAATTGGATTGTGTATCTACTAGACAAATAGCCATTCTAAGAGTTATTCAACTCCAAATGAACTAACTAAGTACTCGAAGTGGTTATTTGTTCTCAAAATTGTGTTTATAATCCCGAAAGTTTTTAAGATGAAAGAACCACCATTTAATCTGTCTTAGCTTAATCATTTCCAGATTTATATGGATTCTTCCAGAATAACACTTGGATAGCATTACAGGTGTAAAAGTCTACCGGAGGTTCTACACAGAGGAGCAGGAACGTGAAAATGGTGTTCTTGCAATCATTGTTTCAAAATTCACCCCTCAACCCTACGATTCTTTGGCTAGCTTATTCTGTGTGGGTTCAATTTCCTTTGATACCATATTAAATTTCCTCTTATTGAATTTGAAAATCATCTATAACTCCTTTAAAAAGGCTGCTTCCACTTTGTTGTATGCATGATTAATTATTGGTTTGATGTTGTCTTTGATTTGCGAAAGTTGAATACTAAACCTATGATCATAGTATTTATTTCATATGGAGAATAACAATGGTTAACTTAATAATTAGTAATTATTCACTGATCTGTTGCATAGGAGGGACAGAAGCAGTACCATGGCTGCTGATGCATTCCTACTTACATGTGTTCATGGTAATACTCAAATGTTCTCGTATAAAAATTCTTTAGTATAGTTTCTGACTATTGCGTTGTCCTACTTTTGTATAGGGATTAAGCTATGAGGGTGTTCAAGGCCTTCTAGGTCTGATGCAGACCACAGGAACAATTTCTGACGCACTACCTCCGCCAATATCAACTCTATTAGCCTCTTTTAATATACCCTGCACTCCAAATGTAAGAACTTGAAGAACAATGAGTGATAAGATTCTGGAGAACTTTTCACTGTTTTCCCTATAATAAGTTTTTGTAGTCTCTATAGGACGATGCTATTGATGCTCTAAGTCAAATTTTATATGTGCACTTATATGATCATTATTCAGGAAAATGGCTTGAGTCATGGAGCTCGTGCGTTGGCCAAGCATGCTTGTAGGAGTGCCAGTAGTTATTGGGGTTCTCTAAATGGAAACGGTAAGGGTTCTTTTTTTTGAAATAAAATATTTTTAGATATATGTTTGTGTTTTCCTTTTGATTTCGATGCATTGGTTGTCTATGTTTGTTGGCTCATGGAATCTGTTTCCGATGGAATTTGATAAGGTTTAAAACTGGAACTTAATGGAATTACAGCGTACACTCAAATTTGGTAGATGAACTTTCCAACCAGCCTTATTCAAGGCTCTTCTCTGAAAAAACAATTCTCAGCTCTGATTACCAGAATAACAAAATAAGCATGAAACACTGTTAATCATATTGGGAAAACTCCTCAACCGAAGGAATGATAATAAGACACAACATTGGTTCGACACCTCTTGCCTCTATGACTATTTAAACATCTCAAGAAGATTGCAAGTTTTGTCAAACTTGAAAACCTTCTCATTTCACAAGAGACTCTCCACTTAAGTGACCTCACACTTGTGGATTCCTCACTCTTCTCTTGAATTTGAATGCATTAACTCTTCATGAGACTGCCTACTCTTCACATTCCCAAGACCCTTGAAAATTCACATCTCTTGTAATACGAGCCTTGAATGAATTTCATAATCGAACCACCTCTTAATCCTTCTTTATTTCTAACAAAACGTAATTCCTATCGTCAAAAAGAAAAACAACACATACCTTCTGTAACTACACCACATACAAATAAATAACTGCTACATAATTATCCTACTATATTATTTCCCTACGGCTACCCTACATAACTGCGCCACATTCAATTAGTTAACTACAACAAAATCCATGTTTTGAGCTTGACATCTTGACTTTGGGCTCAAACAAAATTTGTCTGAAGATTTTATCTGAGTTAGCTTCACTATGTTTGCTGGAATGTTTAGTGAACGTATTAATAGTGTGCACTGCTTTCAAATAACTTGATCACGTTTTCACTGATCCTGTCTTTTTCAATGTTCTTCTAGATTCTAATAAAAATAGGCTTGCAAAGGATGCCATTAACCGCTTAATAGCACATTGTTGTTGGCTGAATGTGCATATTGTCCCACCGCATGGAGTTGTCTTTGAAATAAGGGTTGCCGATGGATATGGTGCCCGCTGGAATGAAGATGGAAGTAAGGTGTGTGGATACCCACTAAGTTCTGGTATTTATCTGCTTCCATATTGGTTAATGCATGACATACCGTCCTATCTTGTCTCATAATTTGAAGTATGACAACATGTTCAACCTTAAGCATTTTGATGTAACTACTGTTAGACTCATCTAATATTCAATGCTGGGAGTAAGGTTTAAACCTGGAGAAAAGTTTGTACTTTTCAAGCAGGATTCGTTTTTATCAAGCACTTGTCAATTAAAATAAAATTCTCAACCTAATTCTTTTCAATGTTTTTTGTTTTTTTTTTTTTTGTATTTTCAGTTTATTGGATTTTTAGAGCCTTACATGCAAGATGGTCACTCAAAGGGATGGAAGCACTAGTTATGCTAGCTAGACAACAGCAACTGCAGCTTTGTAATTGAACGTCACAAATTTTCCTCTTTTATCTTTTGATGGAGCTGTGTTATGGTACAGTATTTGTTTTTTATCTCTTGACTATAGTTAACACTCTAGTCTGTATCTCAGAGTAATCTACTTAAGGAGACTTCTGTATATAGATAGATGATTTAGTCAGTATAAATGCTACTTGTTTCATCTTGTACTTTTCAGAAGAAGTGTCTGTTTAGCCCAACTTGATCATTAAAAGATGCTGACAATTTCCATTATGACTCCTTTTTATTGGGTCCGTAAGCTCCTTTTTATCTTTATCCATATGACTTCTAGTAGTTTTGGGTCCTTGACATTGCCATATTGGGGCTTCATGGTCGGTTTCATATCTTGTGTCTTTTATTCCTTTTCTTGTCGGCGTTTACATGAGCACATGTTGTGAAACATTTCAAACAACTAAAGCCATCATTTCACTTGGTAGAGGTGGCTAAATAGATGAATTTTCATTAAGCTCCACCAAAATCAAAAAATTTACAACCCCTCTCTAAAAAACATAATACAAACAGTGTTTGTTTATTACACAGAACCTTTGATTTCCAGTTAACTATTTTTCTGGGAATGGGATTCATGGAAATAGATGTATAAATTGTATTTGACTATTATTCAACTTTCTTAATAATAATATATTCACTGTTAATTTCTTTGAGAAAGTTCAGTAAAGGTGGGAAATTATATTTCTTTATTCATACATTGGCATTGCCAAGAATTGTTTTATTTTTAAGTAGTACATGAACTGTGCATAAAAAGAATTGGTGCTGGTTGTGGTGGCAATCACTAAGGTATATTTGTTTTTGACGTTGAAATGTTAAATCATTAGTTCATCCCAATCCATCAAGACACTAAATGAGAAGACCATGGCCTATGTTTGAAGCATTGGCATAACAACAGCTGGAAGCTATGAATGTGCTGTTCCAAACCTATCACAATCATTACCTTTAACTCTGCCATGGCTCACATCCATTGTCCTGCCACTCCAGTGAATTACAGTTATACACGAGACACCACCTTCTGTTTCCTACAACTCTGCATAGGGTTGCACGGTTGTTGTAGTACAACTTGGGAGGTAACTAGGTTGTAGTTGTCTCTCTTTGTTTGCATGTATTTATGTATATTTGCGTGTCTAACAAGCATGTTAGTGTGAGGTAAGTTAAACTGTCTCTAGTACTCTAGCTCCATGCATATAGACATCTGAATGAGGCATGAAATCGATGTCTTCTATTCTAAAATTATGACACTTTAGTGTCCTATTTGGTCATTTTTAAATGGAGATTCTAGGAAATAATAAAAAAGAAACAAAATAAAACAAAAACTTTGTAGTGAAATTAGAAAACCTTGGACTTAAGGTAATTCTTGTGTAGGAAGAATCCATAGGAAAAAAAGAAAATTAGATTTGGAGACATATCCCATTCTTGGATGTATCAATCAATGTGTGAGAGAAGTTAGTGGAGGCATGTAACGTCAGCCTCCTCAAAGTGCTGCCTCCATCTGCCAAATTTTGAAACAAGTCATGTGACTCCAATTTTCCATCAGCTTATTATGAAATTATTGCTTGCATATGAAGCTAGAAGAGTTTGATAAGATATATTAAAGGCGTGTTTGATAAGAGTTATTTTCAAAAATATTTTCTTTCTTTGTATTAGTTCTGTGATGAAGCACATGGATCACTGCAAATTAATAGGAATAAAAGATGAGTTTTGGGTGATCAAAATATTTATTCATGGAATGTAAAGTACTGATCTTTTTGAATTCTGTCATTTATTTACAAAATGATAAGAATTTCAAGATTGAATCTTTGATCACATGCTAAAGTCCTGATTTATGAAAACAACTTGTCGGGAGTGATCTTATCTGCATAATTACCTTTGAAGATTTATTACAACTTGTAGATCACAATTGAATCACATGGATCATCATTTTTCTGTCCATAGTTAATCTTGTCGGCTGGCAAAAACATTTAGAAATTTGTATGAGATCAACTGTTGCATAAGATCTTCAAAGAATGTGCAGTTAGTTCATGACAGTTGATGAACATGAAATACATTTTGAGAAAAAGTTTTCATGCAGAAGCAACAATTTTTTTTTTTTGTGTAAATTTGTTTGTCCCTTGTTGTGTCACTAGAATTAAAGATACAAATTTACTGATAACAAGATTGATTAACTGAGAAAAACAATTTCCAGACCCTTGAATTAGCTATAATCATTCTTGTTAGAGATGTGACAATAATTAAGTTTAATTAGTCTACAATTAAATAGTGAATGACGAAATTATATCATCAATATTACGTAGAAAACTGGAATTTGAGAAGGTTAAGTTGAAAAATCATGTCAGAAAGTATGGTCCTTCATAAATTTGTGACATAACTTTATATCCAGTGGAATGTGATGAATAAGGCGACACATGTAGTGGACAAGGAAAAGTTGGAAAATCATGGACCACCATCAATAGGATCGCCCATAAACCTTTTTAACAAAGTTAAATAATTATTAAGAAAGGGATGAGCCTATAGCAAAGACATTTTCTCCAATGATTAGATGGAATGCTGGTAGCAAGACCTTTTCTCAACCTTGTCTTCTTGCCTAATCATTGGTGGGGAATAACTTCCATTTGATACCATTTAATTTTCAGCTATTGTTAATTCCAACTTAATCTAAACACGCAAGGATGCTAATTAAAGTTCCTTATTAATTATACATCACTAAAAAAAGCTTGTATTTATCGACTGTCATTATCCGTAGATAATTACAAAAATTCATTAAAAATCATGGATTTTGATAGACAAAAATTCATCAATAAAAATGCAGTTGATAATATTTATCGACAGAAAATGAAATCTTTGAATAATTATCGACAGTTATATTCTTCTATAATTACATTCTTTTTTTGCATTTATCAATGATCAGTCTCTAAAGTTCTCTACTGTACTGTCTCTAAAACAGATAAATTCTATAAGTATTTTTTAAAGTATTAAGCATCCATCATTTTAGTCCTTATGCTAATGTATTTTGAGAAAGTTTAGGGACTCATTTAGCAAGAATTTTTATACTTCTGTATGACTAATGCAGATCTTTTAAACTGTAGAGACTAGTTAATTAAAACACTTCAAAAGAGAGGTCAATAATTTCAGATGGTTATTCTTCCAATTACTTTTTATCAGAGTTTTTTAAAACAGGAGATAATTTTTTATGTTGTAAAGCTTAATAATTTTAGTGTATGTCTCCTAAAGTTTACAGTTGAAGCTTTTGAAAAGTATCTAAGTTCAGTACATAAAGAAACAACACATGCCCTCTTGTCTGTCTTTTGGCTTTTGATATTTAGTAAAAGGTTATGCAGAAAAAATTATGCAGCAATAACTTATTTGGTGTTCTAGACAGTAGAATTAAGAGGATCAAAAGATGACAACATGCCTTAATCGGGAGCATTGGTCATGGATGACAACATATACATGAATTTTGGAAGCATATTTTTCTTGATTAATTTTTTGTGCATGCAATAATTTAATTTCATAAATCTGAACTTTACAAGGTGACATATACCTTCAAGATGCTAATTAATCAATGCAGGAGGAAGGTCATCATCAGGCATCTCTGTCGTTATCATCATCTTCTTATGCATAATTTTGTTAATTAGTAAGCAATTGACAATACATACATATTTGAAAGGAAAACTTAATAGTTTTTTCTAGAAAAAGAGATTAATACGAAGTCAACAGAGTTTAAAATATCTAATAAGATGAAGTGGCATAATAAAATGTTATATATAGTATTTATCTATAGCCTTTATCATCATGTATTTGTTTGCATTCAGTAAAGAAATATGGTGTTTGTTATTTTTCTTTTAGAATGATCTGATTGCCTTATCGAGTGATTGAGGATTCCTAACCCACATATTTTATATGTTGGAATTTATGTTCTATCCCTTCCAAACCAACTTGGGATTAAACTAGACACTACCATCATAATGAATTGATGGATTCCTTTCTTCTGCCATGTAGATCTTTCCCATCTTAATTTTTATGCATGTCATACTACTAAAAAAAAAACTTAAATTTCTTGTTAATTTTGTTTTGAATTTTTTTTCGTAGGAAATATTACAAATTTTGTTGTAAAAAAAATTACAAGAAATTGTTACCAATTTTTTTGTAAAATATTTTATATAAAACACTATTCACAATAAATTTTGTAGGAAATACTCGCAAATTTTATAATTTTGTGAAAAATAATTACCCACAAAAGAATTATCTGTCAATTAAGATTCTTATAAAAAATGGCACAAAAAAATCTTTTCTTGCGAATGTTTTTAACAAATTTACAAAAAAAAAATTCATCATGAAAATTTCTAATAATGAATTACTATTACTTCAACATATTTGATTAATTTATGCAAATTGCTCGTAGATTCGTGATTATTTTAATATATTTCTTTTTATTATTGCCTGAAGTTAATTTCTCTCCATTAATGGATATACTCAGGTCATTTAATTAGTAGAGTTTTATTAGTTAATGTTTTATATAACGACCAGTTAATAATCTAAACATCGGTTACTTTATATAGTTTTAATTATCATCAGGTCGAATTAATAGCGATCAATAGCAGCCAGCTTTGTCAGTATTGTCGCTCACATAATTTCTGTTTTGTTTTCCTTTCTAAATCTGAAAAATGATTTTAACATTATCTGCACAACTCTACTATACAAAACTATAGTGATAGTTTATATCACTTCATCCATCAAACATTATTTGAATTTGTTCGTATAATCTATGATTCAATCATTAAGCTTCTTTGCTTAATTTCTTTCAAAGAAGATATATAAGATAAGTGTTCTATAATGTTTTGTGATTTCATATAGTTATACCTAATTAATATCTACTTTTTTTAGAATGTATATAACTTTCTTATTTTACATTTATAAAAAAAAATAGCTTAAATAAAATAACAAAAACAAAGCACTTTTTCAAACGATAGTCAATTAAACTGTCAAATATTATGTAAAAAATTTAAAATAAGTTTACTTTCAATCAAACTAATGGCTTAATGTTTTAATCCTTATAAATATTTCATTATTATTTTTGTTCTCTGAATTTTTTTCTCAATTAGCATCATTAATTATTTAATAGAAAATCTTGATGTGAGAGTAAAAAAAACACATCTGACAAGAGAAAAAAAAGAAAAAAAACAAATAAAAAGAGTATTAAGCTAATGTCAAATATAACAATCGCGATTAAATATAAGAAAAGGACAATGATTACTAAATTTTGATAAATTTTTTTTTAATACAAAGTATCAGTTTTCTAAATAATTTCGAAATATTAAAATTAAGAAAATAAAAAAATAAAAAATCACTTAAAATTTTTTATCTAAAATTAAAAGAAAAAATTATCCAAATTTAATAATAATCATAATATATATATATATATATATATATATATATATATATATATATATATATATATATATATATATACATAACCGCAGCTTAAAAATAATGACACCTGCTGAAAGTCAAAAAAGAAGAAAACAGTTGCCACATCTATTATTGAAATTATTTCCCAGGGAAAAGGTAAAAAATCAAACAACATGTGTATACAAAAATTCTCTCACCCAGGTAACGACCACATAGTCCTTGTACTTGAACAACATATATACCAAGTATATTTATGATCACAATTATATATAGAGAGAGAGAGAGAAAGAAGCAAAGTGATTAAAATAGTAGGAAAGAAGAGATGAGAAGTTGTGACAAGGACCCTGTATATAATTTCCAAATCACGGTTTTGTGTTCGCCATTTCAACACAAAAGAGATTGGAATTAGCTTCTCTTCACCTTTTTCAGTTCAAAGGGCATTTCAATAATCAAACAACCTCAACGACTAGTCCATTGTTGTCCACAATCGATTCCTTCCTAGAAAAATTACACATCAATATGCACTTAAGTCCTTACACCACCACTCCAAAGAAGCCATCACCACATTCCAACACCCACCACCACCACCACCGCCACCACAACAACCACCACCACCACCATAGCAACAACATTGTTGATGAGGCTGCAGCGTTAGATAACACCAACATGCATCGCAGCAACCAGAGCCACACATCCACAAGTCGTTCTTCGGACTCGAGTGAGCCGAACGAAGATGGCAAATGGGCACCGAAGCTTCTGAGAGAGTGTGCAAAAGCGATATCAGAGAGAGATTCCACGAAAACGCACCATCTTTTGTGGATGCTGAACGAGCTTGCTTCGCCCTACGGTGACTGCGATCAAAAGCTCGCGTCTTACTTCTTGCAAGCCTTGTTCTGCAGAGCCACCGAGTCCGGCGAGAGATGCTACAAGACGCTCTCCTCCGTGGCGGAGAAGAACCACACGTTCGATTCCGCGAGGAGGTTGATTCTCAAGTTCCAGGAGGTGAGCCCTTGGACCACGTTCGGACACGTGGCCTCCAACGGGGCCATCTTGGAGGCCTTGGAGGGAGAGCCCAAGCTCCACATCATCGATCTCAGCAACACGCTTTGCACGCAGTGGCCCACTTTGTTGGAGGCTCTGGCCACGCGAAACGACGAAACGCCGCACCTGAAACTCACCGTGGTGGCGCTTGCGGGGTCGGTGATGAAGGAGGTTGGTCAACGGATGGAGAAGTTCGCGAGGCTCATGGGCGTGCCCTTTGAATTCAACGTGATCACCGGCTTGAGGGATCTCACGAAAGAAGGGTTGGGGGTTCAGGAGGACGAAGCCGTCGCCGTGAACTGCGTCGGGGCGCTGAGAAGAGTGGAGGTTGAAGAGAGGGAAAACTTGATTCGCGTGTTGAAGTCTCTTGGCCCTAAAGTGGTGACCGTGGTGGAGGAAGAAGCTGATTTTTGCAGCTCCGGGGAGGATTTCGTAAAGTGCTTCGAGGAGTGTCTGAAGTTCTACTCTCTCTATTTCGAGATGTTGGAGGAGAGTTTTCCTCCGACCAGCAACGAGAGGTTGATGTTGGAGAGGGAGTGTTCGAGGAGCATAGTTAGGGTTTTGGCATGCTGTGGTGGTGGTGGTGGCGGTGATGACATGGAAGACGACGGAGAAGAGTTTGAGTGTTGTGAGAGGAGGGAGAGAGGAACACAGTGGTGTGAGAGGCTGAGGAATGCATTTTCGCCGGTGGGTTTCAGCGATGATGTGGTTGATGATGTGAAAGCGTTGCTGAAGAGGTACCAACCAGGGTGGTCACTGGTGGTTTCTCAGGGTGATGATCATCTCTCAGGGATTTACTTGACATGGAAGGAGGAACCAGTGGTTTGGGCTTCAGCATGGAAACCCTAGAATATCATATCATATCATACTCACTGAATCAATGAATCAATGAATCTATGAATCAATGAATGAATCATTGAATCAATGAATGAATGAATGAATCTCACTGTATATCTATATGATTATTATATATATCTATATATATCTGTGTTTTGTAACGATTACTACGTAGGAAGGTAGAGAAAACCTTGTTAAAAACCAAGGGATTGAAGAGAAACACAGTGGAAAATAAGGTGCATGATTGTGAGGATATATAGCAATAGGAAGTGGAGTTTATAGGAATGGATTTTTCTTGTGATTCTTGCATGCTTTGTAATCTTTGTGGTGTCCAAAAGAGGAAGCTTTTTTGCTTGGGAGTTTGTGTTGTTAGACTTTAAGACTTTTGGTAGAATCAAGTTGAATTCATTGCTTTTGGTTGTTCTTGTTTGAAGGTGTTTGCACTTGTGCTCTTTTTATGAATTCCATGCCATGCTATGCTTATTCCTTCTCCTTTTCTTTTTCTTTCAGTCTGCATTGGTACACCATGTCAGATTTCATCCCCATCAATAATGCTCTCTGTACAAATTATATATATATATATATATATATATATATATATAAAAAAAATAATAATATAAATATATTTTTTTATTTT
>Ga0209589_1001284_pt1 | contig 40870 bp, 18 predicted proteins | sample CowpeawhiteBW_FD_187525 | JGI IMG/M metagenome (GOLD analysis project Ga0209589, IMG submission 187525) | Root nodule microbial communities of legume samples collected from California USA - Cow pea white BW (SPAdes) (version 2) | ecosystem: Host-associated > Plants > Roots > Nodule | place: USA...
AAAGTAAGGTAAAATTGAGGATTAAGTAGGTTAAAAGCTTTGGAAGAGATGATTTTGCTAATGAAATATAGCTTAGATAATGGTAAAAATTAACATTATCAGTAATCATTTTTTAACACAATATGCTAGATTGCGGCGTCCTCCATCTCTGTCTTATTTTGTGTTCTTCTCTGATTTATTTTTGTCATACCTTTGAAAGATTCAAATTTAGAAATGATGGTACTCTTTCCTAAATAGGATCATATCAAATGGTATCCATCCATTTCTTGCAAGGATCATGGTAGTAAACATTTCATAAAATGAATTTCATCTTAGTGGAAAAATATATAATAGATCAACGAACCCAAATGAATGAGTGAAGAACTTCAAATCCATGTGAATTGTCTAGTTATATTCTTATTCTTAATAGAATTTTTCCAATTGGACTTAAGGGAATAACATTATAGTGGTACTATGATTTACCACCTTACTTAATCAAATTGATTCAAACCAACAACGGATCTTATTAGGTCGTTTGGGGGGCAATGGCCCCACCCCCCCACCCCAAATTTTTTTAAATTTTATAAAAAATATTTTGAAATACTTTTAAAAAAAATTTAAATTAATTTTTATTTTTTTATAGAATATAATATTTAATCTTATTGAGATTTTTTTTCTTCCATTTTAAGTTTTTCATGTATTTTATTCATTTATAACTCTTGCATATCTTTTTTTGTTTTTTGTTTTAAAAAATAAATAGAAAGTTAGACACAAATTCATTCTTCTAACTTTCATTTCTCATCAATTCTCTTACCTCCTTCCTTTAAGATAAAAAATATAACTCTCTTTTGTCTTTTGATTGGGAAATATTAGTTTGATATTTAGTATTTTTTTCTCTTATGAATTTTTTGTATATTTATTTTTTTTTATGACGAAAGAGAAGTCATATACTATATGTTCTTTCATAACATTTTTTAGATGTGACTTGATTAACATATATTACTTTTTAGTAATTATGTCTTTCAATTTTTTATTAATTTTGATAAATTATTTTTTAGTCTTAATAATTTTTAAAAATTAGGTATATTGATGAAGAATAAAATAATAGATTCATTTTTTTTAAGTGAGGAAAGGATACCCGCGAAGATGAAAACAATAAAAATTCACTTCTCCACCTATTTCCTTGGAAGATACTAAGGATTTAATTGTTGAATTAGATAACCCTTTCTTAAGATTTAAAAGGAATTATAGGTGGGAAGTTTCATATTGATTCTTTAGAATTATAAGTGGAAAGTTTCATATTAATTCTTTAGAACTTATTTTCAAATATGGGAATATCAAGGGTAATAGATGAAATTAGAAAAACTTATTTAAAATGGGTTCCATATCAAATAGAACTTCAAAACTATCATTTTTCTTAGGAAAAACATACAAGGATATTTCAATACTGAATTATATATACTTTTGTTATATTAGTGACAATGATTAAATATATCAAATTTGAGTATATTATTTTGGCCTCTTCAAAAAATTTTATTAAGTGACAATGATTAAAATATATCAAATTTGAGTATATTATTTTGGCCCCTTTAAAACTTTTTATCAAGATCCGCCACGGATTCAAACCTTGTTTGCAAAGTTTAAGGCCTAATTTGCAATGATTCAACCTTAATGACCCTTAAGAACATAAGACAATAAGATAATGAACCCACTTGTAAATTTGTATAGAAGTTTATAGTGGTACCCCTCACAATCCAAGGACTTAATCTTGCAGTAGTTATGCATGCAATGATGGATGGACTATGACATGAACTATTTTTGGATAACCTACACATTAATGGTCTTCAAGACATGAAGATTCATGATAAGGAGCCTAAAATACATTATGGCTAAAGAAAATAAACATCGAAGTAAGAACAAAGATGTGGAGAAACGAGGTCGATTTGTCATCAATTAGTGTGAGTCTAGGCTTTGTGCGTTTTAGAATGACTAGCCAAACAACTAAATAACAATGGAGACACAAAAATTTAAGTCGCCTTTCATCTTAAATTGTTGCCCATATCACTACCATTGCCTTCTCCAACAAGTCTTGACCTAATCAAGCATTGTTAGTACCAACTAAACATCAATCATACAACTAAATAATCTACTTGGGTCAAATATATCATTAATGACCTTGTATGGTCTAGAGTCTTAACCCACTTTGTACAAATCAACTATGTTAGGAAGAGGCCAAGGGTGAGGTAATCATTGAGGTTGGTGTCGTGGTATGCAAGGAGTATATCAAGGTTGAGGATGAGGCAATCAACAAAATGGAAATGGACAAACAAAGCCTCCCCCCCCCCCACCAACCACCAAAAGGAAAACTATAATGAGGAGTAATAACAAGATTAGTAATAAGCTTAATAACATAATACTCAAAATGTTTAAGGAGTGGAGCATACTATATTGTTGGAGGTTTGGTCAAAGGATGAAGTTATAGTTCATTTCAACCCCCCTCCCTCCCCCCAACCACCAAAAGGAAAACTAGAATGAGGAGCAATAACAAGATTATTAATAAGCTCAATAACATAATACTCAAAATGTTTGAGGAGTTGAGCATATTGTATTGTTGGAGGTTTGGTCAAAGGATGAAGTTATGGATCATTTGAAATAATACAACTTTGTAGCAGTCAATGTGTGAATGTAATGGAAATATTTCCACCAAGACCTCTTCTTGAAATAATCTTTACTACTGAAGATATAAAAAAGCATGGCATTACATGTAAACTCATTGTATTGTTGATTTTCATCAATGTTAGATTATTGTAACAAATAATGAAGCAAAGAAATCGACTTTAAAGAAAAAAAAAGCATGGTCCAATTTAAAGAAAAAAAAGACTTAGGGGAAAACTCAAGTATTTCGTTAAATTGAGGTGATTTATTCCAAAATGGAGAATTTTATCTTCTAGAAAGAAACATGTATGTGACTAACTCAAAGAACTGTATAAGTTTAAATGTATAACTTTATGAGTTCCTATTGAATAAAATAGCAAAATTTGAAGTGAAGAAAGTTGTCTTATAGAAAATACCCATTACAAAGGTTGACCAAACATTTCTTGTAGTAACAGTGTAGTAAGTTAGTTTTTGCATGTTCCAAGATAAAGACAAATGCAAACAAATGACAAAATTCTTCAGTATTTGAAGCCAAGTTTAGAAAATGGGCTATTGTTTAGAAAAAAAAAAGGAGACTTTGAACTTGAAGATATATATTGATGCAAGCTAAACAATTTTGTTACTGATAGAAGATCTATCTTTGGACATTGTGAGTTTCTTGGATAAACTTTGCTAACTTGGAGAAGTAAAAATAGGATAAAGTATCTCATTCTAGTATAAAATTTGAATTTTAAGTCCTTGCTTAAGATATGTGTTAAATAAATAATTATTTTTCCTAGGTCTTATATGTGTGAAGTACTCTTGATAAAAAATCATACCCAATTGATGAGCTCCTAACCTCTACCAAGGATGAAGGCACATTCTTAGGGAGAATAAACATGTTTAGAAGGGAAGGTTCTAAATCTTCTCTCTTTTATAGGGGGTGGGGGTTTAGTTTTATTTTGACTTTTTTTTTTACTTGAGTTGAGTTGACCTTTGTTGACTTGATTTGCTGCCCTCTTGTTTGGTTATTTGTTTTGTAGAATAAGTTAGGGCCATCTTAGAAGAGTATACCACTACATGGAGTGAAGGAGAGACTCATCCTTGTACCGACATATAGGTGGCACATTTTTGGACGAGGTTGGGAGAGAAAGGTTGACCTTCCCTTCTACAAGGTCAATGGTGCTTAAAGGAGACGCTTGGAGACTAAGCTAGGTCAAGCCCCATGCAAGGAGTCTCCTTTTTAGATGACCTAGTTTATATAAACATTTTCCATATAATTTCTTCTTATTCCTTAGCTTTGTGTATTTGCTAAGAGACCATTTTTCCATCACTTATAAAAAAGGGCTTTTCTAGTCTTGTAAAAGAGTTGAATATTTTCAGTAAAATTACCTTATATTTGACAATTTGTGAAAGTGTTATCCTTTGAAAGTGTGTCTTCAGTAGTCTTATCTTGAGCCTAGAGCTCATGCATCCCCACTTATCTTGGGTTGGTGAGCCTTAATGCCCCCCTCAAGTGGCGTATTTCACCTTAATTCCCCTCTTTTTTCATGTCCTTCATATTTTTGTTCATTTTTCTTCTCTTTTGTTACTTTCAAGCATGTTTCCATTCAATTATTCTCTCTATTTCGTGTTCTTGTTTTAGTTTCTTTCTTAATTGAATCATCTCCTTCTCTAAAGCACTTAGACGTAAACCTTCACATCTAGATATTGATACGATCCTAAGAGGAAAGGTGATGATTTTTTTTGACTTTGGATTTGTTCTGTAAAAATAATCAGTATAATTAGAATAAAAAACACAGCATAAGACTGATATAGAATGCGCCACAATCGAGCAAATTGATAAGTAAAGGAAAACTTGCCACAAAAAGGTTATTTGATAAGATCAAAGTAGATGCCACAATCAAAAGATTGATAAGTCAAAACATCACAATCCAATCCAAAATTGATAAGTCTAGACGCCACAATCAGGATTGATAAGCAAGGAAGATTCGCTACGAAGATGTTAATCTCTAATAAGAATTTGACGTTCTAATCCAAGAATCAAGAGAATCCTCTCTTAAAGAAACAATTTCATTAATTAACGACCAGAGTAATTACAAAAATTTTGAAAATGCGAATAAATAAACTTTCCTACAAATTAAATTGGTGTCTATAAAGCATGTCCAAAGGAAATTATCCTTTGTCGATAGTAGATTGGACAAGAACCCTCCCATTACGTTCACTTAGTTGATCGTCCTATTTATGTGCCAAAATGAGTTCACCTTAAGTGTTATAGTTGAAACATGGTCTATTTGACTTAGTGGGACATCCTTACTTCATATAAGAATAATTGGTGATCTTTTTCTGCTAACGAAGAAGCTCTTGAGTAATGACTGGGTTCAAAGTTAAAAAAGTAACCATGAGGTTTGAAATTTATTCAACATTATTGGTTCTGCAATGTCTTGTTTTGGTTGGAGAGAGGTTAAGATAGTTGACCTTGCAACCTTAATCATAATATGTTGGTCGATTGAGTGATCTATGTTATACTCTATTTAAGACTTCTGAAGATTAATCAATAGATCTTTCTTCAAAATTAGTATATCAATCTTAGTCCTCAACTTCTTATAATTGAATTAATTCCTATGAAATAAGAAAAAAAGTCTACGATACAATTAATACAAAATCAATATAAAGAAAGAGATTATTATCAATTGTTAAGAAAATATCAAATAAAAGGTGACTATTACAATTACAATTTTCTTTTCAGCCTTTTCCAAGCAATTAATGAGATTATTGTTAAGCCCAAATTTAAAATAAATTTTTTTATTTATTAAAAGTCTATTGTGCATAAAAAATTATTTACTTAGAATTACATTTATTTCTTAATCATATATGTTTCAATTCTCTCTTGGTTAAATATTCTACTCACAATCAAATCATAATATTATTTTTAAGTACAAAATATTTTTAAGTACACATTTAATAATTGATATCAAATCTAAAGTCACGAATTTATTTTTTAATGAAACAATTATTGAGAAGAAAGTATTATTGTGAGTTACATGACATGGACAAAGTAGTAGTCCAACTTAGAATGTTTGACTCGACGAATTACAAATACAATCACAACAATAATATTTAATAAATAAATTTAAAAAAAAACAACTAAATTATAATTATTAAATATCAGTGGTTCAGCTACAATTATTTAATATTGTTGTTTTCTTTATTTTCCAACACTCAAAAGTCTATAAAAAAATACATCAATATCAAATAAAATATAATTTCATTATTCATACTAACTCTATCATATTAATATCCTCTTCAACTTGCAGTGACTTATGATTTTTATAATTTCAAAATCTTATATTGAAATTTTATTTTCTCATAAAAATAAAATGCAAACTTACATTTATAATAATGTGAATTGAGTTAACTAATGTGTTCTTTTAAAGTTATGCAAATAAACAGATGAAATATTCTTGTTATGTGCATAAGGAAATGTTTAACTTTTAATTTTACAAAGTTCCTACTATCGATTTTTTTTTAACTAACTTTCAATTTGAGAAAGTTTCAACAATAGAAAAAACAAGAATAAAGCAAGAGATATTTCTAATTGTCGAACTATTAATATTTTGAATTTGGTGAATGGCTAGGAGATATCGACAAAACACAAATGATTTTAAGTAAAGAAAATTCAATAAACATAGGAAATAAAAAAAAAAAAATTGGTTAAGCATTTCGTAAGAAAATATTGGACCAAATAAATGGAATATTTTAAAGGGAAGGGTGATTAGACCCATACAAATACACACCCTTCTTCTAAATTCTGAGAAAAGAGAATGAATATCGTAAGATTCAAGCAATAGTCTTTTCTGCGCCATCGCTCTCGATCCATCCCTTCAACGATCTTGCGTTTCATTCACAACATACTTCCAACTCATAACCATAACGGGTCATCAATTTCTTCTTCCTTTTCCTATTTTTTTCCAATTCAATTGCGTTTCAATCATTTTATTTTATTTTTTTCAATTCGTTCTCTTGTTTGTTCCAATTTGCGGTTTTTATTGTCTGAACTCTGGGTGATTGATACAGAGGGTGGATCTACATCAAAGCCCCCTATTTTTAACGTTTCTTCGGAATTCTCACCGGTATTTTAATTTGGGGTTTGCGGTTCTGTTTCTGAGGAGTATGAGATTAATGAAAATTTAATTGCTTTTCTTTTTCCTGTTCTTGGCGTGAGGTTTTGCCCTAGGATGATTGTGAAAAATTTTGTTACACTTTCGATTTATGTATTCAAATTTTCCAGTTGTTTGGATGTGTTGGAATCTGAATTGGCCTGTTGCTTGTGTCTCTTATGCGTCTAGCGGTGAACTAGGTTTTGCCTATCTTTCTGTTCTTGTTGAAAAGAAAATTGAAGTTTTTTTTTTGTTTTCTCTTTGTGACTGTTTGTTTTAGGTGGTAGCAATGTCGACTCCTGCGAGGAAGAGGCTCATGAGAGATTTCAAAAGGCTGCAGCAAGACCCACCTGCAGGAATCAGTGGTGCCCCTCAGGATAATAACATTATGCTGTGGAATGCTGTCATATTTGGGTGAGTTGAATTGGATAAAAGGTTCCCTGTGCTGTTTATTTCTCTGATATAGTCACTTTGTTTTCTTTCATTTTTTCCTCCACTTTGTTTAAGTATGGATGCATAAGAACTTTCTGCTTTCTTGTCTGCTTTGGATTGCAGTCCTGATGATACACCGTGGGATGGAGGTGAGTTTGTCCTTTTACCATACCATAACTCCTATATTGGAACAATCTTGATACATGTGTCATTTCAGTTATTTAGCCATCTTGTATACTGTATGCCGCTTTAATGATTCTGTAATGTTAGATGAGGTTGCTTGTACCATGCCTTCATTCTTCTAACAATTTTATTGTTACATTTTTTCCATGTAGTTTCTGATACGGCAGTGTTAATTATAATCTGTCTATTACATTGTTTTATATTAGCTTTACATTGTTTTTGTATATTGGCTTATATTTCTGCCTGAGGTGATGACATAGAGGAATAAGACATTTGTTGTTATGTTGATGTTAGAGATTGCATTTACATTTGCAAGGGAGAGATATTTTGTTAGACCATTTAGCTAAATCATTTTTTACTCTTGAAGCTCTATTATGATTTGGAAAAGTTAAATGGAAATTGGGTGCTCATAGTCAGATAATCTTAACTTTATCACAATAATGTCTACATATTTTTGAGTTATTCAGGCACGTTTAAGTTGACTCTCCAGTTTACTGAGGATTATCCTAACAAGCCACCAACTGTAAGATTTGTGTCACGAATGTTTCATCCAAACAGTAAGTTTTAGGTTGAAAAGGTTCTTCTTCCATAAATTACCTATCTAGCTGCTAATGCCATTTCTTTTTCTTTGGGAAGTTTATGCGGATGGAAGTATTTGTTTGGATATATTACAAAATCAATGGAGTCCCATATATGATGTAGCTGCCATACTCACTTCTATCCAGGTATTATCTTATGTAATATAGTGTCAGTTCTGCATTTTTTTTCATATCATTGTTAGTATATTACAAAACCAATATATCAAGCAGATATATTTACATAATTTAACTCTACACTTGAGGTTTGGTCTTGTGTTCCTTGACATATGTATTGCCACACCAACATTTCGTGCAAAATTAATTAAAAATCCTGTGCTCTTCTAGAATTACTTATGGTTTTTCCTTTATGAAAGAGCTATCTACTAGGAATTACTTTTTGTTGTAAAATGTCTGTTGCTGTTTTCTGATTCATGTCTTGATTCACTTGTAATGTTAACTTTTTTCCTTTCCTTTTTTACCATTAATTTTGTATTTTAATAAAGAATGGAGTTGCTATTCTGAACATGATGAATATTCTAAGAGAATATCATTTTCTTGTTTTCCTTACAAATCTCAAGGCCCTTTGTTGATTTAGTAGCTCTCAATTTTTACTGATTCTTATATTGTTTGTCAGTCCTTTCATATCGCTGCTCAATATTTGATCTCATTGCTATCACTTGTACTGTAATTTCAGAATTTTAAGCCGTGAAATGTGAAAAAATCTGTAATGAAACGGTTCTGTTTTCTTAGTTCCCTTGTTCGTGGGGATGAGGGCTTGTAAGAATTTTTTTTAAGTCTGACCTGCTAAGAAACTGTTTTTTGTTCAGATATGATGCATTCTTTACATTCTTTTCCTTTCATGCATATTCTATTTAGAAGGATTTCGGATCCTTCTGTTTGTGGTGAACTCATCTCAATTTTGCTTATAAAAATTACAGAACAAAAGATATAAAATAGAAGATTGTTATATATATATATATATATATATATATATATATATTATTTTTTATTTTCTATTTTTTTTTTGGGGGAGTGGGGTTCCTTTTGACAATGGGAATTGAACCTGCTATGGGTGCTTCCTGGTAAATTGTGCGCTACTATCACTGTTCTACGGTTCATTGACGGCAGATGTATCAGTTGTTTGACTTGTAATTTTTTTTTAAATCTAGCATATTGAGTATCTTTGGTACGCACCATGCCCCAATGTTTCCCTCTATTAGGATCATGATAGGGCCTGTATCAGAGGAATATTGGGAAATAAGGCCCAGCAGGGCCATCTAATTACAGTTATTAAGGAAAAGTTTCAATAGAGTTGTGACATATGATTACTTGTGCGGTCTGCTTAAACAGTCGGGGTGGATCATCAGTTAGTTAATTGATTGTAGTCTGATAAAACAGAGTTTCTGAAAGGAGCAACTCTTTGACATGGGAAAACCTTTGAAAGTAGATTCCTCTCCTTTTTTGGTGCAGATTTTATTTTCTATTAACATTCATTATCTTCAGTTCTACTCTATTCTTTTTCTGGGTTTGTATCGTCAGATCATGGTATCAGATGCTCTTGCTGCTACGTGCACATAATTTATTATTATTATTATATTATTTTTTTTTTATTACCCAACAAGTGTATTTTATTAATAGATTGGTATAAGGGGTACCCTCCGAAAACATAAAGATCAAGGGTTAGAGAAAGTCTGTAGGTGAAGCCTATACAAAACACATATTCTTCACACTGCATATACAAAAACTATTTAGCAAGGATGAGATAATGTTGTAAATTGTTGTTTTCCATTCTGATGTAATCTGGCTGTGTATCTATATTCCAGGGTGGTTGAGAAGTAATTTTGCATGACTAAATCTTTATCCTCATGATTCCACTCGTTTGATATCCTTTTTATGTATTATTCAGCATGTTAATAATTATTTTCTGAAAGCTAATTTTACTTTGGCAGTCATTGCTTTGTGATCCCAACCCAAATTCTCCTGCAAACTCAGAAGCAGCTCGAATGTTTAGTGAGAACAAGCGCGAGTACAATAGAAGAGTGAGAGAAATTGTGGAGCAAAGTTGGACAGCTGACTAAGCTGATCGTTATATGCTTGTGGACTTTGAAGATATGAATTGGTTTGCACTGCTACCTATAAGAAATACAATGTGCCAACTTACTGAATTTTATGTCGTATTCCTGTCTGTTTTGGATGTTAGGATCATCTTTTCTTTAATCAATTGTAGTTTATGCATGGTCCATGTCAGTTTATGTATTATAGAATTCTGTCATTTTGCATCGGATTATTGTCTACACGGTTCAATGTATAAGTTGTAGTTTTCTGAATTGGTTATGGTCCAAATTTCTTACGAAAACTAGCTTCAGTTTGTATGATTTTCTTGTCAGATTGTTTGTGTTGGATTTTGCTTTCAACCTTCCTTTGAGACCGTGAAGTTAACGTTTCAAAGAACTGCAGTTTAGTTTTCACAACAAAATATTTTCCTATCTTTGCGTTCTCAAAATTAAGGTATCATCTACACATGGTAAATGTGGTAAGTACATATGCTTTACTGTTATTCATTTTAAGAAAAAAAGGTTAAAAAGAAGGTGAGGGAAATGTGATTATTGTAATATCCCAATTTAGCATATTTATATTACTAATTGAATTATTACAAATTATATATTAAGCATTAAACAACCATACAAGTATAAAGTATGTATTTAATGTCTTATATACTTATCTAATAATTATACTCTAATTGACTATTGGGGGTCTAACTACTTAACCCTTCTACTTGTATTGTTTTATGTTTATGTATAACATATAATCATTACAGCTGGATAAATTATAAAATAAACAAACACAAAAAATATGGTAAGCTACACTAAATTTAGATCATATTAATAAAATTTAAACATTAATTCATATAAATTATTCATCATTTCAACATTTCACACATCATACTTAATTGTTAATAACATAAAGGATATCACACATACAAAGATTATCATGGCTTTTTTATACAATAACATTTGTCTTACATGATCTCTAAAGAATTGGTGTATTGAGTAGAATTCGAAATCATGCACTTGTCATAAAGGGTTATAGTTATATCATGACAGACCCAGATCCCTACTAAGGAGTATAATTAGGTAAATTTGTGATATTTGTGAGATATTGTAATTTCATCTATAAGACAGGGTAGTGTCCATTAGACACCCCCTGGTGCCCAACGCCATAAGCCTTTCGAAGTAAAATCCTAAGTACATTGGTAGGTTTACAACATTAAATTTGTCTAGGCTAACTATCAAGTGAACACTCAACAATCCTAGCGTGTGTTGTCCAACGGACCACTTGAATTCAGTGTCAAGTGAGCTACCAATGATCTCATGGTGACGCCTTATGGTACAACAATTAGAGCTCATTGACTTCTAATTTCAAGTTGGTGTCCAACGGTGTTGTAATGTTGTCCAATGGTCTACTGAAAAGTAAATTCTTGATTTGTCTATACTAGGATATTTAATTTGTTTGTCTAGATTCTTTTATCTTTTCTTTCATGCAAAATACCATGTTATAATTTAAATTAAGCCTAAATAAAAAAGCAAACCCGATATCCTAGGAAAGCTTTGAACATTGTGCTATGTTTTTTTCACACATTTTCCTTGCTTTCTATCGTTCCAAGCCGTTAGACTTGGGTTAATTGAGGTAAAAGAGGGAACGATAGAAAGAGAAAAGGAAAGAAGGAATGAAAACACTAATCTAAACACCATTCCAAAATTACAACATCCGAAAATTATCATCTTCAAAATCATCAATTCAACCTATAATATCCTGTATTATGTTTGGTCGTGTAGAGCAATACTGAAGATAAAGATTTTCAATGAATAACTAAGAACCGAAGGATCCAAGCATAAAACATTGATGATAGATCAAAATCGCGCAATAGTCAGAACAAAACAAAAAATTATATGAGAAAGCCAAATAATCATATTGATGTTAGATTAATTTGTTAATTATCTATAACTGGGTAATATTGTTGTTAGATAGAACTACATACCGAATGGTTATAGTGTGTGAACGTGAAGTTTAAGTGATGAGCCTCTAACGAACTAAGCAATAGAAAAAGTCAGACAGAAAATGAATGAAAAGTAACCAATGAATTTCATGTACAAATAAATTTCTTTATGTATTTATAATGTTAAAATTATAATACAAATAAACCCATTGTCAAATCAATAACCGCTTTTTGACAGGAAATACCAAGAAAAAAAAGAGATAACTCAATTTGTAAGAGCTATAGCTACATATATAACGACGGATAGCTCATGTCCTTTCTTTAGTTGTCATTGCATTTCCATCTTGAAGTTGGAACACATGTTAGATAGTGACACCAATGGCAGTGATCATATCCACTCTCACCCCGAAATAGCATCACTAGAGCAATAGATAACCTATTATTCAACAAATAAATTCAATATGATTAGAGAAAATCTACATTGCTGTGATAACAATAGAAATGCAGAAGTTGAGACAGACTAAAATACTCATGGCAAAGCAAATAACAGAATCAGTATTGGTTGATGTAGAGTGGATTATGCAAACAAATAACCAGTTTTTTTCGATTTCCTAGCAGGCCATGAGAACAGACATCTCTAAAGATCAAATTAAGATTTAGTTAATATAATCTCATGTAGCAAACTAATAATCTCTTCTCATATACCAAAAACAGCTGAATTATAATTCATGACAGTAGTTTTATTTGAGTTATGGTTAGGAGGATTTAAGAAAAGAACGAGTTCATATTCTCTACTGAGTTTTTTTTAATATAGTTCTTTATTAAGTCTTCAAAATAAACTGATCTTGGTACTCATGAGTATATTTTGAAAGCACAACAGATGAACAATACCAAAAAATCCAACAGAGAATCTAAATTCAAAAATAACTTACCCAACAATAAGTAAAATAAGAGAGACAATCCATAAAACATATTGGTAAGGCTTGTATTTTGACTTGAGGCGAACACCAGCTGGGAGACGTCGCTGTTCTAACCACCCAAATTGAGGGCGGAGCAGCAAAACAAAACCAAGGAGAAATCCTGTGAGGAATCCCCCAATATGAGCAAAGTTATCAACGTGGGGCAACATTCCAATGACAAGATTGATGACAATAATAAACAGCAGTGTGAACAAAGCAGCTGCCTGCAAAATGCAAAGAGAGGGTCAGGAACTTAGAAATATCATCTGAAATATACTATCCAAGTATTTCCCATATGTGCAAGTCAATAGGCCTAATTGATGAAAAGAAAAATAAAATACTCAGAAGACCATAACTAAAAGGGGTATTTATGAATTCAGTTTGAAGAGGGTACATAAAATTAACCTATATATCAAGATTCATGATGATGAACACAGGAAGTCGTCAAAATCTTTCCATAACAAGTCGTCAATAGTTTGAAGACTCTATACTCACCTTATTAGAATAGATACTCCAGTTTGTGATGAGTTCTGAAAGCATTGCTCCAAGAAGTCCAAAAAGAGCACCAGAAGCACCAACAGATATGTTGTTTCTAATGAATAGAGAAGATAGTACGCTCCCACCGAATCCAGAAAATAAGTAAATGATTCCTATCCTCACTGCCAACATTTTCACAAACTTCAGGCCATAATAACCATTCGAAGGTAAAATTTGAAGAACACAAAAGAAGATGAACACTTCCGAATGAGTGACCATGCTACTTTTTGTTCAAAATTTTGTGTATAATTCAAACTAAAACCTGGAAAAGAAAAACATACCAAACCCAAATTGTTGTTCAAGGCGAATGCCTATGAAGACTAGACTCAACATGTTTGCAGCCAAATGAACAATTCCTGCATGCAACCAAATGCAAGTGACAAGTCTCCATCCTTCATGGTGATACACAACGTCATACCACTGAAGTGCTCCCATCTTAGATAAGCTTAAAAAATGAAACAAAAATTAAATCAGTAAATATCTCTATAGATACTTGCCATTGCCAAGAGTTGGGGCAAAAAACTTCAATCTAAAATGAAAAAAAAAGTCATCACGGCCGAAAAATAGATGTCATTACTTCATTTACTTTATTAGTTATTTAACACCAAATACTAATTAATTACCACCTATAATTCGAGCAAAAGAGTAGAAGGATAAGGGTGATTTAGATTATCTATCACCAAGCATCCAGAACAGTAAAAAATGAGAAATAAAAATTTGTGATTGTATGATAAAAGACAGAAAATCCATCTATTAATTTAATTCAGGGTAATATGCGTGTTAGGAATCAGTTTTTTTTTCTTCAAAATTTGTCTTAACCTTTGTCCTTCAATTGTAGATAATGGATGAATTTCGTCCCTCGCCCACATATCTAAATTTGGAAGAGTAAAAATTCACAGATTATAACAGAATACAATGCTTTTACCTATAACAAGAACAAAGATCAATTTTGACAAAAAAAAAAAAAAAAAAATTTTTAAAAAAAAAAAAAAAAAAAAGAGGTCCTGAAACGCATTCTAACTTATCTGAATTTCCTTTATCAAAAATAAAATTTGACTTCTGTAAGATCAAACTTGACCACAAAGACAACAGTTCGAAATTCATGGCAGCAGAACCAAACCCAAACTCAACAACACAAGTAGATCACAAAAACCCCACACCCAATTCATGAAACGAAGCAAATTTCAGCACCCAACAAACCGAAACAAACCCAGCATCAACAAGCAAAAAAAAAAAAGTTAAACCAACGAGAAAAAAAAATGGTTGATCGAGCTCTTACGTAGACGAAGAAGGGCCAAACAAGGGATTCTCCCTAAGAGGCTGAAAGGAGAAGCGGCCCAGAAACGTGGCGACACAGTCCCCTTCAAAGGTGAGATTATTCCTGGGACAATCGTTGACATACATGGCCACAACGAAGACAACAACGTTAACCGCCACAAAAAGCGGCACGAGCCACGAGGTCCAGTGAACTTCTGGATCGTAAACATAGTTAGTAGGAGCGGCGGAGTAGGTGGTGGCGTTCTTGGTGGCTCCTCCACTCTCTAGATCTCTCCTCGCAGACGACATCGTTTTGGTCTCGAATTCTTGACTCAGGGAATGACGCGTTTACTTTGGAAGTCTCAAAAATTCTGAATGCTTCTACGCGAAATCTTTGGAAGCCTTAAATCTAAGAGTGAACAGAGAAAGGAAAGTGCGTGGAAGGGACACATCAACCATTAGTGGAAATATACGTTTCATTTCAGCTTTCCAACTAACACCTTCTTCTTCATCTCTGGTAAAAACTTTTTTTTTTTTTTTTTATTTTTTCAATAAACATTCATTCTTCTTCGACTAACACTTTTCTATTAAATGCCTTGTGGACGTCATTATAAAATTCAAATCTAAACACTCTTGATTCAATTTTCCTGATATCAATTGAATTATGCTTTGGATGTTATATAAGATTGTAAATCGTAAATAGAAAGGAAACAAAAGTTCTTGTTAGATTATTTTATCAAAGAAAAAATTTAGAAATTTTGAAATGGTAGGATAAACAAAAAGTATGATAAGATTTTATATTATGAATTTATATACATTAATTTTAGTTGTTCTAATAGAGATGAATATGAAACTTTGATAGGTGGTAAGATTCAAGTAGTACTTTGACTTGATTGTTTTTAATAGTTCTGAGATTGAATACTTTGTTGTCCAGATGGAGAAAATTCATTTGTCAAAATTATCTATGTTTAAGTAAGTTTTTAGATGTGAGAGTATAATGTGTATTTACAAAATTTCTGGATTATATGATATCTGTTGTAAAATAAAAGTTAATAAAACTTACCACCACATATATGATAATTAACAAATCAGCACATTAATATGGTAATAATATATATATATATATATATATATATATATATATATATATATATATATATATATATATATATATATATATTGTAACTGCTCAAACAAATATTTTTGTAAATACTGTTTAGGCCAATAATGCTAAATAGGTGATACTCTTGGGTATAATTGTTGGGTTGAGTAAATATCCAAACTCAAAATTTTGATCAGCACATGAAGTGAACTTGTTGTCTTTAGGATATGTCTAATAGTCTCACATGACTTAAAAGTCAAAGTCAAAGACAATCATTCCTCCTTCTACCCTCTAAGACACACTTTTTTAAGGTCAAAATCTTAAAAGTGTTATAGGCTCCAAAACAAACAATATCTTGGATGTGATGATTGACTCTAATAATGTTATCTTATTAACGTCGTATGTGAGACTGAAAACTATCCTCCTTATCTGAACATTGAACATTAGCTTTATCTATGAGATGAAAACTACCCTCACCCTTAATTGAGGGGCTTGTTCTAATATACCCAATAGTCTCACATCATCGAGAAGTCGAAACAAATGATAGTTTAAATAATTTTGTATCTTTCCACTTTCCGATGTGACTTCTAAGAACAAAACAGGTGACAAAATTCTAGGTCGCAAAGCAGACAATAACTTGAATATAGTTGACCCTTGCAATACGATAATTGTATTTAAAATATTTTTTATATTTTAAATTTTTACCTTTACAACTATTTTTTAAGAATGATCTTTTTTGTATTTAAAATATTATTTATATTTAAAATTTTAACCTTTAGAATGATGTTTACATGTTAACAAAATAAAATGATTGATATAAAAATATGTTTTTGGTCATTAACTTTTACTTAAATTTCAAATTAGTTCCTTTTTGAAACTTTTGACTAATTTAGTTTTTCATCTTTAGAAATGTGTGGATTTAGTCATTTTAATCAAATCTTATTAAGTTTCTTTTAACGTTTTAAATGTATTTCATCATAACATTTGGTTTGTTATTCATGTATTTCAAGAGTAGATAGACTAAATTGGATCAAAATTTCAAAGATGTAATAATTCAATATTTTCATGAAAGTTATAGGACAAAAACATATATAACCCTATAAATTATTAAAAAAAATTGAATATTGTAATATATTTAAGGGTTAAATGTGTTTTTTTGTCTTTTACCTGTACATGAAAATTAGAATTAGTCTTTTTTCAAAACTTTGGGACTATTCTAGTCCCATAACTTTGGAAATTCGTGGGTTTTAGTCATTTAACCAAATTTTGTTAAGTTTATTTGATGTTTAAAACATTTTTTATAATATTATTTCAATTATTTACCTCGTTTGGCACATTTTCGCTTCAGTGTTAACTGAGAAACACATTTCAAATGTCAAATAAACTTAACACAATTTGGTTAAAATGACTAAATCAACTCATTTCTAAAGTTGAGAGACTAAATTAGGTCAAATTTCGGAAAGGAACTCATTTTAAAAACTAAAAATATATTTAACCAAAATTTTTAATATACTATTAGAAATGTATTTTTAACACTTAGTAAATGGATAATACTAAAAATACTAGTTAATCTTATTAATTCGTTGTATTATTTCAAACTAAATATGTATGTTCAGGAATTTGAATTTTTACGGAGTTCTTTCAATATTACTCAACTATCAGAACTTGATTTGTGAATGTTAATAATTTTTTGGATTATAATATTATTTTATATTTATATTATTCAAATAAGGGTTAAATATGTTGTTGGTTTCTTAATTTTCAGGAAAAAATGAAATTAGTCCCTCTTCCAAACTTTAGATCAATTTAGTCCCAAACTCTAGAAATGTATGGATCTAATACTTTTAACTAAATTTCGTTAAATTTTTTTGACATTTTAAACATATCTCATGATAATATTTGAGTAATTTGACACAGTTTGACACGTTTTCGCTTCAATATTAAGTTAAATACTATCCTAAATTATGTTTAAAACTTCAACTAAAGTTAACAAAATTTGATTAAAAAGACTAGATTCATCACACCTAAAAATTGGAGGACTAAATTGGACTAAAGTTTTAACGAAAGACTAATTTCAATCTTTACCAAAAGCTAACGGATCAAAGACATATTTAACTCTTCAAATGATAATAAAGAAATCATTATAAATAAAGAAAAAAAAACATGTAAACAAGAGCATCCGTTAGCATGCCTAAGTGAACTTTGTAATGCTCATATTTAATTAATAAGATGTAGTAATTGAATTAACGAAAAAAAAACGAATTTAAAAGAGTTCCTTAAGCGTTATCATTACCAAATTTAAGAGTATTATGTGAAGTTAATTGGTTGGCGTGGGTGGGGGAGACTTGCTTTTGGTGGGGTGTGTTTGTAGTGTCACGTAAGAAAATAATGCTAATATTAGGATACAAGATAGAATTTTGCCTTTATAAAACAATTTTATTGTAAGTTAAGGAATGAAAAACAAATAAAAATATTACTTACAAAAGAATTGACTTTTAAGATTATGAAATGCCATCATTACTCTAAATTTTTTTTATCTTTTAGAAATTATCACACTGTTAGTTAATAAAAAAATTGTTTTTAAATCAGTTTTAAAAATCATTACAGTGGACAAAAAACTTAAATGTAATTAATTGAAAAAAATAAAACTTAAATGTAATTAAATGACAATGCTGAAAACACGGATTGCTTTTTGAAGAAAACATGCGTAACGCATCAACCATAATGAGTAGTGTTTTTTTATTCATAAACCAAAAAATTAATTAAAGGGACGATATTGAATAAAGATTTATAATGTGAATATATAATGATTAATTTCAATAAAAATAGAATAATAATATTATTTATTTAGTACTAGTAGAAATCGAGGTGTATATCATAACGTAGGTAATTTATATTTGTAAATTGTTAAGTTTATGTATAAAGTAAAATTTTTATTGATCAACGAAGTTAGTTATATATTTATAAATATGATGAAAAAAAAACAATTTTATTTAACATTTTAAAATAACGATTATTATAAAATAGTGGTTAACAATAATTATATTATAAATGATAAAATATAAATATAAATTATTTATGCAAAAAATGAGAATATTTTATATGTATACTAATGTAAATATATGACGCGCTATTATTTATGTTGGTATTTTTAATATATATATATATATATATATATATATATATATATATATTTATATATATATATATATATATATATAACATTATATTATTATAATAATATTTAAACGTTACATTTATAAAAGGTAAAATAAAATGAATAGAAAAGAAAATGTTGATAAATGAAAAAAATAGATTTATAGAAAACAAATAAAAATAACAATTAATATTTAAAAATTAAATAAATAATTATATTATAAAGATAAAATAAAAATAATAATTATAGATACAAGAGAGAAGAAATCACTTAAATATATAAGTATAAATTCTATATAATATTTATCTTTGATTTTAATAATAAAAATTAAATTTACAGGTAAACAATCTTTAACTGAATATTTTATGTGTTTGTGTCGCACAGTGTTAGAATGCTTGAAGCGACGCGAAAGGTCCAATGAGTCCTTGTCTTTGTTGGGGAGTAGACGTCACGTGACAACCACGTGGTATTGAAGCTGTTGACAAAACTCTATGACGTGTCAATTTTTAGTTGGGTGACAAAAACAGTGGATTGTGGCTGCGGCACACGGTATTTCACACGTGGGATTGGTATGGTTTCATGTAAAATATTTTAGGATTAAATATTTTAGTATTTAATTTTAGAGAAAATTAATTTTTTTTCTTAAAAATTTTGGTTAATTTTTTTTAAATTATATAAATTTAGTTATTTTAACTATATTTTGTTAAATTTATTTAACGTTTCAAATATATTCATAATAGCTTATTAGTTAAAGTTGAAGCGAAAATATGTTAAACTCTGTAAATAACTAAAATCTATCATGAAATGCAATTGAAACCTTAAATAATCTTAACAAAATTTGGTTAAATTGATTAAATCTACGCAATTCTAAAATTTGAAGAGTAAATTGGGTCAAAGATTAAAAAATAGACTAATTTTGAAATTCACTGAAATTTAAGAGATCAACAACGAATTAAATCCAATATTTTAATGTCATATATATTTTTTGTCTCTCACTAAAAATTGAAATTAGTTTTTTTTTTTCAAAATTTTGATCGATTTAATCTTTTTTTTTATATAAATGTGTGGATTTAGTTATTTTAATTAGAAACGTGTTCTTCGACTAATATTGAAACAAAAATATATCAAATCATGTAACAACTCAAATGTTATCAAGATATATTTAAAAATTTAAATAAATTTAACAAAATTTGGTATAAAAAATTAAATTCAAATATTTATAAAGTTTGAGACTAAATATATATGAAATTTCAGAAGAAAAAAGACTAATTTTAATTTTTACTAAAAATTAAAAGATTAAAAGCATATTTAACTTATATTTTATTAAATGTTAAATAAGTTTTAGTTCATAACCTTGAGGTAAAATTATTAAAGTTTGAAGGCCTATTACAGAAAATTTAGATCGAATTTCAAGATTAAAAATTTATTTAATCATTTTATTAATTAAACTTTTTTACAATAATTTACAAAATTTACAATTTTCGTTTTAAAATTTCTATTGTTTTTTAAAAATTGTCTATGAATTTTTCATATAAATTTCATTTCTTAATTTTTATTAACTTTGTTTAATTTTAAAATTAATATTCCTGACTTATTATTTTTGACATGACCAGTGGAAAGAGATATGTATGATATTTTTATTTATTATACTTTTCTTTCAAGATTTAACAAAAGAACATGACAAATGGAAAAGGAATGTATGATATTTTCTCTTTATTATACTTTCTTTACAAGAATAAAAAGAAGGTAAAAGTTGCATAACTTGTCAGATGTAACTCTACACTCATTCAAAGTACTTCTGGGATTGTCATTAAGATTAAGGATAATTAAAATTATGGAATTAAAATTTTAGAAAAAGGGTTAAAAACTAAATTATGAATAATTCAATAAACTTGAAAAAATAAATAATAGAAAGATGTTTGTAACTTTAGTTAAATCCGTATAAAATACTGGCACAATGAATTTGTGCGTCTTATTTAATTTAATTATTTTTTTTCATTTTTATTTAATGCACTACACACGAATTCTTAACCATTTTCCCTTTTAAGTGAGATTATGTTATACTCATCTCAGTATGATACCAAAACAAAATACAAGTTTTGATATTACAGTTAAATCTTTCAGATGAAGATACTTAAAAGAAAAAAATAACATCATTTTTAACTTGGAATCTTCCAACAATAAATTTATATATTTAAAAAAAATTATAATATCAATGAGCTATTATAAATATTTAAAAATTTTAAAATATTTTGCATGAATTATCTCTCATGTTATAGAAAAAAGAAAGTTTGTGGTAAATAATTTCCAAAACTTAAAGTTATTTTGATAATATATATTAAATTAATTAATTAATAAACAAAAAATAATAAGATTTTAATAATTAAAAAATCCATAATTTAACACAAAAATCTTATCTTAAAATACGAAGAAAGTTTGTGGTAAAGAAGTCCTAAAGTTAAAGTTTTTTAAAAATGTACTTTAAATTAAAAAATAAATGAATTAAGAAACACAAAAGTTAAAGATAATCAAATATTAATAACTTTAATAATTAAAAGTATAAATGTCTGATTTGAAAAGCCGATTTCATTAATTTGGTACAGAAATCTTAAACAGTAGTGATGACATTTGTCCAAAATTAATGTATTGCACGAAAATAACTTGACCTATATTACAAAAAATAAATTTTAAAAATTAGAAAAAAAAAAGTTTAAAAATAGTACGAGGTTACAAAATACATGTCATAAACATCAATCTAATAAAAATAACTTAATTTGAATATTTTTAAAAATAAAAGATTTAATTGCATCAAATAAGAAGTATGGGTCTATTTGAATTTTACAAACAAATTGTAGAAACAAAGTTGAATTCAACTTTATATTAATTTAATTTTTTTTTATATTTTAGAATAACTGAAAATACAATTAAATTGATGATAATTTCAAGAAAAAAAAATCACAAGATAAGGAAAAAAAAGTCATTATAATTTTCTTTTTCTAATAAACTAAAATATATAACAATTCATTATTATAAGAAATCAATCTTATTTTTTAATAATTTATTTTATATTTTTATATATTTTATAACAAATTCAAAATGTTTTTTATATTTATTCTTACTTAAACGAGTCTTAATCTTTTTAAAAAAAGACTCAGTGTGGTAAAGGAAGGTAAAGAAAGATAGAGAGAGAAAAAGAAAAAAAAAGAAGAAATCATAGAATTCTAGTTCTAGAGATAAAAGATAATCTAAATGAGACATATGTCCTTTTCAAAAATATAACAACTTAATTGATTAAATAATAAATATAGAAAAAATAATTGAATGAGAAACTTAAATATAAAAATTAAATTATTAACTAACTCAAATTATGACTTATAACTAATTTTTGTAAGGTTTATTCAAAATAGAATAATACACATGTATAAAAAATATAACAAATAATATAAAAGTACTTTGGTTTAGAACAAAAGATAAATATTTAAATTATAAATTATTTCAGAAGTTATTATATATATATATATATATATATATAATTGCTTCTTTCTAACATTGTTTATATTTATTTTAGTGGTGGAATGAATGAGAAACTTAAATATAAAAATTAAATTATTAACTAACTCAAATTATGACTTATAACTAATTTTTGGAAGGTTTATTCAAAATAGAATAACACACATGTATAAAAAATATAACAAATAATATAAAAGTACTTTGGTTTAGAACAAAAGATAAATATTTAAATTATAAATTATTTCAGAAGTTATTATATATATATATATATATATATATAATTGCTTCTTTCTAACATTGTTTATATTTATTTTAGTGGTGGAAATTTAAGTTACAATTAAACATAATGTATCTATCATAGTTTAAAAAAAAAAAGCTTGATTAGAGGCAGATTAATTTATCTTTGTCTAATTATATTTACATGAATTATTTTCTCATTGGTCAATTAAACATATCATTGATTATTTTTTACAATCTTTGTATGTTTAAGTTATTTGATGACTTTGTATATTTAAGTTATTTGTTCACGTGAAGTTTTAAGATTTATTCAATGATAAAGTTAGAACCGAGGATAATAAAGGTTGTGAGTTCAATTTTCTCACTAACACTTAGGAGTAGAGGTTGTGGGTTCAATTTTCTCATCAAGATCTAGGAGAGAGTTATAAGATTGGTTTAATAATAAATGTTGAAAAGAGAATACATGAGACTAGTTCAACTCCTAATATTAACATTAACATAATATTAACATTTATCCCCATTCATTTCAACTTTATCACTAAATTAAATTTATATCTTTAACTATTTCTTTTACTAGATAAAATTGTGAAACAATTTTTAGAAAAAAATTGCAAGGATTTATAGTATTTTAGAAAATAATGGCTACACATTATCTTCTTAACTATAGTGCCATGATTTTTTCATTCGGTAAAATCCTTAACTATAATAGATTTATTTGACTATTTTTCACCACTATAAAATAAATTTTGGACTCATTGGATTAATTAATTTTGAGTGGTTTTATGTTAACAATGAATGTTTATTGGAAATGCATTCTATATCATAATAAATCTAGGTTGTCATTAATGGATAATGATTTCTTCAATGTCTTTAATATAAATATAAATATTGACCCCTCGTTAATTGATAATGACTTATCAGATATTCCACTATAAATATGAGCTTTTGTTAATTGATATCGACTCATGACGTATAGACTCTCATTAAACGATATTAAATTGTCAAGTATCTCAATACAAATGTGGACTATTGGACTATCATTAAGTGATAATGACTTGTCGGGTATCTCACTATAAATGCAAGCAATAATGACCTGTCGGGTATCTCACTATAAATGTAAGTGATAATGACTTATCAAGTATCTTAGTACAAATGTCTACTTGTAACAAATTAACAATGCACCCAAAAGTGAACTTCTTTGTTAATAAAAGAAAGAACATAAGCAACAACATTGGGTAGCTTTGGGTAGCTTGAGAAAAACAACATTTTCAAAATACATTGTTATAATCGATTATCACTTAATTTTGATATGATTTTTTTTCTTCTAAAAACATGTTTTCTTCTATAAATTACGCAAAGCTTTATGTTTTCAACCACAAAAGCTAGATTGTGAAAATTAGCTTTGTCACATGCTTTGGAAAGGTGTAGCGTTTAAATTTGACTAGGTGTGATCTTAGGTGATAAGGTGTTGCTAGGTAAAGTTGGTTATCCTTTGTCTGATTCAAGAGAGGTGTCTTCATCTTCTATGGAACTCATAAAAGGTGTTTATCTCTTGTGGATTTCAAAGAAGGTGTTTATCCTTTTGTGGATTTCAAGGAAGGTGTTTCTCATCTCTTGTGGCTTCAAGAGGGTGCTTTCTTTCCTAAACTGTTCTTACTTCTATTTGTAATCTTAGTTTATTTTTTAGTGATTAGTTAATCACTCGCTTAAGAGTGATTAACAACTCGATGTAAGATATTTTTTATTTGAACCAGTATAAATTAACTTGTGCAATTTTCTCTCTCCCTACTACCTTTCTTTAACTATTGCTATTATAAAGGAAAATAATTTTATTGTAACTACCAGAATATATTCTAAACTTCCAACCAATGATAATCCTGCAATATAGAGTTGGTTATCTTAATTCTCGTGCTTTTCTTAACTCCCTAATCACCAATATGTTGTCAGGTGTCCTCGTTGAGCTGTATCAACAATTGACTATCTTATCCCTTTACTATTATCATTATCAATAGTAGTCCTAATTGTAATTGTTACAGAACTTTTATTAGAGATAATGAGTTGTCAAGTATCATAATAAAAATGTAGATTCTCATTAAATGGTAATAACTTGTTGAGAAATGTGGACTCTCATTAAGTGATAACAACTTATCAAGTATGTTAGTACAAATGTTGCCTCTCAGTACACAATAATAACTTGTCGGGTATCTCATTATTAATGTGGATTCTTATTAAAGGATAATTATTTGTCTAATATTTTGTTCAATACAAATGTAAGCTCGTATTAATTGATAATGACTTGTCTAATATCTTGATACAAAATAAAGACTCATTAATTAATAACGACTTTTATTTTTGTTGTGATTGTTAAATCAACTATGTAATTATTATTCAATCAGACACCTCTAAAATCACCAACTTTACATTTTAATGAAAAAAAGAAAAATAAGTAAAATTAAAGAATTTAGAAAATATTAAATATTGAAATGAAAAATAAAACATAAAATAATAAACTTAACATTTTAAAAAACATAAAAAATATATTTAAATGAATAGTTTTAAAGACATGATATTCCATATTCATATTTTAAAAACCTGTTAGTGAACGTCAACCAATTTTGTTAATCTACATAATATATACTTGAAAAGTCATCAAAATTATTTGAAACACAAAATATTAGATTAAAACTTAATGTAACCAAAAAAAAAATACTAAAACAAAAGGATTAAACAAACATTAACCTAAAATAAATATTATAAATAATATAACAATTAAAATAAATTATATTATACAAAATTATCTAAATAATAATATTCATAGAAATTAACATATACTATAGTTTTAACTATATAAATATTTAATTAACTAATCAAAGTATAACTAATAATTAATATTGTAAAAACTAATCGTGTGTTTTGGAATATATGTATCTCTATTTTGAAAATATCCTACACATTAAGAAAATAAATGTTAGAAAAAAAAAACCTACATCTTTATAAAACATCATATTAATGTTAACATTTTTATAAATGATCAAATGTAATTATTAGATTTTTACCTCTTAATCTACAACTTGTCTCATAATAAGATCAACATATATACTACGACAGGAAGAGTTTGTAGATATATATGTTTCTCTTGTAGTGTGTAATTTGAAAAAAAAAATGTTATAGTTGAATTAGAATGATAATATATTAGATTACCATACATTTTCTGCAATATATTGAGTGAGGACTATATATAAGAAAAAAACTTGCATAAACTTGTAAAGATGTTTTCTATTCCCTTTTGTTTTCGTCTCATACATTTGGCTAATTAAATTACTTGAAAACACACTTCTATAAAGAAATATGTCACTTCAAATAGTTAATTATAGTTCCTCAATAATTTTTTTTTTCAAAAAATTTAGATCCTAAGCTATTATAAACATGTAAAGTTGTTTTACTATAATATTTGAAGGAGAATAAAAAGAACTTAATCATTAGGTGCAATGAACTGGGACTCAGTTAAAAGGGGCTAAATTTTTGTTATAAACAAAAATATTATATATTTTTAACTTTTTAGTTTATTTGATTTAATTTAATTATAATTACATTCTTTCTTTATAATACAGAGAGCAGATGATCGTAATCAAGAATAGTAGCACTATATCAAATCTTAGAATATCAAAATTGTATATATGTTAATAAAAAAGTTATTATTTATTTTAATATCATATCTTTTTCCAGAGATATCAAATCATTTTTACCTATTTTATTGATTCCATTTTAATAATATAAACAAAGTATTCGTGATAACACTTAAAAACGTATTTTCATCTTAACACAGTCACCTCTCTTCTTTTCTCAGTTTAATAATATACAATGATTCATAACATTCTTTTATTTTAGAAGAAGAGGAAGACATGATTCAACGTAGAAAGTACAAAAGGTATGTATTTTTTTTGTTTACTTTTTGATTTTTTTGATATTTGAATGAATGTGTTTGTTTTGTTTACTATTATTGAAAATTGAAACTATAAGTTTAATTATTTTTTGGGTTTTTTATTCATGTTTTTGCCTAAAAATGTTAAATTGCTCTTTAAGTTTTTCTTAGTCCCACTTTTGTTCCAATTTTTTAAAATTTGATACAATTTGATTTTTTTTGTTAAATTTCTTGAAACAGATAATTTTTTTTTATCAAAATTGAAGTTGTCAAGAAGGATAATTTGCTTTATTGGTGTAATTAACATAATCTTTAATTTGTCAATTTTGATAATTTTGATGAAAAATCATTAATTCGTTTCAAAAAATTTAATGAGAAAAGACAAAATTGTATCATTTTTTCAAAAATGAAACAAAATTGAGACTAAAACAATTTAGATGACCAACTTCACATTTTTAAATAAAAACAAGAATCAAAAAAATAATTAAAAATTTATGTAAATATAAAAAAATACCAGAAGATAATTGATAATTTCATTCGAAATAAAACCTTATAAATATATAATAATAGTGCAAGGGTAGAATTTTTTGATGTAATGCTTTGTAATGCATGGAAGAACTATAATATTTGCCTGAATTCTTTGTCAAAATTCAGACTTTTTTTTTGTTATTTTATTTAATATTTAGGCAGTATAGTTATTTTTTTCTTGCATCCTTACAACTTTGCATGTCAATTCTTAATAGGAATAATTGAAAAAAGATTGGGGATTTGATTTCTAAGTTTCTTTTAAAAAATATTGTTACCCATAATTGATAAAAGAAAATATAAAAATTGCTTTTTGTGAATAAACATTTCTAGCCATACTTAGATTGTAGATTTGAACAAATGAAGTAAGAGTACAACATAGATTTAATTGGAAACTTTTGAATAATTGGTTGAGAGAAAGTTATTGTAAAATCATCAGATACCTGTATTCTAAGCAAATATAAAAAACAATCCTTCTTTCAAAAATTAATTTTATTTTTTGACAATATTAAATGATAAACATTTTATGCTATTATTTAACTATATTATATTAAATATATTACATAAAGTATTAAATGAGTAAACATTAAATAAGTAATTTTTAATGATTTACAAACTTAATAGTAAATGCTATTACATAAAGTATTATACTAATGTTAAGAAAAAAATTAAATGAAAAGAAATTAAAAAAAGTTAGGAGTGACAGTCTTATCATAAATCTTTCATTATTTTAAGAGGCGTTACACCGTTTAAGAAAGTTTTTGTTTTTTACCTTCTTAGAAAAGAGTGCAAAAATTATTTAAAACATAAAAAGAGGGGATTTTGTGATTTTCTTTCTTTATACACCTAATCTTCATTTATAGTATAAAATTATATTCAAATTCACAATTGCATGCAAATTAAGAATTCTTTTTTCATTTCATTTTTGCTTTTTATAAAATTAAAAAAAATAAACATAAAATTGAATATTTTGATTTTATGAATTACAGAGTCATATAACACATGTTTTTGTTTTTTCAACGGACCCCACTCATGGAAATTACGATATTGCCCTTGGGTTCAGTAGTCCTTGATAATTATCTCATGGTGCTGCTAGAAAGAGAAAAGAAACATAAGAAACTGTTGTCTGTTTGTCTGTGGGACCCACACGGCTTTCAGTGCTATATATATCGTCAATGTGTGAAGTAAATAAAACAAGTGAGTTCATAGAGAGAAAGAACAGAGAAAAAGCTCTCAAATTTAACAAGATTTTGAGAGAAAAACTCTGCATGCAATTCAGTGAAGAAAGAGAGGATCAACCAGAGTCACACACATAAACATTGGTTTTCAAAATAGGAATTGGGTTTTGAGTTTTGATCCAAAAGGTTATTTTTTTAATTACTCTATTTATTTCTTTTAAGAGAATTATATGTGTTTGAGGCAAGAATTATCCACAAATTACTAACTTTTTTTCTTCCTTTGAGTCTGTGCATGTCAATTCTGCTATTATCGGTTCACTTGTTATTAGTGTTGGATAAAAAAATATATTTATTTATTTAACATATGCGTTAATAATGTTTTTGTAATAGTAACATATCTTCTAATATTTTCTCTGTTATTTTATTTTCCACAGATCCCATTGAGAAAAAGTGTTGAAGGATCTCAAGGTATAATTTACTCCATTTTTTACCCAAGTTTATTCCTTTATAGTTCATTTTTTTTTTGTGGATTTTAAGAAATTGTTTTAGATTTGATACTTGCATTTGAAAAGTGGTGAATCCTGAATTTGTTTGTGGCTTTTCTGTACAAAGTCATCACTCCAAATTGTTGTGTTTGTAAGGATTTGGTTTTTAAGAGGTTTTGAGAAAATAAAAAAAGTTTTGACAAAGGATTTGTCGCGTCATTTGCGAAACACATAAAAGAAAAACAATTAAGAGCATTTATTTTAGTTTTTGTCTTTTTATTCGTCTATTTTGATGTGTATGGAAACTGGAGTTGGTAAAAATAATTTTGTCATTTTGCTACTGGAATCATTTAATTTTATTGAGAGGAGGAATGAATTACAAGTCATGCATGGAGCCTCAGAAGGAAACACTTTTTTACCTTTTACTTTTTTTGCATGCGTCAAATCTTTTTACCCAAATTAGTTTAACGTTGTGAACACTTGTCTCACATTCATTTAATGTCAAAACACAGATTGAAAAGTTACCTTCACAGAAGTAACCTTGACCATTCTTGAAACAGTATAGAGAACACTATAAGGAACATAGAGAGAGTACTTGCATGTTTTTTTTCGAGAGAGTAAACGTTTCGTGACCTTTTGTAGGGTTTGAGATTGAGGGTTTGTTCAGAAACAACAACTTGAATTGTGGTTGGTGGTTGTGTAAGAGTTGTAGTTGATAGTTTTTCATAGAATCACTTGATTGATACCCAGTTTTTTGTGGTTGAGCCGCTTCTTTTCTTTTGCATGCATTAAGAAAAAGTGCTTTATCTTGTATTTATCTACTGTGATTCATCTCCCATTTGGTTTAGAACCTTCTCTGTGTATCTTGTTTGGTTATTTGTTTTTGTATGGATTAAGATTTTGATTTCTTGAACATGTTGTGACTTTTGTTGTTGTTGTTGTTGTTGGTAATAATCAGATTATCACTGCAACAAGGAGAAATGGAAGGTCGTGGTGAAATGGGTATGATGGGAGAGAGTTTTGATACGAGTAATTTGCTGGGGAGGATCAGGGATGATGACTATGAAAGTCGCTCTGAAAGTGATAATTTTGATGGTGGATCTGGTGATGAACAAGATGTTGGCGATGATCAACCACAAAGAAAGAAGAAGAAATATCACAGACACACTCCTCAACAGATTCAGGATCTTGAAGCGTATATACAAAATATTTCAAACGTAATTCATATCATTCATTAATTTTTGCGTTGGTGATTTTTGTGTGTTCATTTGTTTTGTTGTAGATTCTTTAAGGAGTGTCCTCATCCTGATGAGAAGCAAAGAACCGATCTCAGCAAGAGGCTTGGCTTGGAGAACAAGCAAGTGAAGTTCTGGTTTCAAAATCGACGAACCCAGATGAAGGTGAGTTGAAAAAGCATTAAAATCACTTGCATTTCTTGAGAATATTATAGTAAGAGAATCGATTTTGGTGAATCAGACACAATTGGAGAGGCACGAGAACATGGTTCTGAAGCAGGAGAATGACAAGCTTCGAGCTGAGAATGGTGTGATGAAGGAAGCTTTGGCCAATCCTATCTGCAACAACTGTGGTGGTCCAGCGATTCCTGGTCAGATTTCATTGGAGGAGCACCAGACAAGGATTGAAAATGCTCGATTGAAGGATGAACTGAACCGAATCTGCACACTAGCAAACAAGTTCCTGGGGAGGTCCCTTTCATCACTGGCGAGTCCTATTTCTCTGCCACCCACAAATTCTGGTCTTGACCTTGCTATTGGAAGAAATGGAATTGGTGGTTCAAGCAATTTTGGCATGCCCGTGCCAATAGGGTTTGATATGGGTGATGGAGCTCTAGGCTCTTCAGCTGCAATGGCAGGTATGGCTGCTCGAGCACCACTGGGAATGATGGGAAACGAAATCCATCTCGAAAGATCTATGCTCATAGACATTGCCATAAATGCTATGGATGAACTGGTTAAGATGGCTCGACAAGATAACCCTCTTTGGATCAAGAGTTCTGATGGTAGGAATGAAGTTCTAAACTTTGATGAATATGCAAGAATATTTCCTACTTTTGTTGGATCAAAACCTGCTGGGTATGTGTCTGAAGCCACAAGAGCAACTGGAGTTGTATTAGCCAGCAGCTTGGGCCTTGTGGAAACTTTCATGGATGTGGTATGCTGCCTAATTTCTCAGTGTCTAATTTCATAGGGTTTATTAAAAATTTTGAGCATTAACTCATTGTATTTGTTTATTTCAACAGGATCGATGGTCTGAGATGTTTTCATATATGGTGGCTAGTGCTTGCCCTTTGGATGTGTTATCTGGTGGCACAAACGGAACGAGAAATGGAGCTTTGCAAGTGGTATATATAATACATATGTGTCTACCTTGTGTTTGATGTTTTGCTAGCTTGGCTCAAACTAATTTGGAAATGTTTTTCAGATGTTAGCTGAACTTCAATTGCTTTCCCCACTGGTCCCTACTCGTCAAATGAGTTTGCTCAGGTTCTGCAAGCAACATGCTGAAGGTGTATGGGTTGTGGTCGATGTTTCCATTGATCTTATCCGTAATGGTTCCAGTTCGCATCCATCAATGAGTTGCAGGAGGCTTCCTTCTGGTGTTGTTATTCAGGATATGCCCAATGGTTTGTCCAAGGTAAGTTATCTTAGGCAAATTTATAGTATTTACTAGTACTAGGTTAGGTTGTTGCTAAGGTAATTAATTTCACTGTTGTAGATTACCTGGGTTGAACACACCCAGTATGATGAGAGTGTGATCCACCAACTTTGTCGTCCATTGGTTAGTTCTGGCATTGGCTTTGGTGCACAGAGATGGATTTCATCTCTCCTAAGACAGTGTGAATGCTTGGCAATCCTCATGACCCCTCCTGGTCCATCTGATGACCCTACAGGTATATTCCATGTTGTCACTGTCTCAAAAACATAACTTGTTCTTGATTAATCCGATGAAGTTGAACTTAAACAATATCCTTTATATTATACCAGTCCTTAGCCAATCAAATAGGAGAAGCGTGTTGAAGCTGGCGCAGCGCATGATTGAGTATTTCTGCTCAGGGATTTGTGCTTCATCTGCACGCAAGTGGGATGTTCTTCACGTTGGTAATATTGCTGATGACATGAAAATCATGGCTCGAAAAATTGTGGATGATTCAAATGAGGGTGCTGGAATTGTGTTGAGTGCTTCAACTACTATGTGGTTGCCAGTGCCTCGACAAAGGGTGTATGATTTCTTACGTAATGAACAGCTGAGAGGGGAATGGGACATACTGTCCAAAGGTGGTCCAATGAAAGAGATGGTCCATGTTCCTAAAGGGCAAGACCCTGGAAACTGTGTTTCCATTCTTCATGTAAGATTTCTAACACAACAAGATTGTTGTTGTTGTTGTTATGATGTATCATTTAGCGTTGTTTTTTATCTGTTTTTGTGTGTAGCATATTAACAATGAGAGCAATGTGCTGTTTCTACAAGAGTCATGGAATGATGCATCTGGCTCAATGGTGGTGTTTTCTCCAATCAACATGCAGTCTTTGAACATGATGATGAGCTGTGGAGATTCATCATTTGTGGGTCTTCGTCCTTCAGGATTTGTTGTTCTGCCAGATGACAACAATGAAGGTGGTAGCTGTTTGCTGACCGTTGGATTACAAATGCTGCAGAATGACAACCATTCAGCCAAGTTCACAATTGAGTCAGTTCAAACTGTTAATTCTCTCCTTTCATGCACCATTCAGAAGGTGAAGGAAACATTTGGAGTTTCATGAACAGTTTCCGTAGTTATAAGAACTTATTTCTATCTCAAAAAAAAGAACTTTTTTTTTTTTTTTTTTTTTTTTAATTTTCTTTGCAAAGAAAACATGGTACTTGTATTCTGGGTGCATGGAGTATTGTTCAAGAGTAGAGGAAGAATAGGTTGAGACAGAAAAAGGTAGAGTCAAGAACGAACCAACCTGAAAAAAAAGCAAGCTGTTGCTTTGTTTTTGTGGTGGTTCGGGTATTGACTCGTTTACTTTTGTCTTAACTTTTACATATCAGTTACTCATATGAACCCTTTTATTTCCATAAAATGCTAAACTTTGATGTTAAAACTTTACATCTTGAGTGTACTTGATATATTGCATGTGTTGCTTTGTTATTTTATGTGGTTTATATGATACCTAGTTTTGTTCCTAATTTTTTTATTTATTTTTGAGTGGTAATTTATTGAGATAATTGATTTTAAAAAAAAAACCCATTGAATTTTGTGAAGAATTATTTTTATGGAACTTTTTGACGTAAATAACAGTCGGTTGATTGAGGAATAACTTGAAGAAAAAGAAGATAATGTCATTATTTACATAGAAATCATCTTTAGTTGTTGATTGCATTCCTTTAATTAGCAAGAATTTCAGAATTTCAGACTTTTTGACTTTTTTTTCTTTGCTTTTTTTGGCATATATATATATTCTTTGCTTTTATCGGATAAGTTTAAAATAAATTGATATTCCATTAAAAAATATTTTGATTTTTTTCTAGCTAATAAGAAATAATATCTTAAACTTTTTGCTTTTTATTGTTTGCTTCATTTTTATTTCATAACCTGTCGAAATAAATATGCCAATGTGAACATTATTCTTACAACAATTTATACATAGAATCATGTCTTTTCCTAAAACATTATTCTCATTGCAGTATTTTTTATAATGAAATAAATTGTTGAGTACATTGTGCCAATGATGAATAAATTATAGTTTGTTTAAGCAGGGAGAAAAAAAAAAAATTTTAGTAGCTGTAATGATGTTTTAACGGACTGTTATTTAAGTTTTTGTATTGATATTATTTCATAAAAGTTTATTTATTTTAAAACTGACATTATCTTATCTAGGCCAAACCACATGATATTGTAACTGCAACCAGTTACAAGATGTTATTTAAATGATTATAAATAACATTAAATGAATGAATGCGAGTATTTGGTAGCACATTTTTAATGTATGAGCGAGTTTTCAATTTGAATTTCAATAAAATTTGCATTTGAAATTTACAAGACAGTAGATTGGAGTATTCTAACATTTTTGATTACGTTGTGTTAGACCCACGAATTTACTGTTGAAATTAGAAGAGATGAGTGAGTGAAGAAACGATAGTTATTATTTACGTCTATCGATCCTCTCTCATCCGATATATCGTCCATTTTAAAGTTGGATTTCGTCATAATTTTATTCTTAAAAGTGCTTTGAAAGATAGAAAAAGAAAAAAGTATTTAAACTGTCTTATATATTGATTTCTAAACGATATGAGACTATCGAATATGATATAAACAAAAGTAGATTATATGATTAGGTCTAAAAAATAATAAATTCCGTTAAGATATATTTTGGAAGACTCAGATACCATTTTAAGAAATAAATATTAAATTTAATTCAATTCTTCAAAATTTATTTGTAAAACTAAATTTATATCCACTTATTTATTTTATATATTGTAAATTGATTTTATCTATATGGACGTGAGGTCCAATAAATGTTAGATTAATATCTCATCCACAATCCTTAGGCATTTTGACTTTTGTTCTCAACATTATCATTTTTGTTACTCTTACAATTTATTTGACTTTTACTTCATATATGGAAATTACAATACTATTACCCTTTGGGTTTGATGGGATCGGTAATGAGTTACCCAAATAACCATGTACTAGCAAATCCATATTTTAGGATAAGAAAAAGGATCATCTAGAAAATTATTATTACTAGCAAATTCATATTTTAGGATAAGAAAATGGATTCTTTAAAAAAGTACTAGCAAATCCATATTTTAGTATAAGAATAGAGATCCTCTAGAAAAGTAAGATGTGTATGATCGTTCAACAATAGAGGCTATTGTACATGGTGGGAAAAAAGGTGCTTTAAACCACCGAATAGGTTGCTGCTTGGAAAGTCGAATACCCTCCAACTTTAGAGACAAAGCAGGCAGTGCAAACTTTAGACCTGACATGTTAGTAAGGTTAATCCGAGTATACTCCAGTAGTCTAGTCCAAATATAACCCATCGCATGAACCCTCATAGTGAGCATTAGTTACGTAAATAGGCAACGTGGAAACAAGAGGTTATAATATGATGACTAGCTGAAGACAAAGTCGAAGCGACTTCGGCACAAGAGCACAGAATGTCTCTGATAAATAGTAGTGAGTGGTATACAAATCTGAACTGGAAGATAGAATGGTAAAAGGAGAATTAAACTAATTAAGCACAGTTAACAAAACCTAAAACCAACTAAACACTGCAAACCCTAGGCCCATAAAGTTGGGTCCATTAAAGTAGTATAAAAAGCATTATTCACGAGGTAAAATGTATGCTATTTTTTACTATTCTTGTCATTCATGACACTGACTTGAGCGTCAAAATGACTTTGCGGGCTCCACCACCAGCAGGACCTCTCATCGCAAGAGTATATTTTGGCCGATATAACTTGTGTTTTGTAGTGAAGAAAGTGGACGTGTGCATTTGAAGGTTCATTGACCCCGATATAACTTGTGTTCGCGAGTATCTCTTTACTCTGCAGGAACAACTATCATTGTCCCCTTCATCTAAATACTATATCTATGAGTATTGAGGTTTTGGATGAGATCTTATTAAAATCCAAAGATTTCACTAACAAGACGTTAAGGTTGAGGAAAATCTTTTACTTAATGTTGTGTTCACTTGGAGGAGAGTGATTGAGAGAGAGTGAGTGGATGTGTTTGAGTTGATTTAAGAGTGAGATTTGTGTTGTTTTTTTTAAAGGATTTAGAAGTGATGTGAGTAGATTTAGAAGTAATTTTTGTGAAAGTTTGGGAAAGATTTGATTGATGTGATGGATTAAAAAATGTTTTATTAGAAGTAATAATCAAATTACCATTTAGCCCTTAGTTAAATTAGTGTTGTAAATTAATTTGTTAATTTTTTTAAACACATCAAACGAAGCAGCCATGGCGGAAGGGAGGAAGATCGGATCTGAAAAGGACACAAAACAAGTTGTATCCGATCCCATAGAAGGTATCCGATCCACACCACACTCGTATCCAATCCACAACCAAATGTATCCGATCCAAGCTGGCTGGGTTCGATCCACTCACGTATCTGATCCAAGCTCCCTGGATTCGATCCACTCACTCACGTATCTGATCCAAGCTCCCTGGATTCGATCCACTCACTCACGTATCCGATCCAAGTTGCTTGTATTCGATCCACTCACTCACGTATCCGATCTAGCACAATGGGATGCAATCTTTCACTCAGCATCTGGTTTTCTCCGCCACATGGGATCTGTTTTCTCTGCCACATGGCTGCAACTTCTCATGTTGCAGTGAGGATTGGTTGCATGGCACGTGAGAGAGATGAAAGAGGTAAATATGTAATACCCTAACCCATTCCCAGCAAATCATCGTGCTATACCCGCGATTTAAAATGTGATGGATTCCTCCCCATACTCACTCTACCATCTGCGCACATACCCTTAAGCGAACATCATATTCATTTTTATTTCTTTCCTCGCATTTCATCTCTCCTTAAAACGAACACAGTGTAAGGAATAAGAAGAAAAAAAGTTAGATATTTTTTCAATGATAAATCGAATGTGTTACTAATCGGAAAGATATTTTTTCCTACTCCCGACCCTCCTAAGCTAGAAAAAATATCAGCAACGTGCAATTTAAACAATAATATTTACCGATTAAAATTTAAGTTTTTCTTTTATTTGTAAAAGTTAAAACTTTCAAAAGAAAAGAAAATAGTGAAGGAAAGTATAGATTTGATTCATATACATGATTTTACTATTTTTAATATCTCATTTGTAAAAGTTAGAAGTGTAAAAATATATGGTTATTTTCCGAACATTGATGTGTGCCAAAGGATACTAGAATGAAAATTGAGGAGTTTCTGTACTGATATTTACTGATACAAAAATATATTGAATTCGAAGAACATTTTTTTTGATAATGGGGGCAGTCAGTTATCAAAGGTAACTATTTCAGAGATCCTAATGGTAATGTTACCAAAATTGAGTTTGAAAATACAAAGACGTTTGTTTGATGCCACTATTGACATGGTCAATCTTTATAAGTTGTAACGTGCTCATTTTCTTATCATTGTTCTTTTGGGTGATTGATTTTTCAGTTAAAATATTCAGTACACAATTGAAAGAGATAGAATATCTCATTTCAAGCATTATCCCTAATCCAATTTAACTACTTTGTTCAAGTTTTTTTTTTCCTCTTCACTGATAAGTTATCGATGAATAAGGTGAACATTTAATTTCATAATAAGTAAGATGACATTTAATAACTTTCTGTATAGGTTGATGTTAATAATGTATTTAAGTTATTTTGGGCTAATTGTATTTAGGGTGAAGAAGATTAAAATGGTTAACCATCAAGCCACAACAATTCTTTTACCAAGACCAAAAGTCAAAATGACATGATATTGGATGCATGGTAGCCAGAGTCCGTAGTTTTATCAGACAATGATACTATCTCTTCCATTGTTTATTTCGATCTTTTATGTGATTTAGTGTGGATCATTGATTAATATATTACTATTTTTTTAAGGGTTAAATATGTTTTTAGTCCCTTAACTTTCAGTAAATTTTGAAATTAGTCAATTTTGAAACTTTGAACCAATTTAGTCATTCATCTTTCAAAACACGTGAATTTAGTCATTTTAATCAAATTTTGTTATATTTATTCGATATTTCGTATGTATTTCAGGATTATATTTGAGTTGTTTATACTATTTGACACATTTTTACTTTAATGTTAAGTCAAATACTATTATGAAATGCACTTGAAATGTCAAATAAACTTAAGAAAATTTGATTAAAATGACTAAATTTACGTATTTCGAAAGATAAAAGACTAAATTGATCTAAAGTTTTGAAATGGACTAATTCCAAAATTCACTGCAAGTTAAGAGACCAAAAACATATTTAACTCTTTCTTTTAAAAATCAATAACCTATACTAAGCCACATCAGTTAAAAGAAATGAGAGTCAAAATATAATTTTTCTAAAAGATTTTCAAAGAGATAAGCAAAATTTCTGTTCTTTTTGGTAAAAGATTATATCCTTTTACTCTGTGCACTACTAGTACACAGGATAGAGAAACAGAATCTACGAAAGTGGATTTGTGTAGTAAATGAAAATAAAAGTAATTTTTTTATTCTATTGTAAGACAATCTTACCTCATTCTTAGTAGTAAATATCAATAACCCTCCATTTTATAGAGAAACATCACTCAAAGATTTCATAGCTTATTATGATGACAAAGGACTTGAGGGAAATTCAGCTCTAAACCATTTTATGATAACACAGTAAATATGAAGTGTAAGTCTGATTATTCATTGGTTTTAACAATCACTTCCTTTTTAGTTATATCATATCTAAATATGATGACTATTTTGCATGTCATTGAACATGGAATCCAACATTCCAAAAAGAGTAACCACAATCTAACATCAACACATGCACACATTTGATGTTTGTAGTATTTTGATCATTTTCAAGCACATTAATTATGATATTAAACATGAAATTCATAAACTTCCTTTTCAAACATTGAGGAGATTCCATGTGCCTGATAAAGTTATTGCACTGAAATGTTGTTTTGATTTACATTAGAATTAGGTTGATTAGTGTGAAGTATGGAAAGAAGAAAGGGATCATGATTGAATAAACTAATATAAGTAGTTAATTTTTAGTAACTACAACTAAAAACTTAGTTCATAGTTCAATGCTAATAGTTATAAAGAAAAGTAACTACAATTAAAGAATGATTACTTCATAAAGGTAATTGACTCTTATTTTATGCAGAAATCATGAACGAAACATGTTACTTTGTAACTTCAAATCAGAATACTTCCTTAAAAATTAACATTCCATATATTCAACTTGCTTCATCATTGATTTTACATATATTTTAAGATCCGTAATTCTATTTAATACATTTAAATTAAAAATCTTCATAGATTGTTATCATAAAGTAAAGACAAGAAAATTGTTTACGTTTGAATAATGAATCTTGTGACCTTACATTGGTTAAACGTTTCATTCATGAAAATTTGATTGAGCAATATTGCTGATTTTTCAACCAGCATTTATTTTGTACTTTTTCTCCGATGATGTCTTTGATTGAATTATCTAGTCAGAATTTGTGTCTTGGAGCATCAGCCTTTTTGTTTTAAGCAACTTTAATCCTTCAAAAACCCCACTCACACATCTTATTTAGACTTTTATAGTTTTTGTTACAACAATGTTTGATTAAAAAAGTTGTTTGTCTTTGTCAAGTGAGTGGGTGATGAACACAGTATGCATTACTATCACTAAACGTAAGCAGTAATAAATAATTCAAACGTGGTTTTCTACATTCTTTTTCTCATCACTTTTTCATCCTCCAATCTCTATTTATTCCAAATTTCCTCATCTAATCAATCATCATCTTCTTCTTCTTCATTAGTCCTTTGCTACACAAAGACATCAAAGACTCATCTTCGTCCTTCCACAAAACAGATTCATCATATTCTTCAGGTAAGAACACTGAAATGTTAGTGATGGTATATATATATACACTAAACTTTGGTAAACTTTGGTGTTCGCAGTTAAAACTTTACTTCTTGAGTGTATTTGATGTTGCATGTGCTGCTTTGTTACTTTATGTGGTTTACATGATACCTAGTTTTGTTCCTACATTTTTAATTTTTGAGTTAAATATAGTGAAATTTGGAATTAGTCAATTTCGAAACTTTAGACCACTTTAGTCCTCCATTTCCCGAAATACGTGAATTTAGTCATTTTAATCAAATTTTGTTAGATTTATTTGATATTTCGTATGCATCTCACTCAGGATTGTACTTGAGTTGTTTATATTGTTTAACACATTTTTACTTTAATGTTAAGTCAAATACTAGTATAAAACGTGCTTGAAATGTCAAATAAACTTAATAAAATTTGATTAAAAGAACTAAATCCACTTATTTTGAAAGATGAAAGACTAAATTGATACAAAATTACATATTTAACCCTAATTTTTTTAAAGTTAGTAATTTACTTATATAAGGTGTTCATTTAAAGAAATCCTATTGAATTTTGTGAAGAACAATGTTATTTGTTAACTTTTTCACGTAAATTACAGTTGGTTGATTGAGGAATAACTTGAAGAAGAAGATAATGTTATTATTTACATAGAAATGACCCTTAGTTGTTGGTTGCATTCCTTTTAGCAAGAATTTCAGACTTTATGACTTCTTTTGCTTTGTTTTTTTTTTGGCATGTATATATCCTTTGCTTTTATCTGAAAATTTTTAAAAAAATATATTTTGAATTTTTCTAATAAATAATATATCTTAAACTTTTTGCGTTTTATTATTTGCTTCATGTTTACTTCATGACCTGTCTAAATAAATATGCCAATGTGAACATTATTCTCACAAGAATTTATACATAGGTAGAAACGTGTACATCTTTGCCTAAAATATTATTCTTTCTTGTAATGAAATGTCTAATTCTACACATTGTTGAGTACATTGGCCTATTATGAATAAATTAGAGATATAATAAAACTATAAGGCATACAATTATTTTATATATTATAGTTTGTTTAAAGGGGGAGAAGAAAATATATTTTAGTAGCTGTAATTATGATTTAATGGATTGTTATTTATTTTTTTGTATTGATATTATCTCATAAAAGTTTATTTATGTTAAGACTGACATCATCTTATCAGGCCAGCCACATGATATTGTAACTGCAACAAGTTACAAGATGTTATTAAATGATTATAAATACAATTAAATGAATGAATGGGAGTTTTTATTAGCACATTTTTTATGTAATTGTGACTGTATTTTCAAATTGAATGTCCATAAAATTTGGATTTGAAATTCTTTGACTAGTGAATTTACAAGACTCAGAAAATTGGAGTATGGATGAGATGTGGGTTTGTGGTGTAATCTAATCTCTTCGTTAGCGTGTGTTTGGTTTTTCCGAAAAGCAGATATTTCCTATATAT
>Ga0209589_1001286_pt1 | contig 40863 bp, 17 predicted proteins | sample CowpeawhiteBW_FD_187525 | JGI IMG/M metagenome (GOLD analysis project Ga0209589, IMG submission 187525) | Root nodule microbial communities of legume samples collected from California USA - Cow pea white BW (SPAdes) (version 2) | ecosystem: Host-associated > Plants > Roots > Nodule | place: USA...
CCTTTTCACTATTTTACACTTACTATTTTGAATTAAATAAATGTATATAACAAAGCTGTTAATTTTAATTTTTTATTTTTTAACTAATTTTTTTACTTTTTATGTATTTCTAAATAAATGTATTTTAAAATTAATTTTTTTATTTCAGACTAAGTAACAATATCTAAATGACTTTGATAAAAAATTTCACAGATTTAAGACACATGAAAAAATCCACCTCAAGTCGGTAAAAAAATTAGTTTGATAAGAGGAAGTATGAGTATTTCAAGTGTGTGTATTCGATGGAAAAATACTAAATATACATTTATAGAATCTTTTAGATGTTGAAGGATATGATAAAGTAATGTAATAAAATATTAACCACTATTAATAAAATAATAATTTAATGAGACACCTTATTTGACAAATAAAAATATATAAACATTTAGTATTAAATATAAGACGCACTCATATCATCAAAATCTTTTATATGTAAATATCTGTTTCAAAAGATATATTTTAAAATATTTTGTAATGTTAATTGAACTTTATTGGGCGGCTTTTCTTTAAATCAACCATAGTGGTAGAACTTTCTTATTTGTAATTAGGCTGTTTTGACTATTTTTGAAACATGTGCAGTAAACACAGACCATATTTGGTTATTCATTTCATTTTAAACAAATCCTAATTACTTTTGTAGTTTCTACCACGGAAACGCGTGTCCCAATAATGTGCCTTTAATTTCACACAGAGGAGCTTTGTATTCTTAAACTCTTTTCATTTGATTAGTTTATTTTTCAAAAGGAGTATCATTACACACGTAATTAGGTGAAGCAGATGATCTTTTCTCTTTTTTATCCTCACTGGTACGTGTAACTGTACAATGCACGGTATGTTTTCTTTTATAACTTTATTTAATATTTAATAATAAAAATAAATTTTATATAATTAATTATTTTTATATAATATATTTTGAATTAGAATAATAATAATTAAAATAATAAATAAAAAAGTTATTAAAATGTTGTATCCAATATATAAAGGAAATTTCCCTTTTTGTGTCAACATTTCAAAATACCAAATTTACCTTTTGAATATAATAATTTATTAAATTTTTAAAAATTGGCAGTTACTTTTACAAACTTTTTATAAAATCGGTTATATCTGCTTCTTCTCTTCTTCTTTATGTCTCAATGGTTATTCTTTCATCTGTTCTGATATATTTCACTTTATTTTTAATAAATATAATTTGAGTTTATATATTAACTTAATAACATTTCAATATTATCATCTACTAATATAATATCACGCATATTTGAAAAATACATACACAGGCGCTAATAATGTATGTGTTTATGCTATAAAATACATATACATCTATAATAATATATAAAGAGGATTCCTCCTTTTGTGTCCACTTTTCATTTTTCAATTTTACCCTTAATTATTATTTTAAAAATTAATTATTTTATAATTATTTTTTTAACCATTTTTTTAATTTTTTTTTATTTTGACCGTTATTCTAAATATATTTTTTTTAACAATTATTTTATTTAACAACTATTTTAAAAATTATTATATATATTTTAAAAATAAATATTATTAATTTTATAAAAATTAAAAAATCGAATACACAGGCGCGACATGTGTGTTCGCTAGTTATTTAATTTTTTTATAATGGTCTGATATAATTTAATTTGTTAAATTGAAATAAATTGGACAAATAAATAATTGTATATAAAAGTTATTATATATTATTTATAATAAGTTATTCAACATTTGTTTATAATAAAAATTTAACATTTATTTATGATACACGAATAAACTTTTCAAATAAATTCAATAGTTAAAAATATTATATTAAAATTATTGTAATAAGTAGTAATTTGAAATAATTTATTTGAATTCATCAAACTAATACTTAAATTAACTATGGATCATTTGTAAATATTTATAAAGTTTGTATTTCATTCAATAAGTAATTATGAAATTAAATTTTAGAGAAGATAAATAATAAATACTGTACATTACAAATAAAATTAAAATTTATTTTTGAATAAATTTTCTAATTTTTCACTCAAAAGATAAATTTAAAATATTTAAAAATATTATATCTTTCTTCTAATAAATATAAGAGTCTTGTTAATCAGTGTTCCTAAGGATACTGGTTAAGGGTGATTAATATGCATTAAAACCTACAAAAATACATAATTAAGTGTGATATTAAATAAAATATGATCTAATAACTATTAATACAATTTTATTTTATTTAAAAGACAAAAATGTTTATAAATATTGTGCATGTGTGTTTTAATTATATTTTAATGTTACTAAAAATTAAATATAATTAAACATAAGAAAATTTAAATTTTCAGAAAAAATCAAAAAAAAAAATAGTGTTTAACATATAAAAAAATTTAAAAAAAAATTAATAGAAATATCTTTTTTACTTTTTAGTATAAACTTTACAAATTTCAAAATTTTATATTATATCAAAAAATTATTATTCAAAAATTTAAAATATTATTTTTGTTTTTATAAAATCTATTATATACATTTATATTATTTTAATTAATACACATGATTATTACCATTTTTAATATAAAAAAATAAAAATAATGCATATTAATTATTTCTTAACCATAATACCGGTTAACATTCTCCGTATGTAAATTGAAATACATGGCTATAAATACGAAAACATCAAAATTTCAGTTGAATTGAAATTTTGTTGGTATAATATTATGGATAACAATAGTCGTGTGGGCTGACTTATAAACATGAGAAAAAAAAAAAGTGGAATATGGTGAGTTTTTGAACTTATTAATGTTTTGATCCATTTCGTCTCACTAGTAATTTGTATGACCAATAACTAGACCAGGTAGACTAACTCACATAGTCTGATTAAATTTAGATTGCAAGTTTTTAGTATCGGATGAAAAGACAAGTATTTCATGGTACAGAAAGAGTTACGTGTAATGTATAAATATAAGAGTTATTACTTATACGTTATTCAAAATAAATGTGTAAGTAAGCCTAACCATTATTATTATTTAATTTTTTTTTCATTCAGAGCAGTTAGTACTGTATTTATCATTTAAATTAATTAAATTTTCACTGAAATAATATACTAATACATCAAACAATAAATAAATCAAATCAATGAGATTTTTATTATTTTTAAAACAATGTGACGTTAACATATCACTAAGAACCCAACAATTATAATCAAGAAAAAGTTTATCTTTATTTTTTTAATAAGAAAATAATCTCTTGAATAAATAGTATTTATCATATAGAAGATTTTATTGTAGAACAAAATCAACGCAATACTCTTACATTACAAAAGGAGGATATTTGTATAATAAAACCACAGTGATTAACACAACATAAAACAAATGACAAAAGAGAAAGGAACAATAACACAATAACAAAGCCATAACAGTGTTTCTCAAAGCAACAAAATAGAACAACTAATAATAAACAAATCCAAATACCGAGTTCATCAATGCTGACAGTGCTTCATTGTAGCTTAATAGGTCATTCTATTACCTTGCAGTTGATCACTTTTTAGTCTTCTTTTTCACAAATCATAAAACCCTAAATACATAAGATAATAAAATGCATTAATTATCATAAAGTGAAATATTGTCCAAAATAGTCTCTGGCTAGGAAATAAGAAAAACCGATGTGTCAAATATTGTGGAAGAAAGAAGACACTTTTTATGGGTCTACACTAAGAAAGAAGACACTTTTTAGGAATACGTATGCTTAAGAACAATTAAAGTAAATTATAAAAATTATGCCTAAATTTTAAGAAAATTATCATTGAATAATAATGTATTTTTAACATTACTTTTTCCTTCTCATACGTGAGAGGTTAGTTTGATTGACTAGAAATTGACCTGTAATTTAGTCTAAGAACTATTAAACATATTGCAATTTTAATATGTCTTAATCCTTAACAAGTAAAAAATAAAATAGATAAAATAATAATAATAATAATAATAATAATAATAATAATAATATTATTATGTGGAAGTCTATTATAGTTATGTTAGAGTGGATATCTAACGGAAAAACAGAGTGCTGCAAGTCTAATATTTCCTTTTCATTCATTAACCATGCCAATATGTTTGGAGAAAAACAGAAAACAATGTGTTTTTCAAGATTAAATAACAAATTAGTTTCCTTAAAATTCAAGTATGATTTTGTATTTCTCTATAAATAATATCTACAATAATATATAATGAAAATTTACCACTTAATACACTTTAAAATTTATTTTTGATTATAATTATCTTTTTTAATATATAATACACATTATATTTAACTGACTTTTTTGCCACAATTCCATCTATGTTTTTTTTCTCTCTTTTTATTAAGACAAAATAAAGCGTATCTTTTTATTCTACTATCTAATATTAACATAGATTATTTTTTACACTTTTAAAAAAAAATGTGAAAACTGAGAACGTTTCTATTTTCTCGCTAGTATTAATAAAATTTATTAAAATTACCGAATTATTTGAAATTATTAAATCAGATATTATATTTTATATAAACACTGACATTAAAAATAATTAATTTTTAACTTAATATTTGTATTATCACCCTCAATAAAAATGGAATTCAATTAATATTGGTGTGCTTAATTTATTTTTTTAATCAAACCAAATTTTATTTAGTATTATATTTTATAAGTTAATGTAATTATATTAATGAAATTAACTAAATTATACTTTTTTTTCGAAATATTTTATTTAAACTTTACTATTTAGCATCCTATTAAGTGTATTTAACTATTATAGTAATGAATAATATGTGTTTTGCATCCTGTAAAATTTCAAATAGATTAAATATATTCATTTTATTTTATTTTTCTCTTTAAAATTGAAACATACTAATTTTATAATTAAAGGTTTTCTTAATTTGATACATAATGAACACTGTGTAATAGGGTTGTTTGTATAAGTTTTTCAACTATATTAAAATATGTACAAAATATATTTAAAGTTTGAAGGATAAAAAAAATCTGAAGAACATATTTAATTTTTTTAGAATTTTACAGAAATACAAAACGTATTTGACCGTATAATAATTAATTCAAACTTACGACAACTGAAAATAAAAACGTGAAAATAAGTATTCTATACTTGTCAACACACTTAAAAGATAAGATTTGATTTAGATAAATTTATCTATAAATACTTATCTCTAAATACTGGCAAGAAAATATAATAAAAAATAATAATTAAGCCTTTTAAAAGTAATCAACTTATACAACTTACTTTTTCAAGAAGTTATAGATAAGATTTATTTTAACAAAAGTTAAGTAAATAAATTAATTTTAAAGCATGCAAAAAGTTCAACTCATTTTAAGAAAAAAAAAAAAAATCCTAGTTCAAGTTTTTAGAGAAATATATGCCAAAGACTTTGAACTAAATAGAAACTCAATAAAGAGGTTTCACTCACCAGTAGGTATATGTCTGACCTCAATCATAGGCGTTCATTTTGACGAGTATCATGACATGAAGAAATTTGAAATAAGCTTATGAAGAAATTTGAAGTAAGCTTGCCTCCATTTTGTATTAAAGAAAATTGCACAAAAAACTCCCAAAAAGCCCGTCACATATCCGGACTCCAATCCAATATAAAACCATGACAAAATTTCATGTTTATCCTCATCTTCATCTATTGGCTTTAAGTCTTTAGATTCACCATCTTGCCAGCAGATTTTGGCAAGTGGAGGTCCACAAAGACCAGGATTGCCAATATAGTAGATTGCATCAAACCCCTGAAGTTGTGTGCCGGATGGAATTTTTCCAGTGAAATTGTTGAATGATAGGTTTAAGAATCCGAGAAAGGACAAATCAGCCAAGCTTTGAGGAATTTCACCCTGCATTTGGTTTGATGAAAGATCAAGGGACTCCAAGTTTCTCATGTTGCCAATCTCATATGGTATTTTCCCCGTCAATTTATTGTGAGACAAGTTTAGAGAGTGCAATCCAATGAGACTGAACATATGGGGAGGTACTGTTCCGAACAAATTGTTCCTCGACATGTCAATTAAGGTCATGAAGTGCAGGTTTTTACCGTAGTCTGATACTTGACCTTTTGTAACCAGCTCAAGATCGTCGTTCTTGAAGTAGTTAAGGGAACAAAAATAAGCAAAGGAAAAAGTAAGGCTGCTCTCTGAAGCATTGTTGAAAACTAAAGATGAGATATTATGTAGGCAGGTGGGTATTTGTCCTGTGATTATGTTGTCAGCAATATCCAAAATAATGAGGGAAGATATTTGGCATATCTGTGTTGGAATGGTACCACTAAAGTTATTAGACCTTAGTTGGAGAGCCTTAAAACCATGTGGAATCCAATTTGGTATATTTCCCGATAAGTTATTTTGACGGACATTAAAGACCAACAAAGAGTGACAATTTTGTAGCGAGGTAGGAATCCTTCCATACAGATTATTCTCATGCAAATGCAGTGAGGCGAGATTACTTAGCAAGCTCATTGAGGATGGAATCTTGCCAGTCAGATTATTTCTTCCCAAGTTAACATAAATAAGTGATTTCAAATTCTTCCAACAATTTGTAAGCTCTCCAGACAAATGATTGCCAGAGATGTCTAAGTAGATCAAACTGCCTTTTCCATTCAACATCTTATGATCACACAAGAGAGGAAAAATGCTTCCAGATAATGAGTTATTGGATGCATCGAAAATGGCCACATTAGATGATAATCGAGGCAGGAAACCTTTTAGATCATTTGATGATAGACTAACGAATGAAGAGTTCAACAACACATTTGACAGGTTCCCAACTATCATATTGTATTCTAAATCGAGATTAGTCACTCTTGATACAAAATTCCAAAACTTGCTTTTGGCCACAAATGATGAATCAAAAATAGATAAACGTTTAAGATACCTCTGCGTATACAACCACTCTGGAAGGTTAGGACCTGCAAATTCGATAACCAATCGTTCAAGTTGAAAAGGTGGAACCCATTGCGGATCACAATCAAATACTAATGGTGGTGATGAAAACATAATCAATACCTTTAATTTTGACAATTTGGAAAAATATCTCTCAGACACAACTCCCGTGAATTGGTTTGAACTAATACTCAAGAGAATTAAGGATGATAGATTTCCCAAATTTGGGGGAATGGATCCAGAAAACATGTTACCTTTAATAATAAGATATTCTAGATATTGGAATTTGCCAAACCAACTAGGAATGGGTCCGTCCAAATTATTCTCTTCCAAGTTCAAGTATTCTAGTTGCTGAAGATTTAACAATACCTCAGGTAAGTGGCCTCTTAAAGAGTTGAACCCAAAATCTAAAACATAGATACCACAACTAAGATTGAATAACCATTTAGGCAACTCTGAGCCAAATTCGTTGTTAGAAAGATCAAGAACGTTGAGTGCAGTAAAATTAGCATGTGGAAGAGATGGACTAAAGTCTTTAAGTTGACAATTAGACATCAAGAGTACTGAAAGTGACGGAAGCATAGTCATTGATTGAAGCCAATTAGTTTCCTTGTGAAGATCAATTCCATTGAGGGCGAGATATTCCAAGGATAAAATGCGAGAGAGCCATCGAAGATTATTGATGACAAGATTGTGATTAAATGCTAGATTAAGATGACGAAGAGACGAGGAGTTGTCACAGTGATGAAAATGAGAAACTACAGACAGGTTATGACAATTCTGATGCATAGAATCGAATGGAACAGCTAAGAAGTCATTATTTTGCAAATTGAAGTAATTTAGAAATTCCAATTCCACCAACAATAAGGATAGGTAAATAGAACCTGTGAGACAGTGTGATTTATCTGGTTTGTCAACGTAAGTAGTTGCAATTGGTGTAGAACATGGGAGACTGAGCCCAGTGACTCTACCTGTGATGTTATCACACTTAACTCCTCTCCACTCACAATAACAATCTTGATGAGGGTTCCATGAAGAGAGCACACCAGATGGATCTATTACTCTTTTCTTGAAGTTTAAGAGACCCAACTTGTCTTTCTGGTCACAACCAATATTGAAATTGCATGTTCCACTACTTAGCATCAGCATGCAGAGTAACCATGCAAAAATTGCTGCTTCTCGAGAGGAAAAGACATTCATTGCTGCCAGAAAGTAAGGAACAAGGGTTAGGATGGTTTTAACTTCATCGAGGGGACATGTATTTAAATTAGTGGTGATACGTTTACTTTACGCCACAACTCCATAATAATAATATTTTAGTTATATTTATTTTTCAATTTAAACTTCTATTATATATTGTTATCTATAACAATATATAAAGAAATTCTCCTTTTTGTGTCCACATTTTAAAATATTAATTTTATCTTTTAAATATAATAATTAATTAATTTTTTTAAAATTGACTATTACTTTTACTGGCTTTTTCTAAAATTGGTTATCTCTCATTTTTTCCTTTTTTTTTTTTTTTTTTTTATTTTTTTTTTTTTTTTTTTTTTTTTTTTTTTTTTTTTTTTTTTTATTTATCAATGATTATTCTGTCATTTGTTTTAATATATTTCACTTTATTTTTAATAAATATAATTTTAGTTTATATATTAACTTATTAACATCACAATATTATCACCTCTTGATATAATATCACGTATATTTAAAAAATTATACACACAAACGCGATAACGTCTGTTTTTATGTTAGTATTATTAAAGAGGATTCTTAACCGTGTGTTTTTTTGTGTATTTTTTGAAAAGGGTCAAATTACTATTTCTCCATTTAAATTGTTTAGAGTTTCTTCTTCAAACCGAGGATGTACAGTTGTATCTCCACATCTCTTTTTTAATAATAAAAAAGTAAAGACAATTAAAAAATTGATATAAATATTGTTACCAAAAAAAAATATATATTATTGTTATAAAAATATTTTATTTTTTATTAATTGTTATAGTTATTTAATAAAAACACCTTTAATTTATTACACATCATGAAACTAAAAATTAGTTATGTAAGATAAAAATAAGAAAAATAAAAGAATAAAAGAAATGTAAACGAAAATATGAAAACCAATCACAAATAAAATTTTGTGTTCAAGGACAAAATATATTTAATCAAGGTTACCACGATTTCGATACGAAATTTCTTCAATCCGACCAACCAAATGGCAACGCTGGCTGATAAAATGTCTTCCTACGACAAAGATTTTGGATCATGAACCAAGAAGACGTTTGTACTAAGACACTTTTAAAGGATTTTTTTTAAATTATGTAAATTTGATATTATTTTTTTTCATATTTAGTGTGATTCTATGAGTTTTAGAAAAAAACTTAAGAATTATTGGTTCTCAAAATTTGTTTTTTTTTTAATTTCCTTGATAAAAGGTAAGCCCTTATTTTTATCGAAATGAAAGTCACCTATTTTACACTTTCTTTTAGTATTTTGAATGAAATAAATGTATTTTAAAAATGATTAAATGCCAATCATATACTCAAAATATTTTCGGAAATATGATTCCGATAATAAAGTATATTTATTTCATTAAAAATAGTAAAAGAAATTTATACCATCGAAATAAATTGCAGTTTGGTTTAATTTCAAATATACCAATTGCAAATTGAATCCAAAGATTCAGTTAAAAAAACAACTATTCAATTAAATATATAACAAAGCTGTTTATTTATTTATTTTTTCATTTTTGAATTAATTTTTTATCCACTAATATTTAAATACTCCTACTTAATTATATTTTTAAACGTAGGGATATTTTTAATAAAATATAAACATAAATAAATTTGTAGTAAATTCATCGTCTTTCCTGTCTTCTACTTCTACGAAAAAAAATTGAAATTAGGCGCAGTTTCTTTAAATCAATATCACGTTTTGACTGTTTGAAACGTGCAATAAACTCTACGTTGAAGATTTGGTTGTTCATTCTAAAGGAGTCCTCTCTGGTCCATTATTTTTGTAGTTTCTACAACGGAAGACGTGTGTCCGAATAGTGTGCCTTTAATTCCACATGGAGGAACTTTGTGTCCTCTTTTTTCTCATTTTAGGTTACTCTCCATTACACCAATGTGTGGTGAAATAGGTGGGGAATTTACTTTCTAATCTTTACTTTTAGGATAAAAATTTATCATCATTATTGACTCCATATAAAAAAGTATATATGAAATTTGTATCATATATTTATTGGATAAAAAGTTTACTCGTATATTTTTATCGATTCAAATATTAATTAAATATTTTTAAAATAAATAAAAAACACAACAAAGAAAATGTAATATTATACATTTAATGTCAAAAACACAAAAAAATAATTTTATTATATAAATACATATTATTAATTTTAAACTGAAATAAGGATAGAAGAAAGATGAATAATTTTTTATGATATAATTTTAATGTGTTGGTAACTCTAGAGTTTGATAAATTGATTAGACAGCACTAAGTCACATTTATTTGTCCGGATCAATTACGACCGGTAAGTCGTCGCCCAACGCGTACTCACTTTTGAGTGAGAATTGGAAAAGTGGTTCTGCTATTTCATTACTAATTCCATACGGACTAATCATTGTGTAGAAAATTAGTGACAGTCTACATGTGGAAAATTTAACAAGTTGGACGCGAATTTATTAATATATTTTATATATACTTCTTCTAACAGTGAGACGTGGCTGTGTTACATAAATTGTGTACTTTGCACAAAAGGATATGATTAGAGATTGTACTCCAAAACATCTCAACACCATCAATAAATTTGATCTAAAACCAAATTAAATTTGATCAATCCATCAATCTCCAACATAAATAAGATAAAACATTAATTTTTCCAAGTTCTACGTGTCATAACATTCTTAAAGTAATGAGATAAAACCAATCCAAATGTTCATTTAGTCAAGCATATTAATCCTACAAAAGAAGTTACAATAAATCTCTAAACTTGGATTAACTTTACAAAAAATCAATTCATCATAATTCATGAATGTTCAACTCAATAATTAAATTCTATGTCAAATCCAAAATCTACTAAGTAAAAAATAATTGCTCCCCTTTCGTTCCATCTTGTGCTCCTTAAATAAAATTGAATAATCTAGAACACTTCAGAAATTACTAACTTTCTATCAATATCTTGATTCACAAACATAACATATCATTATATTCCTATAATAGTATACTAATCTATTCAATTTAAATCATGTGTGCAAAAAAACCATATACATGTGTAAACTATGGCTAAAAAAATGAGAGAAAACCAACTATAGATGGCTACATCAACAACCCAAAGAATTATCTGTCTGTAACGGACGGTCTTTGGCTATTTGTCTTTGGACCGTCTCACGATGATCTAGTTAGGAATGACGATAGACCATACGGTGCATATCCTATCATAAGAATTATTGTCTTCTAAACTCTCAATGTAAAAACTGTGTTACTATGTCGTATCTGAGCCAATCGAGGTAGAATGTCTTCTCAGTTTTTTAGTGTAACCGTTTCATCTTCTTTCCTCAGTGTCATAAACAACCTAATACTTTGAGTCTTGAACTCATGGTGCTCCCAAGCAATTTATTTGCTATAATACATAATTTCTTTTGAAATCGATAAGGAATTAAAAGGAGATGATTTATGAAATATTATCTTTTCATTTTATTTTATCTTTAAATAAATAAAGAAGTATTTTGTTTACTTTTTTTACCATTCTATTTAATAGTATGAATGGTTGTGCTGCAATTGTATTTTGACATCACTGAAAGAAATTATATTAATTAGTTTTGAAAACATAATGTAAAAAGAATGAGTAACTTTAAATGTTGAAAATGTTGCTTGTTAAGGATTTATAATTATGTGTATCGATATCTTAGTCAAAAATTAAATTAAGTAATTAGAATAATTTATATTGAATTAAATAAATAGTCCACCTAATATTAAATGAGTGATGTGGGTTATATTTTATTGAAGCTTAAATAAGTGTAAGATTGTTTCTTTAGTGGGCCGATAGAATGACTTGGGTGCCTTGTATAGCCCAATCTGTACTTGTTTTGGTTTATTGACAGTTTTTGACAAGTGTTTTTATTTGTAAGAATTGTTTTTGTAAAATCCTAGGATCTGACCACATTCATATGACTTACATGGCCCAACAATCATTTTTATACATGTTTAATTACTCGTTCTAAGTATGATTGAAAAGTTTGAACTCAATTTTTATTTCAATCTAAGTTTAAAATTAACTCAATTAGTTAATTCCTGTTATTACCTTATTAATAATGCTAAATACATATGAACTAGGATCTCCATTTTTTTAAATAATTAACTTTTTAATTTTTTTTAAAAAAATAAAAATCATTGTCCACATATGTAATGTGTCACATGACACTATAAATTCCACGTATTAATATTAATATCAAATATCATTATTATATTAAATTCAATAAATATATATATATATATATATAAATATATATATATATATATATATATATATATATATATATTCTATTCATTTTCAATTTTTTAAAAATGGAACAATGATATCTCTTTTTAAATTGAAACTAAATTAATTATTTGTATAAATTTTATATTATATTTTGTTAACTTTTTTTAATATATTAAATTAAAATAATTAAAGTAATTACATATTAAATTACTTTATAATAATAATTAAAATTTAATTTGTAGATATCAATTATTAAAATTATTGTGTATTTTTATTTTATAATTATATAAAAAATAATTTTTTAAATTATTTTTATTTTACATTTTAATATTTTTATGTCAGACAAATATTTATTCAAAATTTTTTTAGTCCGACAAAACTTTATTATTTATCATATAAATATTATTATATTTATTATTTAAATTTAAGTTTCATTTATAAAATAAATAAATATTAGAACTACTATATTATTAGTTTTTATATTTTGATAAATTTAAAATTAATTCATTTAAAAAATAATTAATTTATTTTTATAATCAAGTCATAATAAATTTAAATATCGTGTTATTTATTTAAATACCAAATATGTTTTAAACGTAATTGAGTTTGAAATATTATATTTTATTTATTTTCAATTTCTGTGTTAAAATTCGTTGTACAAAAATTTATTTTAACAGATGGCTTCCTAATCCAGTTTTAAAGATAGGAATAGGGATGACAAAAATACCCGTATTCGCGGATATCCGCGGATAAAATTCGTGACGGATAGTTATTATCCGTGGGTATTTATTACCTGTAGGTAGTGGATAACAGGTATTTTAATACCCGCTTATAAACGGGTTGGGTACGGGTATCATACTATCCGTACCTGCGGGCCCGTACCTGCGGGTACCCGTTACCCGCAAAAAATTAAAATTAAAATTTAATTTATATTTTATTAAGTTAAATTTAATTAAAATTAGAAGTAATAGTATATTTTATTATGTCAAATTTAATTATAATTATAAGGGTTAAATATGTTTTTGGTCCCTTAAATTTTAGTGAATTTTGGAATTAGTCCCTCTTCGAAACTTTATACCAATTTCATCTTTAAAAATATGTGGATTTAGTCTTTCTTACCAAATTTTGTTAAGTTTATTTGATATTTTAAATGCATTTTATGATAATATTCGAGTTACTATTGAAGAAAAAATGTGTCAAACGGTGTAAACAATTCGAATATTATCATAAAATGCGCTTGAAACGTCAAATAAACTTAACAAAAGTTGGTTAAAAGGACTAAATTCACGCATTTGTAAAGATAAAAGACTAAATTGGTCAAAATTTTTGAAGAGAAACTATTCCAAATTTCATTGAAACTTGAGGGACCAAAAAGATATTTAACCCTAATTATAATTATAATTATAATTAAAACTTAATTTAATTTATATTTTATTTTTATAATTTTATATTAAAAAATTTATAAAACACATATTTATTTAAATATTTGTGGGTATCAGGTATCCACGGGTACCCGCAGATTTTAGAAATATTTGCGAATATTTTTTAAGCGGATATCCAACGAATAAACGAACGGATAACGGACAGATTTTTCTTTTGGTAGGTCGGATTACGGATAAACACTATCCGTGCCCGACCCGACCCAACCCGTTGCCATATCTAAAAAGGAATACGTGAGACATGAAAACAAAGATTACAAAAAAAGTAACACGAAAGACATATGTTAAAGTTTCAAGATCTTTTTTTTTTCTCTTAATTTAGTTGTTTTTCAGAAATCAAATTAGAGAGGCAATATAAATTCAATAACGCCATTCACTTTTCAGTCTAATAAAAATGGAAAAACGAATCGTAAGCAGCGCATTCTGTTATTGCGTCAGGTCAACTCCACTGCAGTGAAGTGAGGAATACACCGTAGCTGGAGCTGGGGAACCTCGTCGCTACTCGCTCTCGTCCCCGCCGGAGATCCACCATGGACGGCAACCCCACCACCACTTCCTCCTCCGCACCACCTCCCGAGAATTTCAATTTCTCGCCCGATAGCCCCTCCCCGATCACCCTCACTGCGGATCAGGTCAGCCTCTGCACCCAAGCCCTCAACCTTTTGAAGGACAAACTCCAGGCTCCTCACACCATCACTCGGGAGTTTGCACACTTGCAGGTTCGCACCCTAACCTAATTCATTGTTCTCATATCAAACACACTAAGATTCAACGCACCGTGTTGTGTTGCGGTTTCAGGCAAACAGAATAACGCCGAGTGAGATGAGGAGAAGATGCACCGTCGCTCTTGACGGCGTCAATTTGAACAAAAACAGATACACGGACGTTTTGCCATGTAAATTTGTTGCCGAGGGTTTATTGGATTATTGTTTTATTTTCGGGAAAAGAAATTGAATTTTGTCACTTCTTGTTTCAGTTGACAATAACAGGGTTGTTCTCAGATCGAGTTCGGATTATAGACCTGCGGCACAGGGGTATATCAATGCAAGCTTGGTCTCGGTATAAACTTATTTAATGTGCTTTTAATTAAATAACTGTTGTGCAAGGAGACTTAGAGGGATTAGATAGATAGTTAAATTGGCTTGCATATGCCTCTTCAATGTATTATGCAGACCTCCTCCTCTGGAAACGTGTCACAGTTTATTGCCACACAAGGTCCACTTCCACATACTTATGAAGATTTCTGGGAGATGATTATTCAATATCGCTGCCCTGCAATTATCATGCTTACAAGGTTGGTGGATAATTATAAGGTACTTGTCACTTGGCCCTTCCTAGCCTATTGACTAACATATTGAGTTTTTTCTTCCTCGTTGTATTTTTTTAATTACGTTTTCTTTTACTTTCTCTATAGATGGTAAAGTGTGGAGATTATTTTCAAGCGGAGGATGGACCTCGAGAAGTTGGTAATATTTCTGTTATTGGTAAATGGGTGAACACTACTGAAACTTCATTGGTGCTGCGCCTTTTAGAGGTGAACCATAGAGAGGTCAGATGATTTTCCTCTTGTAATGGTTGTGACATTCAGACTATATATCTTTCTTTACAGATTGGCACGGGCACTAGTTTGTAGATGGGAGGATGTGAGATTCAGGAAGAGGTCCCCTTCTGTTGAAAACTATTATTTCATCTAATTCTTGGCCCTTTTGTAATTGTATTGCTATAAACATACGAACCTACTCTAAACCCTAGGATATCAGAAATTTTCTTAGATAGCCTTCACTTTAATGCTTAAACTGAGTTCTTTCCTTAATAATAATATATCTCTCAACTATGTTAACACTAGAACCTGATTGGCCACTACAAATTTAACTATGGAAGTTTAACGAAATGGTGGATTGTGCTCATGCTTTACCGGGGATGGTGGTTCTAGAACTAGATTATGGTTAAAATATAGCAGTTGACTCTTAGTCTTGTTTTTGGAAGTTTAGGGTATTCTTTTGTGTACTCTTCAAATATTTTAAGAAAAATAACGATGGGAACTTTTATCAACATGAAATAAATGACACCCTTCTAACTATAATAACACATAGCTTTGTAAAGTTTTCTGGAAGAGTTCCTAGTTATTCTGCTAATATAATCTTCCATATATAGGTGATTTGAATTAAACGTTGAGGAAGGAGAAATAACATAAGTATAAAAAATAAACCTTCTTTCGATTTTTTAGTTTGTTCTAATTTGGAGTTTTTTTTTTACTGTCCTTGGTTGTATATTCTTCCATTTTTTTCAAATTAAATTTCTTTTGCACCAAGATAAAATTTCCATGACGATAACCTTTCATCTTTTTGTTTTTTAAATGTTCTGCATATCAAGTGAAGTTGGGTGGAGGGTATCTATTTTGTTTTATTAATATTTTATTTTCGTGGTCTTAAGATGGCAATTTGGTGTTGAGTTAGATAGACACAAGAAACTTGAAAGAAACCATTGATCGAAACCCATCTGGCATTGATTGATGGGAAACTATTATTTAGTTGTTAATTTGGTTTTTAGGTTGATGGGGGCAATTGCATCTATGTATACTAACCTGAAATATTATTCATCCCAAGCTATATATCTGGGGTTTACCTTATTGCAATATATCATATTTTCCCCCTTGCAAACTTTCCTTTTCTATAAAAAGAAGAAAAAAAACATCACAAATTTTTTGTTATAATTTTGGAATGCACTCAATTTCTCTATATCTTCAATGTTTATTGCACCCTGTTCATGCTAATCTTTATCTATTGTTGCAGGTAGAAGATGCTCCAATATCTGTTTTGCATATTCAGTATCCCGAATGGCCTGACCACGGAGTTCCCAAAGATACATTAGCTGTGCGTGAAATTTTGAAAAGATTATACCATTTACCACCAAACCTTGGTCCAATAGTGGTCCACTGCAGGTTCATTTCGTTACTTCTTTTTCTGTGTTTATGCACTTTATGGCAGTGATGATGACAATAAATCACGTGTACGTATGTCTGACACAAACTCTATCACTCAGTGCAGGTATTGGTAGAACTGGAACATATTGCACAATTCACAACACAATTCAGAGAATACTTGCTGGTGATATGTCTGCTGTAGATATTGCTAACACAGTAGCCGTGTTCAGGGCCCAGCGTATTGGAATGGTTCAGACCCAGGTATCAAGATTTGTTGATTTAATATTTAAGTACGACTAATGAATATACTGATTTTTTATGAAATGGCAAGATTCAGGTGGGCTGCTTGTTAGTCAAGTTCCATTTCTTAACTAAATAAAAACACAGGAGCTTTTGAAATATAAAACAGTGATGGTATGGTATATTGTTTTGTTTGATGGTAAAGAAGGCAGATTATCGCAACGATCTAGGCTAGCTGGCTAGGCAAGCATGTATAAATTAGAAGTTTGAAAGAACATCATTCTCCTTCAGTGGATAATCTATCAATTCCTTTATGTTTAGAAAAAAAGGAATATTGTGTTGCCCAGATTGGAACTCCTAATAATAGTAACATTTTGATGGTAATGAAGGCAGATTGTTGCAAGGAACTAGGCTGGATAGGATGTAATCAAACTCTCTGTTGAGGAACTGTGTTCTCCTTCGAAAGTATCCATCCGTTTTATTAATTACCTGAGAAGTGTGTTCTATCAACTAGTTTATTACTAGGATCGATGCTCCTATTACTATTCTTCACGTGGAATATAGAGGTAATTAAGGCAAAAAATAAATAAACTTGTGGAGGCTCTAGCAATCGACATAAGTACTCTAAGAAATAAGATGGGGTACGACTTGCTCTCAAACTAAGAATAAAATGAAGAGAAATAAATTTGGAAAATTAATTTGCATGGTCTTGAACACACTCAGCAAAAACATTTTTCCATCAAATCAAATAACTAGTGTTGAATGGACAATCGAGATAGAAGCACACGACAATTAAGATACGGTTGACAACTATCAACAACTAATGTACTGTCTGTGAGTTCAAGTTATGACAATTAATGCATTTTCCACCAAAATGTGCCATTGAACTTATGGAATTGAAATTATCTTTTTGAGCCTAATCTCCCAACACTATTGAGATTCTTCATGACACAATTGTATTCAGTACTTCTAGCACAAATGTTTTGTGCAAAGTTTTTTTTTTTAATCTGAGCTTAGGGGCATTGGAAATTTATTTCTAGCTTTCTGTCAGAAATTAAATGACCTGTTTCAAATTCTGATCAGATAAATACCCCCGGACTAAAGTTTTGTATAGACATGTACCCTCCTAACAGACCAAAAATCAAAGATTAGGAAAATTTCTATAATTTTTAAGAACGAGAGGAGATTAATGTAATCGAGGAAAATCTTAAGGAAGATAACATTGTATTCTTCATCCAGTAGGGTTTTTGGCTGAGGTGACCTCAGTTTACCAGACACTTGGGAATTGATCCTAGTTGGGAGCTTATTGTACAGATCTGGCTCCGTATCTTAATCTGATATTCCTTCCCTCCATCCCCATAATTTGTAATCATAAACCATAAGTATTGTTATTATTATCGTCTGGCCCTTTTTCTTCTATATGCTTACTAGTTGAACCTTTTGGTGATTCTGCACTTTATCAGGATCAGTACATTTTCTGCTATAAAGCTATCATAGATGAACTGGAAGACCTTGTATCTCAACAGTAGAAGGGTACGTACTTCTGCTTTCTTTTCAAGTTCTTCAGATAGCATAAATATTTTAGGTCCTCAAATTCTTTTTATACTGGATAGGATTTGTTTGAGTTTTCCTGTATTCTTTAATTCTGCTATACCCTTTTAAAAGTTTTTATTTTGCTAGCTTGACGAATTGTTGTGTTTTGTGTGTGATGTAAATCCAGAGCTGGAAGGATGTTAAGCTGTTTGGCTCATTTTGAAGCTAACTTCCAATTCTTCGACCTTTTTTTTGGTTCATGCAATGCTTATGTCTCCCGGCAGCTGACACTGAAACATTAGCATTCTGGATATTTTATGAATTTGACTGTTATTCTCTAGCTTTTCATGTATAATTGCAGGCAGGGGAAAGCTCACAGATATTAGCATCTTTTTGGTTATATTGTTAGAATTACATTGGGGATCAGAATGGCATAATTATTAATAGCTGCAATAATCAAAAGTCCATTGCCCTACTGAAGTTAAATAATCCCATTTTATGTGCTTAAGTCTCAAGGTTAGTCAACTTGAGATAAAAGAGTATTAGCAAATTTATCGGGTTATTTATTGGTGCATATTTATATTTAGTTAACGTTTAAGAAAAGAAAAATATTAGAAAAATAAACCTTGCGTTGACAGCATAAAGCAGTCATACAATCACAGTATTATATATTATAAGTTAATTTTTAGCAAGTATTGTCTTAAAAATCTTATTAACGATGATTTCTGATTACTTGGCATTGTGACTTTGTTTACATTGATAGTGCATAACTATTAAATTCAAAATATTATTACCATTAAATAATAATTAAATTATTGTAAATACGAGTTCTAGTGAAAAAAAAGTGTAATAATACGCCCACATTAACAAGAATGCAAATTCTATTTTGTTACAAGAACAAATAAGTATCTATGCATTGAATGAGTATGATTTAATTTTAAAAAATAAATATAAAATATACTTAATTACCTTAAACCCATTTGGGAACATATCCTAATTAAACATTTATAGGATAAATAGTTAATTATAAAAAAATACTGAATACCCGTTTATTTTTAAGCACCTATGTATGAGTTGTATTTTAATAGACGGAAAAATAAGGCTAAATTGTTTGAGTTATGAGCCATTTTTATAGTGTCCTAAAGTGGTTACTAAAAAAAGTTGAGAATAGGTTGTAGACATTTTTTTAAAACTTATTTGGAGTAATTTATTTACAACTTTTTTTGAACTTATATATTATGATATAAGAACATTTGTCTAAGGATCTGAAAGAATTATTGAAAATAACTTTGGAATTCGTCTGACTTATTTAAAATTTATCTTAGTAAAGTTTCTATGATGATTTACAAAAGTATCAAATAATTTATATAAGATAGTTTAAGTACATTTTGAATATAAAAAAATTGTACTTTTAGCCGAGTCTGAAGCATTAGCTTTAATGATATTTATGAATTTGGCTGAACTGAATGCTATTCTTAAACTTTAATCTACAGTACTTGGGTTCGTTTATTGCTAATTAAAATTTACGAAATATGAGTACCCTGGTCATCATACTAATACAATTTTGTTTATGGAACATAAGTGCTTAATGACTAACATATTCAAAGACTCATTTTCCAGCTTCCTTACAATCCTTTTCTTGTTTTTTCTGTCAGTATCCTACCATATTCATAGCATAAATCTAATCACAACATCTCACTGAAGTTGAATATGTTCATTTAGCCATCTAAGTTCTCATTGCAATGATTAGTTTATGCTACATATCCATCAGGGGAATGATTAGGTACTGTAGTCTGTAGGTGAAAGCTAATCAATGAGTCCTTGTTTGTTTGCATTTCCTACAAGTTGACCAACCTTAATTTACAGGATGCCACTCTACTCCTTAGGTAATGATGCTTTTAGGGGTTCCCTAGTGTGGTTCATGCAGTTTTTTTTTTTAACTATTTAAAGAACTACCAAACCATTTTGGAAAACTTCTTTTTAATGAAAAATTACCATATTATTTGAATAGCTAGTTCAGACAAGTTTTGAAGCTTCTAAATGGGTGTTTGTCAATGGCTATATATGAAAATAAACAAATATTAGCACCCATCGGTCAAGACTAAAGATAGGGGTGGACATGGATATTTAATAATCCAATCCACGTCTATTTTAGATCTAAATAATTGGATTAGATTTTTGACCTGGTCATTGGGCCTGATCGACTCGTTCAATTTTTCGGGCCCGTCTATCTCGTTCATATCTTTAGGCCCGTCCAACCTCTTATGGTTGTCGGGCCTATCCGATCCGTATGGGTCGTTGAGCAAGGCCCATCCAAGTATGAATTTAGTATAGTTCATCTCAACCTTTAGTCTAACCCAACTAAAAATTTAAATTGAAAATTTGAATTGGATTTTTTGGATTATCCATATTTAAAAATCTTGATTTATAAAATGGATATCCAATCTATAAGATATATAAAATGTAAATTAGATTGGAATCCATATCCATTAAATGGATTTTAAATGGATTAGATTTTTAATAAAATAGATTATAAATGGAGTGGATTGGAGCAAAAGTGAATTGGATCAAGAAAATTAAATTTTTTGTCTACCCCTAACTAAAGATGCATTTTTTCCCTGCTTACCTTAACAAGCAAAAATCTGAAGCCATTTGGGATTTTACAAACTGACAAGAGCTGCTTTTATGTTCATTGCATATAGTTTTTCTTTCCATCTTTTCGTTTTATTTTTCATCGATGCTTAAGAAATTTCCTTGAAATTTCAACAAGCTTTCGCACAAGAAAGTGTCGAACAAGTTGCTTTAATACGTTGGAATATGAGTAGTTATAGTTTTCAGAAAATTTACATGCTTAAGACAACTGAAAAGCTTAACCTACACTGAAAGGTTTAACCGTTCATTTGGATTGTCCTCTTCAATTACTTTTGTTTTTCACGGCAAAAACCAACGTAGACTCGTTATTTCACCGGGTGGAGCCAAATACATTTTAGAATCCAAGGATACAAAAGTGATTTCTAAGTAGGTCAAAAAAAAGGAGAGTTATATACTACAGTTCAAAACAGTAGAAAATTACAAAAATACATTTTTATATACTACGTTTTTTTGTGATCTTAGTTAAATAAAAATTTTAATATATACATGTTTGTGTGTTTTGGATGTGAATTGAGGATGGTGAAAATCTTCTTTTCATTCCCCCACAATCACTTGTGGAGATCGGTGGATTAATCCAAACACACAGAAAATATTTGTAATCCCATTTTAGAAAAAAATGTACCATGAAAGTTTATTTTCTATTCTAGCATTAACAAATTCTCAAAATATCCCCAAGCAAAACTGTATGGATATTTATTACTTTTTCATTGTATTTTATCTTTTAAAAGTTAATTATTAATCAATAACTTTCATAAAACAATTCCGTTACTTTGCATTTTACAAATTGATGTGATTATTAAAGATTAATAAAGACATATTAATGAACTTAAATTAAAAGTTTTTTTATCAGTTAAATTAAAAGTATTGTGCTTGTTGGAAATGGAAGAGGGGATTAGTTTTCCAAAAAATATTTTTTTTATGGTAGTTAATTTTTGTTAGAAGAGAGTTGAACCCATAACTTTTTCTGCTTCTCCTTTCAAATCATCCGAATCAATTTTATTTTTCTCAACAAAATTAATGAACTACTTTTCGATTCTTTATTGGAAGAGGTGTTATATGCAGTATTTTTCATTCAACAACAACATATTTTTTCTGCCCAGATCACAATATTTACCTACTTTTGTCATATAAATACAAATTATTTCTCGCACAAGAAATTAAACTTAATTTTAACAACAATAACTAACATTTAAAGATTTATTTAAGATGAAGGAAATGTAGAAGATGAAAACTAATTTCAAATTTTATTTTTTTTAATTTATTTATATTTATTGACATACTTAAAATTGAGTATTCAGGTGTTGTGTTGTCGATGATATGTAATGAAATATATATAAATGTTTGGATGTTTAAGCCTTTTATTTATTTTATAAAATAATTTGTCTTATAAGTTTCGATCATCGATAAATATTTATATAGTACAATCAAAATATCATTAGTCAATTATTTGTATGATGTGTAGGAGTGTCAATATGAGTTAATTTGATTTATATAATATGAGTCAACTTGATTTATATATGTTGGTTTACTATGGATTAAGTTAAAAAAAAAAAATAGTTCAACTTAACTCATTTTTTAGTAGGTTAGTGAGTTAACTCACTTACAAATATTTTTTTTTTCCTCTTGAAATATTATAGTAAAGATAACAATTAAAAATTATAATATCAATGTATATAATTTGATAAACAAATAAATAAAATATTCAAATATTATTTAACAACATCTTAATATTTTAAAATATCAAATTACAAATTTATATAATTAAAAATAGTAAATAATTGTAATATTTTTTTTAATTGTAAAAAAATTAATAATATTGTTATTGATGAGTTATGAGTCGACTCATTTTCAACCTTACCTTAATTTATTTAGTGATAAGTTATCTTCAGTTTAATCCATTTAAAAAAAAAACAAAATATTTCTCGATCTAATCCGTCTTAAACCTGTGATAAAATTTAAATAGCAACCATTTTCACTCGTATATGTGTATATTAACGTATAAATGAATATTTTACATGTAAACTAATTAATATGTAAGTTATTGGAAAAGGGAAACGGTGACAGTATAACCATGGAAATATTTAAAAAATGTATGAGCATCTAACATTAAAAAGAAAACACAAATAAAACATGAATGAATAATGTAAAAATCTCATATAATATATCTGCTTATTTTTATAATTATTTTAAAAATCACATCAAAACTAATCTTTTATCAATAGGCAATACATGCATGCTTCTTAAGTTTAGAAACATACTAATAATTGTAAATTTTATTAATATTAGAATTATAAAATATAACTATACCACTTTTCAAGATTGAATATTTTACATAAAAACATAGTAATATATAAAGTCACTATAAATATTCTGATGAAAAATCCATATTAATATAATTATTTAAGCAGTTAACTTTATATTTTAATTAAAATTATTTATATCTATATAAAAATATATTTACTCCTTTTTTAATTATATTTTGATTTTTTTAAATTTTAGTACCTTTTATATATACGTAACATACATAAGTTAATATAACATGTGGAGACAAGCTTTAATATCATATAAAATTAAAATAACTGAACATTTTAATAGCACATTGATATAATTTTGATGCAAAATTAACAATATTTTATTATATTTTCCTTTCTTGTTAGTATATTTTATTTCAATTAAAAGAGTAAATTTTAACCGTTAGGAGTGGATCTAGTATTTTTCCATCGATAGTTTCTATGTGATGAAATATGATTTCCATCATAATATATTTTACATGCAATAAAGTCAACACTAAAATACCTTTCTCTATCGCTTCATTACCCTCAACATTACTAGCTAGTAACATTTGACATGCTTTTTCTTTCTTCTGTAAAAAACATGTTTTTTTTTTTTTTTTTTTTAAAAAACATTTTTTTTTTTTTTTTTTTCTGAAAGGTTTTGATTAAAGCTTGTGACACGTGTAATGTGATTTGATTTGGGAAATGGACAATGTTGTGTTTTCCGAATCTTGGAATGAAATAAGAAATTTCAGGTTTGACAAGAAAAATGTTTTTATTACACAAAGGCGATTGTTGTCATTAGGAGAGAGAGAGAGAGAGGAAGGCAGTGAAAAAGACGAAGGGAACCCCATGAATGGATGCGTTTCATTGGTAGTTGGGAGAACATTTTGATGTTCATTTTCACCCACGGTCAAAATAAAACAAAACAACAGTTAGTGGGGTTGTGCTGTGTTGTGATGCGTGTGTGAACTCTGCGTTTTGACCATCGCTGAAAATGGAACAACACAGCACAGTGGAGAGAGAAAGATAGAGAGAGAATAGCTGATTCACTGAGTCTGCCTCTGTGCCTTTGTGTTGCGTGTGCCAGCTGCTGCTGTTTCACTTCGGGGGCAGAGGACTCTGTGTATGTGAAACAGAGTGAGTGAGAGAGAGAGAGCGCAAAAAAGCTCACTCAACTTCTCTTTGCTTCTCTTGGATCCCTTTGACCCTCCATTGCCATTCACCTTCTCTTGCACCCCTTTTGCTTTTATCTTCCTCTCAGAATGGCACACATGCAACTTCTCACAGATCTCTTCTTCTGGTATCTCTCTACCCTGACGATTACCTTTAATGGATCCACCACTCTATTGGGTTTCTGTAGAATAGCTTTGATTCATGGGATGGGGGTGTTCCGTTTTTCTCTCTCTAATTTTGTTAATTGGGTCTCTCTAATTTTCCTCTGGATTTATTTTTTTATTATGTTAGATTTTATGGATTTTTTTTTCTTCTAATTCAGAAAAGATTTTGTGACTTGAACAGAGTTGATGGAGTGGAGCAGTAAGGGTGATCAAAATTGGTATCATCAAATTTTGTGCCTCGATTATACCATTCCTGTGAATTGAAGGTTCTGTGTTGAGGTTTTGTTTGAGTTATAGGGTGTGTTGTATGGGCATTGTGTACAGAGAGTAAAACTATAGAGTCACAAGCAATTGGACATAATATGGGAGGTATTTGCTCGAGGTCATGGAAAGGCACTGTTGATGGTGTAGCTGTGGATAATGCACTCAGTGGAAGCTCGAGGCATGCTAATGGTCATGCTAATAGTGAAGCTGGAATGGCTTATCAGTCTATTGGACCGCCCAGAAGTATAGATAGCAATTCAAATGTGCTTCCTGATGATGATGACTTGGATAAACATCAAAGAGAGTCGTTTTCGTTTACTGGATTGGAAAATGTTTCGTATGGGTCAATGGCAGATGATATCAATGATGGGATTCCTCGCCTGTCCAGGGCTTTATCGCATAAATCTAAGTCCAAGCAAGCTGCTGTTAAGTTGAGTTACCTTTCTCATGTTTGATCTTTTTATTCTTCTAGGTTGGATTAGCTTATTTTGTATTTGGAAGTGCGTATAATCAATATGCTGCAAAGATGCCTCTGGCTGGAAAGCTGTTTTTTTGTGTGAATATGAAGGAAAACCAAGAAGTTTTATTATAGAAAAAGTACTTTCATTAGAGAGAAAAGAGGGGAGGTACAGTTGGGGGGACAAGTTACTACTCAGAGAAAGAAAACACACTGTCTTCAGAGTAGAAACGGAATCTCTCTTGAAAAAACCATGAATAGAGCTCTTAGGTGAAGCCATGAACCAAATCTCAAAGCATATTTAGCTAAAATGGTATACCCTTAAAAATGTAAGTATCTCATTCTGACAAAGATAAGCTTAAGCTATTGTGTGGGAACTCAGGCATTTTTTTTGCCTTGCTAACACACCAATTCACATTTATTTAGAATAGTGGCATCAAACATCAAACTTTTGAGCACTTGCCTATTGAGGCTTTGATACAATATCAAGATTATTTCTCCAAAATGCTTAAGCTATTAGGTCAGAGCTTCTGATAACATACACTGATGAAATTCGCTAAAGAGCTGCCAAATTTGCATACAGTGACAACATATTGATTTTCGGGCAGACTGCATCTCCAATTTCTACCACATAAACAGTTCCATGCTTGGAATTCCTGTAAAACCAAACTTATAGTTTTTAATCGAGCTGACATGGGAAAATTTTTCCAGTGATCCCAAGTCATCTGTACCATTGTTATTAAAATCGTGATTTACCTTATAGGATCATATGATCTATCAATCGAACACGCCCAGGCAAGCTGAATTGTTGTTGGGATTGTCAAGGAGTAAGGTTGGAGCTGGATTGCGACATTCCATGTGCAATTGTGGGATCGTTGGTCCCCAGCAAGACAGAGCAAGTAAAAAAGACTGGTTTGTGTTTGTTTGACCAGGTTCCAAAATCCCTAAAATCACTTCTTATTTACGTCTTTCCCTACCCATTTGCAATTCTCTTTATGCAAACACCACTGGACCTCTCCTTTATTCACAATGGTCACCATGCGCTATTGGCACTTCTGCCCTGGGCTATGGCCTTCTGTGTCATTGCATGACTGATTCTTCATCTTGTTATATCATCATGGGAAACGTAGGTCACTCTTAGTATCTACCACTTCTCTCAATCTTACTCCAGTTATCTCCTCTTGTGGTCTCATGCTCAATCTGTGATTTGCTTTTTCTCTCATCTCTCATCTCTGGTGACTGATTATGATCATGATTTTTCAACTAAAGTTTGTCAGCACCCCACTCTTCCCTTGGTAATACTTAAACTTAGCACCTTCTTCACCAGAACTAGCTGTTCAACTGACATGTTTTGTTGTGATGTGCAAATTGTGTTCAGTTAATCATTGGTGAAAGGTGGTCAGTGAGTGCTATGGTCAATGTGTGTGAACTAAGAATTATCACAACCTAGTCCGGCAAGTGTACTAGTTAACTAGTAATAAAGTGAGTTATCATCCCACACGGACTAGGTTAAGTACCAATACCAATTTTGGCATTAGTTATGTGAATCCAGGTTAAGTTATCACAGTTAGTGGTTAGTTGTGAGGGTTAGCTTGGACTTAAGTTGGACTTTGGATTTCGCCAAATGGACTCAAAATGACTCAAAAACTACAAACATTTAAAAAACATAAAGTAACTCGTGTCTTACCTCCTTGGCTTTCTGTCATACCTCTACCTCACAATAAATTTCCTCACAATCTTGTCTAAATTTCTTGACAACATGTCCTAGTTGTCAAAGAAAATACTCTAATTCCTTTAGATGCACTCATTAAGCACTTGTGCATTGAGCATAAGATTCTCTAACAGTGCACACAACCTATACGTCTCCATTTCTAGAGCCTATATAAATCATATATCTCAGTTTTTCATATATCTGACTCGGAATCTTATATCTCTCTCTCATTAACCCTAATCTGGCTACAATTGGTTGATTTCCACCTTATCAAAATACATTAGGTACAGAAAAATAAAATTGACGCATAAAAAGCATGAAATTAAAATTCAAACGAACAAATTCAGAACAATAATACAGTTGTTACAACAACAAAACAAACACAAACAATAACTTAGGATGTGAAGACCATTCAAAAATCCAAAAAATTCAGAAAGTCTCCTAAAAAATGTGCAAAATGCTATTTATGCAGCAGCTGATTCATTGCCCAATGCTATCAGACCATTGCTATGGAGCTGCTTCCGGAATTCTCGCTGCGGAGCGCTGAGTACATTAGTGGACATCCTTGTAACTAAAAACGATTATGGCAGTTACGTATAGTTTGTGCCAGGTTGCACTCCTCACCCTGCATTGACAAGACTGCTGCTGGGCAATGGGAGCATATTCCACATTTTTCTGCGATTTTTCATGAAGTTTAGTGTGTATTTATGTAAAACAATATCCATAAAAAATTCCAATATGTACAAAACTATGCTAATTTTAATTATTAACGGGACATTTCTTATTATTTTTTGTATTTAATTCTCTAAATTGGTTCAGTGAATCTTCTTCAGATTTAAGAGAATACTCTTCTCTTTTGTATTTTGTATTGAGCTGTATCTGTTAGGAGTTTTGACTGACCCCTTTACTGAGTCCTGATAGTATATATAGGCCTGTAAATTAGAGACTCAGTCACTTTTGTATTCATTTAACATTAATACAAATTCTCTTTTATCTTTCTCTGGAAATGTGATTAAGATTCATCACTAGCTAAGGCCAATACAACAAAATTAGTGTATCAAAGTGAAGGTAAAACCGAAGCACATTTGAACCTACAGTGAGCATTGAAGATACTTCTTATGAAATGATTTCATGCATTCTCATTGCAGAAAAGATCAGTACAAGGGGCTGTATAGAAAACTGGATCTAACCAACAAGAAAGAGAATAACAAGGATGTGTGTCAAGTGTCCTAACAAACAAGGGAAGGAATGAGAGGGATGTGTGAAAAGTGTCCCACTACAAATAATGCATAAGCAATCTATGAATAGGAGAAAATAATAACAAATTGCAATTGCAATATTCCCCAGAGGCTTGACGGTGGATGTGCAAGAGTCCCAGCTTGGCAACACATTGTGAGGTTTTTAGGGAGGAGAGTTATAGTGAATGTCAGCCAATTGATTGGAAGGTGCAATGGGAAGGACCTTCCCTTTTTTCTTGCTAATCAATATTGTGGGGTTATATGTCTAGATAATTGCTGTTCTTTGTCATAAGAAGGCTGGAGTTTCTACTAGAAGATATGTGAGTTTACAGAGAAGTGCTTACATATGTTGTGCTTTTGATTATATTAATTAGACTCCTTTTTTCTAATGAGCTAATACCTCACATGGTGCCAAACATTGGTCTTAAAGAAGAACTTATTCTTGATCTCATGGATTAGATTGGATCTATATTCTTTACCATTTCCTTTCTCTCCCCCCCCCGCCCCTTCCTCATTTTAGGGTCTTTAAGGCTTCCCATATATGCAAACAAGGGATTAGATTGGCTTTTTATCTTATCTTTTGGTGTATTACAGGTATCAGAAGTGAGTTCACTTTTAGGAAGAGCTGGTACAGCTGGGCTTGGCAAGGCAGTAGAAGTTTTGGACACACTAGGTAGTAGTATGACAAATTTGAATCTCAGTAGTGGTTTTACGTCGGGTGTGTCAACAAAAGGGAATAAAATTTCAATTTTGGCCTTCGAAGTTGCAAACACAATTGTTAAGGGTGCCAATCTGATGCAATCCCTTTCAAAAGATAACATCAGACATTTAAAAGAGGTGGTTCTGCCATCTGAAGGAGTGAAAAATTTGATATCCAGAGATATGGATGAACTCCTAAGAATTGCTGCAGCAGACAAAAGGTAGATTATAATTGATATTTGCATGATCAACTTAGTAGAACTCTTGCTTTAGTTTGGAGCTTATTTTCTTCAGCTACTACTGCTCTTAAAGTTTTCGCTTTCTTATTCTTTTTTGACAGAGAAGAGTTGAAAATATTTTCGGGAGAAGTTGTGCGTTTTGGAAATCGTTGTAAAGATCCTCAGTGGCACAATCTAGATCGCTATTTTGAGAAGTAATTGTAGTTGAATTGGTTTAATCTTATATTTCTTAAGAACAAATATAGCTGAGTGGATTTAATCTTTATTTATATATTTTCTTGTAACATCTAACATTGTGTTAGTTATGGTTTTCTTTGCCTTTGTTGATGTTTAGGTTAGGTTCAGAGCTTACACCACAAAAACAATTGAAAGAGGAGGCAGAAATTGTGATGCAACAACTAATGACCTTTGTTCAATATACAGCTGTGAGTAAGCCTGTTAAACGGAACAATGCATATGCCTGTCATCTTCTTCGGATTTGTATGCTAAACTCATAACATTTTATATCTTTGTTAAAGTGTGTATTTGAGTATTGTATCTTTGTTCAACATACAGTTTGCACTAAACTAATGGGAAACTGTGTTTTGGGGTCTCTTTGAGTAAACTTCTCTATGAACACTTTTAGGAGAAGAAAACAAGAAAAAAATGAAATAAACTTCTCCATAAACTTAAATTAACTTATGCTAGAGTATAAAAAACAGATTTTGGAGAAGCTATTATATAATAGCTCGTAGAGAGATTTATTTCACTTTTTAATTTATTTTTTTCTCTTATAAAAGTGTTTATGAAGAATTTTATTCAAACAAACCTCTGTTGTAGTTTGAAATTCTTTTATCACCCTCATTCTCTTTGCCAGGAATATCACTTAAAACAAAACTACAATCATATGAAGAAAATAAAGCTGTCTCAATTGCTTGGTAATTGCATGTTATTACTTGAATTCACTTCTGTTTTATGCTGCAGCCATGTTTGTAAAGGTAGCTTATTTAGATTCACTGTCACCGTCCATCTTTAATTAGATATAAACTTTCATTTCAGAGATTGATAATTTACTGTCTAGGATATTTCCACTTTATATCTGAAACTTTAATCTTAGCTATCTATGCTATTGCACTTCTTATAAGAAAGAAGTTGTATAAACAGGTCATGCATTTGCACATTGAGATTGAGAGATAATTAGATGGACCTTTTTCCTGTGCTTTCTGGGTTTTACACTCTTGAATTTACGGATTATTTCTCAATGAAATTGCCACTTTCTTTCATCCGTCATGTTATGCATATTAAGAAACCTATGAACAATTGTATGATTTAAGTTAAGCTTGATTTCCAAATATTCTTATTTTATTATGAAAAAAAGTTTGATAAAAAAAAGAAATCATGAATCAGATATGGACAATTAAGTTATAAAGTGATTATGTAGTTTGAGATAAATATTCCCGCCGTTTTATTTTGTCAATTGTTTAAGGTTCTTTTGTAGAAATCAAGAAACACAATTTTCTAGTTCTTAATAAAATAGTTATGAATTTTTTTTATTTCACATTACAATAAAAGCTTATAATTAAAGATTAGGTGAAGAGTAAGGTTGTAATTGACAAAAGAGTAATTAATGTTATATTAGACTTTTTCGATAAGAAATTATCCTTACAAACTAAGCTTTGACAATTTTACATACCTTTAGTTACATTAATGTGGCATTTATCACCTTTTCATTTTAATTTTCAACTTTGAACTCAACAAACACAAGCAACATCTGTGCTATACTAATTGGATATCAATTTTTATTTGTGGGTAAATAGCTTGTCAATTTAATATTTTTGAATTACTTGCATTCCTTTTTGATCATACACACATACTGCATTCTTATTAATCATGCTAATCAACTACTAACAAAAATATTATAATCTAAGTTACTTGTGCGTCATTATTTACATAAACATTTTTATTTGAGACCACCATTGTATATTCTAATTTGGACATATATTTTGAATGGTAATTGTATTATTTTCTTAGTCAAATCAAATATTACATTCTTATTAATCATGTTAATCAGGTACTAACAAAAATATTATAATCTAAGACTTGACTTAATTTAGTTAGACCTTTTTCTTTGCGTGCAGGAATTATACCATGAATTGCATGCTTTAGATAGATTTGATCAAGATTATCGGCGCAAGCTTCAAGAAGAGGACAATTCAAATGCCACACAAAGAGGTAGATGTTGGCCTATATTTACTTATCCAGTTGTCATTAAATCCACTTGAGACATGAAGAAAAATCAATATTAGTTCTGATAATTGAAAACTGTACAATGCAAGTTACGATGTATACAGATTTGGTTATAAATGATATCCCAGAACCATGATTACTTTAAGTACAAATAAGGAAAACTGTAATAGTTACATATAGTGAGGAAGCAAGTGTAATTATATCTAAAAAAAATAAATAAAGGAAATAATGAATAATAACATATAGCTACAACAAATTCCATTTTTTGTATTATGCATTTGAAAAGTTATTTGTTTGAGTCAATGTCTTGTTTATAGTAGTTTTAACAAAAAAATATGTTGATTCATCCTCTAGTGGCATTCTTTGCCTGTATTCAAACTACCTTAACCAATTTTCTCCATTTCTTTCTCAATAGATATCCAGCCAATATCTCCTCATATACAATATTAAAATTATTTTGTATTGTCTTTTGTGTGGTTACACATTGATCTTAACGTATTCAATTGTGCGGCTCTCACCTTTTTCTCGTGATATATCTTTAAAACCTAACATTCACTACCATATAACAATATGATAAAGCTTTCTTTTTAGTTTGGTTGGTACTTTGTTGTCACAAATAACCTCTGATGCCTTTCTCCATTTTAACTACTGAGCTTGTATGTTGTGGGTGACATCTTAGTTCATTTTCCTATCATTATCTTAGTTACTTAAACTTAACCTGTGATATGAAACTTACCTCTAAGTCTTATTCCTCTTGTTGTTATAACTATGTTGGTCTTTTTTATCACAATAATATTCATATTTTTGAGTGATCAATGATTATAAACTGTGTAGGAGACAGCCTTGCAATTTTAAGAGCAGAACTGAAGAGTCAAAAGAAGCATGTAAGAAATCTGAAGAAAAAATCATTATGGTCCAAGATTTTGGAAGAGGTAAACAGTGTTATTTCTATAAATATTTTCAGTTAATGCAATTTTTGTAATAGAAGGTGATCTTAGATTTAATATTTTTTATTTGTTAAGTTTTGTAGTATTGGTGATTTGGCATCTGAAACGTGCTTTCTCTGAAATCCTTGAATTAATTTTATTGTATTTTGTTGTTGTTTCAGTTTAACTAAATTCATTTCCCCTTGTTTGTTCCCCCTTTTCCCTAATAAAATTTACTTTTCCAATTCTTTCAGCCTCCTTTTCTTGAGCATTTTCTCATCATACAAGTATAAATTCTGATTGTTGTATTTGCAGGTGATGGAAAAGCTTGTAGACATCGTCCATTTTCTATACTTGGAGATCCATGAAGCATTTGGTAGTTCTGGTACGCTTTCAAGAATTTCCAGTATTTTTTATTGTGTTTAGCTAAGTTTTTGATATTCTTTACTTTTGTTCCGAGTATGGACAAATGAGTTAGGGTGGACCTGACATATCTATTTATTTCCCTGTCATGTATTCGTCAAACACGCTGGAGTTTTGTTTATATAAACAGTATTTAATTTATTGATGAAAAAAACTCTGCTATATCATTGATATATAGTCTGAATATGGTATTCAACAAGGGCACAAGGGCCAATTCATTTGTATGGTTATAGTTGTAAAGCTCATGTACTTTCAATGGTTTGATGTGAAGTTGTGTGCATCAATTTGATGCAATAATAATTTGTTTCACATAATTTGTTTTTAACTTATCCTATGTTTTTTGTGAATGAATTTTCTGATCTGTTCACCTTGTCCTGACCTATTTTGTTCTTTAATCCCGCTCAATTTAGTTGCTCCTCCTTTCATTTTACTGACAAAATGTAGAGCATCCGTTGCCATTGCTAAAATTCCAGGTCAATAAAACATTTGTTTTATACCTCTTCCTCCTTGCAGATACTGATAAGCAAGCGAAAGATTCTCAAAGTAACCACAAGAAGTTGGGATCTGCCGGTCTTGCTTTGCATTATGCGAACATTATCACTCAAATTGACACTCTTGTGAGTTTAGGATTCTACTTAAATTACATAATCTCTAATATTTGTCATGGTCTTGGAAGTTCAATTATCTTTCTTCGTCATTGTTGGCTGTAAAATATTGTTGTTAATAACAAAAATTGGAGAAAGAAAGAAAAGAAGGGAATTAAATGCATTTACATAGGTCACAAACAAGCATAATAGTGTGTTAAAAAAATCACCTCAAAATCAGCTTCCTATTCATGGTAATGTTGGGGATATGGTGATAGTATTGGTTCTTTCAACTTGTCTTTTTATATTATTTTCATGAAATGAAACAGTTATCTCGTTTTCTCTTCTCTCTTCATATTTGTCACAATGGTATGAATGATGGTTTACGATAATTAGTATTATACTATTCTTAGCATTGAGCCACCTGTAATTCTATTAGGATAGCTGGAGTTTGTTGTAGACAGTTAGATCTTAATTGACTATCTTGCAGCTCAAGGTATCTGATTTTGTAAATACTTTAGTATTGTAACTCAATCATTATTAATACAAGACATTTTATATATTGCAAAATTCCTCTATTCTGAATTCTTTAATGACTTTATGTGATTTGACCTAATCTGTCATTCTGTTCACTTTATTTAAAAGATGTTACCAGAAGGAAGAATACTACTCCTCTATGGTAAAAAGAAACTGATCAGTTGGGTACTGTAGGAACATCTCGGGTTTTCCTACCGCATTTTAAAGTCAGTTTGATTCTATGGCTATCTGGGTTCTCGTCATTTGTTTATCCAAGTGAAGTTTTAATAACTAAATGCAGTTAATAAAATGAGTGATTTTTTTTTCTTTTGAATATTTTAAGTTAAGCTTGTCCATTAGAAGAAAATTTTAAAAGTTGATCAAATTTGATTGGCCACTTCTCGTTTCTTTTGATACACACACTAGGAAGCAAAGCCTGTCAATCAGGAGATGCAATTCTTTTTCATTTCTTGTTTTGGGTATTACCTACTTCCCTTGAGAAGTAAGATTGAACACAGAAGCCCTTTCTTATATTTGCACGAATAAGATCATGATTACGTAATGAGTAGCCATGCTCCAATAAACGAGTGTCATCTGACATACAATGAAAAAATCTTTTTAATCATTTCATATATTTTTATTGAATAGAAAAATGGTGCCAACTCTATAAGGCGAAAAGGCTGTGTTATAGTTTTATATATATAATGCTATTCAAGCTGGTAGAGAGACACAAATGGTCACAACTGCACTATTATTTGTTTCTAAAGAAAATGATAGCAAGACTATTAGGAAGGTAGCCCTGAGTTTACATTTTAATTTAACCAGGTGTCTCGATCAAGTTCTGTGCCTCCTAATACAAGGGATGCCTTATATCAAGGGCTTCCGCCTAATGTAAAATCAGCATTGCGCTCAAGATTACAGTCATTTCAGGTTAAAGAAGAGGTGCATATTCCATTTCCATCATACATTTTCTTAGTTGGGTATCCATACCATAAATACTTGATTAGTTATTGATATCTGTCCCTTTAATTTTTCATTTAGAAAGATTGAATCTAATTGGAATTTTTATCTCACTTTCTTCCAAGTATGATCATTAATATTCTAAATCTAAAACATTCTTGCAGCTTACTGTCCCACAAATCAAAGCTGAAATGGAGAAAATATTGCAGTGGCTAGTCCCTATTGCTGCCAACACAACGAAGTATATTTACTAATCCCTACTAAGCAATTCCTAGATGTCCTAGTACTGCATTTGGTACAACAAATCTGTTTAACTTTGTTTTCCATTATGATCATTAAACAACAATGCTCATCATTCTATTTTTGAATAGCAATTCAGGTTGCTTGTTCTAAAGACACCATTGCTTTAACCGTGTTACTATTAGGCATTAGCTTTCATAAACTATGTTCTACTATTCAATTAGCATTAACCTCTACATGTTCTGCTCTCAAATTTAACTATCTGTTTTTCACTTTGGATTAATTCAGAGCTCATCATGGCTTTGGATGGGTTGGAGAATGGGCAAATACTGGGTGAGGACAGATCGCCGGATTCTATTCCTTTATGTTTGTATGTTCTACCTAGTTTTCTAATGTCAGCTTGTGTAGGTCTGAGGTGAACCGGAAACCCGCCGGCCAGACCGATTTGTTGAGAATTGAAACACTGCACCATGCTGATAAAGACAAAACAGAAGCTTATATACTTGAACTTGTTATCTGGCTCCATCATCTTGTCAGCCAAGTAAGAGTTGGAAATGGAGGAATAAGGTCCCCAGTTAAATCACCAATCCGTTCTCCTACCCAAAAGACAGGGCAATTATTTACACAGAAAACATGTTCTTCCCCCATGCTAACAGTTGAAGATCAACAAATGCTCCGAGATGTCGGCAAGAGGAAGCTAACACCAGGCATTAGTAAGAGCCAAGAATTTGACACTGCCAAAACCAGGTTGAGCAAACACCATAGGCTAAGCAAGAGTAGCAGTCACTCCCCAATCAGTGAAAACAAAAATGACATATTCTCAACAAGGAGGCTACCTTCTGTGCCTGTCATTGACTTTGATATTGATCGAATGAAGGCCTTGGATGTGATTGATAGGGTGGATAACATTGGAAGTTCATAGTTGTGTGGCATATCTTGGTCTTTAAGCAACAGGGGATGCTTGAATTAAATGAGTTCAAGGTAAGTGCTCCCTTATGTTTCTTGTGTGCCATGAGAAATGTTTGTTGATTTCCATGGCAAGAGTGATATGATGTGAGCCATAGTCTTTTTGAGATTGTTGTAGATGATTATGGGGCGGGGACAAAGGGGGTCACCGTTTTTCATTAGATGTATATGTACAGATTACATCTTCATATAATAATTGTTCTTCTATAATTTTCTCTTCTCTCAATCTTTTGTGTGTATATATACACATATATGAATCAATTAAGAATATAGAGAAGGCAGTAGCAGATGAAGGGAAAGGAGTTTCCTAAGCAAATATTTATAGATAGCGTGATAGATGTTTCTTGCATAAACAGAACACTGAAAGAAATACTGATACATAACATGTTTCCGGATACAAATTTGGAAAAATAAAAATCTGGAATCCAAATTACATTTCAGATTAAACAATCATAGTCCAAATTTATGTTTGAGATGGTATAATCTTTCATTCAAATTTATATTTCAGATGGTATAATCCTTAATGCAAATTTGAAAGTAAACAGACAGGTGTAAATTTTTTAATAAGGGACAATTCAGTCATTTCACTATGACCACCGGGTGCAAGAAGAAACATGAGGGTGTAGGAAGAAATTCCCATGTTTCCTATGTACCGATTATTGATCTTTTTATAGTATTTTTTTTTTCTTAAATCTTTTGCAGTTCGGTGCGTGAAATCTTAGTCAAGAAAAGTGTTGAAGTTTGGTTTATTTATTTAAAGCTTGGATTTTCATGTTATAAAAATATTTAGTTTTAATTTAGTTTAACAGATCATGTTCTAAATTGAAGTGCAATGTAGAGTGTCCTCTTCATTTGTCGATTTTCATGTTGATGTGTAAGGCATTTTCTATTTTCTAATCCATGTTATTAAAATTGGCATGTAAGTTGACTTAGTCAGGTACTAAATAATTTGTTTAACCAACGGGTTATAAACTGAACCAATTGAATTGTATATAATAAAAAGATCATAAACAGATTGTTCGATATAATGGTTGAGATAGGAGTACTTTTTTTAAAAAAATGAGATAGGATATCTAAATACAAGATGCATTTAAATCTTGAAAAAGAAATTATTAATACATAAATTAACATTTGGCACTTGATATCAATAAAAGTAAGAAAATATATATTTATTCTATAATGACATAAAATTAATTATTAAAATATGCACATATAAAATGGATGCATATGTGTAGCACATGTTTAGTTAACAATGATCAAAACTTTATGGCTGTCTTTAAACGAATTTCACCACAAGTTCCTCCAATAAGAAAAAAAAGTAAGGAAAAAAAATTAAATTAATTTCTTCGTAACTTCAGAATTAGTTTATGTTTTTAAAAAATCTCCCGTATAATTTTTATATTTTTTTATATAAGATTAGGAATGATAAAATAATTTTTATAATTTAATAATAATTTTAACAAAATTAGGAAGTGTGAGAGTGAAAATTCATAGTAAATTTTTAACTAATATTTTTCATTGATTTATTAAGTTTATATATAATACAGTGAGGATAACTATTACGAGAATGGATATATAAAAAACTAATAGGAGATGAGCTTAAAATTACTTGGTATATTTTTTAAAACTTAAGTAGGTAGATTGGTATACTTTAATATTCTATTGTGACCCTACTCATTCTTATCTCCACATAAAGAAATAAAGGGTTTGCCATATTTTATTCTTTACTCTCATACAATATACAAAATGATTAATATATCTTTGTCATAACATCTTTACAATTAATTCGAAACTGCATTTAATTAAATAAACAATTCTATAATGTAATAAGAAAATATATCATAGATAAATTAAACTTACATGCTTTAGATTACACAATTTTAAATATTGCTGTATATTATTTCCTTCGATTACATAATTTTTCTCTAGATCATAAGTCTTATTTTGAAAAATCTACAAAATTATATTTTAACTTACATAACCTATCTTTTTATGTTATGGAGGTACGAATAGAAGGTATGGAAGCTGATGAAGAAATAGCCAAAAATAAAATGAATAATTGCTTCCAATCCAATATCCAACAATGCTCCAAGAACCTAATAGAACATGAGAACCTGATGCAAAACAAACTGATTCCCAGACATAATTCCAGTCATAGTTGGGACATGTCAGAGATTCTTCTATTCTGTACGTAAAAAATGCTTACTAATTAATATATATAAGGGTTAAATATGTTTTTTATCCTGCTTTTAGTAGAAATTGGAATTAATCTCTCTTTGAAATTTTGATCCAATTTAGTCCTTTAACTTTAGAAATACGTGAATTTAGTCCTTTAAATCCAATTTTGTTAAGTTTATTTGATATTTCGAATGCATTTCATGATAACATTTAAATTTTTTACACCATTTGACACAATTCTACCTCAATATTAGTTGAATGTTAGCTAAGAAATGTGTTCGAAATGTCAAACAATCTTAACAAAATTTGGTTAAAATGACTAAATTCACACATTTCTAACGTTGAAGGACTGAATTGGATTCAAGTTTCAAAAAGAGACTAATTCCAATTTTTATTTATAGTTGAGGGATCAAAATCATATTTAACCTTATATATAAACATATATTAATTAGGAACGAATCCTTATCACCAGACAAAAAATTATAGTTATTAGTCATGATATAACTCTTTTTATTTAAAAATATAATAATTTAAATATCACGATTCAATTGTTAGCCATTCCACTTTACCTCTAAGAGTCGATCGATATCTTCTGCAACAATATATTCCACTCCACTTGCAAGAAATCACAGATGCTATAATGATCTCATCTCAGACATAGTATATTCATAAATCCTACATGACGACAACCGAATGAGCACAAAAGAATGTAAAAAAAAGGTATATATCATTCTTGCATCGAAGCCCATGTCTCCTTCTGCAAATTTTATTCCATTATCTATATACAGATGTTGTTGCTAAATAATTGTCATAATTGCGACATTTACGTATTCATGTTATACATTATATGAACATTTTAAATAAAGCTTCTATTTTTTAAACTTTGCTAGATTATTCTTGCGACTGATAAAACAAACAAAAAACTTTGCTAGCTTGTCCATAAGATTCTGTTGCGAGACTGAGCCACTATCAAGTGAGAGAGGACCCATGCACTGAACTTAATTCACCTATAATTGATGTGAGATTTTCACGAAGATAATGTAAACAGATATATAAAAATGACATTTATATAAGATTGTAGGACAGTATTCTGAAATTTCCCTCTATATATGTGGTTAATTACCTAATAAAGATTGTGATGAAATTAATCCATAGAAGATGAGATTAAGTTTTATGCAATTGAAAGAGATGATGCCAAAATGTTAAAAGATGCGTGTTGTTGGTGTGTGTTCCTGTTGAAAGCATGAGAGGGAAACAATAACATTATCCAAAGTGATGAAAAGCTCGAAGGTTGCCTGCTTTGAAAAGCCATTATGTCATGAAGTTAACTATCCACCTAATTCGCAAGAGATTATTCCCACGTAATTTTTTTCTGTTTTTGTGCCTTTGACAGCATATCAAACGTAATTTCAGGTTTCTGTGCCTCTCTCCACATAAACATATTCAATTTTTTTTAGATCCCATGCTCCGCAAGCAACATATTCTGTTACTCTATTTTCTTATATGTTAATTACTATAATAACTTTGACATTAAAAATATGAAAAATTGTGATATGATTTCCATTTTTTATTCATTGATTTAATTTAATATGAAACATTGATTCTTAAAAAAAAATATCGATACACTAATCAATAACTCATATCAAACCATGTTAAATAATAAAGGATGAAAGTAAAAAAAATATAATTCATGATATCATTTTCATTAAAAATATAACTGAAGCACTTCAAAAATTATAATCAGATAACTGAATTACATTATATGACATCAATAACGTCTTTTGCAGATATATGTCCCCTCCGGCTTCATTGAACAGAACACATATCCAACAATATGATTTATAAAGGTGTCGGAAAAATCGGAGAAAAAAGTTTGGTCTTGTAGGATCATTTCATTAGTTTGTTTCTTTTCAATTTTTCTTAATTAGTTTTCACGATTATGTTCTATTTTTTTAAGTTTTATAAAGTCTCTACGTGAAATAGTGAATAAGCTTTGGGTTATAATAATGTTGGTTGCCTTTATTTATTATATTTGATCAATCATAACCTTTTAAATAACATATATTAGTTTTCATTTCATCCCTATACTCCTTGGTTAGTAACCTAACTTCCTTTTGGACTTCTTCAGAAATTAATTAAGTGATTTGTATAAAGGTTTGAGGTTAAAGATGGATAATAAACCAAGTTCTATATATAGATACATTAGATTTATTGGGAGTTTAACTTCAGATTTAGGTTTATAAAGGATTCCCATCCTCGTACTAAAAAATATCAAACATAAAGATTAACTCACAATAAGAATAGAAATTAAAAAAAAAAAAAGCTATTGAAATATACAAATAATAAATATTCAAACATAAACATAAATGTAAGTTTGGTTTCAAACCTAAAAAAAGAAGAAGTAAATTTTAGCTTCTTATAAACATTTGAAAAGT
>Ga0209589_1001294_pt1 | contig 40790 bp, 45 predicted proteins | sample CowpeawhiteBW_FD_187525 | JGI IMG/M metagenome (GOLD analysis project Ga0209589, IMG submission 187525) | Root nodule microbial communities of legume samples collected from California USA - Cow pea white BW (SPAdes) (version 2) | ecosystem: Host-associated > Plants > Roots > Nodule | place: USA...
CTGCATTAACAAACGTTAGAATATCCAATAATATTTTATGCAACTAAAATCAATTTTTACGCCACTTTTACCAAACTTACTCAATAAATCCAATAATCACAAATCCTAATTAAATCAATCTTTAAGAACAGAAAAATCAATTAAATCCCCAAATTTAAATATTAAATGAGGGCAAAAATACGCACTCATCAAAAATCAAACGTTAAGATATTTATTAATCCCAAATGCGGGAAAAATTTAAAATATTATTCATCGAGCTTAAAATTTAACAGAATGGTTCATCAATGTATTACAAGTTCCAATATGCCATAAATTTAAAACCAAAACATATTTAAAATCCCTAGTCAAGAGTCCCATGCTAGCCCTCTCTCCGTCTCTATGCATCAACAACATCACCTGGAAGATCATCTGCTCCTGTGTGGCAAGTCACACAATCATCGCCAAACACAAACAGAAAGGGTGAGCTCATAAATAATTAACACATAAGTTAATAAAATCAAAATACACCCAACTGTTTTATTCTAGTAAGTTCTTGGCCAAGACCTTAATACCCAAGGCTTTTCAACCTTCAATTCACACAAATAGTTGACCATGGACTTAAGATATATGATGCTCACACAAACCTGCCTGCTCGTGGTCCTACCTCTATGAACCTCCCCGCTTGTAGTCCTGCTCTACAAACCTCCCCGCTTGTAGTCCTGCTCTACAAACCTCCCCGCTTGCAGTCCAACTCTACGGACCTACCCGTCCGTAGTCCAACACACGTGATCCACCAGCTACGAACCTCCCTGCTCACAGCATCTCTTAAGTGTGAGCACAAAACATACGAACCTACCTGCTTGTATCCCCACATAAGAGTATCAAGATATGAACCTCCTCGCTCATATCATCACGTGTTCACCATGATCCATGAACCTACCCGCTTATGGCACAACATCTCCTGATCTAAGTCTCGCATCACTATGTACAAACAACACATGCAACCACTGTCTACAGCACTATCGCCTGGTGCTTCCTAAGCACTGCTAGGCGAAAATCCTGTGCAGACCTCTTGGCGGGACCCATTGCCGCTAGGCGCCAGACGGATCACATCTTATTGGCCGCCAGGTGACACATAAGTTCCTAGGAGAATCCCAGGTTTTTCTGCACCTTTGAAAACTATTATGTCTAACATGCAACATCCATTAATTAACCCATGAACCAATAATTCAAAATTATCCCATTTTCCGATGCATACTCAACCAATAACATCATACTAATCCAACCAAAATGTAATTGATTCATAATTATACTTAAGAAATCGAAATGAAAAATCATCTCCCAAACCCTACCAAGGTTAACATAATTGAATGCCTCCCATTCAATCCCCAAGATTCATCCGCACATATAAACATTCGTAATTTCACACTTTTCATGAATTTCCACTGTACACATGAACAATTCTAGAGAACCTAATCCATCATAGAATTCAAAAACACATATAAAACACATTTCACGCTTGCGTCGCCTAGCAGGCTCACCCTTTCCGCCAAGCGGTTCATCTCAAAAACCCAGAATTGGGTTAACATTCATGCATCGCCTGACGACACATTCAACCACTTGAGCTAGTACTTTTCCACATCATAATAATCCACATTAAATGCCATAAAGGCTCTTACTACCCAAATTTATTAAATAATTATTTATTTAATTATTTAAATTCCTTGGGTCTTACATTCCCCTCACCTTAAAAGATTTTCGTCCTCGAAAATTGAACTTACTAGGAAACAAGTGCATATAGGATTGCCTCATGCGATCTCCATCTCCTTGGTCATCTCCTAAGTAGCCTCATCCCAAAGCACTTTCACCGTCTAAATCTCCTTTTCCCTCAGATTCTTCACTTGAGAGTCCAGTATCCTCACCGTTCCTGTGTTCACTATCAGATCCTCCCTAATCTAAATGTCATCTGATTCCAGCACATGTGAAGGACTTGCTATGTATTTCCTCAATTGAGAAACATGAAATACATTGTGCAAGTTTGCCAAGTGCGGTGACAGGGCAATATCATACGTTGCGATGTCGATCCTCTTCAAAATTTGATATGGTCCAACAAATCTCGGAGTTAACTTCCTTGATTTGATGGCCCTTCCAATACCAACAGTCGGCGTGACTCTGAGGAACACATGATCCACTACTTCAAATTCTAGAGGTTGTCTCCTCTTATCTATGTAGGATTTTTGTCTAGTCTGAGTCGTTCTCATACGGTCCTGGATTGCCATGACCTTATCAGAGGTCTGCTGTAAAAACTTTGGACCAAGTACAAATGACTCACCATCCTAATTCCAACATAGTAGTGTCCTACATCGTCATCCATACAAGGCCTCATATGGTGCCATACCAATACTGGAGTGATAACTATTGTTGTAAGTGAATTCCACTAAAGGAAGCATTTCACTCCAACTCCCCATATGATCCAATACACACATTCGTAGCAGATCCTCCAATGACTGGATCGTCCTCTCAGACTGGCCATTTGTTTGAGGATGATACGCGGAACTCATCCGCAACTAGGTTCCTAACGCTGCCTGTAGCGATTGCTAAAAGCGAGAAGTGAATCTCAGATCTTTGTCTGATATTATGCTTGCTAGCACCCCATGCAGACGAACTACTTCTTGTATGTACAATTCTGCCAGTTTGTCCATTGACAACTTCTGATTAATCGCTAGAAAATGGGCAAACTTAGTTAACCTGTCAACAATCACCCATATTTAATCATGCCCTTAAGCAGATCTCAACAAATGAGTCACGAAGTCCATGGCGATGTTGTGCCATTTCCACTACGGAATGTCTAGTGGCTGTAGGGTACCACCTGGTCTTTGGTGTTGAATTTTAGCCTTTTGACACACCAAGCATGATGCCACAAAGTCAGCAACATTGGTTTTCATTCCGTTCCACCAAAAGGATTGTTTCAGGTCCTTATACATCTTAGTCATACCTGGATGTATGCTAAGACAACTTTTGTGACCCTCTTCTAGAATCTACTTCCTCAGACTCCAATTCCCAAGTACACATACTCTATATCAAAACCGTAGAATGCCATCTGATCCCATCCTGAAATCCTTCCCCTTTTCTGTACCTAGCCAACTCATAAACTGCTACAACTCAACGTCATTCTTCTGCTCATCTCCGATAATGTTAAGATGTCGTTGGTCAACGTTAGTACACTACACCGGATAGAATCCTCTCCCAACTGTATACCCAGATTCATATTCCTGAGTTTCTCAATCAACTCCAGCTCTTTCACAATCAATGCTGACATATGCATCCTCTTTCGACTCAAGGCGTTTGCCACCACATTTGCCTTACCTGGATGGTAAAGTAACTCAAAATCATAATCCTTGAGGTATTCCATCCATCACCTCTATCTCATATTCAACTCCTTCTGATCAAATAGGTATTTCAGGTTTTGGTGATCATTGAAAACTTGGAACTGGGAGCCATACAAGTAGTGTCTCCAAGTCTTAAGAGCAAACACTACAACAACCAATTCTAAATCATGGGTGGGGTAATTCTTTTCATGAACTTAAACTGCCTAAAGGCATATGCCACTGGCCTCTTTCTCTACATCAACACACACCCCAAACCATGATAGGATGCGTCACAATACACTTCAAACTTCTTGCTTGTGTCTGGAATAGCTAGTATTGGAGCCGTAGTCAATCTCTTCTTCATCTCCTCAAAACACTATTCACATTTCTTTGCAAGGACATCCCTGCTGCTTCTATCGCTTGGCGGCCACATCGCGCCACCATGCACTATACCAAAAATTACGATCTATAATTGTTTAGCACCCCAACGCATTGCCTATTGATGTGACCCCAACAAGCCCAACCTCAAATGCATCAACAAGCCCAATTTTTGGGATCAATTGGGCCGAGCCCAATTTGCTACCTTTGGCCAAGAATTACTTGAGTGACTCTCCATTTGGATGCAAGCAAAGCATGAACTAAGCAAGGAGAATGTGATGGAAGCATGGTGCATGTGACTTGGGCAAGGAGAGTGTGATATGCCACTTGGCATCATCAAGACTCATTTACTACATCACATGGTCTACAATCAAGCTTCTTCTCCAAGCTACATTTGCATTTCATCTTTGTTGCATTTTCTCTTCATTTGGCTGGCCATATGCCTATAAATAAAGCCACTCAAATATTGTAATGGGAACTCTTGAAATTTCTAATAGAATGTTTGTGTTGAGATCACTCCACTCTTCTATTTTTTTGAGAGCACACATGGCTAACCTTCTCCTTCATCTCCTCTAGCCACCTTCCATACCATAGCTCCACTTCTACCCTTCATCTTCACCAAAAAAACCTCCATTTCCTAGAGCTCTTCTTGCTCTTATCTTCATTTCCGCTGCATTTCATCTTCTTTTTGGTGTCTTCCATGGATCTCCTTCCTCTCCTACACCAAGGACGTCTATCACCTATGCTCTTGAATTGATTCAATATACACCTCCAATTTAAAGTACCTGATTTCCAATGCCTTCCACACGTTTATGCCTCAGTCACGATTACGTCCCAATTTTATTCCTCTACTTAAACTCAATTCAAGTCTTAAAATGGGAAACAGTACAACCATAGGCTACCTAAAACTTATGACAGAACTAAACTCTTAACTCAATCCCTGTACAAAATTCAGCTCATTAGCAATCCTATACTTAACCAATTTTTATACATCTTTTCATCATTCAATTACTATACCTAATTTCACCTGCTCCTACACACCAAAACCCACATTTCCAATTTAGTTATCCTCCCTTTTCCTCATTTCCTTATTCCAGATTGTTTGACCATCACTAAGAATTCATTACCAAACTCTAAGTCACTTTATCGTAAGCACATCATCTCACTCGATGCATTGCCTTGTTCATCACTGACCCCCATTCAATTATCTTAATCTCCTTGTCACACTTAATTTCTTTTCGACTCAATTCAATGATAACTCTCTCTCAGCCATCCCATAAATTTTCAGAACCACTCATTGTTCAGCCATCCCATAATTATACTTAAGAAATTGAATTGCTAAATCATCTCCCAAACGCTTCCAAGGTTAACATAATTGAATGCCTCCCCATTCAATCCCTAAGATTCATCCGCACATATAAATATTTGTAATTTCACATTTTTCATGAATTCCCATCATACACATGAACAATTCCAAAGAACCCAATCCATCACAGAATTCAAAACACATACAAAACACATTTCACGCTTGCGTCGCCTGGCAGGCTCACCCTTTCCGCCAGGCAGTTCATCTAAAAAACCCAGAATTGGGTTAACACTCATGCGTCGCCTAGCGGCACAATCAATGACGCTAAGTGGCTTTTTGGAATTTTTCCAGAAATGCAAAAATGAGAAAGGTTTAATTCGACAAAGGCATCACATTCATGCATTACAGTACAAAATTAATTACAAAGTATGTATACACTTAAAGGAACTCCCCTAACCTAGATAATTCTTGCTCAAATTGAAATAATTAGGACTCCTTTTGTGCCACCACTAGTCCAACCTTTGTCTCCTCTCTAATTGACTTGATGTTCTGGTTTAATTTACTCAAAATCACCTTCAGAACCCCCTTTCTCTGCCAATTTCGTTTGCCCTTTGTTCCCTCACTTTTTCTCTCTTTCTCCGAAAACCACCTTAATTAGACCATTAACTAAGCCTTAATGCTTGTTAATGATATGAAAACAAAAATGGCTTTGAATTGGGTGTTAATGGCCATTCAAAGACCATTAGTGGGTACCTTCCCAGCCCACTAGGCTGCCCTTCTTGCAGCTAGGGTTTTTCTACACTTTCATATTCATGCCAAAAGAAAATTTGGCAAAAAGAAAATTCAATTCATTCTTAGCAAGGTTTGAACACATAACCATTCAATCACAAAGAAATTTCACAACCAATTCAACCAATTCATGTTTCATGATAATTCCTACAATTTTAGGATTATATTATCACTCATCATGATCAATCAAAACATTAAATAACACACTTATTAAAATAGAATACAATTTGGCATACATAGGACTCAAACCCAAGTCCTCTCTACACCATTAAAGTACTCTCATCAACTACTTGAGCTAATACTTTTCCAAGTCATAACAATCCATATTAAATGCCATAAAGGCTCTTACTACCCACAATTATTAAATATTTATTTATTTAATTATTTAAATTCCTCGGGTCATACAGCCACTATCAGGTTTTGTAGTTCTTTTGCCTCTAGTTGTTTACCTGGTGTGATTCTAGCTCTATGAGTGTGATACTTGCAGGGTGTAATGATAGATTTTTGTGTGAGTCAAAAATCTTGTGTGTTTCTTTGTTCGAAAGTGTAATCTTGGTGTGTGATTTGTAAAACTTTTGAATATAGTGGAAACCAGACTTAGGTTGTCTTGGTAAACTGGATGTAGGTCTGTGATTGAGTGAGCTAGTATAAAAATAATTGTGCCATTCTCTTCCCTTTATCTCACTCACTTTAAATCACTTTAAAAACTCAAGAAAACCAAGTAATTCATTCTTTGTTGAGCTTTAATGTGTTTATGTGTAATGTGATGTTGCTTACCTGTTAAAAATATTGATTGGAATAAGTCTTGTGTGTAAAAGTTTGTTGTTTGAGTTAAATATACGAATTCTGTATTCTGCTTAAATTACCAAGATTTTAACCTATTGATTTGAACTTTTAATCAACTATTTCTTAGGTTCACGATTAAATTAGTCTGCTATTTTATTTTTTGACCGGTTGAAAGTGTATTGTTCTACAACTTTTGCATCCAAATTTCATGATCTATTTGATTCAATCAAAAGGGGTTTTAAGCTTTCGAAAAAGTTTTAAACAACCAATTAAATCCCCCCTTCTTGGCTTAAATTACCATTTCAAACTAACACTTTCATCATACAATACTGGCAAGAAATGAATGGCTTATCACTTGGCTCACTTTTGGAAATGAAACTAGAAAACATATTGTCTTTCTTTTTGAAAGTAGAATTATAACCATGTTCAGCCTTCCCAAAACCACAATTTTGAGAGCCACGAACAACTTCTAGGTTTTCTTTCCCTCTTGTGAAATTTGCTCAGGTTTTTAAAAGGTATTTCACTTTATTTTTCAAAATAGTTCAATTTTCACAAGGTTTTGTGGCCAACTGATTTTCAAAACAATAGGTTGAATTATTGTAAAGCATATCTAGGTGTTCAAAATTACTTTTTAAACCTGTGATGAGTTATTATTTTCCCTTATTTCATTGCCTTTTTGTGCCTTTGATGGTTTTTTAGTGCTTAATTGTCTATTGTTATTGCATTTTCATCATTTGGGTTTCATTGGGCCATTATTCCGAATTTTGATTAATTTGTCATTATTTGGTCTAATTTTTTTGCTAATTATTTTTTAGATATTTTGTGAAGCAGTTTTGGAGCTTGGATGCTAATCTTAAGGTGAAAAGATAGTTGCCACATCATAGCTACATCATTGCCACGTCTACACCATGTCATTTAGCTTGTCCATATCATTGGGCCAACATTTTGGGCCCATAGTGACATTTTTGTAATTTTGCACTCCATAATGGCAATTTTATAAATAAGTGGAATTGTGGTGATGTGATCACAAGTTTTAGAGGGTTTAGGGTTTTTGGACAACCTCCTTCTTCCCCATTCTGTAATTTTCACGTTTTAGGAGAGCACCCACTTGGGGATTTTTTCTTTTTGTGATTTTGTGACCATTCAAGCACCACCCAACTAAGGGTTTTCGTCCCATTCAATCTGAATATCGTTTATTTCCTCTTTCCTTAATCTTATTATGCAATCTCATTTTTGTTTGAGTTGTATTTCGAATTCCATTTCAAGCTAAGCTCTTTGTATTATTTCCTTGAAGAAATTGAAATCAAACCATGAGGTTGTTGCTCATTTTCGAATTTGGTTTTGGTTTGCCCTTATTTAGGTTGCATTTTCATGGTAAAACAGGAAATTGAAGTATGCTTAATCTTAATTTTGTGTTTTTGCAACTAAATCGACTTTTATTCATGCTTAATGAGTATGGGTTATTCACAACATGCTTAATCTGTGGGTGTTAGTTCCTTGAAGTATGCTTTGCTTAATTGTATATTGAACTCATGTTAATTATCACTTAGTTGCTTAGTTTTGGGTTTCATGAGAGCAAATGAGATAAAATAATTAGTTTTGTAATCTGTGATTGGTTGAATTTCAATTGAATTAAGGAATCAATACTATTTTATTAATCTGCAATTATGATTTTAATTTTTGTTGTTAATTTGCCACCCCCTTTATGCCATTATGTTGAATTGTATTTGGAAAGCTTTGGTTGAAAAAAATGGTCACTGGGAGACAACCTTGGATTAACTCCTAAGTACTATATTTATCTATTTAATTTGGTTGGGTACGACCTCAATCAATCGGTTATTTTAGATTCTAGCTAATTAACTTTTTTTTTCTAGCCAACCATTTAATCCTTTTAATCGATTATTTATGACATCAATTTTGTTAGCTTCATTATGCAACTTTTCAAAGTCATGCAACAAATGATTATAGTCATTCTTGTCTTTTAATGACAGTAAAATTACTTGGCTTGATGAAGATGACTCATATCCAGCCATGAGGCACAAGTTTACTTCTTCACTTCCATCTTGTGATGAGCTACTTGTTGAATCATCATTGTCTTTCCAAACTATGAAGGAACGTCTTTCCTTCGCCTTTTTCTCTTTTTTCAAGTCACTAATCTTCTCCCTCTCTTTATTAATGTTAGGACATTCAATCTTGATATGTCCTTACTTTCCATAATTATAATAAGAGAAATTTGGATTATTACTTGAACCTTTTCGTTTATAATTATACCTCCTTTGATTACCTTTGTTGTTGTCATTCCTCTTGAGATACTTTCCAAACCTCTTGACTAGTAGATTCATCACTCCTTTTAGAGTTAGTCTTCAAGGCTATGGTCTTCACCTTTTTCTCACTTGACTCTTGCTCACTTATCCTTTGCATCTCAATTTCATGTTCGTTAGCTTGCCAAACACTATAGTTGTGGTGATGATGTATAAATCCTTTGATTCTGAGATGGTAGTCACCTTAGGTTGCCAACTTCCATCAAGGGACTTTAGCACTTTGACGTTTCGCTCCTCTTTGTCAAATTCATCCTATATGTGATGGTTAATAATGTGATTGAACCTCTTTTGTACTTCTACATGGACTCTCCTTATTGCATCTTGAACAAATCATACTCTTGTATTAAGGCATGCTTCCTTGCTCTCTTCACATTATTCGTCCCCTCATGTGTGACTTCAAGTACATCCCACATATCCTTTGCACTTTTGCATTGGGAGGCCCTACAGAACTCATCCATGTTCAATGATGATGTGAGGATGTTCTTTCTAGTGCAATCATATGGAGTTCTTCTTCTTTCCACCTTTGTCCATTCAATCCAAGGCTTGTCCATATACTTATTTTCAACAACACACTTAGGAGTGTAAGGTCTATTCACAATTGCATCTCAAATACCTTGGTCATTTGATTCAATGAAAATTTTCATTCTAATTTTCCAAAACTGATAGTTAATACCACTAAACATAGGTGGCCTATGAATAAAAGCACCTTTTGCAAAAGGAAGCTTGTTTTAAGCCATTTCAAAAAGTTTTAAGATCAAACTTGAATAACTTTCAAGAACCTTGCTCTAGATACCAATTATTAGTAATGAAATGGTGATTTAAGCCAATAAGGGGGGATTGAATTGGATGTATAAAACCTTTTTGAAAGCTTAAAACCCCTTTTGATTGAATCAATTAGACCATAAAATTCGAATGCAAAAGTTGCAAAATAGTACACATTCAACTGATAAAAAAAAAAAAAACAGGTTAATCTGTTCATACACTTATGAATCAATAGATTCAAATTTCAAAACAATCAGGTAAATGAATAGGAAATTATGCAGAATACAAAATTTGCAAATCTCACTCAAATAACATGTTTTACCACACAAGATTCGCTACAAACAATATTTCTAACAAGATTACACTATTAGATTACACAGAAACGCATGCCAACACAACAAAGATTAATTTACTTGATTTTTTTGAGATTTTAAAGTGGGCAAGATGAGGGAAAGAGAATTGGACAATTTTTTTATACTTGTTCACTTAATTACATAACTACATCTAGTTTACCAGGAGAACCTGAGCCTTGTTTCCACTATTATGAACAGTTTTACAAACCACAAACCAATATTACACTTTTGAACAATATAAACTCCATGGTTTTTTACTCACACATAAATGTCAACTACAACCCTGTAACAAACACACTTAAAGACCTTAAATCACACTAGGAATATAATAAGAGGCACAAGAAATACAAAACCTGATAGTGGCTCTCCACAACCAACCAAACTCGATTTCTTCAAGCTCCAACCAAGTCAAAATGCATTCATACTAGAAACTATATACAACAAGCCTTTTAACCTTTGAAAACCTATTTTAACATATTAAAAAGGACACACTACGAGTAATAAGACATCTAACCTATGTCATATAGCCTACGAATATGGTATAACATGTAAAACTCATATTCTATAATTTATTTCCAAATTTAACACTATATAAACATGATCATTGAACGAATCTTCATCAATCTTCATAAACCACATGTGATCTCATGCACTTTGCTTTATCAAATCTTTGCACCAAGCTTGCTTATGCTAACAAGTACTACCCCCTACTTAAAAAATGATAGATGGCTTGGCAGAGGTCAAGCTTGAGCATTTTTTGAGGAGCGATGATATGAGACCCGACATCCTCTCTAAGTTGGCAGGTACCAAAGTTACCATGGTTATAGTAATTTGAAATTCTACTGCTCTAGTGTAGCAATCTGATCCCAAGATGATTGTCGTAGCTGCTACTACATATGCCAAGATGGTTGCTCACAATATGGTTGAAAATATGGTGGGTGTTGTTGTTGAAAGGGTGAATCAAATGATTGTAAAGAATGCTCAAGAAATGGCTCATACAAGAGTTTAAAACTTTGTAGTTGAGCATTATAAGACGATGAATAATTGGCATAAGCAAAATGGTAACTCATGCTATAAGATATAAACTAAAAGAACACTAAACTGACCAAAATAATCATTATTACAAAACTCAAAGCTTTTGAGAAAAAAAGAAGGAAAAACCATACAAACTATATGAATGCAAAGATAATCCTACAAACTAAATGCTTAAATCCCCATCTCATCGGCAACACCACCAATTTGTTGAGATCTATATATTTGCCTCATGTCAACAAAAGTCCTACATTTCCCCCTAATGTTGTTTAGGGTAGAAACTTGGTTATCAATTTTAGGAGATGGTATATTTAAGTCTTAATTTGCATTTTATCCTTGTTAAAATAAAATGTAGTGGGGCAATTTAAAAGAAAAGTGGGAAGAAAGAATGAAGAACTTAGACATACTAAATATATGCTATAAAAATATCTAATGCTATGTGTCACACCCAAAATCGTGATGGGATGACGAACCAAAAAAAATAAAATTTGAAAAAACAGAGTTTGGAAAAAAAAGTTTAGAGTGGCCACCATAGTTATTATAGGAAATTATCGAAAACCATAAAAAAAATAGCAAGGTCTACGAAAACATATTTGGGATACGGGAGTTGGTTATGCTTAGGAAAGGTGTTAGCACCCTACAACGCCAATCATAAGACGACACCTTTAATTAAAATACAAATGGATGTGGTCTCCTTTATATGGTTATTTTCAAAAATAATAAAAAGAGAAAATTCAAAAGAAACAAAAAAAATTGTGTTTTGAGCCCGAGAAGGATTACTCCATGCTCCTACGTATCAGGGTCACGTAGTTCTTTATGAAAAAAAATTTTGAAAAAAAATTTTGTTCGATGTCATTGATATCACCTTTTTTTATATTTGAAAATTTTGTATATTTTTCTTAGTAATCTTATAGAAAAGCGGAGATATTAAGTACTAAGATGATATGAACGGTTACACAACCAGTTATACCTTTTAAAAGTTAAAAGGGTACTTAAATTATTTATTTGTTATTATTTTTATTAAAGAAAAAACTTCTAAAATAAGATATGATACCCAAAAAAAAAGCATGACTATTATATATCCATAATTTATGAAAACATTAGGAAAATAAATAAATAAATAAAAGATTAGGAAATAACATTTAGGATTAAACATATTATTTTATCATTTGTAAAAGGTTAAATAAAGAGTTAAAAAAACTTAATATATAAAAACAAAATCATGGCATATAAAGAAAAGAAAAGTGGGACCAACCAAAAAAAGTATTGGAAAACGAGACTCACACAAACAGAGAATATGAAAACATGAGATCTCTCACTTATTGATGCAACAACGCTAGCAACCTAGTGCAATTAACAAGCATTAATTACAAAAACTAATAAATCCAAAATGCAGGACAATAATGTTTTTTCCTTTGAGAAAGAAATGGTGAAAACATGAAATTCAACCAATATCATAACCAATTCTCAACAAAAATCGCATAACACTAAAAGAATTAATTTTTGTAAACTGAACGGGATATTAGATTTGCACGCCTAATTGAGAAGACAAATAATTGTGTTGGAACACTAAGAAGCATGTGGCAGTGGTGATCGAAGGTGAGTGGGTTTTATATGCGAGGGTTAAAAGAAATTGTGTGCTTAGGGTAAAAGAGAGGTTTCCAGAGTCATCCCTTTATTCTTTTGCTTGATAGGTTTATATACACGAAATTATAAATCTAATGTAATCTCGTAATAAACTCAGTGTTGATTATAAAGAAAATTAAAAGGCAAGAATTGGTCTTACTATTATAAATTAAGGAATCAAATCATAGAAAAATGAAAGGACAAAATCAAACGTGATCAGGAAAAAAGATTTTAATTAGTAAAAGAGATATTGCTTAGAATCATATGACTACTTTCTTTATCTGGAAAATAAGTGTCATAAAATCAGAGCACAAAATCAATTATCCTTGCGAAAAAACGATTCTAAATATTAAAATAGATTCTGCTTATAAATATTAGAATCCCAGCATTAACTTCTTAATTTGGAGCAAAAATGACAAAGCATAGAGTGGGGTGAGAATATAAAATTTTGGAATGCTGTTAGTCGCAAGAAAATGCGGTGTGGGTAGATATAGCATTTTGGGTTAAAATAAAAATAAGACGTCAAAAGAAAATGTAACACCCCATTTAAATAATAACCTTAATTAAATGAAATGTCACATAATAATATATGAAGTAAGATCATGGAGTATAGACACTACTCCTTACAATTATCCAGAAGAAACCAAGAATGAACTAGGGCACACCATGGTGCTAGTAACAAAATAGAGTAAGGGATCGACAATATTCAAAATAAAGCCCAAAGACAAGACAATACATGGGCCACAACCCTGAAAGAAAACTCAAATAAGCGGAATCCAACCCAGATAGGCTACGCAGCGGAATCTCCGTTACCCTATTGACCACGAGGAGTTCTTGCATCTGCTCACACCAATAAATTGATGATCATCGCAAAAAGAGAAAACCACACACATAACATACAAATAAGCAAAAAGGGTAAGCTAAAGTAGAAAATGATTTATTATACCATTGCATACAACTTTATAGCCAAAGATACATACATCAACCAAGCATGTGAAGGCTCGCAGACAAGACACTAACACTCAAGACACGACTTATCCGGATACATATAATTAGTCGGATTCCCCAAATTCTTGCACTTGTGGTGGCCTCTACTACTCTGTAGAGCCAATTGCCAATGGGTTTCACCCTACCACTCAAAAGGTTAGCCTTAAAAGATCTAAGGCTTCCTACTACTCTCACCACTTGAGTCAGTATGCTCTATGTGAGACTAACTAACTTATTAAAGTGTCAGGATGCAATCCTTACCTTGAATCCTTACTAAATTATATAATGAGACACTACCACGAACTTCATGGAATTACGTCCTAAGTATGAGGCACCACCATGAGCTCCCACTAACAAGGGTCAAAGGAATTACGTCCTGACCATGAGGCACCACCACGCAACCATCGTGGAATTACGTCCTAACCAAATGAGGCACCACCACGAGATCTCACCTAGAGAGTGTAAGACCCGTGAAATTAATTTAATTAATTAAATAATTAATTAATTAATAAATGCGAGTAGAAAGAGCCTTTATGGCATTAATTATTGTTTGATGTCACGTGGAAAAGTACAAGCTCAAGTGGTTGAGAGTACTTTGATTGTGTGAGAGGACTTAGGATAGAGTCTTATGTATGCCAATTATGTGTTGTATGATTTATTATTATTTTGTTTTGGTAATATAATTGTGAATGGTGAGTGATAGTATAATCATAAGATTATAATGGTTATCACCAAATGTGTTTTGGCATAGTGGTTATGCTATGTTCTTATGAGTAGAAGGTCACGAGTTCAAACCTTGATGGGCATAGAGTAAGCTTTATTTTTGCTAACTATTAGTTGTGGTTTGAATGTGAAGAGGCAAAGAAAACCTAGCAGAAGGGTAACCATTAGGTGCTGAAAAATCATCCAACTAAGGGACTTGAATAGCCATTAAGCCCACATTAAAGCCAATCTCGTTTTTTTGCATTAAACCACCTTAAGGCACTTATAAAAGGAAGAATTTAAAGGGGAATAGGGTTTCTGCAATTTGGTTAGTTCACCTATAGAGAGGAGCACGAAATTGAGGCTGTAAGGTGAGGTTTTCGGTGCGTAAGGGGCTGAATTGAGAGAGAGTCTGTGGCAAATCATTGGCAAACCAAGGAATCCCACTTTTCTTCCCAATTTCAATCAAACATTCAGGTTATGGGTGCTGAATTTATATGTATTTTCATATGGTTTGTGTTACTGTGTTTTTTGCTCAAATTGGATTTGTATGTGGTATAATTATTTGGATATTACATGCGTTTGTGATTGAGAAATTGGGTACTCTTAGTGCTGTTGTCAAATCTTTGATATTTCACATGAGTTGAATGTGGGGTTTGGGGTCCTGCGTAGTTCTTCTGGGAAAGTAACGAGTTGGGTATTCAAAGGAGATGAAAATTCGGTTATTAAGCATGATTCTGATGTATTTGTGCCATTACATGTGCTGGAAATGATTGGTTAGTGTTGTGGTATTGTTTTTGGCGAAGTGTGTGCGTGAACAGACTCAAAACCCTGCAAGTCTCACTTTGGGTTCTAGTTCGTGGTTCTCGCCTAGGCGACCAGGAAAAGGGTTGAGCGACATGGTCTCTCGCTCAGGCGAGAGGCACTCGCCTAAGCGAGGTCGCGAGGAAACTTGGGAGTTTTGAGCGCGACATCTCACCCAAGCGAGAGGTGTTCGAGTTCTGAGTGATAGGAATGCTCGCTTAGGCGAGAATGGCTCGCCTAAGCGAGTTTGCGATGGGAATTGATGTTGGTTGTTTGAATCCTCGTTCAGGCGAGGTGTGTGATAAATTGAGCGATAGTATGGCTCGCCCAGGCTAGAGGATCTTACCTAAGCGAGATAACATGATGATGCTGTTGTTTTAAGCTCGCTCAGGCGAGGTGAATTAGCCTAAGCGAGGTTGAGGTCTTAGCTTGGGCGAGAGTCCCTAGCTTAAGCGAGTTTATGCGAAATTCCATGTTTGTATGTGCTTGTGTGTGTGATTTGGCTGCTTTATCCTAAGTATAGGATGTATATGCATGTGGTGTGGTGTTTGGGCTTGAAGGACTAAGTCTAATAGGGGTCTAGGATGTGCTTGGTGGTTGGACACATGATGGGCATGGAACTGGTTGAGTTCCCGTCGGCTACTAATGGGTGAGGAGTCTTGAGTATGATGATTACATGTGTCGGGCGCACGATTGGGAAGGAACTGTTATATTCCCGTCGGCTACTATTGGGCGAGGAGTCCATGGTATGGTGATTGCGTGCATGCCATGGTCCAAGTTGAGAAGACTTGGATGTTTTACTACAGATGAGGAGTCTGTAGGGCAGGACTGTGAGCGGGACAGACTCATAGGGTTGGACCACAAATGAGTTAGTTTCGTGGGAGCACAGTGAAGTCCCAAGACCTAGTACATGTATATGACTCATGAAGGACTATGAGGTCATGGTTGGGTTATTTGAAAAGCATGAAATATTATTTATGTTATTTTGGGATGAGCGACATATTTATTTCTTGTATCTATTTATATATATTGTGCATAGCTCACCCTTTCTGTGTGTGTGTGGCGATGATCGGATAACTTGTTATCCGAGAGTAGATGATTTGACAGGTGGGCCAGGAGATGCATAGACTCGGAGCGAGGGTTAGCTGGGGATTTGTTTATATGTTGTTATTTTACTTTTGAGATAAATATGTAATCTTTTGGGAGCCATTTGAACATTATTTCAGTTTTATAATTATGGACTCCTGGTTTTATGACATGTATATTAAAAGTTTAAATTCCCAGCGTTTTTGGGAAATGATTATATTTTAAATGCAGTATTTATTTTATTTCAGAATTTATTTATTAAATATTAGTAATATTCCTTATGGATGTTACAATTGGTATCTGAGCAAAAGTTTTGAAAATATTTTTAAATATTTTGGGGCTAGTGGGGAGTCAGCTTATGGATGTGGTTGTTTGTTGCATGTTTGTGTGTTGAATGTTGAAAAGATGTGTGTGGTTTTGTTTGACTAAGTGACTAATTTTTAACCGTTGTAATGTGGCATATCCAGGCTATGGCTACTAACAGGAGGAGGAGGAGTGGTGGTGCTGATGACATCGCTGAGGCGATTCACCAGATGGTGGATGCGATGCAGCCACCCGTAGTAGTGCAGCCTAGGACGGCGATTGCACCAATCAGGGTGCCGACCGTGGAGGACTTCTTGTGCCACAAGCCAACTGAGTTCACTGGCAAGGCCTCCCCTAATGAAACAGATGTATGGCTGGGAGAAGATCTTCAAAGTGATGAACTGCGAAGATGAGCAGAAGCTGTTGTTCGCTACTTGCTGAATGAGGATGCTGAATATTGGTGGGCAGGCATGCAACAACAGATGGAGACTAGGGAAGAGTCAGTGTCTTGGGCCAACTTCAGGACTCGTTTCCTAGAGAAGTACTTTCCAGATATGGCAAGATAGGACAGGGAGATTGAATTCCTGGCATTGCAGCAAGAAGTCATGACAGTGCAGGAGTATGTTAACAAATTTGAGCACTTGGCGAGGTATTCCTCACAGAACATCACCGAGGAGTGGAAATGTTTAAAGTTTGAGCAAGGACTCAGACTTGAGCTGAAGAGGGTGGTAACACCTTTGAGAGAGAGAAGATTTCATGTCTTGGTGGAACAGGCCAAGAGTGCGGAGCACCTTAAGAAGGGCCCTGGTCCAGTTGTGAGCCGACATCAGAAAAATGTCGTTGAGGCTAGGTAGATGAAAAAGCCTTATAGCACACCACAGACATCCCAGGGTCCCTCTTGCTACCAGTGTGGAGGACCCCATCTGAAGAGGAACTGTCCTCAACTGGCAGGCGGAGTAGGAGGGCCAGGCGACCGTTGCAAGTGCTTTATATGCGACAAACCGGGACACTTCGCTAACAATTGCCCAGAAAAGAAGAGTCCTGGTGCGAAGAAACTAGCAGCATCGCCAGCAGAGAGAGCTAGAGCAGCTGGTCGGGTCTTTGCATTGACCTTGATGGAGGCTACTAAATCAGGTAATCTCATTCTAGAACCATGCTTACTATTGGGTTAGATAGTTTTGGTGTTGTTCAATTCTGGAGCAACACATTCTTTCATTGCTAATGCGTGTGTGGGGAGATTGAATTTGGTGAAACGCGATTTGGGATGTGAGTTGCTTGTTTCAACTCCCTCCTCAGGTCAAGTGGCTACCAGTTTAGTCTGCGTTGGGTGTTCAATGGAAGTGGCAGGTCGCAGATTCAATGTGAACTTGGTGTGCTTGCCTTTGGAGGGACTGGATGTAATCTTGGGGATGGACTGGCTGTCTAACAATCACATCATAATTGATTGTGGACGGCGTAGTTTGGTACTCCCAGAACATGAAGGATTGGAGCTAATCTTGACTTAGAGGGCGATAAACAATGTAGAAGTCGGAGCCACCTTCTTTATGATAGTGGCTCATGCAGAGAAGAATAGCACCGCCGAGAAGATCAGTGTGATTCCAGTAGTGGAGGAGTATGCTGATGTGTTTCCAGATGAATTACCAGAGTTGCCACTGAGTAGGGATGTGGATTTCACCATCGATCTTATCCTTGGAGCTGGCCTAGTGTCCATGGCGCCCTATAGAATGGTCGTAGCGGAGTTAGCTGAAATGAAAAAGCAAATAGAAGATTTTCTTGAGAAGAAGTTCATATGGCCGAGCGCATCACCTTGGGGAGCACTGGTACTACTAGTAAAGAAAAAGGATGGTAGTTCGAGGTTTTGCGTTGATTATCGTCAATTCAATAAGCTGACCATAAAGAATAAGTATCCACTGCCGAGGATAGATGATCTGTTGGATCAGCTAAGGGGAGCCGTAGTGTTCTCTAAGATTGACTTGAGGTTTGGATATCATCAGATCTTAGTCAAACCAGAGGATGTGCAGAAGACGGCGTTTAGGTCACGCTACGGGCATTACGAGTATGTAGTGATGTTGTTCGGGGTGACAAATGCTCCTTCTATTTTCATGGACTACATGAACAGAATATTTCGACAGTACTTGGATCAGTTTGTGGTCGTGTTTATTATCGACATACTGATATACTCGGAGAGTCGGGATGAACACGCCGAGCACCTGAGAGTGGTGCTTAGAATTCTCATAGAGCATAATTTATATGGGAAGCTGTCAAAGTGTGAGTTTTGGCTGGAAGAGGTACAGTTCTTGGGCCATGTAATCTCAGCCTAAGGAATAGCGGTGGACCCAGCGAAGATTAAGACAGTGGTGAAGTGGGAGAGACCACAGACAGTTACTGAGGTGAGAAGCTACTTGGGTCTGGCTGGTTATTAGAGGCGTTTTGTGGAAGGATTCTCCAAGATGGTGAGTCCATTGACTCAACTCACTAGGAAGGACCAGCCGTTTTCTTGGACAAACGAGTGTGAAGTCTGTTTGGAGGACATGAAGCGGAGATTAACCACTGCACTTGTAACATCCCTACGGAATATTACTGATATAAAATAAATAAAATTCGAAATATAATAAGGGTCACATTTAATATGAACTATTTCCCAAAACACGAGAAATTTAAAACTTAAATAAAAGTCAATGGCTCCTGCCAAGTTTACATAATGTTCTCAAAAATAAAATGATAAATATAATACATGTGTATCTACAAAATATCCCATGCTAGCCCTCGCTCCGATGCTAAGCATCTCTTGGCCCACCTGTCACATCATCTTCTCCCGGATAACAAGTTACCCGATCATCGCCACACACACAGAGAAAGGGTGAGCTATGCACAACATATATAAAGAAAAACCATAAGTATAAATATGTTTCCTAACCCAAAATTAACATAACTAACTTCATATTTCATAATCACCCAACCATGACCTCATAGTCCTTCATGAGTCATATGCATGAACTAGGTCTTGGGACTTCCCTGTGCTCCCACGAAACTGACTCATTCGTGGTCCAACCCTGTGAGCCTATCCAGCTCATAGTCCTGCCCTACAGACTCCTCGTTTGTAGTAAAAACATCTAAGTCTCACACTTGGACCCTGGTACGCACGCAATCACCATACTATGGACTCCTCACCCAATAGTAGCCGACGGGAACATCATAGTTCCTTGCCCATCGTGCACCCGACACATGCAATCACCATACTAAGGATTCCTCGCCCAATAGTAGCTGACGGGAACTCAACCAGTTCCATGCCCATCATGTGTCTAACCACCGAGCACATCCCAGACCCCTAATGGACTTAGTCCTTCAAGCCCACACACCACAACACATGCATATACAATCTAATCATGGTATAACAACCAAACACACTCACAAGCACATAGAAACATAGTAAATCGCATAAACTCGCTTAGGCTAGGGACCCCTCACCCAAGCTAGACCCTCAATCTCGCTGAGGCTAGTCCACCTCACCTGAGCGAGTTTAACTCAGCAACCAAAACACGTCATCTCGCTTAGGCGAGATCCTCTCGCCTGGGCGAGCCACACGTTCGCCCAAACACCCATTCCCATCTTGCGTGGGCTAAGATACAAGCAAAATACCAAATCATGACCAAGTCATCCCGCTTAGGCGAGCCACTCTCGCCTAGGCAAGAGAGGTCGTCGCCCAAACCCCAAAACCCCTCGCCTGGACGAGAAGTCGCGCTCAACATGCGCACTTTTCATCATGATCTCGCTTGGGCGAACCTCACTCGCTTGAGCGAGTGTATGAGTCGCTCAAAACCAATTCTCATCGCCTAAGCGAGAAGCTCGAGTGAGGTAAGAGTATGAGTCCCTACATGTCTCGCCTAGGCGAGCTCGGCTCGCCTGAGCGAGACTTGTAGATTCTGGGACTGTTTTACGCACACTAGTGCTGCACCAGAGATCCTTTACGCCCTCAACTCACACCAATTCAACTAGACAACCTTACAATCACATAATAGCAAATTATACACACAATAGAGACTTCCATTCCCAATTTTCATACCATAAGAGTATATACAACACATAATAGTCATCATGAGCATCAATTCATAAGAAAATCCCAATAAAACAGTACCCAATTTCCCACTCCGAATTCATCCCATAAACAACTCGAAATCTATAGCATTAAACCTTCAATGTCATATACAATGCGAATTCCATCAAACAAAAATCAGCACACTCAGTATAACCTAAAGAAGACAATTTCGGGTTCAGCTCCCCTAACCTGAAATTGGTGCTCAAAATTGAGACGACAACCACCTTGATTTCCAACCTCCCTCTTCTTTAGCCCTTGCACACCCAAAATTCTTCTCAAACTCTCAATTTCGTGTACCTCACTATAGCAGTTCACCACAAATGCCAAAACCCTTCCTTTTACCTAAAATTTGGCTTTTATAGGTGCCTTTGAGACTTGTTCTAAAAATAAAACAAGTTTGGGCTTTTTAATTCCTCCTCAATGTTACTTATTTAGTAATTTCTCAGCCCCCTTGGCTGCCCCATTCTGCTAGGCATTTCTTTACCCCTTCACATTCATACCACAACTATTAGTTAGCAAAAATAAAGCTTATTCTTTGCCCACCAAGGTTTGAACCCGTGACCTTCCACTCATAAGGCCATAGCACAACCACTATACCAAATCCCATTTGGTGACATAAACAATCATCCCAAGTTTACATTTCAAATTCCACACTCTTACATATTATTAAAAACAAATCATAAAACAACGACATATAATTGGCATACATAGGACTCGAACCCAAGTCCTCTCACACAATCAAAGTACTCTCAATCACTTGAGCTAGTACTTTTCCACGTCACATTATACAGCAATTAATGTCATAAAGACGCCCTCCTTCCGCATTTATTAATTAATTAATTATTTAATTAATTAATTTTTCCCGGGTCTTACAACATCTATACTAGCTATTCCTGACACAACCAAGACGTTTGAGGTGTACTGTGATGCTTCATACCAGGGTGTAGGTTGTGTGTTGATGCAGGAGAAACGGCCTATTGCTTATGCATCTCGTCAGTTGAAGGTACATGAGAAAAACTATCCTATACACGACTTGGAATTAGCAGCGGTGGTTTTTGCTCTAAAAACATGGAGGCACTACTTGTATGGGACACAATTTCAGGTATTCAGTGATCACAAGAGTTTGAAATACTTGTGAATCAGAAGGAATTGAATATGAGGCAGAGGAGCTGGATGGAATATATGAAGGATTACGACTTTGAGCTGTTATACCACCCTGGTAAGGCTAATGTCGTAGCAAACGCTCTAAGCAGGAAGAAAGCTCATGTGTCGGCCATGATGATTAAAGAGTTGGAATTGATCGAGAAGCTGCGAGATATGAATCTGGGATTAGATATGGAGGCAGGTCCTATACGGTGGAAGATGTTGAGGATCACTAATGAGTTTCTAGATGAGGTTCGGGTAGAACAGGGTAAGGATCAGGAACTGCAGCATGTCATTAGTGAGTTGGGCACAAAGAAGAGAAAGGACTTCATGATGGGTAGAGAGAGGGTGTATGTACCCAGCAGTCGGGTATTGAGGAAGATGCTCTTGGATGAAGGGCATAAGAGTCGTCTTAGCATACATCCAGGTATGACTAAGATGTATAAGGACTTGAAGGCTACCTTCTGATGGACTAGCATGAAAACTTATGTGGCAGATTCTGTAGCATCTTGCTTAGTCTGCCAAAAAGCGAAGATCGAGCATCAGAGGCCAGGTGGTACGTTAGAGCCTCTTGAGATTCCTTAGTGGAAATGGGACAATATTTCCATGGATTTTGTTACACATCTACCAAGGTTAGTGAGGGGACATGATTCCATATGGGTAATAGTGGATAGATTGACGAAGTGCGCACACTTTCTACCCATTAATCAAAAGATGTCTCTAGATAAATTGGCAAAGTTGTATGTTAGGGAAATAGTCAGATTACATGATGTGCCTGCGAGTATCATATCAGATAGAGATCTGAGATTTACCTCGAGGTTCTAGCAGTCGTTGCAGAACACTTTGGGCACTCAGTTAAGAATGAGCTCAGCATATCATCCTCAGAATGATGGCCAGTCTAAGAGAACCATACAGTCTTTGGAGGACTTATTGAGAACATGTGTTCTGGATCACCTTGGGACATGGAGTGATGTGCTACCGCTGGTAGAGTTCACTTATAATAACAGCTACCATTCCAGTATTGGGATAGCACCTTACGAGGCCTTGTACGGCAGGAGATGTCGGACACCTTTGTGTTGGCAGTAGGATGGAGAGTCTGTGGTTCTTGGCCCATAATTTTTACAATAGACTACTGAGAAAGTAAGGGTAATACAGGATCGGATGCGTGCAACTCAGAGTTGGCAGAAATCCTACGCAGATAAGAGGAGGAGGCCACTTGAGTTTGAGGCTGGTGACCACGTGTTCCTCAGGGTTACACCTACAGTAGGTATTGGGAGAGCATTGAAGTCGAGAAAGTTGACTCCTCGATTCATCGGTCCATATCAGATTACGAGGTGAATTGGACCGGTAGCATACGAGATTGCATTGCCACCTCACTTGGCAAACCTGCACAATGTTTTCCATGTATCACATTTGAGGAAGTACGTGGCGGATCCTACTCATGTGTTGGACCAAGATGATGTACATGTGCATGAGAATCTAACTTTGGGGGTTGGACTAGTGAGAATTCTGGATTCTCAAGTCAAACAACTTAGAGGGAAGGAGATTCGGACTGTGAAGGTCCTCTGGGACGACGCAACCCAGGAGATGACATGGGAGATGGAGGACCTCATGAGGAAGTCTTATCCTCACCTTTTTGCTGGTAAGTCTTATTTTCGTGGACGAAAACTTTTAAAGGTGGGGTTAAAGTAAAACCCGTGAAATTAATTAATTAAATAATTAATTAATTAATAAATGCGAGTAAAAAGAGCCTTTATGGCATTAATTATTGTTTGATGTGACATGGAAAAGTACTAGCTCAAGTGGTTGAGAGTACTTTGATTGTGTGAGAGGACTTGGGATCGAGTCTTATGTATGCCAATTATGTGTTGTATGGTTTATTATTAATTTGTTTTGGAAATGTAATTGTGAATGGTGAGTGATAGTATAATCATAAGATTATAATGGTTATCACCAAATGTGATTTGGCATAGTGGTTATGCTTTGTTCTTATGAGTGGAAGGTCACGAGTTCAAACCTTGATAGGCATAGTGTAAGCTTTATTTTTGCTAACTATTAGTTGTGGTTTGAATGTGAAGAGGCAAAGAAAACCTAGCAGAAGGGTAACCATTAGGTGCTGAAAAATCATCCAACTAAGGGACTTGAATAGCCATTAAGCCCACACTAAAGCCAATCCCGTTTTTTTGCATTAAACCACCTTAAGGCACTTATAAAAGGAAGAATTTAAGGGGGAATAAGGTTTCTGCAATTTGGTTAGTTCACCTATAGAGAGGAGCACGAAATTGAGGCTGTAAGGTGAGGTTTTGGGTGTGTAAGGGGCTGAATTGAGAGAGAGTCTGTGGAAAATCATTGGCAAACCAAGGAATCCCACTTTTCTTCCCAATTTCAATCAAACATTCAGGTTAGGGGTGCTGAATTTATGTGTATTTTCATATGGTTTGTGTTACTACATTTTGTGCTCAAATTGGATTTGTATGTGGTATAATTATTTAGACATTACATGCGTTTGTGATTGAGAAATTGGGTACTCTTAGTGTTGTTGTCAAATCTTTGATATTTCACATGAGTTCAATGTGGGGTTTGGGGTCTTGCGTAGTTCTTCTGGGAAAGTAACGAGTTGGGTATTCAAAGGAGATGAAAATTCAGTTATTAAGCATGATTCTGATGTATTTGTGCCATTACATTGTGCTAATAATGATTGGTTAGTGTTTTTGTATTGTTTTTGGCGAAGTGTGTGCCTGAACAGACTCAAAACCCTGCAAGTCTCACCCAAGCGGGTCCACCTCGCCTAAGCGAGAGTTGCAGAGTCTCACTTTGGGTTCTAGTTCGTGGTTCTCGCCTAGGCGACCAGGAAAAGGGTTGAGCGACATGGTCTCTCCCTCAGGCAAGAGGCACTCGCCTAACCGAGGTCGCGAGGAAACTTGGGAGTTTTTATCTCTCAAGTATTCAGCTACATGTCGGGAGGACATGACCGCACAAAGTCTGAGCTTTGAAATCCACTTCCATCCTTGATGGCCGATATTTGACAAGCATTAATCCATCAAGCACTACGGAAGCTCTCTTTGATGTCATTGATGCAAATCTTCCTTTTCTTTCGTTCTCGTCCTTCTATGCGAGCTTGGCTTAACTCTTTCTTTTCTTCTACCATCCTCCTCTTGTCCTATTTATCCCCATAACATATTTGCATGAAGTTCTTGTCGATCAAATTTTGTAGAAAATTTTCAAACTTGTTATATGCCTCGATGGAATGTTTAACACTTGGATGGAACCCGCATGCATTCCTTAAGTTATATTCATCTTCAAACAATCCTTTTGTTAGTAGTGCCTAAAAAATAAACCTTCGTGAACTCTGAATTTCGTTCACATTCTTCACCAACTTGTGTCCCTTGAGATTAATAGCATTTATTGAAGCATTATCATGCCCAAAGAGAGGATTGGCATTAATGTTGGGTTTATTCTCTTGAAATTTTAACCACCCTGAGTCGACTAAAGCTTGTACTTTGTGTTTGAAAGACAAACATTTCTCAATAGAATGACCAATGGCTCCCCCGTGATAACCACATGTGGCATGTACATCAAAATTCTTAGAGTGTGGGGGTTGCAATGGCTTCATCGGGTAGATAGCTACCAAAGCATTACTGAGTAGATCCAACAATAACTCCGTGTAAGTCACGAGAATAGGAATAAAATGAATAAAATACTTTTCTTGATTCCTTCTAGGACTAGTGATTTGCCCTAAAGACTAGTTGATATTTGTGTTACCCTCAATTTTCCAAGTGTTATTTGAGACGTGTTGTGATTGATAGAATCCTTGCTGTGGGGATTATGCTTGGTGTGTAGTTGTCGTATGAGTCACACAAGAATGTCAGTTCACCTATCGTTGATAATTTGGAGTGTGGGCCTGGTTTTCCCACTTAGGTACTATTAACGCTGCGTGCACTTCTGCTTCCTTCTTATTCCCAGGATTGAAACTGGACGTTTTAGGAGTTGTAGCCGCGAGAGGGCTATATGCAATTTTTCCATTTTTCAACCCGATCTCTATCCTTTTGCATATGATGATGATATCAACGAAATTTAAAGATACATTCCTACCATGTGTTCATAGAATGGTGGTTGCAATGTGCTCACAAACATTGCCACCATTTCCTTATCATGAAGAGGAGGCTCCACCTGTGCAGCAAGCTCTTTCCATCATTGTCCATACTCCTTAAATGATTCATCATTCTTTTTAGCCATGTTCTGCAATTGCAAACGATCTAACACAATATCCACATTATACTTATACTGTTTCAAAAAGGTATCTACCAAACCCATCCAAGAACGAATGTGAGATGCTTCCAAGTGTGTATACCAACTCAATGCTACCCCAGCCAAACTATCTTGGAGGAAATGGATTAGCAATTTCTCATCATAAGCATAGGCAACCATCTTTCGACAATAGATGGTTAGATGACTTCTAGGGCATGTGGTACCCTCATACTTTTAGAACACCGAAACTTTAAACTTGTGAGGTATTGTGACATTACGAACTAGGCTTAAACTCGCAACATCACTAAACCTATAGTTTCCACCTCCCTCAATAGCTTGTAGTTGTTCTTCCAAAATCTCCAACTTAGTTTTGTTTCCCTTAACATCAGCGGATAGGACCTGTATAGTAGGGTGTGGTGTAATCTTGCCCAAAGAGTCATCACCGATAGTTGTGTTTAAAGGCTTGCGTATTATAATCACTCGTGGTCCCGCAAAGGTAGTCGCTTCATTCCCTGGAATATTGATTGGGAATGAGAAGGAAGCATGTTCAGCCTCTAAATATTCTCCAACAGGTGGGGTGTAACCAGATGGCAATCCGTATGCTGGGAAAACAATAGGAGCGTTGTGAGTGCTTTCCTCACCCTTTGTCGATGAAGCTTCTCCTAAGGCCTATAAGGACTTCAAGGCTCCAAGATTTGACCTACTTGGTCCTTTAGTTGGCTAATCTCTGCTATCATTTTCACTTATGCGGTTTCCTCGTCCTCCATATTCTTATTATTTGCTCGTGTCCCGTAAGGGTGCCTTGGCCTTGCCGTATTTGTTTTTCATATTTTTGCTCTACTATTTTTATTAAACAAAATAAAAGAAGAAAAAGAAAAGGAAGGAAAACATAATACAAATCCTTTATTTTATTAAGAAATTATAAAGTTTTAAGTAAATAGAACTTAATATGGAAAAGAGTCCACACAAACCCAACCCTCTAGAAAGCTCATAAATCAAAGCGTTAGAAAGAAAACCTAATCTCTAGCCCTAGTTATCATCCTCTCAAAGTACTCAAATTACCTTCTACAACCCTAAAGGATAATTTCTTCTTCAAAGTATCAATTCCTAATTGACCCCGACTCCAAATTTCATGTTACCTTCTTGGAGAATTTGCATGATGTTATAGGTTGATGATAAGGGTTGTTCTGCTTTTGGTTCTTTTTAGTTTTTGAACCCACTGTTGATGAATATACATACTTGCTTTTCTTTTCATTGCTTACTTGCGGAGGTATGTCTTGGATGAGTTATTGTGCTTCCACCATTTGGGTAGGGATATACATTCGTTTACGCTATTTTGGTGTGCAACGTTGAAGAGGTTGGTGGTGCAGTACAAACGTGCTTACATGCAATTCGTCTGGGTTTTGTCTTTGGGTGGATCGATGCTCGTTGTTGATTGATGATTCATTTTTTGGTGACAGTGGATGTGGGACACTGATATTTTCTTGTAGGGCTGGATCGTTTGGAGTGGAAACTTGCATATGGACTCGGTTGTGGCTACGTGTTTTGGGTCCATTTTTGGTGTAGTATGGTCTCGCATGGCTACTCCCTAGCTTTTGGCAACTGCTAGGTTTTCTTAAAATCCTTGTATCACGTTGTAGGGGGTGCAAGGGTCACGAACGAAATTTATGTTCTCTTCCTTCTCTTAAAATCCTTCTTTTTCTTTTCTCTTTCTTCTTTCTTTCCTCTTGTTTCTCGGTGTGGTGAAGTTGGTTCTAGTGTAGTGTGCAGAGCTGTTTCAGGTGCAGCATGTGGAGTTGGTTCGGGTGCAGCATGGTGGGCTGTTTCAGAATTCACTAGTGCAGTGAGGGCTTTTGGCCCCGGTTGTTTTTTATATTATGCCCCGGTTCTAGAACCGAGGCATAATGGGGTGAGGCAAAAAAGGGTGATTTTTGGCCTCGGGTGTCAACCGAAGCCATAGGAAGTACATTTTTGCCTCGGTTCTCTAAGGACCCGAAGCCATAGGGGTACTTTGCTCGTACCACTATTAGCACTAGTGCACTCATCCTCGCCATCGAGATCATCGACAAACGCTGTCACGGCCAGACCTTCACCAGCACTGAATGAGCAACGCACCGCGACGCTCAGACCCATGCTACCACTGCACGGTCTGAATACGACAACGACAAACCACCATGAACCAGTAGAGCCAACAGATCTAGAGATCCAACACCTCCACCGCCGTTCGAAGCAGAACTTCAAGCCACTGTTACGGGCAACCCTACCACTGTGTCGCCATCACCACCGCAAACAAAGGAAGACAGTGACCACCAAATCACGCCTTTGCCGTGAGTCGCGAGCACGCCTCTTTCGCCAATGACGAACTAAACCACCACATAAGAAAACAAAGACGAGAATGCCTCCACCGCATGCAAAGTGTTCGCTCAGGGACGAAGGTGAACAGTGCGATGTCGCGAATTGGGGAACCTAAATAGGGCATATAGCCTCGGTTCAATTAATAACCGAGGCCTAAAGTCCCTTTATGGCCTCGGTCAATAAAGACCCAAAGCCAAATGTGACGATGCTGGTGACATTTTTGAAATTAGGGTTACTGGCTGACTTATAGGCCTCAGTTCTTTTTTAACCGAGGCCAAAAACCTCTTCATATTGCCTCGGTTCAATTACACCTGAAGCCAAAAGTGCTGACGTTGATGGCATTTTTGAAATTTTGGTTACTGGGTTGCCTTATAGGCTTCGGTTCTTTTGCAATCGAGGCCTAAAACATCTTACTTCACCGGTTTTGCACACACCCGAGGCAATATAGTTGGACGAAATTGCAAAAATGCCACCGCCTCCTTATAGGCTTCGGTTCCGCTATAACCGAGGCCTATAAGACGAAGTAAAATGTCAAATCTGCACTAGTGATTGCATGGGTATTGTGTTTGGTTTTCTTCACTTTGTAGTGACGGGAATGGTTCCTAAACACCTTCTCTTTCTTACTTTCTATTATTTCCCTATAAAGATATATGTCTTTTGTTTGATTCACGTGATTGCAGCAGTTCCCTATTGACCCTACATGTTTTCTCTTTCTTTTCTTTTTTTTTCTTTAAACCACACGTAAATGCATGATATGTAGGGGCCACGAGTTTGCTTTGTCCCTTTTTTCTTTAAAACATGTTGTAGTCTTTAAAATTGGTGTAGACCGTGCCATATTTCTTTTCCTTTCTCTTTTTGGCTTAGCTTTTCACGTGAATGAAGGGTACAAAATCCTTGGACTTCCTCTTGTTTAATGCGTAAGAGAAATTGGGGCAGCGGGTTTTAAAATTTCAAGTATGATAAATTATATCTGGTTATTTTCTTTAAAGGGTTAGAAGCGCTTGGAGTATTAAGTGATGTTTTTCTTTCATTCTTTCTTTTTCTTGTCCTTGTATTTTATTAAATTTTTGGCATGTGTTAAATATAGGTGTGATATATGAATTTGGTTTGGTTGTGGGACTTTATTTTTCAAGCATGATGTGATGGTGTATACTTGGATGGCAATATGATATTCACATGTGTTTGGATGTTGAGAGTGTTTTGTCTTGTCGAAAGCTCTTGGTGAAATCAGATGTTGTGTGAGGTTTTCCGTACCTAGGAACCTAGTGAAGACTCTTTCGCCTGTGTGAAGTAGTGGAAAGGGGTCCTCTTCGCCTATGTGAAGCAGTGGTAGAGGATTGGTTCGAGTGTTGTACCCTCTCGCCTATGTGAAGTAGTGGGGAGGGGAAAGATGTTTCTCTTTATTTCGGCTCATTGCGAGTATAGTGCCCGATGTGCGATGCATCGACGTTTTTACTCATAATTCCTTAAGGGATAACGGAGACAGTCTGGCTTCCTTAAGCGGGACACATCAAACCATCTGTTATAGGAAACTAGATGTTGTTGTAGGGTGAGAGGCCGCGGAAAACCAAAGATTGTTTATGATTACTATATGTGAAGAGGAATTGAGATGAATGTGATGTTATGCTTGGTTTGGCATGATTGATTTCATTTTGCTAATTGTTTCTTGAATGCGACGTTGAGTATTATTATACATATTTTATTTATGAATTTCTTTTATGAATATCATTGTTTATGGTTAGCTTACCCCTATTTGTTTGTTGTTTGTTTGTTGCATGTGCGATGATCGTATAACGTGTGTGTTATACGGTAGCAAACGGTAATGCAGATATTTCTGACTCGAAGTAGATTGTGGAAAGCATGGAGTGGACTGGGGGGATTTTGACTTTATTTTGGTTTATTTAAATTGAACATTGAAGACTATGAGATTTAATTTTGATTCCTAGTATTTAATTGGAACTTGGTTGTTTTTTTATCATTACTATTTAAACTAGTGTGTGGATTACCTATTTACATTTAAAGTTTAAGATTTTATTAAATGTCTTTTCGTGATGCAATCGTTTTACTTGTAAATAATTGAGCTATAACACCTTCTCATGACACCTTAATTTGGGGTGTTACATTTTTGGTATTAGAGCCTGGTTTTCGAAAATGGGGAGTGAGCTCATCTAGTTGATGTTGTGTGACTCTGAATTGTATTGTGTTTTATGACATTTAACTGGTAATTATTTGGTTATATACATATTATAGCAATGGCACGTAGATCTCAGAATTCGACCAACTCTGTTGACGAAATGGCTCAAGCTATTCAACGGTTGGTCGACGCAATGCAACACCAATTGCCGTAGGTAGTGCACGCACCAGTGCAACATAACAGTATGAATGAATTCATGCGTCACAAACCGCCAAAGTTCAATGGTAAAGTAACTCTAGATGAGGCAGATGCATGGATTTGAGAAATTGAGAAGAGTTTTCGGGTGCTCGGCTGTAGTAACGCACAAAAGTTGAAGTATGCTACTTTTTTGCTTAATGGCGAGGCTGAGTACTGGTATATTGAAGTCTTAATTTGCATTTTATCCTTGTTAAAATAAAATGTAGTGGGGCAATTTAAAAGAAAAACGCGAAGAAAGAATGAACAACTTAGACATACTAAATATATGCTATAAAAATATATAATGCTATGTGTCACAACCAAAATCGTGACGAGATGACAAACAAAAAAAATTGAGAAAATAGAGTTTGGAAAAAATGTTTGGAGTCGCCAGCATGGTTATTATAGGAAACTATGGAAAACCTTAAAAAAACAGCAAGGTCTACCAAAATAGATTTAGGGTACAGGAGTTGGTTACACATAGGGAAGGTGTTAGCTCCCTACAACGCCCGTCCTAAGACGATACCTTTAATTAAAATACAAATGGATGTGGTCTCCTTTAAATGTTTATTTTCCAAAATAATAAAAAGAGAAGTGGGACCAACCAAAAAAAGTATTAGAAAACGGGACTCACGCAAGCATAGAATATTAAAACATGACATCTCTCACTTATTCATGCAACAACGCTAGCAACCTAGTGCAATTGACAAGCATTAATTATAAAAACTAATGAACCCAAAATGCATGACAATAATGTTTTTTCCATCAAGAAAGAAATGGTGAAAACATCAAATTCAACCAAGATCATAACCAATTCTCAACAAAAATCGCATAACACAACAAGAATTAATTTTTGTGAACCTAAACGGGATATTGGATTTGCACGCCTAATTGACCAGACGAATAGTTGTGTTGGAACACTAAGAAGCACGTGGCGGTGGTGATCGAAGGTGAGTGGGTTTTTTATATACGAGGGTTAAAAGAAATTGTGTGTTAGGGTAAGAGAGAGGTCTCTAGAGTCGTACCTTTATTCTTTTGCTTGATGGGTTTATATACACAAAATTATTAATCTAATGTAATCTCGTAATAAAGTCAGTCTTGATTATAAAGAAAAATAAAAGACAAGAATTGATTTTACTATTATCACATTATGGGAATCAAATCACAGAAAAATCAGAGCACAAAATCAAACGTGATCAGGAAAAAAGATTTTAATTAGTAAAAGAGATATTGCTTAGAATCATATTACTACTTTCTTTATCTGGAAAAGAGGTGTCATAAAATCAGAGCACAAAATCAATTATCCTTGAGATAAAATGATTCTAAATATTAAAACAGATTTTGCTTATAAATATTAGAATCTAATCATTAACTTCTTGATTTGGAGCAAAACTGACAAAGCATAAAGTGAGGTTGAGAATATAAAATTTTGTGCTGCTGTTAGTTGCAAGAAAATGCGGTGTGAGTAAATAGAGTATTTTGGATTAAAATAAAAACAAGGCATCAAAAGAAAATACATAAAAGATTGAAATAGTCTTTTTCTTTTTATTTATTATTATTATTATTATTATTATCATATTATTATTTTAGAAAAAGAAAAAAAAACAAAGAAAAATCTTCTTTTTATTTTTATTTTTAAATATATTTTTATTATTATTTACTCTATTATTTTATTAAACTGGACGAAATTGGATGTTGACACTATGAAAGATGCAATAATGCATGCAACTAATCTAGTTGACCTAGTGAATGAAAGGTTTGCAACTAAAATGCAAAGAATTGTAAAACCTCAAATGGATGCTAATTATCTTATTAAAATTGAAAATTATAAATGAATGTAGTGTTGAACCTGACATTATAGATTAAAACTATACTACAAATGATAGAAACCTATTCTGCGCATCATTAAAGACACTAATTGACACCTACCTAATTCAGAAAATGCATAGGACAAAAAAATCTCTAATTGGGTAATAACTAATGTGCATGGAAATAAAAATACGAGATTAATGCAACAACAGAAAATTGTAAATCCAAATTACACAGAATACAAAATCAGTTTGCAGTTCGAAATACTCTTAAAGACTACTATATGAATGGATTCTATAAATAAGGTTAGGTTAAAATACCTTTTTCCCTCAATTTTTATCAAGTTTTTTCAAATAAGTCCTAATTTTGGTTTTGTATTCAAATAGGTCCCAATTTTCGTCAATTTTGCTCAATTGGGTCCTTTTTTGCTAACACCGTTTAAATCATTAACGGCCATGAACAGTGACTGCCACGTGTCACTTCGTGTTTTTTTTGAATTTTTTTATTTTTATTTTAATTTATTTTAATTTATTTTTATTTTTATTTTTTAATTTTTTAAAATTTTTAAATTTTTTTTTAAATGTACACGTGCCAACTCAGGAGTGTGCCATGTGGCATTTCGTGGTTTTTTTGAATTTTTTTGAATTTTTTTAAATTTTTTTAAAATTTTTTTTTAAAATTTTTTTAAGTGTCCACGTGTCAATCCAATAGTGTGCCACGTGTCAAAGTCAATGTTCTAAATTCAATTTGGTCCCAATATTTGTTATTTTTGTTCAATTAGGTCCCAATTTTTGTTAACATTAACCAATTTGGTCCCTTCTGTAAGACCCGGGAAAAATTAATTAATTAAATAATTAATTAATTAATAAATGCGGGTAGAAGGCGCCTTTATGGCATTAATTGTTGTTTAATGTGACGTGGAAAAGTACTATCTCAAGTGGTTGAGAGTACTTTGTTTGTGTGAGGGGACTTGGGTTCGAGGCCTAAGTATGTCAATTATGTGTGATTATTTTTGTTATTGATTTTTTTAGGATATGTATGAGTATGCGATTAGTGTTGAAAAATATTGTTGATTTGTGAGTATCACCAAAAGTGAATTGGTATTGTGGATGTGCTTTGGCCCTATGAGTGGAAGGTCACAGGTTTAAACCTTGGTGGGCAAAGAATAAGCTTTATTTTTGCTAACTAATAGTTGTGGTATGAATGTGAGGGGTAAAGAGAAGCCTAGCAGAATGGGGGGTAATACCTATCTAGGTAAAGGGAAGGGTTTTGGCAGTGCTGGGAATTCGCCTTTGAGAGGAGCACGAGTTTGGGAGAGTGAATTGAGTTTTGAGGTGGTTTTGGAATCAAAGGGGGTTCTGTCTTCGCAATTATTGAGCACTCAATCCAGGTTAGGGGTGCTGAAACTATGTGCATTCCACTATTGATTATGTTATGCGTTCTGTTCTAAAATTTGAATATATATGTGGTTTGGTTTTGGTGTGGTATGCACTATAATTTGAGAATTTGTGAATGGAATGGGGGTACAAAGCCTTTTTGGGTGTTTATAATAATTGAATGAGGGTTTGGGTACCATTCTTGGGATGTTTTGTCAAATTATGCGATTTGGGAAGTCCAATGATGTTTACACTGCGTTTCATGGTTTAATTGATGTAATGGACTGAATGAAATCGAGTACATTGCAAATTGGTATGATTTTGGTATTGGTTTGGTGCATTGTGTGCGGGAACAGACTCGAAACCCTGCAAGTTTCGCCCAAGCGGGTCCACCTCGCCTAAGCGAGAATTGCAGAGTCTCACGTTGAGCTCTGATTTGTGGGTCTCGCCTAGGTGACCCAAGAGAGGTTTGAGCGACGTGGTTTCTCGCTCAGGCAAGAGGCACTCGCCTAAGCGAGGTCGCGAGGAGAACCTGGAAGTTTTATGCGTGATATCTCGCCCAGGCGAGATGTTTTGAGTTTTGAGCGATCGACACTCTCGCCTAGGCGAGAGTAGCTCGCCTAAGCGAGTTCGCGACGTGTTTTCTTTTGTGTGTGGTTGAATACTCGTCTAGGCGAGGTTGGATGTGATTCTGGGCGAATTGGTGGCTCGCCCAGGCGAGGGGATCTCGATTAAGCGAGATAACGTACTGTGGGCACTGTGTAAAGCTCGCTCAGGCGAGGTAAACTAGCCTAAGCAAGGCTGATGGCTTAGTTTGGGCGAGGGGTCCCTAGCCTAAGCGAGTTTATGTGAACTATTGTGTTTCTATGTGCTTGTGAGTGTGTGTTTTGGTTTTTTATCATAAGGACTAAGTCCAATAGGGGTCTAGGATGTGCTCGATGGTTAGACACATGATGGGCATGGAACTGGTTGAGTTCCCGTCGGCTACTATTGGGCGAGAAGTCCATTGTATGGTGATTGCGTGCATGCCAGGGTCCAAGTGTGAGACTTGGATGTTTTTACTACAGACGAGGAGTTTGTAGGGCAAGACTATGAGCGGGATAGGCTCATAGGGTTGGACCACGAATGAGTCAGTTTCATGGGAGCACAGGGAAGTCCCAAGACCTAGTTCATGCATATGACTCATGAAGGACTATGAGGTCATGGTTGGGTGTTTTGGAAATTTTGAGTTTTGTACTTATATTGTTTTGGGTGGGGAAGCATATTTACTTCATATATATCTGTTTATGTTTTATTGTGCATAGCTCACCCTATCTGTGTGTGTATGGCGATGATCGGATAACTTGTTATCCGGGAGCAAATGATGTGACAGGTGAGCCAGGAGATGTGTAGACTCGGAGCGGGGGCTATCTTGGGATATTTTGTAGATACATATGTATACGTTTACTGTTTTGTTTTTGAGAATATTATGTAAATCTGGCTAGAGTTGTTGACCTTTATTCTAGTTTTTATGAATCATGGATTCCTGGATTTATGGATTTTAATTGTCAAAGTTTTAAAATTTCCCGTGTTTTTGGGAAATAGTTCATAATCAATGTGGAATTTAATGAAATTCAAATTTTATTTATTTTATATCAGTAATATTCCTTAGGGATGTTACACTTGGTATCAGAGCAAAAGTTTTGAAAATATTTTTTAAATATTTTGGGGCTAGTGGGGAGTGAGCTTATCGATGTGTTGTTTGTGGTATGCTGTGTGTTCAATGTGAAAAGTGTGTGATTTTGTTTGACTAAACGACTGATTTTTAACAGTTGTAATGTGGCGTTTCCAGGCTATGATGACATTGCGGAGGCGATTCAACGCATGGTGGATGCGATGCAGCCACCTGTAGCCGCACAGCCTAGGACGACGATTGCACCAGTCAGGGTGCCGACTGTGGAGGACTTCTTGCGCCACAAGCCAGCTGAGTTCACTAGCAAGGCCTCCCCTGATGAAGCGGATGCATGACTCCGCAAGTGTGAGAAGATTTTCAAGGCGATGAACTGTGAGGATGAGCAGAAGCTGCTCTTTGCTACCTATCTACTGAATGAGGATGCAGAGTATTGGTGGACAGGTATGCAAGAACAGATGGAGACTTGGGAGGAGCCGGCTACCTGGGAAAACTTCAGGATTCGTTTCCTAGAGAAATATTTTCCAGATACTGCTAGACAGGATCGGGAGGCGGAGTTCCTTGCGCTGCAGCAGGGAGATATATCGGTACAGGAGTACATTAACAAATTTGAACACTTGGCGAGATACTCCTCACAAAATATGACTGAGGAGTGGAGATGCTTGAAGTTTGAGCGAGGACTCAAACATGAGTTGAAGAAGGTGGTGACACCTCTGAGAGAGAGAAGATTCTCGGTCTCAGTGGAACAGGCCAAAAGTGCTGAACATTTAGAGAAGGGCCCTGGTCCTATTGTGAGCCGACATCAGAAGAATGTCGCGGAGGCTAGGCAGATGAAAAAGCTGTATAGCCGACCTCAGACATCTCAGGGTCCTAGTTGGTACTAGTGTGGCGGACCCCACCTGAAGAGGAACTGCCCTTAGTTGCCAAGCGGAGTAGGAGGTTCAGGCGACCGTCGCAAATGCTTCATATGCGACAAACCGGGACACTTCGCCAACAATTGCCCAGAAAAGAATAGTGTTGGCATGAAGAAACCTGCGGCATCGCCAGCAGAGCGAGCTAGGGCAGCGGGCAGAGTCTTTGCCTTGACCACCACAGAGGCTACACAGTCGGGTAATCTTATCCTTGAACCTTGTATGTTGTTTGGTAATGTAGTGCTTGTGTTCTTTGATTCTGAGGCAACCCATTCTTTTATTTCTAATGTGGCGTGGGGAGATTGCAATTGGTGACACGTGATTTGGGATGTGAGTTGCTTGTTTCAACTCCCTCCTCAGGTCAAGTGGCTACCAGTTCAGTCTGCGTTGGGTGTTCTATGGAAGTGGCAGGTCACAGATTCAAGGTGAACCTGGTGTGCTTGCCTTTGGAGGGACTGGACGTAATCTTGGGGATGGACTGGCTGTCTAATAATCACGTCATAATTGATTGTGGACGGCGCAGTTTGGTATTCCCAGAGCATGAAGGACTGGAGTTAATCTCGGCTCAGAGGGCGATAAACGAAGTAGAAGCCGGAGCCACCTGCTTTATGATAGTGGCTCATGCAGAAAAGAATAGTACCGCCGAGAAGATCAGTGTGATTCCAGTCGTGGAGGAGTATGCCGACGTATTTCAAGATGAAATACCCGAGTTGCCACCGAGTAGGGATGTGGATTTCTCCATTGATCTTATCCCTAGGGTTGGCCCAGTATCCATGGCGCCTTACAGAATGGCACCCGCAGAGTTTGTAGAGTTGAAGAAGCAAATAGAAGATTTGCTTGAGAAGAAGTTCATTCGGCCGAGCGCATCACCTTGGGGAGCACCGGTACTGCTAGTAAAGAAAAAAGATGGCAGTTCGAGGTTGTGTGTTGACTACCGTCAGCTGAATAAGCTGACTATAAAGAATAAGTATTCGCTGCCGAGGATAGATGATCTGTTGGATCAACTGAGGGGAGCCGCAGTGTTCTCTAAGATTGACTGGAGGTCTGGATACCATCAGATCTTAGTCAAACCGGAGGATGTGTAGAAGACGGCGTTCAGATCACGTTACGGGCATTACGAGTATGTAGTGATGCCATTCGGGATGACAAATGCACCTGCTATCTTTATGGACTACATGAATAGGATATTCCAACCGTACCTGGATCAGTTTGTTGTCGTGTTCATTGATGACATACTGATATACTCTGAAAGTTGGGAGGTACATGCAGATCATATGAGAGTGGTGCGGGGAATTCTCAGAGAGCATAAACTGTATGGGAAGCTGTCAGAGTGTGAGTTTTGGTTGGATGAGGTACAGTTTTTGGGTCATGTCATATCAGCTCAAGGTATAGCGGTGGATCCAACAAAGATTGAAACAGTGGTGAAGTGGGAAAGGCCACAGACTGTGACTGAGGTGAGGAGTTTCTTGGGCTTGGCAGGTTATTATAAACGGTTTGTGGAGGGGTTCTCGAAGCTGGTGAGTCCCTTAACTCAACTCACTAGGAAGGACCAGCCTTTCTCTTGGACTGACGAATGTGAGGTCTACTTTGAGGATATGAAGAAGAGATTGACTACTGCATCCATATTGGCTATCCCTGACACCGCCAAGACATTTGAGGTATACTGTGATGCTTCATACCAGGGTCTAGGTTGTGTGTTGATGAAGGAGAAACGGCCCATTGCTTATGCAACTCGTCAGTTGAAAGTGCATGAGAAAAACTATCCTACATATGATTTAGAATTGGCGACGATGGTTTTTGCCCTCAAAACATGGAGGCACTACTTCTACAGGGCACAGTTTCAGGTATTCAGTGATCACAAGAGCTTGAAATACTTGTTTGATCAGAAGGAATTGAATATGAGGCAGAGGCGCTGGATGGAATACATGAAGGACTACGACTTTGAGCTATTATACCACCCTGGTAAGGCTAATGTTGTAGCAGACGCTTTGAGCAGAAAGAAATCTCATGTGTCGACCGTGATGATTAAGGAGTTGGAGTTAATCGAGAAGCTGCGAGATATGAATCTGGGATTGGATATGGAGACAGATCACACACGGTGCAGCATGTTGAGGATCACTAATGAATTCTTGGATGAGGTTCGGGTGGAACAGGGCAAGGACCAGGAATTGCAGCATATCATCAGTGAGTTGGGCACAGAGAAGAGGAAAGACTTCAGGATGGGTAGAGATGGCATCCTACTATTTAGAGAGAGGGTGTGTATACCCAGCAGTCGGGTACTGAGGAAAATGCTCTTGATTGAAGGGCATAAGAGTCGTCTTAGCATACACCCAGGTATGACTAAGATGTACAAGGACTTGAAGGCGACTTTCTGGTGGACTAGTATGAAAACTGATGTGGCAGACTATGTGGCATCTTGTCTAGTGTGTCAGAAAGCGAAAATAGAGCATCAAAGGCCAGGTGGTATGTTAGAGCCTCTTGAGATTCCCCAGTGGAAATGGGACAGCATTTCCATGGATTTTGTTACTCATCAACCAAGGTAAGTGAGGGGGCATGATTCTATATGGGTAATAGTGGATCGACTGACGAAGTGCGCTCACTTTCTACCTATTAATCAGAAGATGTCCCTAGATAAGCTGGCAGAGTTGTACGTCAGGGAGATAGTCCGATTACATGGTGTGCTTGAGAGTATCATATCGGATAGAGATTCGAGGTTTACCTCGAGGTTCTGGCAGTCGTTGTAGAAAACTTTGGGTACTCAGTTGAAGATGAGCTCGGCATATCATCCTCAGACGGATGGTTAGTCTGAGAGAACCATACAGTCTCTGGAGGACTTATTGAGAACGTGTGTTCTGGATCACCTCGGGACTTGGAGTGATGTGCTACCACTAGTGGAGTTCACTTATAATAACAGCTACCATTCCAGCATCGGGATGGCACCGTACGAGGCCTTGTATGGCAGGAGGTGTCGAACGCCTTTGTGTTGGCAGCAGGATGGGGAAGCTGTGGTACTTGGTCCAGAGTTCTTACAACAGACCACTGAGAAGGTAAGGGTAATACAGGAACGGATGCGTGCGACTCAGAGTCGGCAGAAATCCTACGCAGATAAGAGGAGGAGGCCACTCGAGTTTGAGGCTGGTGACCACGTATTTCTCAAAGTTACACCTACAGCAGGTATTGGGAGAGCATTGAAGTCGAGGAAGTTGACCCCTCGATTCATCGGTCTATATCAGATTACGAGGCGAATTGGACCGGTGGCGTATGAGATTGCATTACCACCTCACTTGGGAAACCTGCACAATGTTTTCCACGTATCACAGTTGAGAAAGTACGTGGCGGATCCTACTTATGTGCTGGAGCAGGATGATGTTCAGGTGCGTGAGAACCTGACTCTTAGAGTTGGACCGGTGAGGATTCTAGATTCTCAAGTCAAACAGCTCAGAGGGAAGGAGATACGGACCGTGAAGGTTCTCTGGGACGAGGCAACCCAAAAGATGACTTGGGAGATTAAAGATCTCATGAGGAAGTCCTATCCTCATCTCTTTACTGGTAAGTCTTATTTTCGTGGACGAAAACTTTAAAAGGTGGGGGTAATGTAAGACCCGGGAAAAAATAATTAATTAAATAATTAATTAATTAATAAATGCGGGTAGAAGGGCCTTTATGGCATTAATTGTTGTTTAATATGATGTGGAAAAATACTAGCTCAAGTGGTTGAGAGTACTTTGGTTGTGTGAGAGGACTTGGGTTCGAGTCCTAAGTATTTCAATTATGTGTGATTATTTTTGTTATTGATTTTTTTCGGATATGTATGAGTATGTGATTAGTGTTGAAAAATATTGTTGATTTGTGAGTATCACCAAAAGTGAATTGGTATAGTGGTTGTGCTTTGGCCCTATGAGTTGAAGGTCACGGGTTCAAACCTTGGTTGGCAAAGAATAAGCTTTATTTTTGCTAACTAATAGTTGTGGTATGAATGTGAAGGGGTAAAGAGAAGCCTAACAGAATGGGGCAGCCAAGGGGGCTGGGAATTTACCAATTAAGTAACATTGAAGAGGAATTAAAAGCCCAAACTCTAGGTTTTGGCAGTGCTGGGAATTGGTCTTTGAGAGGAGCACGGGTTTGGGAGAGTGAATTGAGTTTTGAGGTGCAAGGGTTGAAGCCAGAAAGGTTTTGGAATCAAAGGGGGTTCTGTCTTCGCAATTATTGAGCACTCAATCCAGGTTAGGG
>Ga0209589_1001298_pt1 | contig 40762 bp, 23 predicted proteins | sample CowpeawhiteBW_FD_187525 | JGI IMG/M metagenome (GOLD analysis project Ga0209589, IMG submission 187525) | Root nodule microbial communities of legume samples collected from California USA - Cow pea white BW (SPAdes) (version 2) | ecosystem: Host-associated > Plants > Roots > Nodule | place: USA...
AATCTTTGCCGAAGTTCCATTATATAGTGTAGGAATCTATTAGAAATTTCTATTATTTTGTTTCTTCTTTAGTATTTTTTCTCTTTGATTTCATCAATGTACTTTTTCTTGTGATTTTTTTTTTTTTTTTTTTGTTTTTATTATTTTTCTTTTTTTTGTGATTTTTTTTTTTTGTTTTTTCTACTAACCAAAGCATCACTTAAGTGTGCATTTGACAAAATATTTAACATTTCAAAGAAACTTTTTCTTTATTCTTCAATCATTTTCTGTTGTCTTGATATATTGGATACTTAGTATGCAAGAGTTTGGTGTTTCTTTCAAGACTACTAAATGGTTATGTACCCCGGAAAGAGTGGTTATCATGTCATAAATTCTATCACAGGTAGCTTAGGTAGCCCAAATATTAAAGTATTGAACTTGCACTTTAGTGGAAAAAATGTTGGACTTTCAAAACACGTTGGTACGAGAAGCTGGAGAAGGCAGTCATTGCAGTACACTGGTTTGGTTACGTCACGACAGGCAGATAGGCTTTTAGCATCATCCAATGACCCAGCGTCAGAGATCAAGGGTAATTTCTTCTATTCTTTTATTTTTTACATATTTTTTGTCATATAGGTTATATAAAAACCGTCATTAGTTTATTTCTCAATTTCAAATCCTATTAAATTTCTTACCATCAATGATTTCTAGTGGATCCAATGCATTATCTCTGTCCAATTTAGGTTTCTGGTAGTAATCTGGTGTGAGTTTTGGCATGCATATTCATGTCATACTATGTGTGCATGATATAACACACATTCAGATCTTGTTATTTCTGTTTTGACAAAGAATCATTCATGTGTTTTAACCTAGACGCTTAAGCTTTTAGTTAGTTGTTTGAAGACATGGTATTAGAACCTATGTTGCAAGTGGTTTAGAGTTCAATCTTAGCTGCTCCTCCAGTTCTTCTAAAAAAAGTTTAATGTTAGCACACTATGAGTCTTTGCACTGACCGGTGTTCAAAGGGCACAGGACTCTTGGGTGGGAGGATGTGATGGATATAAATCCATTCTTGTACTTCCATCTAAAGCTTAAGCTTTTGGAATAATTGGTTGATGACAACTTCATTATATGGAAAAACCTTATATTAAAATAGATTGCATAACAAATAAGTTTTTATTAATTTATTTTTTATTTGAGGAAAGAAGTAATTAAACCATATTCAATATGTTTGTATAAATTCAAACATTATATTATTGGAATTGAAACTATAAATCATACTTAATTACTTATATACTTGACAATTTAAAATATTTTGCGTTGAATAGAGTTCTATTTTAGTCCTCAAAGATGTTTGTGACATCCGTTTATCCTCCAAAGAAAGCTGATATCATTTTATTTTCTTGATCAAAGTGAAAGCAATTTGACCTTCCACAAGAGTTTATATCAATTTAGTGCCTCCGCCATTGAAACTAATGTTGATTAAGTCCTTCACTCTTGTGATGAACAAACAGAAGGCGATTTTGATGTCACTTTTCGCAGTTTATAGACTATATTAGCATCAACTTTGCTTGGAAGTCAAATTGATTTCACCTTTACCTTTGGCGTACGAAATAATGATAGGAACTTAGGTATTATGGGGTGTCCAAGTTCTACATTGAGTAGTTTAGAATACTCGGTGGAGTGTTTGAGTATTTGGTTCTCCCCCTCTTAAATAGTTAGCTTTTGGGTGAGTTCCCCAACTGCTTGGGTACGTACTTATCATATAAATACAAGGAATATGGACACTATGCAGGAACTTGTACTGTTCTTTGTTGTAAAGTTTTCATAACTGTATCTTTTATAGGATTTTTTTAATGTTACGATTGTACATTTTGTAATCTGATTCACATTTCTGACTTATTGTGTAAAAGCTGTAAAGCTATTGATTTGAAGTTTCTCACTATGGCAAATACTATTAACTTGATATTTGTACCATTGTCTGGCTTCTATAACATACTTAAATGATTACATCACAGTTATTAAAAGGTCGGAAGAAGGTTCTGAAGAGATTAAATCTTCAGATTTGACAAGTCCGCTTATTCCCAATTTTAACGAGGTTAGTACTTGGAAGATCCCATTGTTTATTCATCTATTTCTTTTTTCATTTTTCAGGGCGAATAATCTATAAAACAGATCCAAATTCATGATGACTTTATTGTGCTGCTTTCATCTATTACCTTCTTTGTTTGTTAGTCAATATTTGAGTAAGCTGTTCCATATTTATAAAACCATTTTATGTAGATAAACCATTATGTGCTCTGGTATATTGTATAGCATATGTTACCAGTATATTTTAGTCTAATATTGGCCAGTGCTTAGCTTGAAATGTGGCTCTACATTAGCTCTGGAGCTTAAGCTCTTTCTGATTAAACTGACAAAGCACAAGCCAAAATAAAAGTACAGTTTGTGTCCAAGCTTATGAACCTATCAGATGTTTAGCATCCTAGCTCCCGAGGCTTGACCTACATCCCCAGCTTTCATTTATTACAGAAATTTGTGTGGATACTTCTGTGATTTTCTTTACTTGGAAGTGTTAAATAATCATTTTAATCTTAGTTCTGAAGTTTTCCCAGCTATAAAAACTTGCCTTTTATGACACTTGAAAAGAGATTGTCACATTGTAATGCACAAGTCTGTTTTCTACATTTATTATTCATGAATGGAAAATTTGAAGTCGTGTATCTCTATATGTATGGACATTCTTTGCAGGTGGAATTCCTAGTCACTAAATTATGTGACTCAAGTTCAATTGGGGAGTTAGAATTAAAAGTAAGTACAATGAAGTTGAATTTAGATGTCTTCATTAGCACAATATTATTCGAATTCTCTCTCATAATGGCATTAGATATATTATCTTTGACTTGCTTCTTATTGTTGTTTCTTCTCTTCATTGTCATCTGCCCAAATTCCAAATGGTATCAGCTTGCTGGGTTTCACCTGCATATAGTGAGGGATTTGACTCAAAAACATAAAACTCTACCTCCTCCTATTCCTGCTTCTGTAAGTGCAAATAATGTCATAGAAACCCCTAAAACAAATGGATCAGTTTCTACAACTTCATTGGCCATCTCAAAGCCTGTAAACCCGGTCGACCCAATATCTTCTCCAGGATCTATCCAGAAATTCCTTGACAGAGCTGCTGATGAAGGCTTGGTAATAATTCCGTCTCCAAAGGTAAGAATCTGAAACTTGTACTTCACATTTTACAAACCTTACATAATGTTCTCTAAAACCGTAAGCAGGTGGGTTTCTTTAGAAGATCACGAACAATAAAAGGGAAGCGTTCTCCACCATCTTGTAAAGAGGTACAGTTGTTGATGGCTTTTCTCTTTTCCTTTTTATTGGGGAAATCTTGTTATCCACCATGTGAGGCTACACAGAAACATACAACTTGTAAAATTTATTTTTTGATGATTTTCCTATCTCTATCTGTATTGAGTGTTGACATTTAAACATATGATCACAACACAATTGCAATATTTTGAAAACAAGGCTAGCAGTTTCCTGGTAGGGCAACATCACAAAAATAGGTTTATTATTATTTTGTTTTGGCGTGGTGTTCTCATGAAGTAGTGTGCCAATTGACAGAAACAAAGGGTTGAGGAGGGGCAAGTGATTTGTTACATTGAACAACTGGGTGGTCAGGTGCCAATTGAGGTTTGTGTCTTGACTCTCTTCCAAGTCATTGTGTGACTCTCATGTTTATGATTTTTTTTATGTTTAGAAAGGGCAAATGACTGTAATATGATGAGTACTTACCATTGCCATGACTCTCAATGTTTGCAGTCTGATGTGTCCGGAGAGGTCATCAAGATACTGCGGAAGGATGGAGGTTAGTTTTTGGTTTTCCCAATCAATTTAATTTAATTTCTGTGTGGTGTGTGACTCTTATTTTTGTTTTTTCACAGATCCTGTTGGATATGGTGACGCTCTTGTTGCAATATTACCATCATTTCCAGGAATAAAGAAGCTTCAATAGGTTGAAATTTTGAAAAGAGACATTCTTGCCAACTATGCTGTAATTTACCAATGGGAATGCTTCATTACTGTTTTACTTCCTGTGGTCCATAGCTTGTTTATTTTTACTATTAGTTTTCCATAGCAAAGACAAAGGTAAACTAAAACAACTTTGTTTTCTCATACTTTTCTGTTTCTGTTAGTGGATTTGTCACCCTTTAGCTCACGCTCTTGGCATTTGGGTTTGTTCTTTAAAAGTTATTGAGGCCATCGAATTGGGTAAGGAAAAACCATTTCCAGGAAAACACCTTAGCAATCTGACCCATGTTGATCCATTGAAATTTTAAAGATTATGACAAAATTCATAGATTTATCTAAAATTGTATTCAAATATGGAGACTTTTCGTATTCAAATTTATGAAACTTGAATCTTGATGTATTTGTATCTAAATTTTTTTAAAATATTTGAAACAGCTAATGATTGTAAAATTTGAAAGTACAAGTCAGTACAAAAAAAAGATTGGATAAAAAGAAAAGTCAAATCAATTTGATTTTTCAATCTCTTCAAACCAGTTGGGTTTAATTTTAATAACCAAATTTCTCATACTTTCCTGTTTCTGTTGGTATATCTGTCATAACAATTATAAGTTTTTATGCATTACCATATTCTCGGTCTTGAGTTAGAATAATAAGGGTTCTAATTTGCAATTTTGTGCCATATTATATTAGTTCTTATAATTAATTCAATACAAAAATCCAATAAAATATTTTTTGTAAGAGAACAATTATCAAGTATTGCATGTGAAGTTAATAAAGGGTTGGTGAGATGATTTGATGGATACATATTTATACACTTTATTAAAAATTAATAAATATTTTGAAATTCATCTTAAAATCAACTCATCAAAATGTATACAATTTTTTTTAAAAAAAAAAACTATCTGTAAGCTATAAAAGTTTTATTTGAATACTGTGGCTTATTCTGCTGTTTTCTTTAATAATTCATGATAGTCCTAATCAAATACATGATTTGTTTATATCATTTTAAAGTATTAATTGAATAGATAACTTTTTTAATTCTTCAAAATTACAATTCAATGCACACCCATGAGAATGATAACATATCTAGAGTGTGACTTAAGCAGCGTAATATTCATTTATTAAATAGTAAGTTCCAAGTTCCAACTTTTTAAAAGAATTTATTTAAATAATAACGTTAGATTGAACAGTTTTGAAATTTAATAAATTGAGATTATATTTTTTGCAATTAAAAATCTAGAAAAAGTTTACATCTAAATTTAGGTTTACTAATTCATTCAGAGGCTTTTTTATCAACAAAAAATAATTAAATAAATAATACAGAACACTTGTAACTTATTTAAAAGATTTTGATATAACTTAAGCTTTCAATTTACGAATTCATTTACTTATTTATTTTCCTTCAATTAGGTTAGGATTTAAAGTATTCAAACTGATCATAGGTTTTAGAAAAGGGAAAAAGGTTAATTAAGTAAATTTAGAAAAAGGGAAATGTCTAAATCAATTGAGGGAGTGTAAATAACAAAATGTTTATTTTTATTTCGCATACAAAACTGAAAATGAAGTCCAAAGCCCATAACATGGGTGGTGGTGAGACTGTTTTCCTAATTTTTTTGTCAATATCTCATTTGGGCTCGAATTACGTGTTAGAAATTTGAGTGTCAAAACTGGTCAATATAAATACATGCATATATTTATATATATATATATATATATATATATATATATATATATATATATATATATATATATATATATATATAAAGCAAAATCAACTATTGGTATTCACTCCTTTTGTTTCATTCATTAGTGCGAGAGTTTGACCGTTTTAGATGATTGGATGAAGAGCGGTGCATTTGGCGTGAAGTGAAGATGGAGACACAGGGAGCACAGACACACCATTTCAGAAACTCAACAGAATCGGAAAACAATTACAGTAACAATAATCATCACAACAATGTTAACTATAATCGTAACTTGATGGTGAAGACTGAGTTGTGCAGGAGATTCAGGAGAGGCGTGTGCGGTCACGGAAGCAAATGCGATTTCGCGCACAGCGTTGCAGAGCTCCGACGCCAACCCAAACTATGCAGATTGTTCCTTCAAAACAAACACTGTCCCTACGGACGCACCTGTCGCTACCTGCATTCAGCCACACCAACGCCGCCACCGCTACCACCACAACCATCAACTTTTCAAATTCCAAATCTAAAATCTCAGTCAGGTTTTCTTCTCTTAATTCTATCATCACATAACGTAGATAGATCTATTCATTGTTTATCACGCGTTGCGATTCCATGGCGACGTTTACGATTCCACCATTAATAATGCAGGTTTCATATGTACTAGATCTTCTTCTTACCATCCTCAAAATCATATTTCCAGTACTCTACCTCTCTGCTAGTAGTATTCTTTTTTAAGTAGTTAATTTATTATTTGATTGAATAATGTAATTATGATACCGATACATATACATATTCTCTCGTCATGATACATGCGTAATTGAAATTTATTTTATTAATCTTTTACTTTGAAATAAAAATTTCTATCATTTGAAAATGTGTTGACCCTACGGGACGTGATGGAATCTAATTATGTAGTATTTTTTTTTTCTGCTGAGTATCAGATTGGTTCAATTCGTGACGAGATGTTATTTAAAGTAAACATAATAACATACACAATTTAGTTTGATTAGGTTTTGATGTTATATCAAACATAAATCCAACTAAGTTGTTTTTGACTTGAGTTACATTAAAAAAATGGTTTATCATGTTAACATTGTTGTTAATTTCGTACTACAGGAAATATATTGATTATTGAAGAACTTTTGCAAATGACATTTACATGATCCCAAATAGTAAAAGTGAAATTCCTCATTTATACGTGATAATAATTGTAATAGAAATCTTTTAGGAAAAAAAAAATGCAATATAGAAAGTGTTTAAATTCATTGTTGTTACCTTGAATAGGACCTCCCACGAGGAGGACACATGGAATAAAAAAAAATCATATTCTATGGACAACATCAATTCATTGTTCAATATAACCAAAATGTTCATCATACATGAAATCCCACACTATCATTACTGAAACTTTAAAATATTAGTACTTATTGTTACATATTAATATAAGTATATTTGAATCAATTTGATGATAATCGGTTTAATTTAATTTTGAACACCGCTAGTCCTTAGTCAATCCATTGAATAGAGCTGAAATAAGTTTTGCTCGCGAAGCCAGCAAATTTCGTCAGGTATGAGTGGATCTGTGGGAAGAAAAATAATTTGGTCGAACGAAAAACAAATTCTGTTTTGAAAGAATTGAGACAGATACATTTGTTTTTTTGTCATTTTGATGAACAAAACTGATGATGGGTTTGATTTGACGCTATATTCTACAATATTTGCATGGCATTGTGATTCAATAGAACATGTTAATAAATTTTGACCCCTGTTTTTGTGATGCAGAAGTAGGACAATTTGATCGCTCCTCTTCTGCAGAATACAAGAGAATGAGAACTTCTGCAGCTGCTCTAAGTGATAGGTACCCTTCTTATGCAGAAAGTAGGACAATGCAAACTGATGATACTGATATTGCTACTGCAGATGCCTCAACTAGCACTGGGGTAGCTAGCCCTTCCCATAAGAATCAACCATATGCTGTGAAGTTCGTATTCAAGAAAAACGAACTAAAAAAGATCAATCGCATTTATGCTGATTGGATTTCAGATTTACCCCGCTGAGAAACTGGCTGGACAAGTAGATCACTATATAAAAAACTAAGCAATTTTTATCAATGGGTTAAAACTAAGGAACCAGTCCCATCGAGTCTGATTTTGAGGAATATTGTTGGGTTTAAATTTTTTGCCTCTTTTTTTTTTGCAGAGTATTGCATCAGGTATTAGAATATATAGAACTTTTGAACCTACCAAATTTATGATACTGTTGTAGAACATTTATGTCGATGGCCCTTGTTTACCTTGGAGTAACGAAAAAAATATTAGCCAAAAAAATAGGAGAAGATTTCAAAGAAATTGAAATCGTAAGCAGTGCATATTCATTTTTGCACTGTTGGACCATTACCCAGCTTATAAAATATTCAAAAGACGTTGATACAGTGTGTTCCTCAGCGAAGACTTTTTCAGCATTACAACTAGTAATTTAGAGAAGACATTTTTTCTTTTTAAAAATTTCTCAATGACATTATTTTTTTTTCTTCATTTCCATCTGATCTTTAGTTAATTTTCACTCATATATTTAAAGTAAAAATTAGTAAAATAGAAAACTTTATGATTATTTGTTATTCTAGTATTTTAATTTTCATGATATTCAACTAGTAATAAAGTATCAATTTCGAAAATTTTAGTTTTCATAAAAATGAGTTAAGAATGTTGTTGAAACATGAATAACGTAATTTCAAAATTTCTACACTTTCACTATTTTTTTATACTTCATTCCGTCGCACAAGGTGATGTCTATCAAGTAATATTAAGAATTATGAATAGTATCATTTTCTTTCTAACTCTACGTCTAGCCATAGGCATCACCAGTAACGATCTATTTGAGTGAAAACAAAACTCTTCTTCTATTCATTCATTAAAAACAAAAAACAAAAAAACAAGAGGAGCTTTTACAGGTTTTATATTACTAGGCTTAATAACTTGTATTGTCATAGTTTTGGTTAAACACGTGTCTATGTTGGGTCTTTTACTTTCTGGCTTTGTTACCAAATTATAGATAAGATAGAAAAACACACACACACACACACATAACAGTTTAACAATACCTGAGTTGTTGTAAAACCCATAGTATTAATGTTTGTCTCCTCCTTTTGAACAAAATTAATAAGAAAAAAAAAAGTTTTGAAAGCTCAAATAACACTGATCTGCACATGAATATAAAGCAATACATGCTCTGAAAATCCACATAAATCTTCAGCATGATTACAGTATTATTGAGTACAAGAGTTTGCATTAATGAAATGAACGATATCAATGAAATCAGAAGAATATTGATACACAATGAAATACAGTAGTTGCTTTCCTTTGTTATTCATAAATTATGCTCAGAGGATTTTACCCATTTCATAGTTGACCTGGCTAATGCGTCCATTGGGTCAACACATTTTCTGAGAAGAGGATCATCTGGGGGCAAGAGGTCCCGCATATCATCAGAAGCAAGAATAACAGAATTTGCTGCTCTCACCAAAAGAACTTGAAGTGCAATTCTCAATAGATTGCATGCCCCTTCCATGTCCTTTCTGTTCAAAGCTTCAATTGCAGGTATCACTGTATGCTCCATTGTTGCTCTATCAGGCAGTACAACCTCAAAACCCTGAATATAAGAAAATGAAGTTAACAAATATACAAATCTCTATGGCTTGTCAAGTGTCATCCCAATTCAACATTTGCAGAAAGAGTGAAAAAAACAACTAGTAGTGCATTATATGTAAGTACATTCTTGACAATCAACTCCTTGTTCATAAATAGGAAAATGAAAAAAATTCCAAAAACCAACAAAAAGTTGCAATTGGTAACCCTGCTGTGCACTGAAATAATAGTCTAGTAGAGCTGCAGCAGAATAAAGACGTAGCCAGGTAGAATTCTTTCAATGTTCATAATATCAATCATGAGATCTAACTATACTTTGCATGCACACACAGATTATTCTTCATATATGTTGCTAAACCAGAAGAGAGCTACAAATATATGAAAATGTGCATATGTACATGTATGAAGTATATGTTGTATTGTAATAAAGCAAAAGCTTCTGACAGTACATAATCTGCATTAGAAAGAAAACATTAAGATCTTGTACTCTATTACAAAGGAAATATGGGATAAGAATTCCCCCTTCTTAGGTTTTTGTCTTCCAACTGACATAATATCAAACCAATACTAAACCACTGATTCATTTTTAATGATCTAGAAGTAGGTTTTGACACAGGAAATAGATAATGGGTTGACTAAGAAAACTGGGTCTAAAAGATGTAGAAATTTAATGATCGAGAAGAAACACTGTCATGTCACAGTGCTTGAAATTAAGAAACAAGTAAACAATACAAAACAAACTATCTACTCATTGCAAACACAGTCCTATTGAACAGAAACAAAGCTGCAAGCAATGTTCATAGATATATGGCTTGACAAAGAAAAAGAAAAGGACATGGATATGAAATTGAGAGGTCAGGAAGTGCTAAAACATTAAATCAGGCATCTCACATTTCACAAAGTGAAATGCCCCTAATAGAAACTGGCTCAGACTATTGAAAGAAAGCTCCTAACTCCCAATTCCAAAAGGCCTGTAATCTGTCACATTTTCCATTATAAATGGTAACTGCTAGGTTCCTATAATCTGTTTCAAGTAACAATGAATGTCTTCGGCCTTCACATGTTACATTATAGTTATGAAATTTTATATGCTGAAATCTGTAGAAGCTCCATCAAAACTTCTGCAGTTGTTCAATACTCATAAACTCACAGGAAGAAAACAACAAATTTAGAAAGAATTTGTTCCAGGTCTGAATCATATAGTGCGTGCTGAAAGTTAGTTATACTATGAAAAGCAACACTGTAATGGACATTCCTGAGAGCAACTACATTGACCTGATTTATTAATTTCTCTAAGCCTAATGTGCAGTAATAAGATTTGCTTGATAGTTAAGATATCAGGTTATTGAAAACAGCAAAGGGAAATTACTTCATTTTGAAGCTTCTCTTTATAAAAACCTGCTGCCAGAGTTGCATTTGTTGCTAGTACTCCAATCCGCAAAGGACTACCAGCTTCAAGAGGCTTTAGCTTAGCTTCCTTGAGCTCCTTGGCAACACACTCGGCCATGTGAAGAACAGGAACAGAACATCCCTCACACACTTGTTCATACCAAGAATGTGACACATTACAAGGAATGACTATGCAACTGGCCCCAGAATTCTCAAGAAAAACCCTCTTGTTTCTGAGACTCTCCACAATCGGAGAAGAATCCAGCTTCAAATTTTCCGCTCTACTTGTGCTAGAAACAAAATAACTCCTTTCGAAGGACAGAAGCTCCTTACTAAAGAGAGGATCAGAACACAGAACAAAAGGAATAGAATTTCCTCCATCTTCTGAACTCAACTCCACAAGTTTTCTCAAAAATTTGAGAGTGGCATCCACAGACACCCCTCCAATTATACCCACAGTACTTCCCTGAGTGGCGAAAGGAACACCCTTTCCTGAAGCAAGGTTTGTGGCATGAATCTTCTCAGAAAATTTCCCACTTTCATCTGCATTCAAAATAACTGAAGAGGGGGGTGTGGCTTGAACATGGCACCACCTTGTCCTGCAAAAGTATCTGCGAGTAGGAGCAGTTACACAACCTAGTAATAATGTTTGGAACGGATAACTCAAAGACATCACATCCAACATCTCCAATGTCCACGAAATTTGAGAGTTGTTGTGTGTGTGAAATCTACAACCCCATTTGAGTTGCAGAGTAAGAACCTCGTTGAAGAAGAAGCATGTTGTAGAAAAGCCCTTGTGCAGACATGTGGCTTCACAATTTGACACCAACCTTTCTCAATTCTCACCTCACAGTAAAACCCACCACACCATGCTCCTCTTTCTCCACCCTCGCACTGTTAGCACATCACCAAACCACAATTCTTCACTAACACTTTCCGTTTACTCTTTTTTATTCAGAAAAAAACAGAGAGACTAATGTGTTATCCATCACTTACATCTATAATTTTGTTGAAAAAATCTAAGATATCATGTAACTGAATTCAACTAAGAAAATATTGTGCACAAGACCATTTTGGTATATTGATTTAAAATTTGATACACGTGACTTAACATAGATTTGAAAATAATATTAACAAGAGAATAAGTTTAGAGATTAAAATTTTCAGAAGGTTTTAGTTTTCAAGAGCCATGTGAAAGCGCTTAAAATACCCTAAAGAATAAAACGGAAAACAACCCAGTCGGTGTATACAAAATTTCAGTAGGTTTTCTTTGTTAAATTTTTTGAGTGAAGCTCCCAAATTAATTAAATTTCATATACAATTTTCCAGTAGTTACTATAAAAATAATCTTCACTGTATACACCTTTTTTATTTTAAGTTACGACGGGAGAATGAAAATTTAAGGAAGGAAAAATTTGTGATATATATGAAAAAACTAGAAAAAAAAAATTACCATATAGGAAAATTCCATGTGCGATTTGATGAGAAAGCGATAAGAATTGTTGTGAAATGAAGGAGAAGAGACAAGGAATGGGAATGGGAAGCATCGAAGGATGTTCTCGCCATGTGCAGTATTACTGTCACGTTTCGCATTGGTTCTATCATTCTCTTCTGGGCCCCACGCTTATGTAAAAAATATAATGAAAATTATTCAAATCACAAACTTTCTTTATTAAGTTTCATCCAAGTAATAATAATTCATCCTGGGATTTTGATTTTTTTTTTCGAAAAGGGCCTCACTAACTACACTTCGGATGTCATGTTTTCGGGCTGGCCCATCCAATGTCCAACATAGTGGCCCAATTTGACTGTTTGAGCAAAACTTTTCCGAGACTCTCTTATAAAACTCACAGGACAGCTTATTCGTGCGTCTTCATAGTTTCAATATGTATTTCATAAATTTTTACACTTTGGAATGTATAATTTGAAAAAACTTTTTTATATCAAAATTATACATTCTAGAATATAAAATAAAAAACATAGTTTAATATAAATGTAAATAAAAAAACATAGTTTAATATACATTTAAATTTTGGATTGTAAAATTTGAAATATAATTCTTGTATTGGAAGTTATGTATTCTGAAATAAAATATATATATACTTTAAAATGTATATTCTAAAATAAAAAACGAAAAATACATTTTAAATGATGAAAATGTAAAATTTATATTTGTAACATTTTAAAATATATAAAGAAACTACGGAGGTGAAGAAAGAAAAAGACTCTTCCTTTTATCTCTACTTATTAAATAAATAAATAAATAAACACTACGTTCTAGCTAGCCGGCAAAAGAGAATGAATGATGTATTATAGTTTGTTTATGTTAATGCTAAAGAAGTCTATTAACAGTGAATGATTCAAAACTAACTTCTTAAGGTCACCAACTACTAATTTTTTAAATATTGTCTCACCAAATTTTCTAATAGATGAAATAATATTTCGAGCACTTATATGGTCAAATTTAAAAGTTCATTCAGAATTTCCTTTTCATATCATAAAGTGTGAATATTTATGGACAAGTATTCAAAATTCGTTTTCGACAACGTTAAGAAACAGAAAAATTAGATGGAACGATTAAAAAATGAGTCATGATCTTTGAGAAAAGCAAAGGTTTTACATTTCATGCGAAAAACTATACTGATGATTCAAGAATATTTTTAAGATCTGCATTTCATGCATTTTTTTTTATTAAAAACAATTATATAAGAAAATTTGTAATAACTTTACTAAAAATTGTGATGAAAAAGTTTGTAATTTTTATCAGAAAAATTGTGTCTATCATGACCAAAAGTGAGATACTCACCACACATTGACATGACATCCATTGTTAAAAAATAATAAACACCACTCACGTGTTGTTCATTTAATTGAAAAGAGCAACTAATTTCCTTCTACCTCCTAGCCCCCTCTTTCTCTTGAAAGCACAAAACAAAATAATGAATGTTCTTATTTGGACTATAATCCTCACATTTTGCATCATCGTTGCCTTCTCACATGCAACACCAAACGTTACTCAACGCCAAGCCATCAGATCTTCCAAGTTCAACCAGACCCAACACCAAGTAAGAAGAAACTTTTCGTTAATACAGTTTTTTTTTTTTTTTTTACGAAAAATGTTAGTTGCTAGTATATATGATGCTTTGACACCATAAATGGTGTGTTCCATGTCTGACATTTATCGGACACTAACACTTGTACAATACTTGTAGGATACATTATGTCTAATTTGAAAGATATTTTTTTTATCTTTGACATGATTTTAATGATTAAAATAAGGAACAAATCTTATACTATCACTTCTTTTCACATATTGGACATTAAATAGATAGATTAGATTCATTTTTATGTTAGTTGATAATGTGTTAGGTGATCGTTTCAAACTTAACATGCGTGTACACGTCATGTTCCGTGTCCTATATATTTTTAATTTAGTTAATATTTCGTGTTCATGTCATATCTATAACCATGTCTGTATCCGTACAACACATGGTCAGTAGGGAAATTGAACTTACACTTGCAAACCAATTTTATAATCCTATGACAATCCCTTTCAACATTTATCATTAAACCAACCTTACAGCTCGATACTCAAATTTGAACTGAGCATTTGAAGATATTGTTGCAGATGAACGAGGGTTGTAGTTACGTTGTTAACATATACACAAGTTGCAGTTCAAGTTTCTATGCGAGAGGCCAAATAAATCTTCTATTTGGCGACGCTGATGGCAATGAGGTCCTGCATTCAAAATCATATATATGTTTCTCTTTTCCTCTTAAGAACTTTTATGCTCTGATTTTCATATTCTGAACATGATAATATATTTTTAGTATAGAAAATGATTTTTTGACAACTTTTTCTTACAATTTTAGGTGACATCGTTTAAGTAGTTTTTTATTTTTTTATTTTTCCATTCTTAATATTTTAAAACCACTTAAAAGATGACTCCTCATGTTATAAGAAAAAATTATTAAAATTTAGTAATCAAAATATCATTGTCCAATTTTTGATTGATCTTGAATAGGTTCATGTTCCAGAAGTGCATGGTCCTTTTGATGATTGCACCACGAATACTTATGACATATATGGAGCATGTGCAAACCAAATCTGTCATCTGCACCTATATTGGATTGGAGATGAAGATTGGATTCTTGAGAAAGTGAGCATACATAGCAACTACTACGACCCTGTTACATTTTACTACCACACTTATATTTCTGAGGGTGCTTCCTATGATTTTGACTATTGTGATTATTAGTAGTGCTATTTCTCAAATGGACAACTTTTTTTTAGTTAGCTGGTTAAAAAAGTGTTAAGTATGTTGTTATAAGAACGAGGTTTGGACCTCTTTATTTTTTCCTTATGATAGATTGCAAAGTCATATTTTTTTTTCTTCTTTATTGTTGTCATTTAAGAAAATATATAATTTTGCAAATATTATTCACTTTTGTCATAATCTTCTATTTTTTTTAGTATTAATTTTCATATTTATTTATATTTTACCATATCGTGTTACAATTTACGCTCATTAAAATAGTTTGACGCACTATAGCATAACTTATAAGTAAGAATTAATTTGTTTTAGGTATTAGTGTAAATTCCGTCTTTTATGAAATAATTGAATATACCGAGATTGATTGTTATTTTATTAAATATACATATCTTTCTCTTTGTATTTTTTTATTTATAGATATATGTTTCTTTCTCTTTCATTTCAACAAGAACAAGTGTTCTATATTAACCACATCAATTTATATTAACAACAAAACTTCACAGGTAAAAAAACCAACAAGATAAGGAAAAGGATTAAACACCACCATCCAACAAACAAAAAATTAAAATATAGAAAGTCAATTATAAAATTAAAAAAAATTGAATACTCAATAGATTAAAAAAAAAGTTAAAGATATTAAAATTTATGAATCATAGTTATACTTTAAAATTACATACTTGTGTAAAAACTGTCAACACCCTAGGTTTCTTCTATTCACGGTCATTGTGGCGTGAAAGTTTGAACAAAATCTATAGTCATTAAACCATAAGCATTTTAAATCCACTATACAGAAAAAGGTGGCAAAAGAATCTGTCATGCTTTTTGAGTTCACAACATGTAAACAGGCTAGTCCTAGTAGATAATCATCGCAAAAGAATCATCATTTGAAATCGAAATTTCGACTCGTATAGGCGAACTGCTTTAAGCAAAAACAGAAAAGATACAAATTGGATTAAATAAAAGGTCGTCATCTGCAACCAAAAGCACCTGTTTAACTATTTCTTCAACAACTCTACTCGATAAGACTTTGACAGTAATTTCCTTTTTAAGTTAAAACAAACTAATTTGGACACAAGTTGATGTTAGTCCCACCAAAATAACGAAAAAGACGCAAACAAGAACAGCATGATATTTGCTATTGATGTTCTTGTTAATACTAATCCAACAGTATAAAATTGCCATTAGCTAAAACAAAAAGGTAAAGGGTGTGTGAACATTCATAAACAGTGTGTTTCCTTTTATAGTTCCTCCCACTGCAGGTCATTAAGACTATTTTACATGTGTTGTACTACTGAAAACCTTTAACCAAACATATTCTGTTGCCTTTCAAGAACTCAAAGGTAACTACAATTACCATCGCATAAGCTACTTTCACAACCTCTGGGCAACTCTCTCGTACAAATCACGCGGCCAGTTCCTCTTTAAATTATTTGCAATGAAAGTCGCAATCTGCAAAAAATAAAATAGATTTAGCCATCACGAAACAAGAGCACATATTTGTTAAGTAAATATCAAATAGCACTGCAATCGTCCCATCAGACACCAAATGTAACTACATACTACAACTTACAAATACTACTAGTACTACAACAACAAAAGTGATTAAGGGAAGAAGAGTAGAAATTGTTATCAAACATAGATTCATATTAACAGATGAATAATGATTCTTAGGAAAGTTGCAAGATATGGGTTCGTAGATTTGACCATACTATATGGAAGGAATAAGCTTATTAGATCTGTGATTGCTACTAACACATTACTTTTTAAAAACAATAATCCGAATTATGGTATTTCAAACAAAAAAAAGTGAAAAAAACATGGAAATAGCCCAACCAACCATTGGTATCCACAAGATAATACCTTAGCCCTTAAGGCACGAAGTGATCCATCAGAGTCTGTCACATTGTCCAGACAAGTGAGGGCAACTTTCAAAAGATCTGGAATACAAGCTTGGACATGTGAAGATAAATTTTCAAACGCGTCAACAGCACTATCAGGGCTTCGGGGGTCTAGAGGAAGAAATGGAAGTTTAGCAACCTCCCTTAGTGCATCGACATAATGTCCCAGTCTTGCTAATTTGTGAATTGATAATATTGACTCAAGTTGTCGTAACACAGTTTGCTGCTCAAAAACGTGTTCTCTCTCTTGAAGACTGCAAAAAGAATTCAATCAATCATTTTACTGAAAGATGGAATGCTTCCACGTTACATATAAATAATAACAATAATTTTGTATAGTTAAAAGCATTCATTAAATAATTCTGATTGAAGAGCCAACAAGCAAATTATTAGGATCACCAATTCATTAAAAAGTACATCTTCAACTTCCAAAATCCTTCTGAGTTGCAGAAACTCAAGAAATAGTCAGGCCTCTTGGAATTTCCAAGTCCTACTTTAAGAATAGCAAACACCTAACCGAAATGATACCCATGGAACCAGTAAAGAGATGACCAATCCCATAGGTATTAAACCTGAGTTCACTCCAGTTATGCAAAAAACAGACATTAGGTCTGCTTCCCCCATGATAATAGATGTGTTTGAAGAGCAAAACATAGTTAGGATGAAATCATCACAGAATAAGTTCTAAATGTGCCTCTAGGGTTCATATATTTCAAAGAATTAGCAGAAATGTAACAATGTCAATATCCCAGAGCGGAGTACTATGAAATGAGGTAGTGAGGTACAAGATTAAATATGACCTGACATCTGGATAATAAGTATATGTCTCCAAAATCTCATTGCCAGAATGAATGAGGCCAGCAGTCCGGCTTTCACCATCTAATCTTCCACGGAAAAGGGCACTAATAGCTTCAGAAAGGCATTTGTTGATGGTATCTAGAGCCATTGAGAAGGAACCAACTCTCTTCTGAATTTCTATTGACTAAACCAAAAGCAATATTAAGGTTAGATGAAAACCCAGTATTCCACATACAACAAGAGGGGTTAATGAATAAATGGATGATGGAAACGAAGTATGGCTAACATTATTGGTAATATAAATCTGGGAGTAGAGACACAAAACAACGAAATAAATGTGAAAATTAATTAAAATTTATATGAAATCACATTTATTAAACTTTGAAAATGAATTAATGAACAATATCCCTCCACTAAAATAATGATTTAGCTCCACACCAGAAAAAGGAAGTCTAAGAGAAAACAAATCAAAATGAGCTCTAAATTTAGAATGAAGTGCTTCTCCATTCCAGCTTCCTCTAGAACCTGATTATGATGTGTGAGATAATTCTTATCAGAAAGGTCATGTTATAATTTGGCATTGGCAGGCAGACATTAAGGTGATGGCGAACAAAGACAGTCCTTCTTTTCCTATTTTCCCTCTAATAAACGAAAACAGAAATATAAGAAAGAAAGAAATTACTTTGTCATACATCCCAGCCTCCTGACACTGGCATGCAGCTTCAATTAAAAATTGTTGCCTGGCTTTCGGATCTGTCACAAAACGTCCCAATTCACCTTCTTCTCCTGAACCTCTTGCACCAAGTAAAAGATATATGCCTCCATCCCTTAATAATAGTTCAGTGAGAAGCTGCTTCAGCATCAGATTTCTCTGCCTCTGCTGATCAACATTACCTCTACCTGTCCACGACAACTGCCCCCCACCAACTGCTGCAGCAGCTTGTGCATAAAATTCTAGGGCCATTTGGAGATCACCAAGACGCAAATACATAGATCCATATTGCCTGATAATGGTGGATACTTCTGCATAAGCATCCATCATTCCCAACTTTTGCCCAGAACCAGCACCTTCAGAAAGGACCCCATGATCAGCTAGCACAATTGATAGGTGTACAGCATCAATGTTATACCCTTCATCTCCTGCTTCCTTAGACAAGTATAATACAGCTGGAAGCAACTGAATGCTTAAAAGCAAGATATAGGTATATACTAGAGGATCTTTTCCATTTTTTGTATAGTATGAGGGCTCAAATTTATTCAGGTAACTCTGCAAATCGTCCAGGCTGTACGGAATCAGACCATCGCTTAGAACAAGGGATGAAGGTCCACTAGGACAATCCCGCACTGCTGACAATTTGAACCACAAGAAATCTTCTATTGTACTAAAGAGAGTTGGCTGATCTCTAAGCAGGCGATCAATATGTCTTCGGGACCCTGATATGATGGCATACAAAAGTAATTTTTTCTTGTCATATGCAGTTCGACCAACCCGGTCACCGGTTCTCAACATTTTTTCACATTCCTCTGATGCAGTACTTGCAGTCTCTTTTGGGACCATCCCTCCAGTATTAATCCACTCTGTGAGCTGTCAAAAACAAGCAAATTGTTAAGATATATTATATCATCAATCAGTAAGAAGTGGTGACCATAGTATGTACCAAAGGAGCAAATTGATGTGAAGCACGTGAAGATAGGGCAATATTTCTTGCTTCATCATAATAACCAGACCTCAGGCAAAAATATATCTGTCACCAAATAAATAAATGAAATAGTACAAGCTTAGCTCACCAACGTATTAATTTCAAGAAACAAAAAAGAATAAGATATATCAACGAACTGAGTCAAAAAAAAGAAAAATATATTCAAGAAAAAAAGTCAATTTAGTATAGCCAATTTAATAGTAAGTATCTGAAACCTGCTGCCATGTGGTATCAACAGGAGGCTGCCTCCGAGCATCACTGGCATCAAAATCCAGTACTCCATAATCCCTCAACCGAATCTACATATAAATAACAAAAATAAGCAACCTATTGAAAACTCAATGCATGACATTATTTATAAGACACTATTCAAATTGAGACAAACCCGAAGAAAGGCACGAATTCTTTGCAAATTCCCAACACCACCACCAAGAGCAGCCTACCATTAGATAAAAAAGAACAGAAATTAAGTGCTGATAACAAATACAAATTAATGCATACTCTCTATCTTATATGAATAAAGAATACCAGAGATAAAAACATTAAGAGAAGCTTGAAAAATTATTCACAGTTTCTAGAAGCATATCCCTCAAAGGCATGGGGTGGAAACATGAGAAATCTAAATGTAGATTGTTAACAGTAATAAATAAACAAGTGTAAACAATTTTTGTAAGATAAACATTGGCACAAATAATGCATAGGCTTTATTTATATTAATAAATAACTAGTGGGAAGCATTCGAATTCTAAAAGCTTAACAAAGTTTTTCTCAAAAAGAAAAACTCCCTCAAAAGCATAGCCAGCGAGGGCAAGCAGTAGGCAGTGAAGAAAAGCAGAATTAACTGTCAACAAAAACAAGTACTAAAAAAATGATCAGCAGACACTAGTAGTACTAGTATGAAATTCCTGATAACAAATTACTTGTGCAGGATGGCTTTGTATGGTGTCCATTATGTATTTTTCATGTCCCCATTCAAGGTGGCGTCTTGCACCAATAATCAATGACATCCGTTTTGAAACACGTTGTGGGGCTGAGTCCTCACCCATCAGCATCTGTTCAATGAGTTAAGTTATAGAGGATAAATAAAATGCTTACTTTGTGATAGGTACAAGCAATAAAGTTGCATTCACACACATTATTAATATTATAACAGTATTCAACTACAAGAACAACCTGAACAAGGTGCCATATCTTTCGCATCGTTACTGATTTTCCACTACTAGTATCAATGCCTAAATTTTCATATGCACCCTTGAAAGCTGCTGCAGGCTAAGAACCATAAAAATTAACAAAAGTTAGCATATACAAAGTTACAGGCATGTAAACACAAAAAGGTGTATATAGCCAAGATCTTTTGGGAAGATAGTATAGAAAACATGACAAAACATATAATATGCTACTATATATCCAAAATGAAAAATGAACATGATATTGGATGAAAATTCCAAAACACTATTTTCACGGAAGTAAATATTTTGGTCACCGGAGCATATGAATTTTGAACAGGCAATATAACACAGTTTAATCTAATACAGAAATGTCATTATAAATTTATGAGATAAACAAAATAGGGGACATACTTTAAATGGTAACCCTGACTCCCTTGCTTTATTCAGATTCTTCACTACCTCAGCATACACAGATGCCTTTTTCTCCACAATAGGTCTGCCAGTCAGAGGAACAATCTCCATACTTGAACTACCAGATGAGACTTGTGGAGTAGAAGACACGGATGCAATTTGACCTGGGAGGGTACCCACACTGCTGTTAGCAGCAATGTTTGTCCTAGGTAATGTTGAAATTCGACTTAAACTCTGAAGGAAATCACGCTTTTCTTTTTGCCAATCCTCCTGTCATAAAGTAAATTCTACTGCACAGTGAGGAAGCTGAGCCAGAAAACTACTCATCCCATTTAATCATTGCAAAGGTGAGATAAAATTATTTACTCACTTCACTATGCTACTTCATTTCATATGTGTAGTTCCATGGATTGACCTAAGCATGCTCAATTAGAAAACCAATCATCTAAAACGAATGCTTTTGTGAAAGATAAGCACGTCAGCAAACCTAATTGTCCTTCTTAAGACTGCTAAAAGCTATTAAGTTGCATGACTTGGACAGAAATATTTTTTTTCTTGTCCTTTTGTTTTCTCTTCATATTTATTTTTTCAGAAAAAATGAAAAAATTTCAGAGTAAATAAGGATTACTAAGAAAGTCAATTCCACCCAAAAGAGAGATGTCCTCACTAACAAAGACACCAAAATAGAACATGGAAAAATAAACAATCATGTTAATACAATAAATATATTCAGTCCCTTTGTGATAAATTTGTTTAAAATCTCACATCAACTACAAATATTATCAAAGTATACTACATAAGTAAAAACAAATCTTACAATGAGATTTGGTTTTATAAGGTTGAATTAAGCTTGAAGTCTAATAAGGTTTCTTGGGCCTATCATACCGTGTCATCCACAAATATCTAGTCTCACATATGATATGTTCAATCCAGAGTATTTGGGGAGATCCCACATCAATTAGAAATATAGTCAAATTAATGCATATAAGAGAGTGGAAATCTCACTTTGCAAGCTAGTTTTGCAAAGTTAACTTAAAGTCTACTTTATAAGAAAGTTTACAATCAAGTCCTAAAGGTCATAAAAATTCTAAAGACATCTTACAACAACTTAACAAACAAAAGAAAAGAAAAGGAAGATATAACCATATAAGACAGATTTAATGTTTTCGGCAATGTAACGATCATATAAGAACAAACCAAGTGCACAAAAAAAATAGTTTACCAACATTATGCCAAAGATTCATTTTCTGATAGTTTTATGAATATAACTTAGACAATACCTGTTACCAAAGATATCAGAAGTAAAATATAGAGAGGAACCAAATCTCAAATTAGAGGAAGATAATTGAAAACTTAATGAAGAGTATTATATCATAAAAGACATTATTACACTAACCTCTAAAACTTTCATCATGTAATCATTGAAACTCCTGAGATTATCCTTTTGAGCTTCCTGTACGGCAGAGACCATTGCCATTTCATGAACCTGCGGGAAAAATACAGTACACATATTGTCTAAATTCCATGAAAAAGGAATAGATGTTCAGACTACAAAGTAAGATTTTCTTGGTTTTACATAACAAGCAGCAGAACACCACATATATACTGAATACTATTGCTTATAGAACAAAGATGGCAGTGGACAGAAACAGCATGTAGATATAATATAACAATGACGGCATAATAGGGCTCATGTGCAAAACGAAAAACTACATAAATAGTGATATTAATGGAACAAATAATAATTTCCATCAATAAAGGATCACTCTTTAACTCTAGGATGTAATGTAATTGTTGGAGATCCCATATCAACTAGAGATATATGATCAAATTATAGTATAAATGTTGCTGCAAATCTTACCTCCTAAACTAGTTTTTTGAAGTTAAGTTCGGCTTTCCAGTTTATTTTCTACGATAATACCAAAACCTATCATGGCAAGGTTTGTTAGACTCATTGTACCACCTACTACCGAACTACACAGGAATGTAGTCTCACATTCGATATGTCTAGTCCTGAGCATGAAGGAGATATCTTGGAGATCTCATATCAACTAGAGATATAGTTAAATTATAGCATATAAGTGGATGTAAATTTCACTTTACAAGTCGATTTTGTGAAACTGAATTAAGCTTAAAGTCCATTTTCTAAAAGTAATGAAGGAATTAAAAAAACATAGTTATATATTTGAATACTTAAAAATAAATATTTCTCACACGGGTGCAAAATTTTGAAATGCATGGTATCTGGCACTGATAAAATTGATCCGTCCAAATAGAATCATTCTAATCTCTAAATTAAATATTATAATACATCCAAAATTACTAGCAGCCAATCTGAAAGTGTAAATTACCTGCTGCAGATACTCTTCAACACTTGTTGCCTCAACAGGAAAAACATCCTCAAAAGTTGTCTATAGAGGGGAAAAAGATAAAAGGTATGGCATCAGCAAGATAGTAGCCATGTAAATTAAGTAAAAGAGAGAACCACTTCAAAACAACTTGACATGAAACTTCAAGGGAAATTAATTTTGCTAACTAACAAGTTTGATCAGAAAAAGTGGAATACAAGTGTGTGAATAAAACTATGGCTCACAATTTATGAAACCTATAATCAAATGCATGAACTATCTACCTAACAGGCAAAAAATAGAATACTCAATAAGTCAAGCAAAGAGAAAATGGTCAGTGTATAAAATATTACAAGGTTGGTTAAATAGTACCTTCAGTTCAAATGACTTCAGATCCCTTGCAAGTTGCTCTGCATTTATCCCCTCACGAGCAAGGAGCCTGTTCATCGAAAAGAAATAAGAAAAATGATAATAATAATTGACTATGTGTTATCCTTTTATCACACATACTCTGCTTTAAAAAAATATGGAAACTCCATCTTTTATGGATGTAAGAAGACAATCTCCACATGTGCTATGAAGAAAAAATATTATGTTAAATGCATGGCCCTTTAGAAAGGGATAGAGGAAGACCAAAAGAAACCAAGAGAGAACTTGAAAATGGTATACTGTTAAGGAGTATTTTAGTTAACCATTGGCTTCCAGAATGCATGATACAAGATTGAGTTTGAGTGAAATGTGTTAACAGCAATATTTCCTAGCTAGTTAGTCTTTGACTATTAGTTAAAACTGCCTTGGTTAGTAGTTAATCAGTTGGCACATTGTAACAGGGAAAACTTCTTCTGCTGTCATCTATATAACAGTACTCACCGTAAAGAGGGAAGTAAGAGAAATAAAGAATGTGTTTTCTATCAGAATTCTTTTTCATCCAATAGTTTTGACAAAATGAAAACCTGGAATCCAAGTACCCAGCACCATTTGGAGGCAATAAGGCTTGGCGAAGAAGTAAAAATTTTCTAACAACTCAAAAGCACTTCAACTAGCCATAACATAATCCAAGATTTTTTATAATTCCTATATTATTCAAGATTGACTACTACAGACGTAATAAAAAAAAACTTGCAGCATCCATCCAACTTTATAGTCAAAGAGTACCTTGTTGCAGCAATAGATTGAGATGGTGCCTCAGTCCTTACCGTCTTGGATTTAAGCTTCTTGGATAATGATTCTAGTTGATCTAAGTTCCTCTGAACAACATAAGAGAGTGGATTCAGAACCAGAGATTTACAACAACAACAAAAACTCTACATTCAATCATTAGTTGTTAATTTTCGTTTTAGTGACTGTTCACAAATCTAACTGACAACAGGCAATGCATATCCATTATCTTTAACAAATTGAAGTTATCCTTGGTTCACAAACTCGGTCTCCAAATTGATTCGGCGGCATTGGTATGAAATTCACAGATAAACGATGAAAATGAAACAGTGACGTGAGTTAGTTTGGAGAGAAACCTGAAGTGGAGGGAACTGAGCAGAAGGAGCAGCTTGTTCTAGAAGCTTCGTTGAAGAATGCAGAAGATCAGTCCAACTACTCAAGTCTTCGTTCGCCATGGCTCTCTCGCTGAAGCTTCGCGCAAGAGTTTTGAAGGAAACCGCTCTTAAGCCCTAAAATTTTGAAAAGTAAGGTTTGGTTCTGCACCAAGAGGGGGCGCACCAAGACCAACGTGTGTTTGGACCGGATTCGAATTACAAAAACATACTCATTTATATTTATTATAAGTATTTCATAAATATAACCTTTTAAGTAATTATCTCAAAATTAATAATTTTATTGCATAAAGAATATGAAAAACAATAGTTTAAGAAATAATTACACAAGTAATCTATTCCATTATATTATAAATAAACAAAATGGTAAAAATAAATTTGAATTTAAATGGAGAACTTCACGTCTAATTTACTCTGAAAAATTATTTATGTCCAAATAACAATAAGTTTATTTTAATAAATTTATTTATATAAAAGTAATTAAAATTATTTTTAGATAAGATATTCAAACGTGTAATTTTTTGTACAAAAAATTATAATATTTTATTCTGCAAACAATGTATTATTTTTTTATTTTAATATTTATATGAATGGTAGGAATATGTTTTGTCTGTGTAAACTAAATATAAATTTATTTGATGTAAAAATAATATATCAAATATCAATTCTAAAATTAATATAATATGGGTGTGAGTAACAATGACTTTGATATAAGTTGGTCAAAACTTTTAAAATTAAAAAAAAATTAACAAAATAAAACATAAGTATTTCTAAAATATATAAATTATAGTTCATGTATTTTTTCAAAAAAGAAAAAAAAAGATTACACCTTGGTGTCTGAAGTTTTTTGTTTGGCAAATTAATTTTTTCATTGATTAGGTAACTGACCTGGTAATTGTTTTATTATTTCTTGGTTAGATTAGTTGTAAATTAAATGAATAATAGGATCACAATGCCTTTTTTAGTTTGTTGAGATTATTTGTAATATGAATTAAATGAGTCATAACCACAATGTATTTTTTTCAGTAGTTCTTTATAAATTTCATAATTCTTCACTTTTTAATCACACTGTAACTATTCGTTGTTCTTGGCTTCATTGGCATTGTTGTGACCTTTGTAGAAGAAATTCAAGATTTAATATAATACAAACAAATAAAATTAGATGCCGCACATAAAAAGTTAAATACAATAAAATTATTATTATTTTTGTATAATTGCATTACATTTAACTTAATTTTAGCATACATGATCTCTTATTATCATATTTTATTGTTATATTTTATTATTATCGTATAATTATATTGTCATATTGTTATATTAATAGATCATTATATTATTATATCTTTGAATCAATATCATAATATTATTGTATCGTTATATTATCATATCGTCATATTATCTTATCATTATATTATTATATTATTATATCATCATATTATTATATTTATAAAATTACAATTTATAATATTTATAAATAATAAAATTATATATGACAATAATTAAACAAAATAATAATTACATTAATAATTCAACAATAACACACTAAATTAGCAAAAAAGGTTAACAACAAACATAAATAGTTTTTTTAAGTATTCAGTAGACTATAATAATGTATTAGAGACTAAATTAAAAATTCTTAAATTTATCATAAAATTAAAACATAATTAAATCATAAACTTAAATTTATAACAGCGGATATAAATTGTCATTAAAAGAATCTTTCGATATGTAAAGGAAATTTAAAAATTGAGTATGTATTTACACATGTAAAACGGAAACTAAACCTATTGTCCAAGTTATGAGATATTGTAAATTTGTGTAGTAGTGAAGTTAAACATGTGACAACTTTCAAATATACAAGTAAGTTGTGTGAATTTAAAGGTTAATATATAAACTCAAATACAAATAACAAAATACCATTCACAGTTGTGTATTTGGGAGAAATAAATTATCTATCATTCCATAAGAAAACACATAAATATATGTTACTACATTAGCTGAGAAGTAGTCACGTCACACAGTAGAGAAAAAAATTCTTATTAGTACTAGTTAAAAATTAGCTCAGCTCATAACCTCAATGATGTGAGTAGAAAATAACTTTAACTAAAAATAATTAATTAAAGTTGAGATTGATAAAGAAATCTTACTTGAAATAGAGAAAGTGTCATTAAAATTATATTTTAAATAAAGTTTTTGAAAAATAATATTGACCAATATAAAAATAATCTTGATGAAAATTACCGAAACATATTTATGATAAAGTATAACGTAAAATAAATTTTCTCCACCGTTAATAACAGAAGATATCGAACTAACAACACTTTAATTTAAAGTAAATCAATAATATCAACCAAAATTAAAAACAACATTATACTAATAAAACTTAAGAGAAAAAAATAGAAGTAAACAACCTAAACCAAAAATTAAAAAATATAAATTATAAAAACTACGAATTTTAATAAAATTATTAGAATCTTGTTTAGCAGTGCCTAAAAATAATTTGCATGCATGAAATCTTAAGAAAAATAATTAAGCGTGATATTAAATAAAATACAATTTTATAACCATTAATATAATTTTAGATTATTTAAAAGACAAAAATATTTATAAATGTGTTTAATATTTTATTTAATGTTCAACAAAAGTTAAAAATAAATAAATAATAAAATATTTATATTTTAATGCGAAAAAGTTCAAATATAATTAAATATAAGAAAATTTGAATTAAAAAAAATAAAAAAAATAGAGTTAAATATTTAAAAAGTTTATAGAAAATTATAGTAGAGATTTTTTTTTTAATAAAGACTTTAAAAGTTCAAAAATTCTTATTTTACATCAAAAAATTATTATTTAAAAATTATATATTTATAAAATTTGTTATATATATTTATATTATTTTAATTAATATATTTAATTATTATAAAAATGATAAAATCAGTACGTATTAATTATTTCTTTTTCGTCTACAGTGCTCTAAACACTGATTAGTAGTCTCCAAATTATTATTACACATTTTTCAAATTTTCATTTTTTAAAATCTTTTGTGAAAATAACTTATTTTAGTTTAAGTAACTCTAAATCCTCTCTAAAAGCAACCTCAAAGTATTCCCATCTCAACACCTAATAAATCAATTCAAATTTTATATATTCAGCTCTGAAGTAGTCAGAATTTAAATATAATGCGAAAATAATATAGAATTAAATACGAATAAACATTTCATTTACAAGTGTAGTGGAAGTGTGACATGTACAACATGTGTAAGGCATCACAATTTAATGACACCATTTGCATGTAAAAGTAAGCTCAGATTTTAATAGTGCAGAGATTCCTGAAACTTTAATCACTCCTTTATCCCATTTTCTGATGTACTTTCTTCTTTATGTCTCTCCACATTGAATCTTGGTGACTATCTTTACCATTTGTGCACAAAGTTCCCATGTGTGAAACACTACTTTTTTATTAAATGGTCCTGTACCACTAAAGTCATTTACTTATAAAGCTTTTATCATTTAAGACACTAATAATTTTTATTAAAATCATATGAAAATTATTTTTTAAAAACAATGATTTGATTGTTTTAAAATATAAAAATATTTAATTATTCATTTTATTAAATAAATTGCTTTGTATTTATAAAAATGTAGAATAGTTAAGTCAAAAGATGACAAATAACATTTTTTTTATTTAATGGTATAAATCCAAGGAGTTATATTGGTGAATTAGTCTTTGGAAAGGAAATCATCCAAATTCAAATGTATACACTAATCTTTTTTATAGCACCGTGATATCATTCTACGATTATTTATTTTTTAGTATCTCAAAATGTTTACTTGAAGTTTAGGATTGATAATATATATTTCTGAATATATAAATACAAGTAAAATTATCAGTCAATAAATATAAATTATTTAACGCAATAACAACAACAAACCCTTATATAAATGGATTTCATGAGTCACAAGTCTTAAAGAACATTTTGTAGGTGTCAAAAATAAATTTACAAATTTTTAAAGAAACCAAATATATATAAATTTTGGGAGCCACTTTTTTATTACGAACCAAGCTCAGTAGATTTGATTAGAGTGATATAGTAAATTATATTTATAAACAAATTCTGAAATTGTTAGTTTATTTGAAGAGTTGAATATGTTTTTAGTATCTAAAATTTTATGTTAAATTATTATTTTTTATATAAATTTGGTTCTTAAAAATTACAAATAAATGAATATATTTATTTTAATTAATTTTTTTTGTATTAAGTGATGTTCTACGTTTAAATTATTTATACCGTTTGACATACTTTAATTCAATGTTAATCTAAAACATTATTTATTTACATTATTTGACATAATATATCTAAATATGAGTATGAAACATTACTTAACAAATAAAAATTAACATCTATAAATTATAAAATTATATACATTAATTTTTAAAGTTTGAGAACTAAAATATATTAAAATTTTTGAAAATGGACAAATTTTAATTTCATATTAAAATAAATAGACTAAAATCTTATTTAAACCTTCATTATATATATATATATATATATATATATATATATATATATATATATATATATATATTTTATTTTTTTCTAAGACCCAACATCTAACCATTCTATTTGGTGTTTTGTGTATGTCTTTAACATAAGTTTTTAATTCTATAATAGGTGTTATTTCAATCATTATTTTTATTCCATTCATGTCGTGACATGTACATGAGAGTTACAATTTGATTTTGTGAATTTTAATTTTCTTCACTTTTCTTTAATGTCTTGTTTAAGATTTTTAATGCTCCGACTTATTTAAGGATAGTAATCCAAATAAGATGTTAATATAATTAATCTAAGTTCAGATTAAAATTTTCAGTAAAAAATCGAGTAATAACAAGTTAGTTAATGGTTAAAATGACATCTAAATCATTTTGATTAGAGAAGTTGTTATTTATTGCAATTGTGTAGTTTAAACAAATTCTTCAAGATTTGAGTATTTCAGCAATGAAATCATTATATACAATATTATACTTTTGCTAACTTTGATTAAAAAATAAAAAAATAATTGAATTAAGGCAAAATACATTAATAATTTATATATATATATATATATATATATATCGTAAAATTTGTCGTTAGTGAAATTGAAATTTTTTTATATAAAAATGATTTATCATGCATAGGTAAAAATATTAATTAAACGTTGAATAAAAAATAATTTTGTATTTTCATAGAACAACAAATATTTTTTTATATACTACTCTTTTTTTTTACATGTTGTATAAGTGCACAATCAAACCCCTGCATTAATATTAAAATTAAAGTTTACATAAATAAATAAATTCCTAATATCTTTTACTTCTATTGATGTGAAAGGCGCGTATCTAATAAATCGGGAAAAAGAAAAAAGAAAAAATCCATGAACCAGCGCCTTTTTTTTATGCATGAACACACTATAAAGCAACCCACACACGACATTTGCGTCACTCACTCTTTCTGTCTCTTGCTCTTCTTCTATTCCATGGACGATTTCTTGCATCTAATTTGCCCTAATTCTCCATTCGTATGCATCTCTTCCTCTTTCCAATCTTTTTCTTTCCTCTATTTTCTGTAAGCAATTTTCTACAAGCAACCGACTCTTGCCACCCACAGCCATACATTTCTGTATTTTAATATATCTCCACCATTTTTTTCTTGTCATCGTTTCTTTAAATTCTAACGTTTTACAACTGTATGTTTCTGTGTTCTTTCTCAACTATGCCCAAATAAACTGTAATTCTTTATTGCATGAAGTCTCTTAATCTCCATTTATCGTGTTTGCTCTGTTTGCTACTAAATTTGTGTTCTGCCGCTTTCTTGATGGTATGGGAACATTGTTGGAGATTTTGAGATAACAATTATATGAATATTTTGTTTCTTTTATTAGCTTAGGGGTGTTTGTTTCCCTGTTTTGACTATAGCTGTGATCGTAAACGGTATAGTTTCTTTGTTCTTCTTTCTTTTCAACACAGAAGGAAGTTTCTTTTTCTTCCAGATTCTTTAGTTTTTTACTGATAGCTTTTGACTTCAAAATTAACTACACTTATGTGACACTGTCAGTGACTAACACTCTTTCTGAGATATTGAGAAACGACTCAAAATGAAAGGAATATCATAGTGTGCCTTAATGTTTGTACATTAAAGATCATGAAAATTGATTGGAATCTCATTTTGACTTGTACCTTTTTTCCTTGTTTACAGATTTGGGATGGAGAGAGGTTCTCTGACTGCTTTGAAGACATATATCCTCATTGTTTTTGAGATTTTAGTTTCAGCTCACGCACTATACACACAAATACGTATATGAATTGATTTTCCTTAATATTTCCTACTGTTTTAGGTTTTGGGGTTAACATAGTGACTGCTGTTATGGTCGTTGTGCTTGGATTTAGCCAGAAGATTGATCGAGGAGTTCGGAGATCAGATGGCCAGGTACTAGCCGATCTTAGAGTTTTTGTTAAGAAACCCGTTTTCCGTTTTCCGTTTTCCTTTCTTTATTTTTCTTTTATTTTGTACAAGCTTATATATAGGCTTAATTTCATTCACATCAAGAGAAAAATAAGAAAACAGATTCTTACTCCTCTTGGCTTTTATGGAGATATGTTGATATACATGCAGGACATGTTCTCATCTCATGCTTACACATTCTGCATACAAGTTTTATCCTCCTTTTAGATGAACCAAGATGTCCGATATGGTATCAGGGTCAGAGTTAATTCACACTCTGCTGCCACTGGCTTTACCTCTGTCTTCTTGTTTGTTCTTTATCTTCTTCTTCCGTCTTTTTCTTGTTTGTTCTTGACCTTCTTCTTTCTTGCATATAAATATGGCTACTGCTACCAACAGTAGCTAGCGGGGACGTAACAAAACCCCAATAGCCCCTATTATTTTCATCCAGGACTGGTATCAGAGCCAGAGTTAATTCACACTCTGCTGCCACTGGTTTTACCCTCTGTTTTCTTGTTTGTTTTTTATCTTCTTCTTCCGTCTTTTTCTTGTTTGTTCTTGACCTTCTTCTTTCTTGCATATAAATATAGTCACTGCTGCTATCAACAGTAGCTAGTGATTGTCCAATATTGTCAAACTTTGTTAAATTAAACATGTCTGGTTCACCTGGATAGCTATCATTACCCCCACACATAGTTTCTGTATTCTACAGTAGTATTTACTTGAGATAAATGACATTCACATTTGATGCTTTACATTGAATAAACAGATGACCTTTCCAGAAAAAATTGTCCTGGATTTTATACCAGCTGTTGGAGTATGTCTTTCAATTGTAGACATATTTTTTCTGTGGAAGAAAGAGCATAGTAGTCACTTTGTTGGATATCATAAATGGTTCTATAGCTGTTCTGAGTTGATGGTGTGGGTAAGCTTCCTGATTTTTAGATGTCAGCTCCAGTTTTGTGTAGAGTTTAACATATTTGATTGCTTATTATTCACTCGTATTTGTATGTAGATAAATATTATTTTCTTCACAAAGCGTGGCAGCAGTCACCACATTGTCTTCAATCGTGTTTTATGTTTCTGGTGGATTCCTAAAGCAATATTGACAGTTTTGTATTTGATGACAAAGATTTCATCATTGAAGGTGCTATTATTTCTTGGCTTATATTTTTCTTAATTGGGCATGACAAGTTTACCTTTATTAGTAATACTTTTATTCTTTTAAATAAGTTGTAAACCAGTTAGTTACATGTGAAACACTGACGCACTTTCAATAGTAGGTTTCAATTTGCATCACGGAGAGCTTAGTTGTTCTCTTGAATATCTCATTTGGCATAGCCATCAATGTGATCAGGATAAAGAGACCATCTTACAAAAGCAGGTATATACTGGCATGTGTTTCTTACAGGATCACTTTCTTTTTTAGATAAAATTAGTGATAAGCATTAGATAAAATTTTAAAAGCAGCAGCTAGTAAACTGTGTGCCATGCTAGATTCTTAAATATCCTTGGTTATATACTATATAGGAAGAAGCATTTGATGCCATTTAAAATGAGTTGATTTGATTGTAGTAGCAGGCATAGTGTATTCATTTTATAGTATATGTGATTTATTATATAGATATGAAAATTACTTTTTTGTTTTTAGAGCACATTTTAATTCTGAATGAATCTGCTGTCACGATTTTAGTTTTTTGGAAGATCCACTTCTTTCGAATGGCGTGGACCTTGAGGAAGGTGGTTATCAAGACCTTGTAAGTCTGATTAATCATCAAACATAATTCTCTTCATAGACTCCTTTGCTTACTCTCAAAATAATTAGTCTCCATTTTTGTATGGGATGAAGTGTAGAGTATAACTTGAATTTGAATACAATTTAGTTCTTGTGTGCTTTTTAAATAGTTGGTTGGTGGAAAAGTTAAAGGGGAAATGTACAAATTTTTTTATTAGTATGGGGCTTTTGATAATTACGAAAATTTCATAATTGTTTTGGAGATAATTATATGTTTGGCTTATTTTTTAAAGAAAATATACTCTTTTCATGTTGTTTTATTATGTTATTTTTATTTTCAATTTGCAGGAGTGATATGTTTTTACTATTACTTGTTTAATATTCTTCCTATATAGGGAAATGATGGAAACTTTTGGGATTTGATGACTTTCAACTTCATAACTCCAGTAATGAATCATGGTGTGGTAAAACAATTAGACTCTGAGGACCTGTTGCCTCTACCGACTGATATGGGTCCTTCTTCCTGTCATGATGTGATTTTATCCTGCTGGCAAGCTCAACTGAGTAACAATGGCTCTAATCCATCTTTGTTTAGAGCACTCTGTAGTGCATATGGATGGCCATATCTCCGCCTGGGTTTATTGAAGGTATTTTTCAATTCAAAATCGTGTTTTCCTCTCACATGCTAAACCAAAAAGCTTGTGCGTTATTCTCTACTAGTGTTTATATGCAATATTTATACCATATGGCTGTTATGGACTGCTGGAATCTAATTTGTCCAAGTTATATCTCCTTCAACACTTTCGAATTTTTAATTCCAACATGGGATTCTGACTTTTTCTGTGGAGATGCAAGTTCTAGCCTTTTTTTTTAATCTTGGAATGAAAGGAAATTTATTGTCTGTCCTTATGTGTACAGAAGATGCTTTTTTGTTTTGAACTATGCATTGATTTCTGTAACAAGCAATGGTTCAAGGTCTATCAATCAAAATAGTATAGTTTCCCAACTATTGTGATAGATAACTGATTGTTTATGTACTTAGAAATTTCGGTTGTGCCACTAGAAAATATACTGATTGTATGACAGCTTGCATGACATAATATGTTTTACTTGTACCTTGACATCTTTATTGGAAAAATCCGATCTTTGTCAATGTCTAAATAAGTAGAGAATTTTTCATAGTTTGTATATGGCATTCCATGGTCCAAGGTATTGATACCTTGACATGTTTTAAAGTTACAGAATCGGAATTGTTTATCATGTCAGTTTAAAAATAAGATCACTTAAGAAGGTTTACAAGGATTATTACGTAATTTTAATGACACCAACACCATGACAATTGACACATGTACTTATTGGTTACAAGAGAACACAACAAGATGTTCCATATGATAATGAGTGCTTATCATGTCCTTGTTTTGTATTTGGATGTCTTTTATGAAGTATATCTATGTCAATATTAAAATACCAATTCTTTGGCCATAAATAAACCAAAATTTAATTCGATTTTGCTTTGTTTTATCTTGTTTCAATTTATTATACGCGTCTACTAAGTGTATGAAATTCTTCCAGGTGATTAATGATTGTATTGGTTTTGTGGGGCCATTGCTTCTCAATAAACTGATCCAGTTTCTTCAACAAGGTGTTACGACGAGCAATAGTTTGAGTTTCTCCATTGTTGATACCGATTGCTTTATTTATCTCTTATTTGATAAGCTTCTTCATTACTTTATTCCCTTTAGGCACGATACTTTTATTTCGCATTCCTTGATACACAACTTTATATGTCAGTTGAAAACATTGCAAATATCTACCTGTCAAACATACTAACATAAACATGGTTATAGTGATGGTAATGCCATTCCTTTTTTTTTTCTTAAATAATTTCCTTCTATTTGCATATCAAACAATTGTAACAAGAAAACTTAAGAAAAGTTTGGTTCCATTTTTGTTATTTCTTCCAGGTTCAGTGAATGTGGATGGGTATTTACTTGCATTATCCTTGGGGCTCACCTCTATAATTAAGTAAGTTTAACTCTTGCAGTTATATAGTTCATTACATTATATTTCACCTATATATTTTTTCTGCCTAATAAGTTTAAGGTTCAGGTGATGATTGTCCAAACTTTATAAGCTCTATTTAAGTTATCTTCTCTTCTTGTGCGTTATTTTTGGAAAGTTATCTTGATTGTGGGTCATCCCTAACCTGCCTTAGTCTTGTGGTCCCTTTGGAGGTTTTATATTTGTAGCCTCAAGGTGGTGTATAGTCATATCGACTAAAGTTATGACTTAAATGATTTCGTGGGGTTGAGAGTCTTAAACTCAAATCCCGAGATAAATAAAATGTATGAAATAAAAATGTATAGAATAATTATTCAACCATTGTTTATAATGGCTATTTAATTGTGGAAGTAGCATTAGATTCACAAAGAGTGAAGTTGAGAACCCAATAAAAAAAATCATTATCTTTTTCAACAGAAAACGGAATTGCATCAATGTGTTGATATAAAATAAAACCATCCACAGGCCTCCACATAAACAACGTAAACATGTCTTCATTTCATTTTCTTCTATAAGGCAATATTTTTACGTTGCTTCCTTTGGTCTTTGAGCAACGTATATTTTGTTGTATGGGTTAGCATAACTTTCATGTTTTTTGGCTTTATTTACCAGTAACAATTAGTGAGAAGTGTCTTTCTGGTCTAGATCCTTTTTAGATACACAATATACTTTTCATCTTTCCAAACTGAAGCTGAAGCTGCGATCTAGTATCGTGACTCTAATCTATGAGAAGGTACGCAATTCTCTTCTTTTATTTGTTTGTGAATGCTGAAATTATAGTTTTCTTCATAATAATAAAATGCGCATACTCTATTTATATACTCCCCTAGTGTTGTTACTGATGCATGCACGGCTTTTGATAGTGACTCATGATTATGCTTTGGTAATAAAACATAACATTGTTTCATATGTTTGAAGTACTTATGCGTGAACTTAGCAGATCAAAATTTACAAATGGAGAAATTCAGATATTTTTGTAAATGGATGCTGACCGAACTGTTTGTGAATGTTGTAATTGTAGTTTTTTTTAATAATAAAATGCGCATACCCTTTTTCTATACTCCTCTACTGTTGTTGCTGATGCATGCATGGCTTTTGATAGCGACTCATGATTATGCTTTGGTACTAAAATATAGACATTGTTTCATGTGTTTGAAGTGTCTTCGAGTGAACTTAGCAGAGCGTTCAAAATTTACAAATGGAGAAATTCAGACATTTATGTCAGTGGATGCTGACCGAACTGTAAACTTATGTAATAGTTTCCATGATATGTGGAGGTATTCCCTTTTTAATTTGAACTTCTTAATGCCAATAGGCTTTACCATTTTTTTTTTCCTTCTCTCTTAAATATTTGTACACCAACATACTTATCAATCGTAAAAGATCCTTATTTTGTCTGAGTGTGAATTTCATTCATAGGTATTCCATAAAGTTACCGTGAATGATTTGTTCTATGGATTAAAGATATGATTATAGGCTACTTTTTTGTTTCATTGAACCTGCTGAAGTTTAGCTGTACCTGTATCTGATAATATTGGGTCTTACATCAGATATATTTGATAGAATTTATGCTAACCGGAAAACATCTTCTGTAGCTTACATTTGATATGAAGTCATTGCCGTTATTAACGATGTAATTTGTATACATCTTAAGCACTGTTTTTTTTTTTTCAGCCTGCCTCTACAAATTGGAGTGGCTCTCTATCTTTTGTATACTCAAGTCAAATTTGCATTTGTATCTGGATTAGCAATAACCATTTTATTGATACCAGGTAGAAATATCACTTAGATTTTTGTTTTTTTTTTGTGATAATAAGCCGGACTTGTTATCTTACGCCCTGTGTTTAATCCTTTTTCACCTGTTTGAGTTCATCATGGTGAATATCAGTTGGAATGAATTTGCGTAGAAGTTACAACTGTATCTATACATAAAATTGTTTCTTAAAATCCAAACAGTAATTTTTCTTAAATATTAACAATAACTTAATTTAGAGAGAAGTTTTTATTTTATACTGTATCAATAACATTTAATTTAAGTTGTACTTTCAGGGATGTTTGTCTGCTATCTGTTTTTATTTAACATGTATCTTAGGGCATCTCTAATATGAGTTTCTTAAGCTATAAAATGTTGTTTTGTAATTTGAATAAACCGTTTCTTTTTTATAAGAAACAAATTTTATGGTGAAGAAATTGGTTGTGCTACGTCTATTATCTCCAATGCGGGATTTCTTTAAGAAACAGTTTTTTCATCCTAAGAAATTCAAAAGACAAGCCTGCTGGGGACGCTATTAGCAGCTTTTTATAGTGGATAATTTTTAAGAAATGTTTACTTGACCTTGAAGTTCATTCATGTATTTAAAAAATTAATGTTTTGGTTTATTACTCAATTTTAATCTTCAGTGAATAAATGGATAGCACAATTGATTGCAAGGGCTACTGAGCAGATGATGAAGGAGAAAGATGAAAGGTAACCATAAATAAATTGATTAACTTTGACTTTCATACTTCATTTAATTCATTTGGTCAGTTCCCTCCTCAAATATTGCAAATTGTGTTATTCCAATTTGTGTTGCTTTTCCAATTATATTACACGTGTCAATATAATTTTCCCATCAAAGTTTATATTCTTACGGAGGGCATACACAGTGCATTGCATGTTGCTTAAAATTTTCTTAACTCTTGAAGTTGTGACACAATGCTAAAAGTGCAATTTAAGTTACAGTCACATGTCTCATGGACATGTAATGTAAAAATTTGCAGCACATAAGCTGCTATGCATAAATTCTAACATTCGTGCAATCATTTCATTTGCTTTGGAGTTTGGAGAAGTTTTCTAGTTATCAGTGAATGATCGGAGTTTCTAGAAAGTAAAGTGTTGCTTGGATGAGAAGCAACTTTTACTCTTAAGATTAACAGCTTATTATTCTTTGCCTAATTTTCTCATTTAACTTTTTTCTTTGGGGCAATGGTGGATGGATATGATCAAATCTGTTGGTGCATATTTGCAATATTAAAAGTTATGATTTTGTTACAGGATTCGTAAGACAGGAGAAATTTTGACTTATATTCGCACTTTGAAGATGTATGGATGGGAACTTCTTTTTTCTAGTTGGTTGATGGATACAAGATCTTTGGAAGTCAAACACTTAGCTGTAAGAATTGGTGTTCTGATTTTATTTTATGGATAACACTGTAGAGTTTTTCTTGAAATCCACTGAGGTAGTATTCAAGAATGGCAAAAGAAAATTGTTTGCTTTCTTTCTTATCTAATGTTTATGATCATGTTTCATCCACTTTTATAGACTCGAAAGTACTTGGATGCGTGGTGTGTTTTCTTTTGGGCTACAACACCAACACTCTTTTCCCTTTTCACATTTGGACTCTATGCACTGATGGGACATCAACTTGATGCTGCAATGGTATTTTGAAATTTATTTCACCTAATCTTACAGATTAGTTTTTCTTCTTTATTTTGCACTTAATTATTTTCTGTCAATGTTAAGAAATCTAATGCAGTAAAAAACCTCTATTGCAGGTTTTCACTTGTCTTGCATTGTTCAACACCCTTATTTCACCACTAAATTCATTCCCTTGGGTAATTAATGGATTGATTGATGTGAGTCTCCTATATTCCATAGTTTTTATGAACATATTTGATTTGTACATGCATTGGGATGAATAGTTTTTATTAATGTCACTACAGGCCATCATATCTTCTAGACGGTTGAGTAGGTTTCTCGCTTGTTCTGAACATAAATTTAAAGTGGGAGACACAAATTCCTCTCCATCATCATTCCTAAGTGAACAACCTGATTCTGTTCAACGTTTGGGTGTATTTATCCAAGATGCATGTTGTACTTGGTCAAGTAGTGAGGAACAGGCATTAAATATGGTGTTGAATCATGTGACTCTAAGTGTGTCCCAGGGTTCCTTTGTTGCAGTTATTGGAGAGGTCAGATCCCTTTTTGAATTTAATCAAGATGTCTTTAGCAAATAATGTAAAATAATCTTATATGGTAGAGTAATTTCATTGGATATGCTCACCTATCAAATTTATGAAAAATGGATACTAAAATACATAATGTATGTCATGATTCCATTCACTCAGTCCTCTATATCTGTCAACATCACCAGAATTTCAATATTCATAATTCAAATTGATAAATGAACCTACTAATATCTGAAACACAACTTAGTTATATCTATAATTACTTCTACTGTGTGTATTCAGGTTGGTTCAGGTAAATCATCCCTGTTATATTCAATCCTTGGAGAAATGCAACTTGTTCGTGGCTCTATTTATTCCAATGAATCCATTGCTTATGTACCACAGGTTTGTATATGATAATTGATATGCTTAGCCTTGAGTGAAATTTCTTGTGTCTTTGTTTCCTCAAATTCTCACACAGCAGGTCCCTTGGATTTTATCTGGAACGGTGCGCGACAACATATTATTCGGGAAAAGTTATGATCCTGAAAGGTATAATGCCTTCAACTTTAGGAGTTTTTTATGCCTCAATTTTAATCTTGTTGAAACCTAGACTTTTTTCTTCTGCTCAACGTGTGACCTTGACCTTTATAAATATGTTTTGAACCAAAATAACTAATGCTCTTAACAGGTATACTGATACACTGAAGGCATGTGCATTAGATGTTGATGTCTCATTGATGATTGGAGGTGACATGGCTTATATTGGAGAGAAAGGAGTCAACTTATCAGGTGGACAGAGAGCTCGTCTTGCCTTGGCAAGGTGCTTATATTTTGAGAGATTTATGCCTTGATTACTTTTATAAAAAAAGTTGTTCTAATACTGCTCAATTAACAGGGCATTGTATCATGACTCAGCTGTTGTTATGCTTGATGATGTCCTGAGTGCAGTAGATGTACAAGTTGCTCAATGTATCTTATACAATGCCCTTCTAGGCCCCCTTATGCAGAGAAAAACCCGATTGCTCTGTACCCACAATATTCAGGTTATTGTGTACTCTCTTCAAAACTATTATTTTGTCAAGTATTCTGATTAAATTCAGAAGAACATGATATTTTCACTGATATTTTTCAGTAGATATGTATTATATATTTTGTATTGGTATAAAAGGTGTACTTGTATAAGGATTAACTTATTGATGCATCTAAATTTATGTGCAGGCAATATCTTCTGCTGACAAGATTGTTGTAATGGACAAGGGACGCATAAAGTGGATAGGAAATTCAGATGACTTTCCAATTAATTCATGTACACAATTCTCTCCGCTGAATGAAATTGATTCAGCTTTACAGAATCATGGAGAATCTTGCAGCCCAAATCTTTCTTCCAAATCCGAGGAGCAGTCTCTTCTTGGCACAGGTATTGTGCGTGCTCTGGAGGGAGCAGAGGAGATCGTTGAAGTTGAGCTGAGGAAAGAGGGAAAAGTTGAAATTGGAGTGTATAAGTAAGTAAACATATACGTTTCTGATATCAGACATGTATGGAGATTGGTCTTCAATAGTTGATTAACAATTTAGTGCCTTTTGAAGGAATTATGCTGTCTTCACTGGCTGGTTCATGACAGTCATTATATGCCTATCAGCTATTCTGATGCAAGCTTCTCGTAATGGAA